>Ga0180220_1000029_pt1 | contig 349289 bp, 279 predicted proteins | sample eDN5th37CBELigBY_FD_151335 | JGI IMG/M metagenome (GOLD analysis project Ga0180220, IMG submission 151335) | Enriched backyard soil microbial communities from Emeryville, California, USA - eDNA 5th pass 37_C BE-Lig BY (version 2) (version 2) | ecosystem: Environmental > Terrestrial > Soil >...
ACAAGGCCCGGGAACGTATTCACCGCAGCGTTGCTGATCTGCGATTACTAGCGACTCCGACTTCATGGGGTCGAGTTGCAGACCCCAATCCGAACTGAGACCGGCTTTTTGGGATTCGCTCCACCTTACGGCATCGCAGCCCTTTGTACCGGCCATTGTAGCATGCGTGAAGCCCAAGACATAAGGGGCATGATGATTTGACGTCATCCCCACCTTCCTCCGAGTTGACCCCGGCAGTCTCCCATGAGTCCCCGGCATAACCCGCTGGCAACATGGGACGAGGGTTGCGCTCGTTGCGGGACTTAACCCAACATCTCACGACACGAGCTGACGACAACCATGCACCACCTGTGCACGAGTGTCCAAAGAGACCACCATCTCTGGTGGCTTCCCGTGCATGTCAAGCCTTGGTAAGGTTCTTCGCGTTGCATCGAATTAATCCGCATGCTCCGCCGCTTGTGCGGGCCCCCGTCAATTCCTTTGAGTTTTAGCCTTGCGGCCGTACTCCCCAGGCGGGGCACTTAATGCGTTTGCTGCGGCACGGAACTCGTGGAATGAGCCCCACACCTAGTGCCCAACGTTTACGGCATGGACTACCAGGGTATCTAATCCTGTTCGCTCCCCATGCTTTCGCTCCTCAGCGTCAGTTGCGGCCCAGAGACCTGCCTTCGCCATCGGTGTTCCTCCTGATATCTGCGCATTCCACCGCTACACCAGGAATTCCAGTCTCCCCTACCGCACTCTAGTCTGCCCGTACCCGATGCAAGCTCGAGGTTGAGCCTCGAGTTTTCACACCAGACGCGACAGACCGCCTACGAGCTCTTTACGCCCAATAATTCCGGACAACGCTTGCGCCCTACGTATTACCGCGGCTGCTGGCACGTAGTTAGCCGGCGCTTCTTCTGCAGGTACCGTCACTTGCGCTTCTTCCCTGCTGAAAGAGGTTTACAACCCGAAGGCCTTCATCCCTCACGCGGCGTCGCTGCATCAGGCTTGCGCCCATTGTGCAATATTCCCCACTGCTGCCTCCCGTAGGAGTCTGGGCCGTGTCTCAGTCCCAGTGTGGCCGGTCGCCCTCTCAGGCCGGCTACCCGTCGTCGCCTTGGTAGGCCATCACCCCACCAACAAGCTGATAGGCCGCGAGCCCATCCCTGACCGAAAAACTTTCCAACCACCCCCATGCGAAGGTAGCTCATATCCGGTATTAGCCCCGGTTTCCCGGAGTTATCCCGAAGTCAAGGGCAGGTTACTCACGTGTTACTCACCCGTTCGCCACTAATCCACCCAGCAAGCTGGGCTTCATCGTTCGACTTGCATGTGTTAAGCACGCCGCCAGCGTTCGTCCTGAGCCAGGATCAAACTCTCCGTAAATGAACAACGCCCACCACCAGGCAAACCCAGCGGTGAACAATCCATACGAAGCGAACCCCAAGGGTTCACAAAACTGGCATCAACACGAAAGATGACATCATCTTCCGAAATCAACCAAAGGAATCCCAGACACAACCAACCACCCCACCCGAACGAGCAGGAACGATCAGCCATGCCACAGGGACAAAAAATTTGGCATTGACTAACAAGCACACTGTTGAGTTCTCAAACAACCGACACACACCAACTCAGCACCACCCGACCGGGTGGAACCTCGCTTGGGGCAACCCTTCAACCTTACCAGGTCTCCCCCGGCTCCTCAACCTCGGCTGTTCGCCGCGGTCCAGGCACCGTGGTCTTCCTCGTCGCGGGCAGGAAGTATCCTACGCCATGCGGTGGAAGGGTTTCGACCCCGGGACCAGCCACCCTCGATCGTTCGAGGCGGTGTCTGTTCCTCCCTGTCGGGCCGACATCCAGAACATTACGCGGCCCGTCGCGCGGCGGTCAAGCCGGGTCGCGGTGACCCGGCGCACAGCCGCCGGGACCCGGTGCTACCCGCCCACCGCGTCGCCGAGGCCCGCACCACGGGCGAGCCGTAGGACGACCCTGTCGCCCGGCCGGAGCTGCGCCGCGCGGTCGACGTCCGCCTCGCGCAGCACTCCGATGACCGGGTACCCCCCGGTCACGGGCCGGTCGGCGAGGAAGACGACCGGGCGCCCGTCCGGCGGGACCTGGACCGCTCCCCGCACGAGGCCCTCCGACGGCAGCTCCCCCGCGCGGCGCGGGACGGCCTGCCCGTCGAGCCGCAGGGCGACGCGGTCGCTGTCCGCGGTCACGGTGCGCAGCGCGCGCAGCGCGTGCCACGCGCCGGGCAGGAACCAGTCGGCGCGCGGTCCTGGGAGCACCTCGAGCACCCCCGCGGCACGCTCGCCCGGACGGGCCTCCCCCGGCACGTGCGGCACCGGCACGACCTCGGTGAGCGGCCAGGAGCCCGCGGGCGGCGTGCCGACCGCCAGCACGTCGCCCGGTCGCAGGGGCTCCGGCCCGATGCCGCCGAGGACGTCGCGCGACCGCGACCCCAGCACCGGCTCCACGACGAGACCGCCGCGCACCCCGACGTAGGTCCGCAGCCCGCGTGCCGGCGTGCCGAGGCGCAGCAGCGCGCCGTCGGGCACGCGGACGGGCGCGTTCATGCCCACCGGTCGACCGTCGACGCTCGCCGGGACCGCGGCGCCGGTGAGCGCGACGAGCGCCTCCCCGTGGAAGCGCAGGGCGGCCCCCCCGAGCGTGACCTCGAGCGCGGCCGCGTCCGGGGCGTTGCCGACGACCCGGGCGGCGAGCGCGTGGGACGCCCGGTCGGCCGCGCCCGACGGCCCGACGCCCACGGCAGCCAGGCCGGTCCGGCCGGCGTCCTCCACGAGGAGCAGCGGTCCGGTCGCGACCACCTCGACGCCCCGCCCGTCCCCGGCCCGCGTCGCGGCGCGCGGCGCGGGACTCGCGCTCGGCCCGGCGGCGCGCGCGCCCGCCGCGGACGCGCGCGCAGCGACCACCTCGCGGACCGGCACGAACCGCACGCGCGCACCCGGCGCGACGAGCGCCGGGGGGTCCCGGTCGACGTCGAACATCGGCGCGCCCGTGCGCCCGAGGAGCCGCCACCCGCCCGGGGACTCGCGCGGGTAGACGGCCGTGAGGTCGCCCGCGAGCGCGACGGACCCCCCGGGGACGCGGGTCCGGGGCGTCTCGAGGCGCGGCGCCGCGATGCGGGGGTCGACGCCGGACAGGTACACGAAGCCGGGAGCGAAGCCCCCGAACGCGGCCTCGTACTCGCGCCCGGCGTGCCGTGCGACGACCTCCTCGGTGCTCGTGCCCGCCCACCGGGCGACGTCGTCGAGGTCCTGCCCGTCGTACCGCACGGGGATCTCGACGAGCGTCCCCGCCGGTGGGGCGTCGTCGTCCCCCGCGCGGCGTACCGCGTCGCGCGCCCAGGCGAGCGCCCGACGGACGTCGCCGGGGGCGGCGCAGCGCACGAGGACGGTCCGGGCCGCGGGGACGACGTCGACCACCCCCGGCGGTACGTCGGCGAGGAGCGCGCGGTGCACCGCGCGCACGGCCGCGAGGTCCGGGAGGTCGACCAGCAGGGCCGTCTCGCCGAACCGGCTCACGGCCCCGTCGGCGCGCGTCACGACGGGCGGACCTCGCGCGCGCCCGTCGCCGCGTCCACGAAGGGGCGGACCTCGACCCCGGCCTCCTGGAGCGCCGTCCGCAGCGCCCCGAGCAGCCCGACGGCGCCGGGGGTGTCCGAGTGGACGCACACCGAGTCCGCCTGGACGCGCACCGACGAGCCGTCCGCCGCCTCGACCGTCCCCGTCGTCACCAGCCGGACGACGCGGCGCGCGACCTCGTCCCCGTCGTGCACGACGGCGCCCGGCCGGCCGCGCGGGACGAGCTCGCCGGAGGGGAGGTAGCCGCGGTCCGCGAACGCCTCGCGGACGGTGGGCTGGCCGGCGGCGTCCGCGAACCGCAGCACCGCCGAGCCGGGGAGCCCGACGACGGGCAGCGTGGGGTCGTAGGCGCGCACCGCGTCGACGACGGCCCGGGCCTGCGCCTCGTGGTGGACGATCGCGTTGTAGAGCGCCCCGTGCGGCTTGACGTAGCGCACCCGGTCCCCCACGAGCCGCGCGAACCCGTCGAGGGCCGCGAGCTGGTAGAGCACCTCGTCGGCGAGCTCGCCGGGGTCCACGTCCATGAACCGCCGACCGAACCCCGCGCGGTCCCGATAGCTCACGTGGGCCCCCACCCGCACCCCGCGCGCCGCGGCGTCCCGCGTCACGGCCCGCATGGTGGTGGCGTCGCCGGCGTGGAAGCCGCACGCGACGTTCGCGCTGGTCACGAGCCCGAGCAGGGCCTCGTCGTCGGCGAGGGTCCAGCGGCCGAAGCCCTCGCCGAGGTCGGCGTTGAGGTCGATGCGCGTCACCTGCCCATCATGCCCGGGTCGCGCGGTCGCGGCGGGCACCGTGCGGCCCGTCGTCGCGGCGAGGCGTAGATTCCCCGCATGCCCGACGACCTCACCACCGCACCGCACGCCGTGCGGGTGCGCCGCGCGACCGCCGACGACGCGGCCGCCCTCGCCGACCTCGCGGCGGTCACGTTCCCGCTCGCGTGCCCGCCCGGGACGTCGCCCGACGCGATCGCCGAGCACGTCGCCACGCAGCTCTCCCCGGAGCGGTTCCGCGCCTGGGCCGCGAGCGCCGACGGGGTCCTCCTCGTCGTCGAGCCGGACGGCGCCGGGCCGGGCGCGGCCGGGGACGCGCCCGTCGGCTACGCGCTCCTGGTGCGCGGCACGCCGGACGACCCGGGCGTCGAGGCCGCCGTGGGCTCGGGTGCGGCGGTCGAGCTGTCGAAGATCTACGTGCACCCGCGAACCCAGGGCACGGGCGTGGCGAGCGCGCTCATGCGCGCCGCCCTGGACGCCGCGCCGACGCTCGGCGAGGGGCTGACCGTGTGGCTCGGGACCAACGTGCTGAACGCGCGTGCCCAGGCGTTCTACCGCAAGCACGGGTTCGCGGTCGTCGGGTCGCGCACCTACGTGGTGGGCGGCGAGGAGCACTCGGACGTCGTCATGGTGCACGGCGCGTCCTGACCGCCGCGCGGGACGCCCGCCGGGGTCGGGCGACGACGCGCGCGGCCGTCTCAGTGGTCGTGGGAGTCCTCGCCGGGGACGTCGAGACCGCCGTCGAGCGAGTCGCCGGGGTGGACGGGGAGGAACACGTGGACGTGCCCCTGTCCCCCGGCGGTCGCGCGCAGGTCGAGCTGGACGGCCGCGAGGCCCCACGTGTCGACGGCGCGCGTGCGCAGCTCGCCCGCGAGCGCGTACAGGTCGGGGGCGGCCTCGGGGGCCGCGTCGGCGGCGAGCGCGACGGCGTCGAGCGCGTCCCCGACGAGCTCGAGCGACGTGAGCATGCCGTTGCGGACGATGTTGTGCTCCGACGAGCCGCTCGCAAGCGCCTCGGTCTCGGCGACGAGCGCGTCCACGTCCGCGCGCCAGGTCGCGACCTGCGCGGGGTCGGCGGGCACCGCGGTCGACCCGTCGACCGGGAGCACCGCGTGCAGCCCGTGGAGGACGGGCACGAGCTCGGTCTGCAGGTGCTGGGCGTGGTCGATCGACGCGACGAGGTTCTCGGCGTCGCGCGCCTCCTCGGCCGCCTCGAGCTCGGCGACCCGCGCCGGGTCCACGGCGAGACCCTCGGCGGGCTCGCCCGCGTCGCGCGTCAGCGCGACCACGGCCGCGGCCACGACGGCCACGACGGCGAGCGCGCCGAGCACGACGAGCGCGCGGCGCCACGGGTCGAGGCCCACGAACCACCGGCGCGCGCGGACGCGCGCCGGTGGCCGGGGTTCGGGGCGGCCGGCACCACCCCGGTCGTCAGGACGGGAGCGCGCCGCGGACCTCGTCGGCCCGCCCGTGCCCCGGGACGCCCGGGCGTCCCGTGCGGCCGGTCGTGCCGACGACGTGCGTGCTCCGGTGCGCTGTGCCACCTGTCGCTCCTGTCCTGTGGTCGTCCCGCTCGGGTCGCCGGCCCGGCCACGAGGGCCGGGCCGGCGGGCGGCCGGTGACGGGAGCGGGTGCCCGTCACCGGCCCGCCGTCAGCCGCAGCTCACGGCGTCGTACGGCACCTCGATCTCGGTCGTGACGTCGCCGAGCGTCGCCGTGACCGTCGCCGTCCCCGCGTCGAACGCCGCGGCACGCGAGGCGAACGACTGGTAGGCGTTCGCCCCCACCTCGACCGCGTCGAACTCCTTGGAGCCGAACGGCGTGGTCAGGGTGATCGCGACGGGCGCCTCGTCGGCGTTCGTCGCGCGCAGAGCCAGGTACGCCTTGCCCGCGAGGCAGCGGGTGGACGCGGTGACCTCGACGTCGACCGTCGGCTCCGGCTCGGAGCCCGTCGTGAGACGGAACCAGTCGAACGCGACCGTGACGGGCGTCTCCTGCTCCGGGCCGATCGCCATGAGGCCGATCCTCGTCAGCGGCACGTCGTTGGTCACCGGCTCGCCCAGCGGCGTCCAGCTGACCCCGCCGTCGCTGACCCAGGCCTGGTACGTCGTCCCCACCTTCTCGAGGCGCAGGTACCAGTAGCCCGACTCGGTCGAGTCGGCGAGCTCGAGCTGACGGTTGCCGCCGTTGCCGAACTGGCCGCCCTTCTCCGAGACGAGCTCGGCGCCGAGGTCCAGCGCCGTGCCGGGCGTGTTCTTCGCGAGCACGTCGGCCTTGACGTAGTTGTCGTCGTCGCCGTACGCGATGAGCCCCGCGAGCTGCCACCGGTGCACGAGCGGCGCCTTGAACCGCGTCTCGACGACCCAGTCACCCTCCGGAGCGGTCTGGAGGACGAAGTTGCGCGGGTCGTCGTTGTTCCCGGCGTTGATGTCGCCCGGCTGGGTCGTGATGCGCAGTTCGCCGTCGGACACGGCGACCTTCGACCCGTCGTAGCGGACGATCGCGTCCCAGCGGCAGCCGTCGAGGGCGTCGCCCTCGAACTCGTCGCTCGGCTCGCGCTCGCCGTCGTCGGTGCCCGCGCCGGTCACCCGGACGTGGTCGACCTTCGCGACCGTGTCCGCCGTCGCGGTGTCGCCGGCGGCCATGACGCCGAACGTCGCGCCCGCCTTGACGGGCGCGGAGCCCGCCATCGCCGTCCACGCCTCGCCGTCCGCCGAGTACGCGGCCGTGATGGCGGAGCCGTCCGAGACGAGGCGCAGGTGGATCGTCGAGGGGAAGTCCCCCGCGACGTCCGTCTGGCCGTGCCACGTGCGGGACCCGCCCGTCTCGGTCTGGAACTCGAGGAAGCGGGCGCCGTTCTGGTTCTTCGTGAACGCGAGCTTGGTGTACTCGTCGTCGGTCACGTGGACCAGGAGCCCGGCGTGCTGCCAGTGCCGGGCGAGCGGGACGTCGATCTTGGCCTCGAGCGTCCACGCCCCGGCAGGGGCGGGCTGACCGAGGTAGCTGATCGGCCCGGCCGCGTCCTCGTTGATGTCGCCCTGCACGACGGGCAGGACGGCGTGGCCGTCGGCGACCGTGATCGGCGCGCCGTCGGCCTGGCGGACGACCGTCCACCGCGGGTCGAGCGCGTCGCCGTCGAACTCGTCCGACGCCTGCGCGAGGCACTGCGGCGGGGTCTGCTCGCCCGGCTCCTCGGTCTGCGGGTCGTCGTCGAACACGAAGTCCTGGAACTCGACCGCGCTCGTCGCCGTCGTGCTGTGCGCCGTGACGAAGAGGCCCACGTCCTGCACGGACGCCGCACCCGGCAGGGCCTGCGGCTCGCCGATCTGCGTGAAGGTCTCGCCGTCCTTGCTCCAGGACGCCGTGTACAGGTCGCCGTCGCGCACGATGCGCACCCACGCGGGGTAGCTCGTCGTGCTCGCGCTGCTCGACGCCGTGAGCTGCCCGCTCGAGTTGCCGCGCAGCCACTCGAAGCCGCCGCTCGGGCGCATGCCCAGGGCCGCGTAGCCCTGCGAGCTCGAGACCTGCGTGACGTCGTTGCGGACGATGATCCCGGCCTTGGCGGACCCGTTCGAGTTGCCCTGGCTGTTGATCCTCACCGTCGCCGACCAGTTCTCGTCGGCACCCTGCTCGCGGTAGATGGTGGAGTACTCGTTGGTGCCCTGCCACATGTTCGCGCCGCCCGACGTGATGAGGTACTTGCCCTCGGCGAGCTGCTCGAACGTCCCGTTCGCGTTGGTGAAGGTCTTCATGCCCCCGAAGAGGTCGCCGACCTGAGCGAGCACGACGCGGGACCGCGTGTACAGGCCCTTGTCGTTCGTCGCGACCGCGGTGAGCTCGTAGTAGTTGTCCGCCGTGGGGTTCCACGTGGCCTCGTACGGAGCCGTCTCGTCCACGCCGATGGACTCGCCGTCGACGAAGAACTCGACCTGGGTCACCGTGTTCTCGGTGTCGTCCGCCTCCGCGGTGACCGTCATCTCGCCCTGCTCGAGACGGACGCCGGCCTCGGGCGACGTGATCCGGACCTTCGGGCGCGTCGTGCCCGAGACGCCCTTGCCGTCCGCCTCGACGAAGTTGAGGCGACGCTCGCCCTCGCCCGGGAAGACGACGTAGAGCGTGAACGGCTCCATGGGGTCGGTGACGTCGACCGTCACGTCGGTGAACGTGCCGAGGCCCGTCTGCGGGATCTCGGCCGTCCCGAGGAGCTCGCCGTCGGGCGCGTCACGACGCAGCTCGATCGTGCTCTCGGCCGCGGCCGCGACGCGCAGCGTCAGCGCCTGGACGCCGTAGAGGCTCACCGGGTCGTACGACGCCCAGGACCCGTTCGAGCCCGTGATGACGGACCCGCCACCCTCGACGTCCCGGCTCGGGATCGTCGTGGTGCCCTGCGACTCGGCGTGGAACTCCGCCTCGCGCTTCTTCGGGAAGATGAGCGTCGTGTCCGAGCCGGTGAGCGCGGGCACGCCGCCCTCGCCGCCCCGGTCGGTGTACCGCGCGTCGATCACGTAGAAGACGTTCATGTCCTCCCCGTGCCCGCCGCCGAGGCTCGTCGCGACGGTGCCCGTGCGGCCGTGCAGCGGCTCGGACGGGTGCGCGTGCGCGTCGTGCCCGAGGGCCGGCTGGATGATGACCTGCTCGTCGTCGATCTCCTCGCCGTCCGGCGAGTCCTCGGCGTCGGTCACCGACACGTCCCACGTGATGTCGTCGCCGAACTCGAAGAACGAGCCCGTGGGCGGCAGCCCGAAGTCGACCTCGGGACGCGTGTTGCCCACCGTGATCGGGACCGTCGCCGTGCCGACCTTGCCGGCCGGGTCGGTCACCGTGAGGCGGGCGTCGTAGACGCCGTTCTCGGTGTAGGTGTGGCTGGGCGCGGCGGACGTCGAGTCCGTCGTCCCGTCACCGTCGAAGTCCCACGCGTACGTCAGCTCCTCGCCCTCGGGGTCGGTGCTCGCCGTGCCGTCGAACGACACCTCGAGCGGTGCGATGCCGGAGTCCGGCGTCGCGACCGGCTGCGACACCGGCGAGCGCGAGCCCGACACGTAGTCGATGCGGTGCAGGCCCGAGTTCGGGTTGTCGCGACCGAAACCGCCGCCCCAGTCGAGCACGTACATCGCGCCGTCGGACCCGAACTTGGAGTCGATCGGCGCGAGGAACTGCTCCTCGGGCAGGAACGGGTTGACCTTCTCGACGTCGGTCGCACCGGCCCCGGCCTCGGGGTCCTTGAGGTCGATCGTGTACATCTTGTTCCGGGCCCACTCGTAGAAGAAGGCCTTGCCGTCGTAGGACGACGGGAACTTCGTGTCGGAGTCGAGCTCCGGGTCGTACTCGTAGAACGGGCCGCCCATGGGCGCGAGGCCGCCGCCCGCGTTGATCACGCCGGGCACCGACGAGCGCTGGTAGCCGTACCAGAGGTCCGCGGGCTGCGCCGGGGGCAGCTCGGTGAGACCGGTGTTCTTCACCGAGTCGTTGATCGGCGCGTCGCAGTCGAAGAAGTCGCCCACCGTCACCGGGTTCGTCCGGTAGTCGACGTCGCGGAACGGCTCGTTGTCGCCCATGCACAGCGGCCAGCCGAAGAAGCCCGGCTCCTTGATGAGGTTCCACTCCGCGATGCCGGCCGGGCCGCGGTTGGCCAGGTTGTCCGACCCGTTGTCGGGCGAGTAGTCGGCGACGCCGAGGTACCCGGTCTTCGGGTCGATCGTGAACCGGAACGGGTTGCGGAAGCCCATCGCGTAGATCTCGGGCAGCGTCTTCTCGGTGCCCGGGGCGAACAGGTTCCCCTCGGGGATCGAGTAGGTGCCGTCCTCCTCGGGGTGGATGCGCAGGACCTTGCCGCGCAGGTCGTTCGTGTTCGCCGACGTCGCGCGCGCGTCGTGCCACGTGCCGTCGCGCTCCGAGATCGGCGCGTAGCCGCCCGAGGGCTCGGAGTGCGGGTTCACGTCGTCGCCCACGCCGATGTACAGGTCACCGGTCTCGTGGTCGACGAGGAGGCCGCCGCCCGTGTGCCCCGGCTCGTCGGGCAGGCGCCCGGCCGGGATCTCCAGGAGCACCTTCTCCGAGGCCGGGTCGATGACCGTCTCGCCCGGTCCGCCCGAGGTGACCGTGAAGCGCGAGACGCGGCTGAAGAAGTTCGCCGGGTCGGAGTCGTCCGGGCTCGCGGGCGCGTAGTACTGGTACAGGTACCCGTTCTCCGCGAAGTCCTTGTCCAGCGCGATCCCCAGCAGGCCGTCCTCGCCGCCCGAGTACACGGGGATCGTGATGGCGGTCGTGGTGTTCTGCGTGCGCGGGTCGTAGACGCGGATCTGGCCGCGCACGAGCTCGGTGAAGAACACGCGGCCGTCGGGCGCGACGTCCATGCCGAACGGCGCGCTCGTGTTCGTGTCGAGCGCCACCTTCTCGAACGAGCCCCAGTCGGTGCCGCCGCAGTCGCCCTCGACCAGGCCCGCGGCCCACTGCACGCCGCCGACGACGTGCTGCACGAAGTCGGGCTCGTCGGTGTAGTGCGCCCCGAAGTGGCCCATGCCCGTCATCCAGGCCCGGCCGCCGTCGTACGCGCGGCACCACGAGATGGGGTGGTCGTAGCCCATCCTGTTGCCGCCCGGGTCGTACGTGGTCTCGTCCATCGTGGCGAGCACGTGAGCGTTCCCACGGACGTTCGCCGAGTAGTTGTACCACTCGTCCGCGCGCGTCCAGCGCTGCGGCAGGTGCTCGGTCGACGGGTGCGTGCGGTCCTCGACGCGGACCGTCCCCGGCAGGCCCGGGCTGTTGCCCGTGGCGGCGTGACCGGGCATCAGCGCGCCGATCATGTCGTCCCACCACTGGTAGTCGCCGCGCATGTCGGTCGCGTTGTGGATGGCGACGATGCCGCCGCCCGCCTGCTGGTAGCGCTCGAGCGCGGCCTTCTCGTCGGCGTTCCAGGGGTCGCCCGACGTCTGGAACATGACGAGGGCGTCGTACTGCGCGAGGTCCTCGTCGTTGAAGACGGACGAGTCCTCCGTGTGGTCGGACGCGATGCCGACCTCGGCGAACGCGGCCTCGAGCACCGGGGTGCCCTGCGTGATCGCCTCGGTGTGCCGGAACTGGGTCGTCTTGGTGAAGATGAGCACCTTGTGCTCTTCGTCCGCGGGGACGGGGTCGTCGGCGGCAGTGGCCATCGTGACGGGCGCGAGCGTGAACGCGAGCGCTCCGATGGTCAGTGCCGCGACGGACCGCGCCCTGCGGGGGCGTCGTGCGGTCATCGTGGTGCCTCCAGGGCATGACGTGCGGACCCGGACGTCCTCGTCCGGGAAGGTTGGTCGTCATCCCGCGGCGTGCCGGCGCCTGCGGTCGTCGTCGACTACGGCTACGAGTGCTCCGGCGTGGGCATCAGTCCCTTCAGGTAGGCGAGGCCATCGAGCGCGATGGCGTCCTGGCTCGGCGCCAGCGGCCGCCAGATCGAGGCGGCCGTGGCGATCGTCGCGTTCTCGGCCGTGAAGGACTCGATGACGAGCGGTCCGTCGTAGCCGGTCGCGTCGAGCGCGGCGAGGAGGCCGCGCCAGTCGAGGTGGTCGGTCCCGGGCGCGCCGCGGTCGTTGCCGCACACCTGGACGTGCGCGATGCGCTCGCCCGCGCGCGCGATCGCGGCGGGCAGGTCCGTCTCCTCGATGTTCATGTGGTAGACGTCGAGCATGAGGCCGATGCCGGCCGCGGGCAGGCGCCGCACGACCTCCAGCCCCTGGTCGACGGTGTTGAGGAGGCTCGTCTCGTAGCGGTTGAGCGGCTCCAGGCCGACGACGACCCCCGCGGCGATCGCGTGGTCCACGACGGGCGCGAGGTTCTCCGCGAGCTCGGCGTACGCGGCCTCGCGCTCCGCCGGGCCGAGGCGCCACGTGCGGCCCACGGACGCGTACGCGGGCCCGCCGATCACCGGGGCGCCGACGGTGTGCGCGACGTCGACGACGTGGCGCAGGTAGTCCTGGGTCGAGCGCACCGTCGCGGCGTCCGCGGCGACGAGCTCGCGGCCCTCCCCCATGACGAGCGAGACGCTCGCGCCGAGCCCGTGGTCGGCGAGGACGGCGGCCGCCGTCGCGGGGTCCCAGTCCCCCGGGTTCTCGACGGGGAGCTCGAGCACGTCGAACCCCCACCCGGCCACGCGCGGCGCGATGCCGCGCAGCGCGTCGTCGGTCAGGGGCGAGGTCCATACCCAGGTGTTGACGCCGAGCGCGCGCGGGCGCAGCGGCGGGACGTCGGACCCGTGCGGGGACGGGCCCGGGCGGGCGGACGGCGCGGTCGGGGCGGAAGGAGCCACGTCGCTCTCTCTCGTCAGGTCCGACGCACGGCCGTCCCCGCCCGCGCGCCCGACGACGCGAGGCGCACCTCCGCGCGGGAGGTGCGCCGCGTCGTCGGGCCGACGGGCGGGGCGCCCGGCCGGTCGGACGGCGACCGGGCGGCCCCTGGGTGGTCCGGCCCCGCGGGGCCGGACCGAGGTGCTTCGTCGGACGTTACCGGTCCGCGGCCCTCGAACGGGTCAGCGGTCCGTCCAGGCCTCCGGGAAGCCCGGCAGGTCCTCGCCGCCGAACTTCGCGTAGTGCAGCGACGGCATGTCCTTGTTCGCGTCGAGGTAGGCGTCCAGCTCCTCGGCCTCGATCGGCGCCTGCGGCAGGACCCACTCCGACGGCACCTGCTCGCCGGCCCAGATCATCTGCGCCGCGAGGATCGGGGTGCGCCACTGGAAGTTGGAGTACACGGCGCCGATCGCCGTCATGTCCGTGTCCTTCCACTTGCGCAGGAAGCTCATCTCGTCCTCGCCCATGAAGACCGGGTACGGCTTGCCCGCGTCCTCGAACGCCTCGACCGCCGCGACGGCGCCGTCGCCGGCGTCCATCCAGATGCCGTCGACGTCCCCGCGCTGGAGGTACTGCGTGACGATGTCCTTGATCTTCGCGCCGTCACCGCCGGTGAACTCCGCGCCGACGACCTCGAGCTCCGACTCGGAGAAGATCTTGTCGGCCGCCGCCCAGCGGTTCTCGAGCACGTCCACGCCCGGGAGGATGCGCAGCGCGAGGACCTTCGAGCCCGGCTCGAGGTTCTCCACGAGGAACTCCGCGCCGTCGGCGCCGTAGGCGTAGCCGCCGATCGGGTGGATGAACGTCACCATGCAGTCGGTGTTGACGCCGCGGTCGAACACGATGACGGGCTTGCCCGACTCGCACGCCGCCTCGACCGCGGGCGTCAGCGTCGCCGTCGTGGACGGCGAGATGATGATCGCGTCGCAGTCGCCGGCCTCGACGAAGGCCTGGATGTCGGAGATCTGCTTGTTGTCGTCGTCCGCCGCGTCGGACACGCGGAACTCGCCGATGACGCCCTCCTCGGTGAGGACGTCGACCTGCTGCTGCATCGTGATCCAGCCGGTCACGCGCCACGGGTTGGACACCGAGGCGTTCGAGAAGCACAGCGTGTTGCCGCCCTCCGCGCTCGCGAACTCGGCGGTGTCCACGTACTCGGGCTCGATCGCCTGGAGCCACGGCTGGTCGGCCGGCCCCTCGGGCACGACCTCGCGCTGGGCGAGCTGACGGTCGTAGTCCGCCTGGACGAACCACTCGGAGTCGGCGCCGCCGGACTCCTCGCTCGCGGGGCTCTCCTCGGCGGACGTCTGACCGCCCTCCCCGGTGTCGGTGGGCGTGTCGGTCGTGCAGGCGGCCGCGAGGAACAGCGTGGCCACCGCCGTGCCGGCCAGGAGTGCTCGTGTACGTCGCATGTCCTTCTCTCCTTGGTGAGACGTCGTCGTCCCGCAGCGTGCGGGGAAGGGGGTGCTGGGTCGGTAGGTGGGGGTCTACGGGCAGGCTGGAGGTCGCGCGGGCGGGGGTCCGCCGGGGCGCCGGGGCTCAGGCGTTGGCGGGGGCGGGCTCCTTCGGTGCGGCGGCCGGCCCCGCGGCAGGCGGGGCGCCGGAGGCGGACGCGCGGCGCCGGGAACGGCGCGGCAGCGCGGCATACGCGACGGCGGCGATGATGATCACGCCCTGGACGGCCGGTCGGATGGTCGACGGGAGGCTGAGCTGGTTGAACAGCGTGAACAGCGCCTCGAGCGTGAGCGCGCCGGCCATCGCCGCGACGACGGTCCCGCGCCCGCCGCCGAGCACGACCCCGCCGAGCACGACGGCCGTGATCGCCATGAACTCCAGTCCCTGGCCCACCTGGGCCGTCACGCCCGCGTAGCCGCCGATGAGGACCGCGGCGACGGTCGCGAGGAACCCGGACAGGAGGAACGCGCGCGTGCGCACCCACCACACCGCGCTCCCGGCGTACCCGGCCGCGACGTCGTTGTCGCCCGTCGCGACGAGCGTGCGGCCGAACGGGCGGCGCATGAGCAGCGCGGCGAGCACGCCGAGCACGACGACGACCACGAGCGCGTACGGCACCTGGAACTGGCCGGGAGTGTCGGGCAGGCCCCCGCGGCCCCACTGCCGGAAGCCGTCGGTGAGGGCGCCCGTGGGCGCGCCGCCCGTCCAGAGCCGGATGGCGCCGTAGAGGACGAGCATCATGCCGAGCGTCGTGATGAACGACGGCACCTTGAGCAGGGTCGTGACGAGCCCGTTGACGAGGCCGACCGCGAGGCCGAACACGACCATGAGCGCCATGACGGGCCACGTCATCGCGTCCTCGCCGTCCATGAGCTTCGCCGCGATGACGACCTGCGCCCCCACGAGCGAGCCGACCGAGAGGTCGAACTCGCCGGACACGATGACGAAGTACTGCCCGATCGCGAGGATGACGAGCGGCGCGGCCTTCTTGGCGAAGGCCATGAGCGACATCGGCTCGCCGAACGAGGGGTTCATCACGAGGATGACCGCGAAGACGAGCACGAGGAGCGCGAACACGGTCCAGCTCCCGCCGGCGGTGAGCCGCTCGAGCCAGCCCGCGCGCGGCGCGCGCGCGGGGATCGTCCGGCGCGTGGTGTCGGTGGTCATGCGGACGCACCTCCGGTGCGGGTCGGGCGGAAGCGGGCCCGGCTGCTCGCCGGGTCGATCTGCCGCCGGGCGTACAGCGCGACGGCGGCGATGATGATGACGCCGCGCAGGACGTCCTTGAAGAACGGGTCGACGTCGAGGACGTTGAAGACCGTGTCGAGCACCGCGAGGATGAGGACGCCGCCCACCGTCCCGACGACCGAGCCGCGCCCGCCCAGGAGGAGGGTCCCGCCGAGCACCACGGCGGCGATCGAGTCGAGGTCCAGCCCGTAGGAGTACACGAGCGCGTTGCCCGTGCCGAAGCGCGCGGCGATGAGGAGGCCCGCGACGCCCGCGCACACCGAGCACAGCACGTGGGCGAGGACCAGCGTGCGGTCGGTGCGGATGCCCGAGAGCCGCGCGACGTCGGTGTTCCCCCCGACGGCGAACATGTGGTACCCGGGCCGCGTGCGCGTCAGGAGCACGACACCGGCCGCGGCGACGAGCAGCATGACGATCGTCGAGACCGGGACGGGGCCGACGCGCGTGTACCCGAACATCTGGAAGGACGACGGCACGTCGCCCGCCGGGCCCTTGAACTGCGTGTCGAGGTAGCCCTTGATGATGAGGCCGACGCCGAGCGTCGCGATGAACGCGTTGACGCGCAGCTTCGCGATGACGAGCCCGTTGACGAGCCCGACGACCGCCGACACCCCCAGCGCCGCGACGACGCCGAGCCAGGCACGGGACGGGTCGCCCGCCATGGTCGTCGCGCCGACGATCGACGCGAGCGCGACGACGTAGCCGACCGAGAGGTCGAGCGAGCGGCACAGGATCGCGAACGTCTGCCCGATCGCGACGAACCCGAGCAGGCTCGTCTGCGTGAGCATGTACGCGGTGTTCGCGGTGCTGAAGAGGTTGCCGCCGCCGACGGCGACGAGGACGCCGGCGATCACGAGGATCCCGACGAGGGCGAGGTAGACGATCTCCGTCGAGCCCAGGCGGCGCCGGCGCGCCGGGGCGCGGCGCGCGGTGGGCGCGGCGGTCGCGACCGCGGTGCTCATCGGTCCTCCTTCGGGCCGTCGTGGTCGTGCGGGGCGGCGTCCGGCTCCGCGCCGGGGAGCTCGTCGGCGTCGGCGAGGGCGTCGAGGTCGACCCGGACGTGCTCGCCCGACGTGTCCTCGCCCGCGCCCGTGGCGAGCGCCATCACGGTCTCCTCGTCGCTGCCCGCGGGCAGCTCGCCCGCGAGGCGGCCGTCGCGCATGACGAGCACGCGGTCCGCCATCGCGACGACCTCGGGGAGCTCGGACGAGATGAACAGGACGGCGACGCCGTTCGCGGTGAGCTCGCGCATGAGGTCGTAGACCGCACGCTTGGCGCCCACGTCGATGCCGCGCGTCGGCTCGTCGAGGACGATAACCTGCGGGTCCGTGACGAGCCACTTCGCGAGGACGACCTTCTGCTGGTTGCCCCCGGACAGGTACTGGACCTCGGCCTCCTGCGAGCTCGCGACGAGCTCGAGCGACGAGAGGATCCCGGGGATCCGCTTCGCGCGACGGTCCGCCTGGCCGGGGACCACCGCGTCGAGCACGAGGCGCGCGTTGGCGAGGATCGACTGGCCCAGGGCGAGGCCCTCGGCCTTGCGGTCCTCGGTGACCAGCGCGAGCCCGGCGCGCACGGCCTGCCGCGGCGAGCGCACGTCCACGGGCCGTCCGCCGACGAGGACGCGGCCGCGCGTGAAGCCCGCGATGCCGAAGATGCCGTGCGCGATCTCGGTGCGCCCCGAGCCCTGGAGACCCGCGAGCGCGACGATCTCGCCGGCCCGGACCTCGAACGACACGTCGTCGACCTGCGTGTTGCCGACGCCCTCCAGCGCGAGGCGCACCTCGCCCGGGACGGTCGAGGGGTCCTTGTCGGGGAAGTAGCCCGCGAAGTCGCGGCCGACCATGGTGCGCACGAGCCGGTCGGGGTCGATGTCCGCCGTCGGCGTGGTCAGCACGTGGTTGCCGTCCTTGAGCACCGTGATGGTGTCGCAGAGGTCGAAGATCTCCTTGAGGCGGTGCGAGACGTAGAGGATCGCGACGCCGCGCTCCTTGAGCCGGTGCACGAGCTCGTAGAGGAGCTCGACCTCCTGGTCGGCGAGCGCCGCCGTCGGCTCGTCCATCGAGATGATGCGCGCGTCGTAGGACACGGCCTTGACGATCTCGACGATCTGCTGCTGCGCGACGGACAGCGAGCCGACGCGCATCCACGACGCGAGACCGGTGAGGCCGAGGTCGGCGAGGAGCGCGGTCGTGTCGGCGTGCATGCGGCGCCGGTCGACGAGGCCCGCGCGGCGCGGCTCGCGGCCGAGGTAGACGTTCTCGGCGACGGAGCGCTCGGGCAGGAGGTTGAACTCCTGGAACACGGTGGACACGCCCGCGTGCTGCGCGGCGAGGGGCGACGCGAAGGTCGTGACCTCGCCGTCGAGCTCGAGCGTGCCCGCGTCCGGGCGGTGCACGCCCGCGATGATCTTCATGAGCGTCGACTTGCCGGCGCCGTTCTCGCCGACGAGGGCGTGGACCTCGCCGGGGCGCACGTCGAGGTCGATGTCGCGCAGCACGGAGTTGCCGAAGAACTCCTTGCCCACGCCGCGCAGGCGCAGGATCGGCTCGTCCCCGCCCTCCCCCGCGGCCGGGGGCCGCGGCTCGCGCGTCGTGGTCGCGGTCACGCCGCCACCTCGACCCAACCGCCCGAGCGCACCGACTCCGCGACCGCCGCGGCGAGACGCGCGGCCCGCAGGCCGTCGTCGAACGTGGGCAGACCGTCGGGGACGTCCCCGCCGATCGCGGCGGACGTGTCGGCGACGAGCGCGTCGAAGCAGTCCTGGTAGCCCTGCGCGTGACCCGCGGGCAGGCGCGAGTAGCGGGCGGCGGCCGCCGAGAGCGACTCCGGGTCGCGCACGAGGAGGCGCGACGCGTCCCGCCGGCCCTCCCACAGCAGCTCGGGCTGCTCCTGGTCGAACGACAGGGTCGACTCCGAGCCCGAGATCTCGAGGAACAGGCGGTTCTTGCGTCCCGCCGACACCTGCGAGATGACCGCGGACCCGAGCGCGCCCGCGTCGGTCGCGTACTGGAGGGTCACGGCGTCCTCGGTCGCGACCTCGCGCTCGACGCCGTCCGCGCCGCGGCGCCGCGGGTTGACCGTGGCCGACTGCGCGACGAGCCGCACGATGCGGTGCCCGGTCGTGAACTCGAGGAGGTCGCAGAAGTGCGAGCCGATGTCGCCGAACGCGCGGCTCGCGCCGCCGAGCGCGGGGTCGACGCGCCAGTTGTCGTCGGAGTCGCGCAGGAGCCAGTCCTGCAGGTACGACCCGTGCACGAGCGAGACCGCGCCGACCTCGCCGCGGCGCACGCGCTCGCGCGCCTCGCGGACCATGGGGTGGAAGCGGTAGGTGAACGGGACCACGGCGACGCGGCCGTCGGCGGCTCGGGCGTCCGCGGCGAGGCGCGCGAGCTCGACCGCGCCCTCGACGTCCGTCGCGAGCGGCTTCTCGCACACGACGTGCTTGCCGGCCTCGAGCGCCGCGCGGGCGAGGGGGACGTGCAGGTGGTTGGGCGTGCAGACGTGGACGACGTCGACCTCGGGGTCGTCGAGGACCTCCTGGACCGAGCCGACCGCGCGCTCGGCGCCCATACCCGGCGCCGCGGCACGCGCGGTGTCGAGGTCGGCGGCCGCGACGCTCACGACGCGCCCGCCCCCCGTGCGCACGGCCCGGGAGTGGACGCCGCCCATGAAACCGGCGCCGAGGATGCCGGCGCGGTAGCCGGCGGCGGGGAGCCCGCCCTCGTCCGGGGCGCTGGAGGGAAAGGTCTGTCGGGCGGCGAGGGCCCCTGCTGTGGTCGCTCCCGCGAGGGGCGCACCCGGCTCCAGCACCGGTGTGCGCACGTCCTGCGCGACGTCGTCGGCTCGCATGGGTGATAAACGTAGGGGCACTTATGTCGAGGGTCAAGCAAAAGACGAACATAGCCCGTCACGGTTATATAACTCAAGTCGCAAAACAAATGTGAAGGATCGTCCACGGGACGGTCCGCGCCGGGCACGCCACCGCCCCCGGTCGGCGGGCGACCGGGGGCGGTGACGCGTCGGACTGTCCTCCCCCACCCGTCGGCCGGCGCGCCGGCCGACGGGGAGACCGTGCGGGCTACTTCGTCGAGAAGGCGGCGTCGAACGCCGCGTCAGGAGCGTCGAAGGCGTACTTCTTCACGAACTCGAGCGCCTCCGGAGCACCCACGAGACGGTCCATCCCGGCGTCCTCCCACTCGACGGAGATGGGACCCTCGTAGCCGATCGTGTTGAGCATGCGGAAGGCGTCCTCCCACGGCACGTCACCGTGGCCGGTCGAGATGAAGTCCCAGCCGCGGCGCGGGTCCGCCCACGCGAGGTGCGAGCCCATGCGGCCGTTGCGGCCGTTGCTCATCCGCTTCTTCGTGTCCTTGCAGTCCACGTGGTAGATGCGGTCCTTGAAGTCCCACAGGAAGCTCACCGGGTCGATGTCCTGCCAGACCATGTGGCTCGGGTCCCAGTTGAGGCCGAACGCCTCGCGGTGCCCGATCGCCTCGAGCGTACGAACCGTCGTCCAGTAGTCGTACGCGATCTCGCTCGGGTGGACCTCGTGCGCGAACCGCACGCCCACCTCGTCGAACACGTCGAGGATCGGGTTCCAGCGGTCCGCGAAGTCCTGGTACCCGGCGTCGATCGCCTCCTGGGAGACCGGCGGGAACATCGCGACGTACTTCCAGATGGCCGACCCCGTGAAGCCCACGACGGTCTTGACGCCGAGCTTCGCCGCGATCCGCGCGGTGTGCTTCATCTCCTCCGCGGCGCGCTGGCGCACGCCCTCGGGGTCGCCGTCGCCCCACACGACGTCCGGCAGGATGTCGCGGTGGCGCTGGTCGATCGGGTCGTCGCACACCGCCTGGCCCTTGAGGTGGTTCGAGATCGCGTAGACCTTGAGGTCGTACTTCGCCAGCAGGTCGAGCTTGCCCTGGACGTACTCGTCGTCGTCCCAGCGCCAGGGGTCGAGGTGGTCCCCCCAGCAGGCGATCTCCAGCCCGTCGTAGCCCCAGCCGGACGCGAGCCGCGCCACCTCCTCGAACGGCAGGTCGGCCCACTGCCCGGTGAAGAGGGTGATCGGTCGTGCCATGGTCGTGTCTCCTTCGGTCGTTCTCGGTCGGGCGCCCGGGGTCACCGGGCGGACGTGCTGGTCAGGGTGCGGTCGTCGTCCGAGCGGCCCGGCGCGGACGCGCGCGAGCGGCGGCGGACGACGAGGAGGCCCCCCGCGAGGAGCAGGGCGGCGACGACGGCGACGGCGATCCACACGCCCGCGCCCGGTCCGGTCGACGTGCCGTCCGCGGCGGCGGCGCCGTCGGCGCTCTCGTCCGCGGCGCCGTCCCCGTCCTCCGGGGCGGCCTCGTCGGCGGCGTCCGCGTCGCCCGCGGCGGCGGCGTCGTCCTCGGCCCGCGGCGCGGGCTCCGGCAGCGGCACGACGTCGACCTGCGCGGTCGCGGTCGCCTCGGCGGGCTCGGTGATCGTGGCGGTCAGGGTCCAGTTGCCCTCCGCGAGGACGCCGGGCTCGGACGTGTACCAGCCGACGCCCTCGGACGCCGACTGGAGCGTGAGGGGGCCGACCGTCTCGCCGTCGGCGGACTCCGCCGTGACCGAGACGTCGGCCGACTCCTCGACCGGGTGGCCGTCGAGCTTCCAGGTCAGGTTGGCGGAGATGCCGCCCTCGCCGTCGGTGCCGAGCGAGATGACCACGTCGCCCCCGTGCGCGGCGGCCGGCCCCGCGAGGCCGGTCAGCGCCAGGACGGCGCCGAGCAGGGCGACCAGCGCCGCCCGGAGCAGCGCGCGCGGTCCGGTGCGTCCTGCGCGGCGCGCGGGGCGCAGCGGCCGGGACCGCTCCCGGTGCGGGGCTCGGGTGCTGGTGCGCGAGGGCGTACGGGACATCGGGTCATCACCTCGTCGTGGTGGTCGGTAGGCGGGGCCGACGGTCGTCGTCGGTCCCCGGGGGTGCCCCGGCGCCGGGCCGGAGCGCCCGTACCCGGGCGCCGGGGCCGGAGACCCGGAGGTCCCCGTCGTGCTCGTCGTGCGGCAGCGTACGGTGGCCCGGCCGATGGGCCGTCCGTGCGCCGGTGACCCGCGCGTCGAGCGCGGTGCCCGGCGGGCCGGTGCTCAGCGCACCGACCCGCCGGAACCTGTCAGGAGCAGGACCGGGCCGCGTAGTCAGCCGTCCCGGTGAACGTCCTCCCCTCGGCGTCGGTCGCGGTCACGGTCACGGTGCCGGCGTCGACCGCCGCCGCGCGCGAGGCAAACGACTGGTAGGCGTTCGCACCCGGAGCGACGTCCGCGAACTCCTTCGACCCGAACGGGGTCTCGAGAGTGATCGCGAGCGGGACCGTGTCGTCGTTCGCCGCACGGACCGCGACGAACACCTTGCCGGCCATGCAGCGCGTCTCCACGGTGACCGTCACGGCGACCGGCTCGACGTCCTCGCCGACCACCCGGAAGTGGCCGAACGACGCCGGCGCACCGGTGTCCGCCGAGGCGCCCAGCGCGAAGAGACCCACCCGGGCGTCGGCCGCCGGAGCGTTCGTCACGCTCTGGTCGAACGTCGTCCAGGTCTCGCCGTCCGCGCTGTACGCACCGGTGAACGTGTCACCGGAGCGCGTGAGACGCAGGTGCCACACCGAGCCGGGGAGGTTCCCCGTCTGCGGCTGCGGGTTCTGCACGACGCCGCCGACCTCGCTGCGCAGCTCGATCCGGGCGTTCCGGGACTGGCCCGCCTGGTTGTCGACCACGTAGTCGAACTTGACGTAGTTGTCGTCGTCGGCGTAGACGATCAGACCGCCCTGCTGGTACTGGCGGTCGAGCGCCGAGCCGTCGACGACGGTCTCGATCGTCCACTCGTCGCCCGGCTGGTCCTGCAGCACGATGTTCGGCACGGGGCGGTTGTCCGTCCCGTAGATGTCCGTCGGCGTCGTGTCGATCTGCAGGGAGCCGTCCGCCACGCGGTAGCCGGTCGGGTCCTCGCGGACGATCGACCAGCGGCACGTGTCGAGGGCGTCGCCGTCGAACTCGTCGTCCGGCCCGGAGGCGGACGCCGTGTCGTCGGGCGTGATGTGGAACCAGTCGAACTCCGCCTCGATCACGGGGGTGCTGGTGTTGTTCCCCTTGAGCGCCACGAGCCCGATCTTCGGGTTCGTCAGGTTCGCGATCGACTTGGTCTCCGGCATCAGCGTGAAGTCGACGCCGTCGGCCGAGTACGCGGCCTGGAGGTTCTCCCCGTTGCTGATGAACCGCACGTAGACCGTGTCGGGGTAGTCAGCGCCGAGGTTGGCCGTGTTGGACTGGTTGACCTCGTTCGGCTGGGCGTTCTCCTCCCGGATGAACTGGAAGATGCGCGTCGAGGCGTCCGCCGAGGCCGAGCGGCCCTGGAGAACCATCTTCGCGTAGTTGTCCTGGTCGCCCCAGATCAGCAGGCCGGCCTGCTGGTACTGCTGGCGGGCGGGCAGGGTGACCTTCGCCGTGGCCGTGAACGGGCCGTCGGGCAGGTCCTGCAGCACCAGGTTCGGCACGACCGTGTTGTCCGTCCCGTAGAAGTCCCGCGTCGCCGTCGGGACCACGAGACGTCCGTCACGGACGACGAGGTTCTGGTCGCGGTTCGTGACCGTCCAGCGGTCCTCGTCGACGTCCGAGCCGAGGAAGTCGTCCGAGCGGCCCGAGAAGCACATCCCCGGCCCGGTCTCGGGCGCCTTCACCGTCACGGTCGTGTACTCGGTCGAGTACGCGCCGCGCTCGTCCGTCGCACGGACCTGGAGGCGGTACGTGCCAGGCTCGTCGTACGTGACCTCGAACGTGTCGCCGCCGTCGACGAAGCCGTCGCCGAGACCCGCGTCCCACGCGAACGTGATCGCGTCGTCCTCGGGGTCGGTGGCAGCGACCGACGCCGTCACGGTGAGAGGCGCCGTGCCCGTGGTCGGGGTGACCTCGAACGAGTCGATGGTCGGGCGCTCGTTGTCCGTGACACCACGGCCGTCGAACTCGAGCCAGTTGACGTTGGCCTGGCCGGACGTCAGGACGAAGTAGAGCGTCCCCGTGCCCGAGGGCACGTCGGTCAGCTCCGCCGCGACGTTCGTGTAGACCTGCCAGTCACCGGTGCCGGGCACCTGGACGGACCCGATCTCCGGGCCGTCCGCGGCGTTCCAGCGGATGGAGACCACCGCGTTGCTCGGCGAGGCCGCACGCAGCGCGATCGAGTCGACGCCGTGGAGCGAGATCGGCTCGTACGCCCACCAGTCACCCGGCTCGATGTAGCCGATGTTCTGGCCACCGCCGGCGCTGTCGCCCGTCGTCTCGCGCACGACACCGGGGTCACCGGTGCTCGTGGAGTCCGCGAGACGGCCCGTGGCCGTGAAGAACTCGGCCTGGAGCAGCTTCGGCTGCAGCACCTGGAGGTCGTTGGCGGTGAGCGGGGCACCCGCCTCGCCGCCGTCGTCCGTGTACGACGCCTCGATCACCCAGAAGATGTTCGACTCGATGCCGTGGCCCTCGTCGCGGGCCGTCTGGAAGACGCCCTCGCAGCCGCCGAGCACGTCCATGGGGTGGGCGTGCGCGTCGTGACCGAGCGACGTCGCAAGCTCGACGTTGCTGCAGTCGACCACGCCGTCGGGGTCGTCGACCTCGATCTCGTAGCGGACCTGGTCGCCCCACTGGAAGAAGCCACCGTTGTCCGGGAACGTGATGGAGATCGTCGGCGCCTCGTTGCCGACGACGATCGTCACGTTCGCGATCCCCGTCTGGCCCTGGGCGTCGGTCGCCACGAGCTGCGCGACGTAGGTGCCGTTCTCCGTGTAGGTGTGGACCGGGTTCGCCTCGCTCGACGGCTCGGAGCCGTCGCCGAAGGTCCACTGCAGGGTCAGCTCGTCGCCGGCCGGGTGGCGCGTGCCCTCCGAGGAGAACTGCACCGTGAGCGGCGCGTGACCGCTCGTCACGTCGGCGCTCGCCCGCGCGATCGGCGACGGGTTGCCCTTGACGTAGTTGACCTTGTAGATGCCGCTCGAGTCGTTGTCGCCACCGAAGCCCGAGCCCCAGTCGACGACGTAGAGCGCACCGTCCGGACCGAAGTCGAAGTCCATCGCACGGTCGAACCCGGCGCTCGGGTCGAAGATCTTGGGCAGGACCCGGTTGATGTCCACGACGTCGTCACGGCTCTCGCCGTCGAGCTGGATCGAGTACAGCTTGCCCTGGTTCCACTCGCCCAGGAACGCCTTGCCGTCCCAGTACTCGGGCCACTTGACGTCCGAGTCGAGCTCGGCGTCGTACTGGTACACGGGGCCGCCCATGGGCGCACCGCCGCCGCCGATCTCCGGGAAGCTCGGGTTGCCGGCGTAGTTGTACCAGACCTCGGCCTCGATGGCCGGGGGCAGCTGGGTCAGACCCGTGTTGTTCGGGGACGAGTTGACCGGGCCCTCGGCGCAGTTGAACGCCGCGCCGGACTGACCGGTCGCGAAGTTGTACTTGAAGTAGTCCGCGTTCGCGCCCGTGCAGTACGGCCAGCCGTAGAAGCCGGGCTCGCTGACGACGTTCCACTCCACCGTGTTGCCCGGGCCGCGCGTCGGGCTCGCGTTGCCCGCGTCGGGCCCGTAGTCACCCACGAGGATGTTGCCCGAGTAGGGGTCCACGCCGATGCGGAACGGGTTGCGGAAGCCCATCGCGAAGATCTCGGGCCGCGTCTGCGCGGTCCCGGGGGCGAACATGTTGCCCTCCGGGATCGTGTACGTGCCGTCGTCCTCCGGGTGGATGCGCAGGACCTTGCCGCGCAGGTCGTTCGTGTTCGCCGACGACCGCTGGGCGTCGTAGTCCTGACGGCCGGCGCGCTCGTCGTGCGGCGAGTAGCCGCCCGACTCGAACGGGTTGGTGTTGTCACCGGTCGCGAGGATCAGGTTGCCGTCCTCGTCGAAGATCATGTCACCACCGGCGTGGCAGCACGTGTTGCGCTGCGTCGTGACGGTGAGGACCTTCTTCTCGGTGGCCTGGTCGATCGTGCCCGTGGCCGGGTCGAAGTCGAACCGCGAGATCCGGTTGTGCGGACCGTCGGAGCCGACGTTCGCCGGAGCCCAGTAGGTGTAGACCCACCCGTTCTCCGAGAAGTTCGGGTCGAGCACGAGCCCGAGCAGACCGTCCTCGTTGGCGGTGGTCACCGGGAGGGTCGTCGCGGTGTGCGTCGTGTTCGTCTCCGGGTCGATGACCTGCACGCGGCCGTCACGCTCGGCGTAGAACACCGTGCCGTCGGGCGCGACGTCCAGGACCATCGGGTTGCGCGTCTCCTCGTCGAGCGCGACCTGCTCGTAGCTCGCGGACTGCGTCGCCGAGCAGTCGGACGCCACGGCGCCCGCGGCGGTCTGGATGCCGCCCAGCAGGTGCTGGAGGAAGTCCGGGTCCGCGAACGACTCGTCGGTGTGCCCGCCGCCCGTGTACCAGGAGCGGCCGCCGTCGTAGACCTGGCACCACGCCGTCGGGTGCTCGGCGCCCATGGCGCCGCTGCCCGCGTTGTACGTGGTCTCGTCGAGGCTCGCGAGCACGTGCACGGTGTCGCGCGGGTTGGTCCGGAAGTTGTACCACTCGTCGAACCGCTCCCAGCGCGAGGGCAGGTGGGCGGTCGACTCGTGGACGTGGTCCTCGACCTTGACGGTCGCCGTCTGGTTCTGCGGGTGGGCGCTGAAGTACGCGCCGACCAGCCCGCCGTACCAGGGCCAGTCGTACTCGGTGTCGGACGCCGCGTGGATGCCCGCGTACCCGCCCCCGTTCTGGATGTAGCGCTCGAACGCGGCCTGCTGCTCCTCGTTGAGCACGTCGCCGGTCGTGGACAGCCACACGACCGCCTCGTACTGCGCGAGGTTCTCGTCCGTGAACGCACCGGCGTCCTCGGTCGCGGTCACCTCGAAGCCGTTCTCCTCGCCGAGCTGCTGGATCGCGGCGATGCCGGCGGGGATCGAGCCGTGGCGGAAGCCACCGGTCTTGCTGAAGACGAGCACGTCGAACGGGTCCGTGTCGGCCGCCGCCACGACCGGGGCCGCCTGCACGGGGCCCGCGGGAGCGGCCGTGGCCGATACCGCCGTCGCGATGGTCAGGGGGAGTGCGACCGCCGCCGCGGCTGCTGCCGCGACCGTGCGCCTCATGGCGAGCGATCCTCCTAGCACGTTTCTCACAAGGTCTCCTCGTCGAGATGGGAACTGTGCTGCGCTCCGCCGGGTCGGCGCCATCGGCCAGCCGTCCGTCCCGGGCTCGTCGGCGGAGAAGTCTCGGCGCTCCGCCGGGCGCCTTCTCGCCGCGCGTGCGGCGGTCCTACCTCCTTCCGTGTCCCCGGTCGCCGGCCGCGCACCTGCGCACGGCCGGCGACCGGACGTTCCGTCCGTGCCGGGCCGGTCCCTAGGGCTCGACCCAGGCGCCCGACGCCGCGCTGCGCTCGACCGCGTCGAGCACGCGCTGGACCGCCAGGCCGTCCGCGAAGGTCGGGGCCGGGTGCGTACCCGCCGCGATCCCCTCCACCAGGTCGACGACCTGGTGCGTGAACGCGTGCTCGTACCCGAGGCCGTGACCCGCGGGCCACCAGTGCGCGACGTACGCGTGCTGGGGCTCGGTGACGACGATCCGCCGGAAGCCGGCGATCGCCGGGTCGTCCGCGGCGTCGAAGAAGTGCAGGACGTTCATGTCCTCGAAGTCGAACGCGACCGAGCCCTTCGACCCGTTGATCTCCAGGCGGATCGCGTTCTTGCGGCCGTACGCGAAGCGCGTGGCCTCGAACGTCCCGATGCCGCCGCCCGACATGCGGGCGAGGAAGACCGCGGCGTCGTCGACCGTGACCGGGCCGCGCTCCGTGCCGCCCTGGCCCGACAGCCCGGCGAACTCGGTCGCGACCGGGCGCTCGGTCACGAAGGTCTCGAGCAGGCCCGACACGCTCGTGATGCGCTCGCCCGTGATGAACTGCGCGAGGTCGATGACGTGCGCCCCGATGTCGCCGAGCGACCCGCTGCCCGCCTTCGACTTGTCGAGGCGCCACGACAGCGGCGTGTCCTCGTCGGCGATCCAGTCCTGCAGGTACTGCGCGCGCACGTGGCGCACGGTGCCGATCCGCCCGTCCGCGACGAGCTGACGCGCGAGCTGGATCGCCGGCACGCGCCGGTAGGTGAAGCCCACCATCGCGACCTGCCCGCGCTGCGCCGCGGCCTCGGCGGCCGCGACCATCGTCTCGGCCTCGGCCACCGTGTTCGCGAGCGGCTTCTCGCACAGCACGTGCTTGCCCGCCTCGAGGGCGGCGATCGCGATCTCCGCGTGCGTGTCGCCGGGCGTGCACACGTCGACCAGGTCGACGTCGTCACGGCTCACGAGCGCCTGCCACCGCGTCTCGGTGGACTCCCAGCCGAGCTTGCGCGCGGCGGCGGCGAGCGCCTCCGGGTTGCGGCCTCCGAGCACCCGCATGCGCGGGGTCAGCGGGAGGTCGAAGAACCGGGGAGCCGTCCGCCAGGCCTGCGAGTGCGCTGCCCCCATGAACGAGTACCCGACCATGCCGACGCCGAGCTGCGCGTCGTCGTTTCCTGCCATGACGTTCCTTCCGTGCTCCTCACGGCGCACGCCCACGGTCCGGCCGGGTCGTGCCCGGGCGGACCGTGGGCGTGGTCCGCGTGTCTTCGTGCTCCGTGCCGACGACCGTCAGCGGTCGATCAGGACTGGAATGCCGAGGGCAGGTACTGGTCGACGTTGTCCTTCGTGACGACCGGCGCGAAGAGCTGGACCGTGCGCGGCACGCCCGAGGAGGCGAGGTCGCTCATGTTCTTCTCGTGCGCGACGAGACGGGCGAGCTTGATGCCGTCCGCGGCCTGGGTCGACGGGTAGACGACCGTGGCCTGGAGGACCGAGTCCCCGGCCTTGATGTGCTCCATGACGTTCGCCGAGCCGGCGCCGCCGACCATGAAGAACTCGTCGCGGCCCGCGTTCTCGATCGCCGAGAGGACGCCGACGCCCTGGTCGTCGTCGTGGTTCCAGATGGCGTCGATCTGCGGCGCGGCCTGGAGCAGGTTGGCCGTCGCGGCCTCGCCGCCCTGGACGGTGAAGTCGGCGGCGACGCGGTTGTCGACGTCGAGGCCGCAGTCGGACAGCGCGTCCGCGAAGCCCTGGCTGCGGTCCTGCGTCAGCGGGAGCGAGTCGATGCCGGCGATCTCCGCGACGACCGCGTCGGGGTTGTCGCCGAGCTGCTCGCAGATGTACTGGCCGGCGCTGACGCCCATGCCGTAGTTGTCGCCGAGGATGGTGGTGCGGGCGGCGAACGGGCTGGAGAACTCGCGGTCGACGTTGATGACCGGGATCCCGGCCTCCATCGCCTTCGTCGCGACGTCCGTGAGCGCGGCGCCGTCGAACGGCAGGAGCACGATCGCGTCGACGCCGTCGTTGATGAAGCCCTCGATCTGGCTGATCTGGACGTTGACGTCGTTCGTGCCGTCGGCGACGCGGAGCTCGACGTCCTCGTACTTCTCGGCCTCGGCCTCCGCCGCGCTCGTGATGGCACCCATCCAGCCGTGGTCGGCGGCGGGGGCGGAGAAGCCGATGACGATCGGGTCGCCCGGGGCGTCGTTGTCGGAGACGGCCTGGCTCGAGCCGCCGCCGCCGTCGTTGCCGTCCGCCGTGTTCTCGGTGGTCGGCGTGTTCGACGTGCACGCCGTGGCGATCAGGGCGACCGAGGCCGCGGAGACGGTCGCGAGCGTGATGCGGCGACGGAGGGTGGTGCGTGCGGACATGGGATCTCCTTCGATGCTGTCCTGCGGGGAGGAACTTCGGGGGGAACTGTGGGGGTATGGCCCCGGAGGGCGTGGGACCGTGGGTGGAGCGACGAACCGGGTCGCGGCGCTACGTGGTCCGCCGCGTCAGGCGCTGCTGGAGCAGCACGGCGCCGACGATGATCGCGCCCTTGGCGATCTGCTGGACCGAGCTGTCGACGTTGTTGATGATGAAGACGTTGGTGAGCGTCGTGAAGATGAGCACGCCCAGGACGGTGCCGACGATCGATCCGCGGCCGCCTGCCAGGAGCGTGCCGCCGACGACGACCGCGGCGATCACGTCGAGCTCGAGGAGCAGACCGTTGGTCGAGGAGCCGGCGCTCGTGCGAGCGAGGATCATGACACCGGCGATGCCGGCGGTGAGGCCCGAGAGCGCGTACACGTACATGAGGTGCCGCTTGACCTTGATGCCCGCGAGGCGCGCGGCCTCGGGGTTGCCGCCGACCGCGACGGTCCGGCGTCCGAACGTCGTGCGGTTGAACAGGAACCAGCCGAGCACGGCGACGATCGCGAAGATCCAGACGATCTTCGGGACACCGAGGAGGTTGCCCCGGAAGATGTCGTTGAACTCCTGGACGTTGACGATCTGCGTGCGCTTCTGCGCGATGAGCTCGGCGAGGCCGCGCGCCGCGACGAGCATCGCGAGCGTCGCGATGAACGCCACGACGCGCCCGTAGGCGATGATCAGGCCGTTGAGGAACCCGGCGCCGAGGCCGACCGCGAGCGCACAGATGACCATCACGACCCAGCCGTACGACTGGGTGGCGAGCGTCGTCGCCCACACGGAGGAGAGCCCGAGCACGGAGCCGACCGACAGGTCGATGCCGCCCGTCGTGATGACGAACGTCATGCCGATGGCCAGGACGCCGGTGACCGAGCCGAGGCTGAGGATGGTCATGAGGTTGCTGACGCTCGCGAACCGCTCACCCGCCGTCGCGAAGCCCAGGACGCACAGGAGGACCAGTGCGAGGACCAGGCCGATGTTCCGACCTGCCGCCCCGGACATGAATCCTGCCCGGCGGCGCTCGCTCGCGGCCTTCTCGACCCTGGCCGACTCGTCGGCGTCCGGCTTGTCCGTCGGCATCGAGGCCGACACCTGCTGCTCGCTCACGCGACACTTCCTTCCATGACCATGTCGAGCACCTGGTGCTCGTCGATGGAGCTCGAGGGCCCCTCGTGGACGACGCGACCCTCGGAGACGACGAGTACGCGGTCGGCGAGGCCGAGGACTTCGGGGATCTCGCTGGACACGACGACGACGGCGGCGCCCTCGTCGGCGAGCCTGCGGATGAGGGCGTAGATCTCGGCGCGGGCTCCGACGTCGACGCCGCGCGTCGGCTCGTCGAGGAGCAGGACGCGGCAGCCGTGGACGAGCCAGCGGGCGAGCATCGCCTTCTGCTGGTTCCCGCCCGAGAGCGTGCGGATCGGGCGCTCGACGCCCGCGGGACGGAGCTCCAGGGAGTCGGCCTGCTCCTTGGCCGCGCGACGCTCGGCGCGCTCGTCGAGCAGTCCTCCCCGTGCGAAGCGGGCGAACGTCGACAGCGTGACGTTGCGGTAGACCGGCTCGTCGAGCAGGAGCCCCTGGCTCTTGCGCTCCTCGGGCGCGAGCCCGATCCCGGCGTCCACCGCGGCGGCCACGGAGCCCGGGCGCAGCCTCTTGGAGTCGACGGTGACCGTGCCGGCGGTCGCGCGTCGCGCGCCGTAGATCGTCTCGATGATCTCCGAGCGTCCCGCGCCCACGAGACCGGCGAGGCCGACGATCTCCCCCGCGCGCACCTGGAGCGACACGTCCTCGAACACGCCGCGCAGGCCCAGTCCCTCGACGTCCAGCACGACGGGTGCGTCGTCCGAGGTCTCGGGGGCCTCGGGGAAGACGTACTCGACGGTGCGGCCCGTCATGAGGGTGATGAGCTTCTGCGTCGGGGTCTCGGAGACCGGGAGGTTCTGCGCGACGGTGCGGCCGTCCTTGAGCACGGTGATGCGGTCGCCGATCTCGCGGATCTCCTCGAGGCGGTGCGAGATGTACACGACCGCGACGCCCGCCTTGGTCAGCTCCTTGACGACGCGGAAGAGGTTGCCCACCTCCTCGGAGTCCAGCACGGCCGACGGCTCGTCCATGATGATGACGCGCGCGTCGTGCGACAGGGCACGCGCCATCGAGACGATCTGCTTGCCGGCCGCGGACAGGTGCCCGACCTCCTGGGTGGGCGAGACCTCCGCGTGGCCGAGCCGCCTGAGGATCTCCCGCGTGCGACGCACGGCCTCGCGCCGCTGGGAGAACCCGGCGGTGGCGAGCTCGTGCCCGAGGTAGACGTTCTCGGCGACGGTGAGGCCGTCGACGACGTCGAGCTCCTGGTACATCGTCGCGACGCCGTACCGCAGGGCGGTGACGGGGTCGGAGATGGTGATGGGCTCGCCGTCGAGGAGGATCTGCCCCTCGGTGGGCTGGTGCGCCCCGGCGAGCACCTTGATGAGCGTGGACTTGCCGGCGCCGTTCTGCCCGAGGAGGCAGTGGACCTCGCCCGGGAGGACCTCGAGATCGACGCCGTCGAGCGCTCGCGCCCCGGGGAACACCTTGACGATGCCCTGCATCTGCAGGAGCGGCTGGGGAGGGTCTGCGGTGACCATGCGGTGAACCTAGCCGACCTTTTGACGAGCGTCAATCATAAGATCGCGACCTTTTGCCGCTGTTACGACTTCGTTACCGTCAAAAGTGCGCGCTTCGTGACGGATCGCGAGAACGCTCCCATCCGAGGGGTTCGCCGTCGCCGACAGCGGTGACGTCGGGAGGGAGGCGCACAACCTGCGGAACGCTGCGGTTCCTGGAGGAAAGTCGGGATGGGGAGCTGGGGTGGGGCGACTCGGCGCCCGGACGAGGCCCGCCGTCGGGCCTCCGGATCTTCGGCGACGTCCATGTCGCCTTGAGACGGGACAGTAGGGTACCTTTTGGCGATCGTCAAGCAAAAGCCGATGACTCGTCCGGCACGAACGGACGACCGACGAGAGGCTCCGTGATTCACTGTGCCCATGGAGGAACTGCTGAAGTTCGCGCCGCGCCCGACCGGCGCCGGCGACATGTTCCAGCTGCTCCGGGACGGTCAGCCGCGCACGCGCGCGGACCTCGCAGCGATCACGGGACAGGCGCGTTCCACCATCGCAGCCCGCATCGACCTCCTCATGTCGGCGGGCCTCATCGCGCCTGCGGGCGAGGCGAGCTCGACGGGCGGCCGCCCGCCCGTGACCTTCGCCTTCAGCCCCGAGGCGCGCATCGTGCTCGCGGTCGACCTCGGCGCGACGCACGCGCGGCTCGCCGTCACGGACCTCGCGTCGAACGTGCTCGCGGAGACGGACGCGGCGCTCGCCATCGCGGACGGCCCCGACGTCGTGCTGTCGTGGGTCGCGGACACGGGCGAGAAGCTCGTCGCGACGACGGGCCGCAGCCTCGACGACCTCGTGAGCGTCGGCGTCGGCCTCCCCGGGCCCGTCGAGCACTCCTCCGGCCGGCCCATCAACCCGCCGATCATGCCCGCGTGGGACGACGTCGACGTCCCCGGGATCCTCCAGAAGCGGTTCAACGCGTCGGTCCTCGTGGACAACGACGTCAACATCATGGCGCTCGGCGAGCACCGCACGGCGTGGCCCGCCGTGACGGACATGCTCTTCGTCAAGGTCGCCACGGGCATCGGCTCCGGGATCATCGCGGACGGCGAGCTGCGCCGCGGCGCCCAGGGCGCCGCCGGCGACATCGGGCACGTCGCCGTGCCGAGTGCGGCCGACGTCCCGTGCCGCTGCGGGAACGTCGGGTGCCTCGAGGCCGTCGCGAGCGGCCAGGCCGTCGCCGCCGCGCTCGCGGCCGCCGGGCTCGACGCGAGCAACAGCGCCGACGTCGTCGCGCTCGTGCGCGCCGGCGACCTCGCCGCGAGCCAGGCCGTGCGCCAGGCAGGGCGCGACATCGGCTCGGTGCTCGCCGCGTGCGTGAGCCTCCTGAACCCCTCGCTCATCGTCATCGGCGGCATCGTCGCCGAGGCGGGCGAGCACCTCATCGCGGGCATCCGCGAGATCGTGTACCAGCGGTCGCTCCCCCTCGCGACCCAGCACCTGCGTATCGTCACCTCGCAGGCGCGCGGCCAGGCCGGCGTGCTCGGTGCGAGCGCCATGGCTGTGGATCACGTACTCTCGCCCGCAGCGATCGACGCGCTCATCGCCTGAGCGGCGGGGGCGCGGTCGCCGGGGGCCGCTGCCCGCGCACGCGGGCGCGCAGAGTGTGACGAGGCACGAGGAGGAGTCATGACCGAGCGGGACCGTCGAGCGCTGGTGGTCCGGGGTGGGTGGCCCGGGCACGCACCCGAGGAGGCGGCCGAGCTGTTCGTCCCGTTCCTCGAGGCGTCCGGCTTCGACGTGACGCTCGAAGGGTCGCTGGAGGCGTACGCCGACCAGGAGTTCATGGCGGGGATCGACCTCGTCGTCCAGTGCTGGACGATGGGCGAGATCCTCCCCGACGAGATGCGCGGGCTGCGCACGGCCGTCGCCAACGGCACCGGGTTCGCGGGCTGGCACGGCGGCATCGTCGACTCGTTCCGCCTCGCGACCGACTACCTGCAGATGGTGGGCGGGCAGTTCGCCGCGCACGCGCACGACCTCATCGACCACACCATCGAGATCGTGCCCGAGCGGGCCGACCACCCCATCGTCGCCGGGATCGGCCCGATCTCGCTGCACTCCGAGCAGTACTGGGTGCTCGCGGACTCGTACAACGAGGTCCTCGCGACGACGACCATCGTCCCGCAGGACGGTGACCCGTGGCACGAGCCGGTCGTGTCGCCGGCCGTGTGGACGCGACGCTGGGGCGCCGGCCGCATCTTCGTGTGCGCGGCGGGTCACCAGCTCGCCGACCTCGAGGTCCCGCCCGTCCGCACGATCGTCGAGCGCGGCATCCTCTGGGCGAGCCGCTGACGCCCGTCCCGCCGCGCGCCGGGTTCCCTGGACTCGGCGCGTGACCTCGTTCCACGGCCTCCTCGCCTACCCGATCACGCCGCTCGCCCCCGGCGGCGCGCCCGACCTCGACACGCTCGGCCACCTGGTCCGCGGTGCCGTCGTGCTCGCGTCCTCCGGCGCCGGGGTGACGTTCGACGCCGACGAGCGCGACGTCGTGGTTCGTGGAGCGGTCGGTGCCGCGCGGGCCGCGCCCTCCCCCGACGGCGCCGCACCGGTGCCCGTGCACGTCGCGGTGAGCGGGTCCTCCACGCGCGAGGTGCTCGCCCGCGCCCGCGCCGCGCGCGACGGCGGCGCGGACGGTCTCGTGCTCGCGCCCTTCTCGTACCTGCCGCTCGACGAGCGGGAGGTCGTCGCCCTGTTCGAGGCCGTCGCCGCCGCCGTCGACCTGCCCGTGTGCTTCTACAACCGGAGCGTGCAGACCGCGTACGACCTCACGCCCGACGCGCTCGCACGGCTCGCGCGCACGACGACCGTGACGGCCGTCAAGGACCCGGCGTCGACGCCGGCGCGGCCGACCGGCCGGGTCGCCGCGCTGCGGGCGGCGACCGCCGGTCTCGGGGTGAGCGTCGGGCTGAGCGGCGACGCCGCGATCGTCGACGGTGCCGAGGCGGCGGACGCCTGGCACACCGGCCTCGCGGCCCTCGTCCCCGCCGACTACGTGGCGCTCCGCCACGCCCGGGTCGCGGGCACGGAGCCCGACCCGGACCTCCTGGCGTGGCTGCACGACCTCACCGGGGTGCTCGCCGGGATCCGTCCGGTGAGCGGGCTCCACGCGCTCGCGACCCTGCTCGGCGTGCCGACCGCTCCCCCGCGCGGCCCGTCGCTCCCGGTCCCGCCCGACGACGTCGCGCGCCTGCGCGAGGTCGTGGCCCGGCGCCCCGTCACGACCTGAGGCGGCGGGTGCGCCTCAGGCCTCGGGGTCAGGGGCGGCGCCCGTCCCGTCGCCGCCCACGCGGTCGGCCACGGCCTCGGGGCCGCCGGCGAGGAGCGCGACGAAACCCTCCTCGTCGAGGATCGGCAGGCCGAGGTCGCGCGCCTTCGTCTCCTTCGAGCCCGCGTTCGCGCCCACGACGACGTAGTCCGTCTTCTTCGACACCGACCCCGACGCCTTGCCGCCCGCGGCGATGACGGCCTCCTTCGCGCCGTCGCGGCTGAAGCCCTCGAGCGAGCCGGTGACGACGACCGTCAGGCCGGCGAGCGGGCCCGTCGGCTCCTGCCGGGCACCGGGACCGGGATGGCCGGGGATCTCGAACCGCACGCCCGCCGCACGCCAGCGCTCGACGATCTCGACGTGCCAGTCGACCGTGAACCACTCGACGACCTGGTCGGCGATCACGGGGCCCACACCCTCGACCGCGGCGAGCTCGTCGCGCGACGCCGCGCGGATCGCGTCGAGCGACCCGAACCAGTCGGCGAGGGCGCGCGCGGCGACCGGGCCGACGTGGCGGATGTTGAGGCTCACGAGGATGCGCCACAGGTCCTTCGTCTTCGCGAGCTCGAGTTCCTCGACGAGCTTCGTCGCGTTCGTCGACGCCTCGAAGAGCGGCTCGCCCGCCTCGATCGCCGCCCGCTCCGCGGCCTTGGAGAGCTTGCGCTTCTTCCGGAAGGGCCACACGGACTTGACGGTCGCGGTCGAGCCGTCGGGCATCGTGATCTCGGCCGGCTCGCCCGTGCCGTCGTACTCGCGCGGCAGCCCGGTCTCGGCGTCGCGCACCACGACGCGGATCGGCACGAGCTGCTCGACGCTGAGGTCGAACAGCCCCGCCTCCGTGCGCAGCGGCGGCTCGGCGGGCTCGAGCGGCTGCGTGAGCGCCGCCGCGGTGACCTCGCCCAGCACCTCGATGTCCAGCCCTCCGCGCGAGCCGATGTGCTCGACGCGCCCGCGCACCTGGGCCGGGCACGACTCGGCGTTGGGACAGCGCAGGTCGACGTCGCCCTCCTTCATGGGCCGCAGCGGCGTGCCGCACTCCGGGCAGTTCGCCGGCATGACGAAGTCCTCGCGCGGGTAGCCGTCGTCCGCGAGCGCCGCGACCGGGCCGAGGATCTCCGGGATGACGTCCCCCGCCTTGCGCAGCACGACCATGTCGCCGATGCGCACGCCCTTGGCACGGACCACGTCCTGGTTGTGGAGGGTCGCCTGGCGCACGGTGCTGCCCGCGACCTTGACCGGCTCCATGACGGCGTACGGCGTCGCGCGCCCCGTGCGCCCGACGCCGACCTGGATGGCGAGCAGGCGCGTGTTGACCTCCTCGGGCGGGTACTTGTAGGCGATGGCCCACCGGGGCGCGCGGCTCGTGGCGCCGAGACGGCGCTGGAGCGCGAGCTCGTCGACCTTGACGACGATGCCGTCGAGCTCGTGCTCGATGTCGTGGCGGTGCTCCCCGAAGTACGCGATGCGGTCCATGACCTCGTCGAGGCCGTGCACCACGCGGTTGTGCGGCGAGACGGGCACGCCCCACTGCTCGAACAGCGCGTACGCGTCGGACTGGCGCGCGAGCTCGGCGTGCTCGCCGGCCTCCCACTGGAGCGCGCCGACGCCGTGCGCGTACATGCGCAGGTTGCGGCTCGCCGTGACCGCCGGGTCCTTCTGCCGCAGCGAGCCGGCCGCGGTGTTGCGCGGGTTGGCGTACGGGGCCTGGCCCGCGGCGACGAGCTTCTCGTTGAGGGCCGCGAAGTCGGCGACGCCCATGAAGACCTCGCCGCGGATCTCGATGACGTCCGGGTGCGTCGCCGGGTCGCCCCCGAGGCGCTGCGGGATGCCGGCGATGGTGCGCACGTTCGCGGACACGTCCTCGCCGGTGCGGCCGTCGCCGCGCGTGGCGGCGCGCACGAGCCGGCCCTTCTCGTAGAGCAGCGCGATCGCGAGGCCGTCGATCTTCACCTCGCACAGGTAGTCCACGGCCGCGTCCTCGCCCACCCCGAGGTCGCGGTGCACGCGCGCGGCCCAGGCCGCGAGGTCCTCGGCGGAGAACGCGTTGTCGAGCGAGAGCATCGGCTCGAGGTGCTGGACGGTCGCGAAGCCCGCGGCCGCACGCCCGCCGACGCGCTGCGTGGGCGACTCGGGCGTCTGGAGCGCGGGGTGCGCGGCCTCGAGCGCCTGGAGCTCGTGCATCCGCGCGTCGTACTCGGCGTCCGAGGAGACCGGCTGGTCCTCCTCGTAGTACGCGCGCTGGTCGGCCTCGATCTGCGCGACGAGCTCGGACCAGCGGCGCTGCGCACCCGCCTCGTCGAGCTCGGCGGCGGACGTCGCCGCGGGGGCGTCCGGGTCCGTCGCGGTCGGGGTGGTCGGTGCGGACGTCGGGATGCTCTCGCTCACCCGCACATCATCGCGCGGACCGCCGACATCCGCCGCCCCCGCCGCGCTGCGCCGCCCGGGCGCTCAACCCCACCCGTGGGACGCGTCGTCGTGCATCGGCGGGCACGTCCCGCCCGGCTCCGTCGCGGCCTCGAAGTGCCACAGCTCGTTCGCGTACGTGCGGCACAGGCCGAACTCGGCGCCGTGCTGCTCGAGCCACAGCGCGCCGTCCGTCGGGCCCACGTCGATCGCGAGGCCCGCCACGTGCTCCGACGTCTCGGGCGGCAGCACCCACCGGTGCGCCTCCTGCGCCGACCCGTAGCGCTCGAGCGCGGCGTCGACGAGCCGCTGCTGCTCCGTGGCGGTGCGCCACCCGGACGTGAGGCTGAGCTCGACGCCGTCCGCGTCGGCGGCGGCGCGCGCGGCGTCGAACCGGCGCTCGAGCTCGGGGTCGAGGCCCGTCGCGGCCGGTGGGCTCGGTGTCGCCGCGGCGAGGGGCGCGTCCCCGCGGTCGGACCCGCGCACCGCGTCGAGCGCTCCCGTGGCCGCCCACCCGAGCGCCGCGGCGACGGCGACCACCGCCACGACGGTGCCCGCGGAGCGCCGGCGCGGGCGGGGACGGCGGCCCGGGACGTGGCGCGCGGGGAGGTCGGGACGGGCGGGACGGACTCGTGTCGTGGTCATGCACCGAGGCTCGCCCGGTCGCCCGCCCCGCCACATCGACCCCTCGGCGACCCGTGCACCCCCGCCGTCCGGCGCACGCGGGCGCGCGCCGTCAGCCCGCGGCCCGACGCGGCTCAGCCCTGGGGCGGAGCCGCGCCCGGACCGGCCTGCCACCCCGGGCTGTCCCGCGGCGACCGGCGCGCGGCTACCGTGGACGCGTGCCACAGCTCACCCGCCTGCCCGTCTGGGCGCAGGACCTCGCGGTCGCGCTCGCCGCGGGCGCCGTGTGGTTCACCGTCATCACCGTGATGGAGAGCGGCGACTACTGGTACCCCCGGAACCCGGAGTCGTACCGCGTGGCGGGCCTGTGGATCGTGCTCACCCTCGCGCTGCGCCGCGTGGTGCCGGGCCCGCTGTTCTGGACGACGGCGATGCTCTACCCGCTCGCCCTGCCGTGGACCATGCAGACGCCGTTCGAGCTGATCCCGCTCCTCGTGGCGGGCTTCGCCGCGACGCGCTCGGGCGCCGTGCCGTGGCCGCTCGCGGCGCTCGCGAGCGGCCTCTCGGCGTTCGCGCTGCAGCTCTGGGAGCGCCCGCACCTCGCGCTCCCCCTGCAGCCCCCCTCGCCGCTGTGGCTCGGCCGGTCGCCGTCCGACGTGCTCGTCGCGCTCGCGCTCGCGCTGGGCGCCGTCGCGGCCGGGTACTTCTTCCGGCGCCTCGCGCTCACGTCGGAGCGCCTGCGCGCGCGCAACGCGGAGCTCCAGGCCCTCCAGGCCGAGCTCGCCGAGCGTGCCGTGCTCGCGGAGCGCACGCGCATCGCGCGCGAGCTGCACGACGTCGTCGCGCACCACATGTCCGCGATCGTCGTGCGGGCGCAGGCCGCGGACCGCGTCGCGGCGAACCGGCCCGACGCCCCCGCCGAGGCCGTGCGCTGGATCTCCGACGAGGGCAAGCAGGCGCTCACCGCGATGCGCTCGGTCGTCCAGGTGCTGCGGCGCGACACCGAGGCCGACGGCGGGACCGCCGCCCTCGCCCCGACGCCCGACGGCACCCGCACCCCCGACGAGCTCCGCGCGGCCGCGCGCCGCCTGCGCGACGCGGGCCGCGACGTCGCACTCACGCTCCCCCACCCCTGGCCGACGACGAGCGCCGAGACCGGCCTCGCCGTCGTCCGCATCGCCCAGGAGGCCCTGACGAACGTGCTGCTGCACTCGCTCGCCCGCGACGTCACCGTGACGCTGACCGACGACGCGCCCGACCTGCGCCTGCGCGTCCACGACGCGGGCCCTCCCCTGCCGAGCACCGACGGCCGCCGGGGCCACGGGCTGACCTCGATGCGCGAGCGCGCGCTCGCCGCCGGGGGCGAGCTCTCCGCCGGGCCGGACGGGCGCGGCGGCTGGACCGTCGAGGCACGCATCCCCCGGGAGGCCGCGTGACCGCCCCCGCACCGGGCGCCGACGGGGCCGGCGCCGCGCTCTCCCCGGTCCGCGTCGTCGTCGTGGACGACCAGGCGACGATCCGGCTCGGCCTGCGGATGATCCTCGACAACGAGCCGGACGTCACCGTGGTCGGCGAGGCCGGGGACGGGGAGACGTCCGTCGCCATGGCGCGAGCCCTGCGCCCCGACGTCGTGCTCATGGACGTCCGGATGCCGCGGCTCGACGGCATCGAGGCGACCGCGCGCATCGTCGCGGATCCCGACCTCGCGGACGTGCGCACCCTCGTGCTCACGACGTTCGACGACGACGAGTACGTGTACGGCGCGCTGCGCGCCGGGGCCGCGGGGTTCCTCCTCAAGGACGCGGACCCGCAGACCCTCGTCGACGCCGTGCACCGCGTCCGCGCGGGCGACTCGCTGCTCGACCCGGCGGTCACCGGTCGGATCATCTCGACGTACGTCGAGCTCGCCCGGCACGCTCCGCTCCCGGGCGCCGACGCCGCGACGGGCGACGCGCCGGCGGGGCTCGACGCGGCGACGCCGCGCGAGCGGGAGGTGCTGCTCGCGGTCGCGCGCGGCCTGTCCAACCGGGAGATCGGCGCAGAGCTGCACCTCACCGAGGCGACCGTGAAGAGCCACGTGCGGTCGCTCCTCACCAAGGTCGGGCTGACGAACCGGGTGCAGCTCGTCATCCTCGCCTACGAGGCCGGGGTCGTGCGGCCGGGCGGCGCCGACTGAGCCCGGCTCACGCCTCCGGGGGCAGGCCCTCCACGGCCTGCCCGAACGCCTCGACGATGCGCCACATGTCGCCGAGCAGGACCTCGAGGCGCTGGTCGAACCCGTCGCCCACGTAGACCCAGGTGTCGTGGGACCCGTCCCGGCGGTGGAGCGACACCACGAGCTCCGACGCCGACCGCTCGTCCCGCTGCACGCCGTCCGAGGACGCGTGCGGCGCGAGGGTCGTCGCGGGCACCGTGAGCTCCGGGCCGAGGTGCTTGCGGTCGTGCGGGTGGTCGCCCTCCTCGTGGACGGCCACGCACCACGGCGGGCAGTCGTCCACCTGCCAGGACGGCCTCCCGAGCGGCGAAGCCCACACTGCTGATCCCCCTGTCGTGCTGTCGAGCACGTCCGTCATGCCGATCACCTCCCCGGCGACGGGACCATGATGCCGGGGGCGTCCGACACGCCGGACCGCGCCGTTACGAAGGCGGTGGACGGAGGAGCGAGACGGGGTCGACGTCGAGCCGCTCGGCGAGCTTCTCGACGGAGCGGAGAGTCAGGTTGCGTTCGCCGCGCTCGACCCCGCCCATGTAGGTCCGGTGGACGCCGAGGAACTCGGCGAAGTCCTCCTGGCTCATCCCGCGGCGGACCCGGAGGGTCCGCAGGTTCTCACCCAGCGCGCGCTGCAGATCTCCTTGCACGCGTGCAACCGTCACCCAGCGCTACTCCTCGGTCTACAGACTTATCGGTATCACTCCCGTTCTCGAACGGCCCCCTCCCCCGCCGGGCGAGGGCGCCCGCGGACGCTGCTACTCATGGATAGCACAGGCCGCCGGCTCCCGTCACGCGACGGAGCCCGACGGCGGGAGGGGACTCGCGCCGTCGGGCTCCGCTCTCGTGGGGCCGGGAGGGTCAGCCGGCCGCCACGCTCCCGGCGGACGGGGTCACCGCCCGCTCGTCCTGCGCGCCCGCGCCCTCGTGGGCCGCGAGGCGCTCGGCACGCACGACCTCGCGGCTGCTGCCGCGGTAGGCCGCGACGAGGATGTCGCGCATGTCCTCCAGGACCGGCATCCGCGGGTTCGCGGGGGCGCACTGGTCCTCGAACGACCGCAGCGCGAGGTCGTCGAGACGGCTCATGAACGCCCGCTCGTCGACGCCCTGCGCGGCGAACGTCGGCTCGATGCCGACCTTGGCCCGCAGCTCCTCGACCGCCGTCGCGTACGACTCGACGCCCTCCTCCGGGGTGGAGGCCGGGAGGCCGAGGTGCTTCGCGATCTCCTGGAACCGCTCCGGGGCCACGTAGCGCTCGTACTTGGGCCAGCTCGTGAGCTTCGTGGGCACCTGGCCGTTGTAGCGGATCACGTGCGGCAGGAGCACCGCGTTGGTGCGCCCGTGCACGAGGTGGAAGGTCGAGCCCACGGTGTGCGCCATGGCGTGCACGATGCCGAGCATCGCCGAGCCGAACGCCATGCCCGCGATGGTCGCCGCGTTGTGCATCTTCTCGCGGGCCTTCGGGGCCGCCGCGCCCTGCGTGACCGAGTCCTCGACGTTCTCGAAGACCATCTTGATCGCCTGCAGGCACAGCCCGTCGGTGAAGTCGTTCGCGTAGACCGAGACGAACGCCTCGGTCGCGTGCGTGAGGGCGTCGAAGCCCGAGTCGGCCGCGAGCTTCGCCGGCATGGTGTCCGTGAGGACCGGGTCGACGATGGCGACGGTCGGGGTGAGCGCGTAATCCGCGAGCGGGTACTTGAAGCCCGTCTCCGGGTCGGTGATGACCGCGAACGGCGTCACCTCCGCGCCGGTGCCCGACGACGTCGGGATGCACACGAGCTTCGCCCTGCCCCCGAGCTCCGGGAACTTGTACGCGCGCTTGCGCACGTCGAAGAACTTCTCGCGCATGTCGGCGAACTCGATCTCCGGGTGCTCGTACCGCAGCCACATGACCTTGGCGGCGTCCATCGGCGAGCCGCCGCCGATCGCGATGATCGTGTCCGGCTCGAAGTCGCGCATCGACTCCGCGCCGCGGTTCACGGTCCCGACGCTCGGCTCGGGCTCGACCGCGTCGATGACCTGGATCGCGACCTTCTCCTCGCGGCGGGCGAGGACGTCGAGCACGCGGTCCACGACGCCGATGCGGCTCATGACCTTGTCGGTGACGATCGTGACGCGGTGCACGTCGCGCATCTGCGCGAGGTACTGGATCGAGTTGGGCTCGAAGTACGTCTTGGCCGGCACCTTGAACCACTGCATGTTGTTGTTGCGCCGCCCGATCCGCTTGACGTTGATGAGGTTGACCGCCGAGACGTTGTTCGACACCGAGTTGGCGCCGTAGCTGCCGCAGCCGAGCGTGAGCGACGGGAGCAGCGCGTTGTAGATGTCGCCGATGCCGCCGAGCGACGTCGGGCTGTTCCAGAGCACGCGCACCGCCTTGACGCGCGAGCCGTACTCCTCGACCAGCGCCTCGTCCGCCGTGTGGATCGCGGCGGAGTGCCCCAGGCCGTCGAGCTCGACCATGCGCTCCGCGAGCCGGACGCCGTGCTCGGTGTCGCGCGCGCGCAGGACGGCGAGGACGGGCGTGAGCTTCTCGCGGCTCAGCGGCTCGTGGGGGCCGACGTCGTCGATCTCGGCGAGGATGATCGACGTGTCGTCGGGGACCTCGAAGCCGGCCTCGCGCGCGATCCAGGTGGGCGACTTGCCCACGACCTGCGGGTTGAGCCTGGCGCCGGCGCAGTTCGCGCCCGTCGCCTCGACGCCGAAGATCAGGCGCTCGAGCATCGCCTTCTCGGCCGGGGTCGCGCGGTAGGCGTGCAGGCGGGCCAGCTCCCGCATCGCGTCGTCGTAGACGACGTCGTCGAGGATGAGCGCCTGCTCCGACGCGCACACCATGCCGTTGTCGAACGCCTTCGACATCACGACGTCGTTGATCGCGCGGCCGAGGTCGGCGCTCTTCTCGACGTAGGCGGGGACGTTGCCCGCGCCGACGCCGAGCGCCGGCTTGCCGGCCGAGTAGGCCGCGCGGACCATGCCGTTGCCGCCCGTGGCGAGGATGAGCGCGACGCCCGGGTGGTGCATGAGCGTGTTCGTCGCCTCGATCGACGGGTGCTCGACCCACTGGATGCAGTCCTCCGGTGCGCCGGCCGCGACCGCGGCCTCGCGCACGATGCGGGCCGCCTCGACCGACGAGCGCTGCGCGCTCGGGTGGAACGCGAACACGACGGGGTTGCGCGTCTTGAGCGCGATGAGCGACTTGAAGATCGTGGTCGACGTCGGGTTGGTCACCGGCGTCACGGCGCACACCACGCCGACGGGCTCGGCGATCTCGACGACGCCCGTGAGCTCGTCGCGACCGATGACGCCGACGGTCCTGAGGTTCGCCATCGAGTTGGGCACGTGCTCGCACGCGAAGATGTTCTTCGTCGCCTTGTCCTCGAACACGCCTCGCCCGGTCTCGGCGACGGCCATCTGCGCGAGGTGGCCGTGCTGGTGCAGGCCGGCGACGGACGCCTTGAGGACGATCCGGTCGACGTCCTCCTGCGTGAGGCTCATGAACTGCTCGAGCGCCTTGCGGGCGCGCTCGACGAGGACGTCGATCTCGTGAGTGGTGCGGGTGTCCTCGGTGCGGGTCTCGGTCGTCGTGCGGGCGCTCGTCGCGCTCATGCGTCCCCTCCGGTGCCCGGGCGGGCGTCGGCCGCGGGTGCTGCCGGGGCCGGATTGCCCCGGCTCCTTCAGCGGTCTCTCTACTTGTGAAGACTTTCACAAGATGCCGGTCCCCACAAGGTCTCCGCCGCGGCGCGGGCCCAAGGTCCCGCCGCCCTCGTGACCTCCGCACCACCACGCGCGCCGTCGCCGTAGGGTGGGTGACCATGACCGCCGAGCAGACGACGAGCCCCTCCCGCGCACCCCAGAGCTCCGGCCAGGCCGTCCCCGCCGACCACGCCGCGGCGCACGACCCCTACCTGTGGCTCGAGGACGTCGACGGCGACGAGGCCCTGGCCTGGGTCCGGGCGCGGAACGCCGAGGTCGCCGCGACGCTCGAGACCGCCGACGCGTTCACGGCGACCGAGCGCGCGATCCGCGAGGTGCTCGACTCCGACGCCAAGATCCCCGAGGTCTCGAAGATCGGCGACCGGTACTACAACTTCTGGCGCGACGCGCAGCACGAGCGCGGCGTCTGGCGCCGCACGACCCTCGACTCCTACCGCACGGACGAGCCCGAGTGGGAGACCGTGCTCGACCTCGACGCGCTCGCCGCCGCCGAGGGCGAGTCCTGGGTCTGGCACGGCGCGACCGTCCTGCGCCCGACGCCCGAGCAGCTCGCCGCGGGCGAGCCGTGGCGCCACGCGCTCGTCGAGCTCTCCCCCGGCGGCTCCGACGCCGACGTCACGCGCGAGTTCGACCTCGTCGAGAAGCGGTTCGTCGCGCCGGAGGAGGGCGGCTTCCTCCGCGCCGAGGCGAAGGGCTCGCTCGGCTGGCTCGACGCCGACACCGTGTACGTCTTCACCGACTTCGGGGCGGGCACGCTCACGCCGTCCGGCTACCCGCGCGTCGTCAAGCTCTGGACGCGCGGCACCCCGCTCGAGGACGCCGTGACCGTCTACGAGGGCACGGACGAGGACATGTACATCTCGGCCTGGCGCTCGCACACGCCCGGGTTCGAGCGCGACTTCGTGCACCGGTCCAAGGCCTTCTACTCCGACGAGCTCTACCTCGCCGAGAACCCCGGGACGCCCGAGCAGCGCCTGACGAAGATCGACGTGCCCGACTCGGCCGAGGTCGGCGTGCGCCGCGAGTGGATGCTCGTCGAGCTGCGCGACGACTGGACCGTCGGCGGCGCCACCTACCGCGCGGGCTCGCTCCTCGCGGCCCGGTTCGACGACTTCCTCGCGGGCGACCGCGGCTTCACCGTGCTCTTCGAGCCGAGCGCGACGACGTCGCTCGCGGGCGCCACGTGGACGCGCCACCACCTCGTGGTCAACGTCCTGGACGACGTGAAGAACCGGCTGCACGTGCTCACCCCGCCGGACGCCTCCGCGACCGCCGGCGACGGGACGCCCGCCGCGCAGGACGCCGCGGACGCGCCGTGGGTGCGCTCCGAGCTCCCCGGCCTGCCCGCGCTCGGGACGGTCGCCGTCGGCGCGGTCGACCCCGTCGACTCCGACGACCTCTGGCTCGTCACGACCGACTACCTGACGCCCACGACGCTCTCGCTCGTGTCGCTCGGCGAGCACCCCGGCGAGGCGGGCGCGCCCGAGGTCGTCAAGTCCAACCCCGCGTTCTTCGACGCCGACGGCATGACCGTCGCGCAGCACTTCGCCACGTCCGACGACGGCACGCGCGTGCCGTACTTCGTCGTCGGCCGGGCGGAACTCGTCGAGGGCACGGGCGCCGCCCCGACGCTGCTGTACGGGTACGGCGGCTTCGAGATCTCGCTCACCCCCGCCTACTCCGGCGCGCTCGGCCGGGCCTGGCTGGCGCAGGGCGGCGTCTACGTCGTCGCGAACATCCGCGGCGGCGGCGAGTACGGCCCTGCCTGGCACCAGGCCGCGCTCCGGGCGAACCGCCACCGCGCCTACGAGGACTTCGCCGCCGTCGCGCGCGACCTCGTGGCCCGCGGGATCACGACGCCCGAGCACCTGGGCATGGAGGGCCGCTCCAACGGCGGCCTGCTCGCCGGGAACATGCTCACGCAGTACCCCGAGCTCTTCGGCGCCGTGATCGTCGGCGTCCCGCTGCTCGACATGCGCCGGTACACGAAGCTCCTCGCCGGCGCGTCGTGGGCCGCCGAGTACGGCGACCCGGACGACCCCGAGCAGTGGCAGTTCCTCCGCACGTTCTCGCCGTACCACCTGTTCGACCCCGAGCGCGACTACCCGCCCGTGCTCTTCACGACGTCGACCAAGGACGACCGCGTCCACCCCGGCCACGCGCGCAAGCTCGCCGCGGCGATGCTCGCCGCGGGCAAGGACGTCACGTACTACGAGAACATCGAGGGCGGCCACGGCGGCGCCGCGAACAACGCCCAAGCCGCGCACATGGCCGCGGTGCACTACCGCTTCCTCGCCGAGCGTCTCGGCTGACCGGGCGCTCCTGCCGGGTCGACCTCAGGAGTGCGGCACCGTCGCGGTGATGAGGGTGCCGTCCTCGCGACGGTTGCCGGACAGCGCGCGCAGGCTCGGGCGGCCCGGGCGCACGGGCCCCTGACCGTCGAGCGCGACGCGCGCGACCTCGCCGGGCACCACCTTGACCTGCTCGCCGCGCACCGTGACCTGCGCGCCGTCGCCCGTCTCGGCGTCGAGCTCGATCGCGTCGGGCTCGACGGTGACGCGCAGGCGCGACCCGTGCCACTGGACGCGGAACGTCAGCGACTCCCACCCCTGCGGCAGGCGCGGGTCGAACGAGAGCTCGCCGTCGGAGTCGCGCATGCCGCCGAACCCGTACGCGAGCGCCGACCACGTGCCGCCCGCGGAGGCCACGTGCACGCCGTCGGACGCGTTCGCGTGGAGGTTGGCGAGGTCGACGAACAGCGACGAGATGAAGTACTCGAGCGCGAGCTCGTGGTACCCGACCTCGGCCGCGACGATCGACTGCACGACGCCCGACAGCGTGGAGTCGCCCGTGGTCAGGGGGTCGTAGTACTCGAAGTCGGCGAGCTTCTCCTCGGGCGTGAAGTGCTGGCCCTGGAGGAACAGCGCGAGCACGACGTCCGCCTGCTTGAGCACCTGGTAGCGGTAGATGACGAGCGGGTGGTAGTGCAGCAGGAGCGGCCGCTTGTCCGCGGGCGTGTGCGCGAGGTCCCAGATCTCGCGCTCGAGGAAGTGCGAGTCCTGCGGGTGGATGCCGATGTTCTCGGCGTACGGGATCGACATGTGGTCGGCCGCGCGCACCCACTCCGAGGCCTCGTAGGCGCCGAGCTGGAGGCGGTCCACGAGCCGCGCGTAGTCCTCCGGGTGCTCCGCCTTCATGCGCTCGACCACGAACGCCGCGGCGCGCAGGTTGAACCGCGCCATGACGTTCGTGAAGAGGTTGTCGTTGACGACGGTCGTGTACTCGTCCGGGCCGGTCACGCCGTGGATGTGGAAGTTGTCGTCGCCGTTGGCGCGCCAGAACCCGAGGTCCTCCCACATGCGGGCCGTCTCGACGAGGATGTCGACGCCCTCGCGGCGCAGGAAGTCCCGGTCCCCCGTCGCGCGCACGTACTGCACGAGCGCGTAGCTGACGTCGGCGTCGATGTGGTACTGCGCGGTGCCCGCCGCGTAGTAGGCCGACGCCTCCTCGCCGTTGATCGTGCGCCACGGGAAGAGCGCGCCCTTCTGGGACAGCTCCGCGGCGCGACGCCGGGCGGCGTCGAGCATCTGGTAGCGGAAGCGCAGCGCGTTGCGCGCGTACCGCGGGCTCGTGTACGTGAGGAACGGCAGGACGTAGATCTCCGTGTCCCAGAAGTAGTGCCCGCTGTACCCCGAGCCCGTGAGGCCCTTGGCCGGCACGCCGTTGCCCTCCGCGCGCGCCGTCGCCTGGGCGAGCTGGAAGAGGTTCCAGCGCACGGCCTGCTGGATGCCGGGCTGGCCGGGCACCTCGACGTCGGAGCGCGCCCAGAAGTCGTCGAGCCACTCGCGCTGCAGGTCGAGCTGCGCCTGGACGCCCGTCTCGCGCGCCCGGTCGAGCGTGCGGCGGCAGCGGTCGACGAGCTCGCGCGACGGCACGCCGCGCGACGTGTGGTACGCGACGAGCTTGGTGAGCCGGATCGGCCGCCCGGGCTCCGCCTGCACGCGGAACACGTGCTTGGCGAGGTCCTCGTCGACCTGCGTGCGCACGTCCCAGTCGTTCTCGGTCTCGAGCAGGTCGTCGGCCGCGACGGCGAGCGTCATGCCGGAGTTCGTGCACCGGTAGGACAGCACCAGGCGCTCGTCGTCGCCCCACTGCGTCTGCGGCTGCAGCACGCGCCCGGTGAACTGGTTGCTCTTGCGCGGGTCGAACCCCTCGCCGAGCGACGCGGACCGCACGTGGTACTCGTCCTGGCCGTCCTGGCGGTTGAGGATCTGCGACGAGATCGCGACCGGCGCCGCGTCGTCGAGCATCGTGACCTCGAAGGTCATGATCGCGAGGTGGCGCTCGACGAACGACACCACGCGCTGCGAGCGGATCTGCACGCGCTTGCCCGACGGCGTGCGCCACACGAGCTCGCGCCGCAGGACGCCGTCGCGCAGGTCGAGCGAGCGCTCGTAGTCGACGAGGTCCGCGACGGGCAGCAGGAGCGGCTCGTCGTCGACGTAGAGCCGGATCACCTTCGCGTCGGGGACGTTGACGATGGTCTGGCCCACGCGCGCGAACCCGTACGCCTCCTCGGCGTGCCGGATCGGCCAGGTCTCGTGGAACCCGTTGATGAACGTGCCGTGCGCGTGGGACTCGCGCCCCTCCTCGACGTTGCCGCGCATGCCGAGGTAGCCGTTCGCGACGGCGAACAGCGTCTCGGTCACGCCGAGGTCCTCGGCGGAGAACTGCGACTCGACGAGCCGCCACGGCTCGGCCGGGAAGCGCAGGCGGTCGACGGTGCCCTGCTCGTCGGCGGTGCGGCGGATCACGCGTCCCCTCCCTCGGTGGGGGCGGCCGCGGCGGCGTCCGTCGCGACGCGCGGGCGGTCGAGGACCGTCGCGTCGAGGTCGCCCAGGTCGGTCACGACGACGTCCGCCCCGTGCGCGTGCAGCGCGGCCGCGCCGACGCCGCGGTCGACGCCGAGCACGAGGCCGAAACCGCCGGCGGAACCCGCCTGGACGCCCGAGAGCGCGTCCTCGACGACGACCGCCTCCGCGGCGGGCACCCCGAGGAGCTCGGCCGCGCGCAGGTACGTGTCGGGCGCGGGCTTGCCCGCGATGTGCTCGCGCGCGGCGACGTTCCCGTCGACGACGACCGCGAACCGGTCCGCGAGCCCGGCGGCCGCGAGGACGGCGGGCGTGTTGCGCGAGGACGAGACGACGGCGACGGCGGCCCCCGCGCGCGTCACGTCGTCGAGGAAGCGGACCGAGCCCGGGTAGGGCGCGATGCCCTCGTCGGCGAACATGCGGTTGACGATCTCGTCCTTGCGGTTCCCGAGCGCGCACACCGTGCCCTCGCCCGGGGCGTCGGACGCCTCGCCGCGCGGCAGCTCGACGCCGCGCGACGCGAGGAACGTCGCCACGCCGTCGTACCGGGGCTTGCCGTCGATCGACGCGAAGTAGTCCGCGGCGGTGTACGGGGCGAGGCCGTGCGCGGTGCAGTAGGGCGCGAACAGCCGTTCCCAGGCGCGCATGTGGATCTCGGCGGTCGGCGTGAGCACGCCGTCGAGGTCGAACAGCACGGCTCGCAGGACGGGCATGGGAGTCCTTCGCGGTGGGGGGACGTGGGTCGGCGCCCGGTCACGTCCGCGTCGTGGGAGGTGCCGTCGCACGGCACGTCCGCACGTCGCCGTCGTGACCGCCGCGCGAGGACAAGCGTACGCACCGCGAGCCGTGCGCGGGAAGCGGGAGGACGGCGTCGGCGGGGTCGCGCGGACGTCTCCCCCGGCGCGCCCGCGCGTCAGGCGTGGGCGCGCTCGGCGAGCGCCTCCGCGACGCGGCCGAGGTTCGCCAGCAGCGCGCGGTGCTCGTCCGGCGTGCCGGCCACCCCCCGGCCCGGTCCCGTGCCCGCGCCCGGGCGCGGCGCGCCGAGGAGGGTGACGGCGTCGAGCGCCGGCAGCGGCAGCCCGATGCGGCGCCACGGGACGCTCACGAGGTCGGCGAGCTCGCCGAGCGCCGGGCCCGCGCACTGCGACACCGTGGCGGGCGGGAGGGCGGCCCACAGCCCGACGCCGCGCTCGGACGCGCGCGCGAGCGTCTCCCACAGCCGCTCGTCCCACGCGCCGAGCGTGACGCCCACGGCGTCCGCCCCCGCGAGCACGGCCGGGGCGACACCGACCCAGGCGGACCCGAGGTGCACGACCGACGTGGCCGACGCCGCGCGTACCGCGTCGAGCACGGGGCGCAGCCCGTCCACGAGGTCCGGCCCGGGGACCGCGCGCAGGCGCGAGTACCCCGAGAACGTGGGCAGCACGCCCGCACCGACCTGCGCGAGGAGCGGCTCGTCGACGTGCACGACGACGTCCGCGCCCGGCACCTGCCGGCGCACCTGGGCGACGTGCTCGGCCACGCCCGCGGCGAGCGCCTCGACGACCTCCCGCACGGCGCCGGCGTCGGACAGGACGCGGTCGCCGCGCGCGAGGTACACGTCGGCGGCGAGCGTCCACGGCCCCGTCACGGTGACGGCGAGCGGCCCGGCGTACCCGGCGGCCGCGATGGCGAGCGCCTCGACGTCCTCGCGCAGGTACCCCTGCGCGCGCCGCAGGTCGCCGCCCGGGTGGTCGGCGAGCTTCCAGCCGTGCGGCCCGAGCTCGACCGGCAGACCGGGCAGCAGCGCCGCCGTGCGGCCCGTCGCGTCCGCTCCCGGGCCGCGGCCCGGGAGCTGCACGAGGAACGGCACACCGCGCACGCCCGTGGGGAGCTCGGCGAGGTCGCCCAGCACCGTGAGCTGGGCCTCGAGGACGTCGGCACCCTCGCCGCCGGGCCAGGGCCCGAGCCCGCCGACCGCCGTCATGCCGCACCCCTGCGCGAGGTCGTGCCCCGCCCGTCGTCACGAACCACGTGCCGTCCACCTCTCTCCAGGAGCACACCGGTACACCGAGCCGTGCCGCGACCCCGCCGGGGTCCGGGGGCCGCGCGGCCTGGCGGAAGGACTCCGACATGGGCACGCCCGAGAACAAGGCCGCGGCGATCGCCGTGCACACGCGCGCGATCCCCGGGAGCCACGGCGACGCCGTCGCGGCGCTGCTCGCGCCCGGGTTCCGCAACCACGACACCTCGCCGGGCGGCGAGGGCGGCGCCGAGGCCCTCCTCGCGACGATGCACTGGTACGACGAGGCGTTCGAGGACCAGCGGGTCGAGGTGCTGCACGCGGTCGCGGACGGCGACCTCGTGGCGCTGCACGTCGAGCTCAGCGCGCGGCACACCGGGTTCTTCCGCGGCGTCGCGCCCACGGGGCACCGCTTCGCCGTGCGCGAGATGCACGTGCTGCGGTTCGCCGAGGGGCGTGAGGCGGAGCACTGGTGCGTGCGCGACGAGGCCGCGCTCGTGCGGGCGCTCGCTCACCCCGCGCCCGTCGCGGTCGGCGCCGCGGCGGCGCGGTAGGCGCGGTCGACGGTCGCCTGGCCGAGCACGCGCGTGCCGTCGTAGACGACGACGGACTGGCCGGCCGCGACGCCGCGCAGGGGCGCGCCCGTGAGCGCGACCTCCATGCCCTGCGCCGGTCCCTCCGGGGCGCCCTCGACGGCGCGCACGCGCGCGGGGACCGGGGCGCCGTGGGCACGGACCTGCACCTCGGCGTCGACCCACTCCCCCGGCGCGGGTCGCGCACCGTCGAACCACACGGCGGCACCGGCCTCGACGCGGTCGACGCTGAGGAGCTCGGCCGGGCCGACGACGACGCGGTTGCGCGCGGGCTGCACGTCGAGGACGTACCGGGGCCGACCGTCGGGCGCCGGGCGGTCGATCCGCAGACCCTTGCGCTGGCCGACGGTGAACGCGTACGCGCCGTCGTGCTCGCCGAGGACGGCGCCCTCCGCGTCGACGATCTCGCCCGGGCGCGCGCCCAGGCGCTCGCGCAGGAAGCCCTGGGTGTCGCCGTCGGCGACGAAGCAGATGTCGTAGGAGTCGGGCTTCGCGGAGACCGACAGGCCGCGGCGCGCGGCCTCGGCCCGCACCTCGTCCTTGGACGCGAAGCCGCCGAGGGGGAAGATCGCGCGCGCCAGGCGCTCGGGGCCCATGACCGCGAGCACGTAGGACTGGTCCTTCGCGGTGTTGGGCGAGCGGTGCAGCTCGCGGACGGGCCGCGTGCCGCCGGGCGCGGACGGGTCCGGGACGTCGCGCGTGACGACGCGCGCGTAGTGGCCCGTCGCGACGGCGTCGAACCCGAGCGCGGTCGCCTTGTCGAGCAGCGCCTCGAACTTGATGTGCTCGTTGCAGCGCACGCACGGGTTGGGCGTGCGGCCGGCCTCGTACTCCGCGAGGAAGTCCGCGACGACGGTGTCCTCGAACCGCTCGGAGAGGTCCCACACGTAGTACGGGATGCCGAGCACGTCGGCCGCGCGCCGCGCGTCGCCCGCGTCCTCGATCGAGCAGCACCCGCGCGAGCCCGTGCGGAACTGGTCGCGGTTGCGCGACAGCGCCATGTGCACGCCGACCACCTCGTGCCCGGCGTCGACCGCGAGCGCCGCGGCGACCGCCGAGTCGACGCCGCCCGACATGGCGGCGAGCACCCTCACGCAGCACCCCCCGTCCGGCTCGCCACGGCGGTGCGCGCCGGGGCGGACGCGAGGCCGGCCGCCCGGGCCCGCTCGACCGCGGCGGGCAGCGCGTCGAGCAGGCGCGCGACGTCGTCCGGGGTGGACGTCGCCCCGAGCGAGAACCGCAGCGCGCCGCGCGCGTCGTGCTCGGGCACACCCATCGCGAGCAGCACGTGCGAGGGCTGCGGGACGCCGGCCTGGCACGCCGATCCCGTCGAGGCCTGCACGCCCGCGGAGTCGAGCAGGTAGAGCAGCGAGTCGCCCTCGGCCCCGGGGAAGGTGAAGTGCGCGTTGCCGGGGAGGCGGGTCGCGGGTGCCGGCTCGGGACCGGACAGGACCGCGCCGGGGACGCGCTCGCGGACGCCCGCGACGAGCGCGTCGCGCAGCGCCGCCACGTGCGCGGCGCGCTCCTCGCGCTGCGCGACGGCCTCGGCGACCGCGACGCCGAACGCGCGGATCGCGGGCGCGTCGAGCGTGCCCGAGCGCACGCCGCGCTCCTGGCCGCCGCCGTGCAGGACGGGCGTGAGCGGGGCGTCGCGGCGCGCGACGAGCGCGCCGACGCCGACGGGGCCGCCGAGCTTGTGGCCCGAGATGGTCATCGCGTCGAGCCCGCTCGCCGCGAAGTCGACCGGCACCTGCCCGACGGCCTGCACCGCGTCGGAGTGCACGGGGATGCCGTGGGGGCGCGCGAGCTGCACGACCTCGGCGACGGGCTGGAGCGTGCCGACCTCGTTGTTGGCCCACATGACGGAGACGAGCGCGATCTCGTCGGCGTGCTCCGCGATCTCGGCGCGCAGGGCCGCGAGGTCCACGCGGCCGTCGCCGTCGACGGGCAGCAGCACGATCTCCGCGCCCGCGTGCTCCGCCATCCAGAACGCCGGGTCGAGCACCGCGTGGTGCTCCACCGCGGAGACGACGATGCGGCGGCGACGCGGGTCGGTCGTGCGCCGGCCCCAGAACAGTCCCTTGACCGCGAGGTTGTCCGCCTCCGTGCCGCCCGCGGTGAACACGACCTCGCTCGGGCGCGCGCCGAGCGCCGCGGCGACGGACTCGCGCGCCTCCTCGACGGTGCGTCGCGCGGCGCGGCCCGCGGCGTGCAGCGACGACGGGTTGCCCGTGCGGGACAGCTCGTCGACGAACGCCTCGCGCGCCGCGGGCGACAGGGGCGTCGTCGCGGCGTGGTCGAGGTACGCGGCCGCCGCGGGGACGGATGGGAGGGTCACGGTCACCCAGTCTACGAACCGCCGCGCCGCCCGCGGTCCGGGACGTGGTTTCGTGCTGGACATCCCGCGCAGAAGCGCTAGGTTGTCAGAGGTCTGCGCCCGGCCGCCGCCGGGCGCTCTCCCGGTCGCCGCACCGCCGTCGCGCCGCTCGCCGCGGGCGGGTACGCGCCCGACGGCACACCGTCCCAGCCACCGACAGGGGAAGTGGCATCTCGATGCCCGACGACGTCGCACTGCCCGCCGCCGAGGCCACCGGTGAGGTCCCGGTCGCCTCGGGCGGCGGCCGCCTGCGCTGGGCGGACCTGCCGCTCGCGCTGCGCGACGAGCTCGAGGCGGTCGCGGGCGGTCGCGTCGTGCAGGAGCGGTCGGTCACGACCGGGTTCAGCCCCGGCCTCGCGTCCGTGCTGACGTTCGACGACGGCAGCCGGCTCTTCGTCAAGGCCGCCCGCACCGCCGACGAGCCCGTCGCGGCGGACCTGCACCGCGCCGAGGCGAAGGTCGCCACGCGCCTGCCCCGCGCGATCCCCGCCCCGCGCTTCGCGTGGGGCCACGGGGACGGCGACTGGATCGCCCTGGCCTACGACGTCGTCGACGGGCACGTGCCCGCGACGCCCTGGGACCCCGACGAGCTGGACCGCGTGCTCGCGACGCTCGTGAGCGTCGCGGCGGTGCCCGGCGCCCGCGCGATGCGGCTGCCGCCGACCGGACCGGACTTCGCCGACATGGCCACCGGGTGGCGCGCGCTCCGGGACGACCCCGACCCCCGGCTCGCGGAGGTCGTGCCGTGGGCGGCCGCGCACCTCGACGACCTCGCGGAGGCGGAGCGCGGCGCGCTCGTCGCGTGCGAGGGCGAGTCGTTCGTGCACGGGGACCTGCGCGCGGACAACGTGCTCCTCACGCCCGAGAAGGTCTACCTCGTGGACTGGCCCTACGCGTCGCGCGGCGCGGCGTGGCTGGACCTCGCGATGCTGCTGCCGAGCGTCGTCATGCAGGGCGTCGCCGGCGTCAGCGAGCCCGTCACCGTGAGCGCGGACGCGGCGCGCCGGGCGCGCGGCGGGGCGTGGGCGGCCTCGACCTTCGCGGCGCACCCCCTGGGGCGCGACGTGCACCCCGCGGACCTGCGCTCGGTCGTCGCGGGCATCGCCGGGTACTTCCTGCACTCGGCGCGCAAGCCCGCCGTGCCGACGATCCCGCGGCTGCGCGCGTTCCAGCGCGCCCAGGGCGTCGCGGCCGTCGCGTGGCTCGAGCACCTGGGCCTGTAGCCGACGGCGAGGAGGCCCGACGCCGTCGCGGTGCCGGGCCGGTGCCGCCCGCTACGCCTGCGACGCGCGGTGCTCGCGCAGCACCTCGGCCGCCTGGGGCAGCACGTCCGCGAGGTCGCCGACGACCGCGAAGTCCGAGATCTCGAACAGCGGGCACTCGGGGTCGTTGTTCACCGCGACGATCACCTGCGACGCCTGCATGCCGCCGCGGTGGTGCGGCGCACCCGAGATGCCCGCGCCGATGTACAGGCGCGGCGCGACCGTGACGCCCGTCTGGCCGACGAACTGGTCGTGCCAGCCCTCGTAGACGGCGTCGCGCGTCGCGCCCACGGCGGCGCCGAGCGCGTCGGCGAGCTCGACGACGGGCCCGAAGTCGCCGTTCGTGCCGCGCCCGCCCGCGACGACGATCGCGGCCTCGCCGAGCGCGGGGCGCCCCGCCCCCGCGGACTCGTCGACCGTCCGGGACACGACGCGCGCGGCCGTCGCGGCGGGCGAGAGCTCGACGCGCAGCGCCTCGACCTCCGTCGCGACCGCGGCGTCCGCGGGCTGCGGCACGACGGAGTTGGCGCGCAGCGTGAGCACGGCCGGGTCGGTGAGGATCTCGCTGCGCACGTCCCAGGACCCGGCGAACACGCGCTTGTCCGCGACGAGGTGCGTGCCGTCGTCGTGCAGCGCGGAGGCGTCGACGACGAGTCCCGCCTCGGTGAGGAACGCGAGGCGCGCCGCGGCCTCCTTGTTCGGGAACGACGACGTCAGCAGGACGGCGTCGGCGTGCGACGCGCGCGCGGCCGCGGCGAGGACCTCGGCCACGACGGGCGTCAGGTGCAGCGCGTCGCCCGTGACGACCTCCCCGCCCGACGACGGCTCGGCCTGGCGCACGAGCGCGACGCCGTGCGCGCCGAGCTGGGCGAGGACGCCGACGCTCGGGGCCTCGAGCGCGACCGCCTCCACCCGGCCCAGCGCGCGGCCGAGGGTGATCAGCTCCAGCACGGGCGAGCGCAGCTCGGTGGCCGCGGAGTCGAGGAGGACGAGGACGGTACGGGTCCCGGGGGTGCTCATGTGCGGACGCCTCTCAGACCAGGTCGTTGCGGATGAGGAACTCGGCCAGGGCGCGCCCGCCCTCGCCCTTGTCGACGACGATCTCGGCGTCGGGGCGTGGGGGTCGCGGCGAGGCGTCGAGAACGCGCGTGCGCGCGCCGGCGTCGCCGACGAGCGCCGGGTCGACGCCGAGGTCGGCGAGGCTCCACGCCTCCACGGGGCGCGTGCGCGCCGCCATGATGAGCTTGAAGTTGGGCATGCGCGGGTCGTTCGCGTGGTCGGTGACCGACACGACGGCGGGCAGCGGCGCCTCGAGGACCTCCTCGACGCCGTCGAGCTCGCGCGTGACGCGCGCGGTGCGCGCGCCCGGCTGGCCCTCGACCTCGAGCCTCCCGGCGAGCGTGAGCTGCGGGAGGTCGAGCTCGGCGGACAGGAGCGCCGGGACGACGGAGCCCAGGCCGTCGAGCGCGGCCATGCCCGTCACGACGACGTCCACCGGGGACTCGTCCGCGAGGCGGCGCACCGCGGCGGCGAGCACGCGCGCGGTGCCGAAGTAGTCGGAGCCCGCGATCGCGTCGTCGCTCACGCGCACGCCGCGGTCCGCGCCGAGCTGGTACGCGCGCCGCACGGCGCCGTCGGCGTCCGGCCCGGCCACCGTGAGCACGACGACCTCGCTGGTCTCGCGCTCGTCCTCCGGCAGCGCCTCCTTGAGGCGCAGCGCGGCCTCGACCGCGTTCTCGTCGAGCTCGTTGAGCGTGCCCTCGTCGGCCCGGCGCACGACGCGCCCGTCCTCGAAGCCCCGGTCCGCGTGGATGTCCGGGACGTACTTCACGGCGACGACGATCCGCATCGGCTGCTCTCCCTGTGCGCTGGGCGGTCGGCCGGAGAGGTTCCCGGCCCGCTCGGGGAAGCCTACCGGCGGGCGACCGGCCGGACCGGTGACACCCGCCACAATGGACGCGTGCACGCGCCGTCCCCCGACCCGTCCCCCGCCCCCGCCGCGCCCCCGGTCGCGCCCGGACCCGTCGACCGGCACGCCCCCGTGCCGCCGCTCGGCGTGCACGTCGTGGGCGACGGCGTGGACGTCGCGGTCCTCGCGTCGCACGCGAGCGCCGTCGAGCTGTGCCTCGTGGACGTGGTCGACGCCGCGCGGGCCGCCCACGACCCGGCGCGCTACCGCGAGCGCCGCGTGCCGCTCGCGGGACCGGCCTTCGGCGTGTGGCGCGCGCACGTCCCCGGGGTGCGTCCCGGGCAGCGGTACGGGTTCCGCGTGCACGGCCCGTGGGAGCCCGCCGCGGGGTTGCGGCACAACCCCGCGAAGCTGCTCGTCGACCCGTACGCGCGCGGACTCGTCGGCGAGCTCGTCGACGACCCGGCGATCCGCGGGCAGGTGGGCGACGACCCGTACGGCCCGCCCGACGCGCGCGACTCGCTGCCGTTCGTGCCGCACTCCGTGGTCGTCGCCGAGCCGACCGGGCCCCTCGCGCCGCGGCCGCGCGTGCCGTGGCGCGACACCGTGATCTACGAGGCGCACGTGCGCGGCCTCACGCAGCGCCTGGAGGCGCTGCCCGAGCACCTGCGCGGCACGTACGCGGGCGTCGCGCACCCGGTGACCGTCGAGCACCTGCGGTCGCTCGGCGTCACGACGCTCGAGCTGCTGCCCGTGCACGCGAACGTGCCGGAGCCGCACCTGCTCGCGTCCGGCCGCACGAACTACTGGGGCTACTCGACGCTCGGGTTCTTCGCGCCCCACGCGGCGTACGCGACGCGCGCCGCGCAGGAGGCCGGCCCGGGCGCCGTGCTCGACGAGGTGCGCGGCATGGTGCACCTGCTGCACGAGGCCGGGATCGAGGTGCTGCTCGACGTCGTGCACAACCACACGTGCGAGGGCGGCGCGGACGGCTACCACCTGTCGTGGCGCGGGCTGGACAACGCCGGGTACTACCTGCACGACGGCGCCACGCCCGCGCGGCTCGCGGACGTCACCGGGACGGGCAACTCGCTCGACTTCCGCCGGCCCGCCGTCGTGCGCGCCGCGCTCGACTCGCTGCGCCACTGGGCGCAGGTCGTCGGCGTCGACGGGTTCCGGTTCGACCTCGCGGTGACGCTCGGGCGCGGGTCGAGCGGCTTCGACCCGGACCACCCGTTCCTCGTCGCGCTCCAGACGGACCCGGTGCTGTGCGGGCTCAAGCTCGTCGCGGAGCCGTGGGACGTCGGGCCGGGCGGGTGGCGCACGGGCCAGTTCCCGCCGCCGATGGCGGAGTGGAACGACCGGTTCCGCGACGCGGTGCGGCAGTTCTGGCTCGCGGACGCGCGCGAGGCGTCGCACGGGCGCCCGGGCCACGGCGTGCGCGACCTCGCGACGCGGCTCGCGGGCTCGGCGGACCTGTTCGGCCACTCCGACCCGCCGCTCGTGCGCGGGCCCGTCGCGTCCGTGAGCTACGTGACCGCGCACGACGGGTTCACGCTCGCCGACCTCGTCGCGTACGACCACAAGCACAACCTCGCGAACGGCGAGGGCAACCGCGACGGCACCGACGACAACCGCTCGTGGAACCACGGGCTCGAGGGGCCCGTCGCGACGCCGGACGCGACGGCCGACGGGCTCGACGGGCTCGGGGTGGAGATCGCGCCGCTGCGGCGCCGGTCGATCCGCAACCTCCTCGCGACGCTGCTGCTCGCCGCGGGCACCCCGATGATCACCGCGGGCGACGAGATGGGGCGCACGCAGCGGGGCAACAACAACGCCTACGTGCAGGACGACGAGACGTCGTGGGTGTCGTGGGACCTCTCCCCGTGGCGCAAGGACCTGCTCGCCACCGCGCGCCACCTCCTCGCGCTGCGGCGCGAGCACCCCGCGCTGCGCCCCGACGCGTTCTTCACCGGCCGCCCGCGCCCGGCGGCGCCGGACGGCCCCGGCGGTGCGGTTTCCGGTGCGGGGACTGGTGCGGGAGCTGGTGCGGCAGCCGGCACGGGGGCTGGTGGGGAAGTCGGCACGGGGGCCGGCACGGGGGCCGGCACGGGGGCCGGCACGGCGGCCGGCAGCGGCCAGGGCCCCCGCCCGACGGCGGTGCCCGACCTGGCGTGGTTCGACGCCGGCGGCGGACCGCTGGACCACGGGGCGTGGCACGACCCGGGCGTCCGGACGCTCCAGATGCTGCGCACCGCCCCGGAGCCGGGCGACGCCGACGTGCTCGTCGTGCTCACCGGGGCGCTCGACCCGGTCGACGTGACGCTCCCGGGTCTGCGGGCCGCCGCGGGCGGCGAGCCCGAGCGCTGGGAGCTCGTGTGGGACTCCGACTGGGAGCACCCGGACGACCCGGACCGCTCCCCGGGCGAGAGCGCCGCCCGACCGGGCGACGTCGTCGGGCTCGAGGCGCTGAGCCTGCGCGTGTACGTCTCCCCCACCCCGCCGAGGTAGAGCCGTGGTCTCGCGAGGTGGAGGCCTGGTCACCCGAGGTAGAGGCGTGGTCTCGCGAGGTAGAGGCCTGGTCACCCGAGGTAGAGGCGTGGTCTCGCGAGGTAGAGGCCTGGTCACCCGAGGTAGAGGCGTGGTCGCGCGAGGTAGAGGCCTGGTCACCCGAGGTAGAGGCGTGGTCTCGCGAGGTAGAGGCCTGGTCACCCGAGGTAGAGGCGTGGTCGTTCATGCCCGCCGAGGTCTGGACACGTGCTCTACTCTTCCCGCATGAGTGACAGCGCGGTCGACTCCTCCCCCACCTCTCCCGCGATCGAGGACCCCGAGGTCGTCGTCGTGGGGGCCGGGCTCTCCGGTCTCGTCGCGGCGACCGAGCTCACGGCCGCGGGTCGCCGGGTGGTCCTGCTCGACCAGGAACCGGCGGCGAGCCTGGGCGGCCAGGCATGGTGGTCGTTCGGCGGGCTCTTCCTCGTCGGCTCTCCCGAGCAGCGGCGCATGGGCGTCACGGACTCCGCCGAGCTCGCGTTCGACGACTGGCTCGGGTCCGCGCAGTTCGCGCCCGGCGCGGACCGCGGCGAGGGCCCCGACCGCCACAGCTACGCGTGGGCGCAGGGCTTCGTCGACTTCGCCGCCGGGGAGATGCGCGGCTGGCTGCACGACAAGGGCGTGCGGTGGTTCCCGCTCGTGCAGTGGGCGGAGCGCGGCGGGTACCCGGTGCGCTCGGGCGCCGACGGGTCCGCCGCCGGCGCGCACGGCAACTCCGTGCCCCGCTTCCACGTCACGTGGGGCACCGGCCCTGGCATCCTCGAGCCGTTCGTCCGGGCCGCCCTGGACGCGCGCGCCGCGGGCCTGCTCGACGTCCGGTTCCGGCACCGGGTCACGTCGCTCGTCGTGACCGACGGCGCGGTGACGGGCGTGCGCGCGGAGGTGCTCGCGCCGTCGGACGCCGGGCGCGGGGTGCCGTCGTCGCGCGACGTCGTCGGGGAGGTCGAGATCGCGGCGGGCGCCGTCGTCGTGACCTCGGGCGGCATCGGCGCGAACCACGAGCTCGTCCGCTCCCGCTGGCCGCAGACGGCGGGACGGCTCCCCGCCCGCATGCTCTCCGGAGTGCCCGACTCGACCGACGGGCTCATGATCGGCGTCGCCGCCGAGGCGGGTGCGGCGCTCGTGCACGAGGACCGCATGTGGCACTACCCGGAGGGGATCGCGAACCACTCGCCGGTCTGGACGGACCACGGGATCCGCATCCTGCCGGGGCCGAGCTCGCTGTGGCTCGACGCCGACGGCAACCGGCTGCCCGCCCCGCTGTTCCCCGGCTTCGACGCCCTCGGCGCGCTCCAGCACGTCACCGAGCGCGGCGACGACCACTCCTGGTTCGTGCTCAACAAGGCGATCATGGAGTCGGAGTTCGCGCTGTCCGGCTCGGAGCAGAACCCCGACCTCACGGGCAAGGACGTGCGGCTCCTCGCCCAGCGGGTGCTGCCCGGCGCCGTCGGGCCGGTCGCCCGGTTCGCCGAGCAGTCGCCGGAGTTCGTGTGGGCGGACACCCCCGAGGAGCTCGCCGCCCGGATGAACGCGCTCGTCGACGCGACGCCGGGCTCGCGCGGGCACGTCGACCCGGCGGCCCTGGCTCGCGTCGTCCGCCTGCGCGACGAGCAGGTCCGCACGGGGCTGGGCAAGGACCCGCAGGTCGTCGCGACGGCGATGGCGCGCCGCTACCGCGTCGACCGGCTCATCCGCGTGTCGCCGCCACGGCCCCTGACGACGCCGAAGGACGGGCCGCTGCTCGCCGTCCGCCTCTCCGTGCTGACGCGCAAGACGCTCGGCGGCCTGTGGACGGACACCTCCGCGCGGGTCCTGCGCGCGGACGGGTCCGTGCTCCCCGGGCTCTGGGCCGCGGGCGAGGCGGCCGGGTTCGGCGGGGGCGGCGTGCACGGCCACCGCGCGCTCGAGGGGACGTTCCTCGGCGGGTGCCTCTACTCCGGCCGTGTCGCGGGCCGCGCGGTCGCCGCCGACCTGGGCTGACCCGGGTAGGGTCGGCGACCATGACCGTGCCCGACGACGCGTCCCCGGCCCCCGCGCCCGGCGCCCCCGCGGCGGTCGACCACCTCGACACCGCCGCGTGCGAGCGCCTGTTCCGCCGCAACGGGCTCCCGCTGCTCGTCGAGGGGCACTCGCTCGACCGCGACGTGTTCGGGCGGTCGGCGCCGTTCCTGCTCGTCGTGCTGCTCGCCGAGCTCTCCGGCGCGGTGCGCTCGGGCTGGCCCGCGTGGGCGAACGCGCTCGCGCTCCTCGGCGCTGCGGCCATCGTCGCGGCCGCGTACGCAGGGCTCAACGTGGTGCGCGGCCGGCCGTGGTCCACGCTCCCCCAGTCGGTCGGCGTCCCCGAGCTCGCGTTCTTCGTGCTCATGCCCGCCCTCCTGCCGGTCGTGTTCGGCGGCCAGTGGGGCGACGCCCTGCTCACCGTCGTCGGCAACCTCGTGCTGCTCGGGATCGTGCGTGTCGTCGTCGGGTACGGCGTGCTGTCGTCGCTGTGGTGGGGGCTCGCGCGTGTCACCGACGAGCTCGGCGCCGCCCTGCTGCGGCTCGTGCGCCTGCTGCCGCTGCTGCTCGTGTTCTCCCTCGTGCTCTTCTACAACGCCGAGGTGTGGCAGGTGTTCGACCGCACGCACGGCGTCGCCGACCTCGTGCTCGGCGCGTTCTTCGCGCTGCTCGTCGTGCTGTTCGTCGGGCTGCGCTCGCCCGCGGAGGCGCGCGAGGCGCTCGCGGAGACCGCCGCCCGCCACCCGGGGCACGAGCGTGCGGCGCGCTTCAGCCGCGGCCAGACGGCGAACCTCGCGACGATGATCGCGACGAGCCAGCTTCTCCAGGTCCTCGTCGTGAGCCTCGGCATGGGCGTGTTCTTCATGGCGCTCGGGACGCTCACGGTGACCCCCGAGGTCATGGCGCTGTGGGACGTCGACGGCGGCACCTGGCAGCGCACGCTCTCGCTCGTCGGCGGGGGTGGCGTCGGCGGCGCGGACCTCGTCGTGACGCAGACGCTGCTGCGCGTCTCCGTCGCGATCGCGACGTTCACCGGCCTCTACTACGCCATCTCCGTGCAGGTCGACGCCGTGTACCGCGAGGAGTTCGTGGACGGCATCGAGACCCAGCTCGCCGACGTGCTGCGCGCGCGCTCGCGCTACCTCGACCTCCTCGCCCCACCCCCGTCCGCGAGGTAGAGGCTGCGGGCTCGAGGTAGAGCTCTGTGCGTTCTACCTCGCGGTCGGTGCCTCTATCTCGCGGTGCGTCGCGCGAGCGCGGCCCGGATCCGGCCGAGGAGGAGGTCGGGGTCGGAGAGGTCGTTCCACGTCACCCGCAGGACGAGCCAGCCGGCTTCCACCAGCGCGTCGTGCCGGGCCTTCTCCGCGAGCAGACGGCCCCGCGGGTCGCCGTACTCGCCGCCGGAGTACTTGACGGCTCCGTCGAACTCCACCGCCACACGGAACGTCGTCCACGCGAGGTCCAGCCGGTACGTGCCGCGCCAGGTGGTCGCCGTGTGGTTCGGCTCGGGGTGCGGGAGACCTCCGTCGACCACCAGCCAGCGGACCACGCTCTCGCCCGGCGACTCCGACCGGGCATCTGCCTCGGCGAGCAGCCGACGCGCACGCCGGACGCCGCGCCCACGGGCAGCCGCCTCCAGGACCTCCTCGACCCTCCGCACGTCGGCCCCCGCACGGAACCCGGAGTCCGCCACCACGATGCCTGACGTCGCGCTCAGGGAGCGGGCGCAGTCGACGATCGTGCGCTCCAGCGAGGTGACCGGCAGGCCGCCGAGCTCGGCGCGATCTCTCTCGGGCAGTGCCGTCCAGTGCCTGCGGAACCCGGGATCGGTCCGGCGCACGGACGGGTTGCCGAGCTGCGTCACGTGGACCTCGTCCGCGAGGCGCCAGGTCCACAGGCCGTGCAGCACGGCCGCGGTCGAGTGGCTGAACCAGTAGTCGGTCGTCAACCGTCCCGCGAGGGCGACCGCACGCGCGACGACGGCGTCCCGCCGCCGCTGCGCCGGTGAGGCCGCGGGCGGAGGCGGGGCGACGTAGTCACCCTGACGCACCCGGACGAGCGTGCCGCTGCGGACGGCGGCGGCGATCTCCGCGCGCCGCTCCGCCGAGAACCGCACGACCGACGGCAGCGTCGCCGGGGCACGCGCGTCGTCCGCTCGACCCGGCGGGCGCCCCGCGCTCCGGGGACGGCTCACCGTCCGACGTGCGTGCTCGACCTCGCGTCCGTCCGCGCTCATGGGCTCAGACTGGCCGAGCGCGGTGGCGTCGGCCAGGGGCGACGGCGGATCTGTGGACGACCGTCAGCCGTCCGCCTCGCGCTCGTCACCCACCGCGACTCCGCGAGATAGAGCCTCCGGTCGCGAGGTAGAACCTCCAGGGCTCTACCTCGCGACCGGAGGCTCTACCTCGGCGGGGGGTCAGGCGTTGGTGACGAGACCCAGCTCGGCGACGCTCGGGAGGCCGTCGTGGGTCGGGACGACGCGGACGGTGTAGCCGAACGGCCCGGACGCGTCGAGCACGACCTCGCCCGCGAACGCGTAGCGGCCGGCCTCGTACGTCTCGGCCAGCGCGAGCGGCTCGGCCGTGAACTCCTCGATGACGTCGGCCTCGCTGACGCGCCCGTGCACGACTTGCACCTGCACGTCCTCGGGGCGCAGGTCGCCCAGCGACACGTAGGCGCGCACCGTGAGGCGGTCGCCCACCTGGGGCACCTCGCCGATGCCCGACGAGTCGACGTGGTCGACGCGCACGCGCGACCAGCCCTCGCGCACGTCGTGCTTCCACCGGGCGAGCTCGCGCGCCGGCGCGAGCCCGTCCGCGGCGAGCGCGCGCCCGGCCGCGGCGGCCGGGGCGTACAGGCGCGTGACGTACTCGCCCACCATGCGCGTCGCCTGCACCTTGGGGCCGAGCGTCGCGAGCGTGTGCCGCACCATCTCGAGCCACCGGCCGGGCACGCCGTCGGCGTCGCGGTCGTAGAAGCGCGGCGCGACCTGCTGCTCGACGAGGTCGTAGAGCGCGGCGGCCTCGAGGTCGTCGCGGCGGTCGGGGTCCTCGACGCCGTCGGCGGTCGGGATGGCCCAGCCGTTCTCGCCGTCGTACCACTCGTCCCACCACCCGTCGAGGATCGACAGGTTGAGCCCGCCGTTGAGCGCGGACTTCATGCCCGACGTCCCGGACGCCTCGAGCGGGCGCAGCGGGTTGTTGAGCCAGACGTCGCAGCCCGGGTAGAGCGACTGGGCCATCGCGATGTCGTAGTTCGGCAGGAACACGATCCGGTGCCGCACGGCAGGGTCGTCGGTGAAGCGCACGAGCTGCTGGATGAGGCGCTTGCCCTGGTCGTCCGCGGGGTGCGACTTGCCCGCGACGACGAGCTGGACCGGGCGCTCGGGGTGCAGCAGGAGGGCCTTGAGCCGCTCGGGGTCGCGCAGCATGAGCGTGAGCCGCTTGTACGTGGGCACGCGGCGCGCGAACCCGATCGTGAGCACGTCGGGCGACAGCACGTCGTCGACCCAGCCGAGCTCGGCGGGGGTCGCGCCCCGGTCGCGCCAGGACCTGCGCACGCGGCGGCGCGCCTCGTCGACGAGCCGGCCGCGCATCTCGCGGCGGATCGCCCAGAGCTCGCCGTCGCTCACGGCACCGTCCCCGTCGCCGCGCAGCCAGCGCGACGACGCCTCGTCGGCCGTGAGCTCGTCGAGCCCGAGCCGCTCGGCCTGCAGGGCCGCGAGCGCCGGGTCGACCCACGTGGGCGAGTGCACACCGTTCGTCACGGACGTGATGGGGACCTCGCGCGCGTCGAAGCCCGGCCACAGCCCCTCGAACATGCCGCGCGACACCTCGCCGTGCAGGAGCGAGACGCCGTTCGCGCGCCCGCCGAGGCGCAGGCCCATGACGGCCATGTTGAACACGGTCGGGTCGCCGCCGTCGTAGTCCTCCGCGCCGAGGGCGAGGACGCGCTCGACGGGCAGGCCGTCGACGGCCATCTCGCCGCCGAAGTACTGCGCGACGAGGTCGCGGGCGAACCGGTCGATGCCGGCGGGCACGGGCGTGTGCGTCGTGAACACGGTCGCGGCGCGCACGGCCTCGAGCGCCTCGTCGAACGCCAGGCCGCGCTCGACGAGCTCGCGGATGCGCTCGACGCCGAGGAAGCCCGCGTGGCCCTCGTTGGTGTGGTAGACCTCCGGCTCCGGCGCGCCGGTGAGGCGCGACCACAGGCGCAGCGCGCGCACGCCGCCCACGCCGAGCAGGAGCTCCTGCTGGAGCCGGTGCTCGCCGCCGCCGCCGTAGAGGCGGTCGGTGACCTTGCGGGCGGCCTCGTCGTTGCCCGGCACGTTCGAGTCGAGCAGCAGCAGGGGCACGCGCCCGACGGCGGCCACCCACACGTGCGCGTGCAGCGCGCGGCCTCCCGGGAGGTCGAGCGAGACGCGCGCGGGCGTGCCGTCGTCGTCGCGCAGGAGCGTCAGGGGCAGGCCGTCGGGGTCGAGCAGCGGGTAGGTCTCGACCTGCCAGCCGTCGCGCGTGAGGGACTGCTTGAAGTACCCGGCCCCGTACAGGAGCCCGACGCCGACGATCGGCACGCCGAGGTCGCTCGCGCTCTTGAGGTGGTCGCCGGCGAGGATGCCGAGGCCGCCCGAGTACTGCGGCAGGACCGAGGTGATCCCGAACTCCGGGGAGAAGTAGGCGATCGCGGCCGGGAGCGAGCTCCCGCCGTCGGCCGACGCCTCGGCGACCCGCTGCTGGTACCACAGCGCGTCGTCGAGGTAGTGGCGCAGGTCGGCCGCCGCGGCGCGCACGCGCTCGACGAACTCCCCGTCGGCGGCGAGCTCCGCGAGGCGCTCGGGGCCGAGGGCGCCGAGCAGCGCGACGGGGTCGCCGTGCACGGACGCCCACGTCTCGGGGTCGATGCCGGCGAACAGGTCGCGCGTGGGGGCGTGCCAGGACCAGCGCAGGTTGTGGGCCAGCTCGTCCAGGTCACGCAGCTCGGCGGGCAGCAGGGTGCGGACGGTGAACCGTCGGATCGCTCTCACGGAGACGAGAGTACGCAGGCTCGCGCCGCAGCACACCCCCGCGGTGTCACAGGCGTGCAACGCTTGCACGACGTTTCACCCGGTGGCCCGACGGGCGGCGTCCCGTCCGCCCGACGCGCCGAGCCGCGCCCCGAGTGTCGACCCCCCGCGGCCCTCGCTACGTTGTGCGTGTGACGTCGACCTCTCCGCCCCCCGTGCCGCACCGCCCTCCCGCGCCCGCGCCCGCCGCCCCGATCGGCCGCATCCCCGTGCTGGAGGTGTCCCCCGTCGTCGAGGGCGGCCGCTGGCCCGCCAAGGCCGTCGTCGGCGAGATGGTCCCGGTCGAGGCGACCGTGTTCCGCGAGGGGCACGACGCCGTCGCCGCGACCGCCGTGCTCGTCGCGCCCGACGGCACCGAGCGCACCGCGCGCATGGTCGACGTCGCGCCCGGGCTGGACCGGTTCCGGGCCACGCTCCACCCCGACGTCGTCGGCGACTGGTCGCTGCGGGTCGAGGCGTGGAGCGACCCGTACGGCACGTGGGCGCACGACGCCACGGTGAAGATCGCGGCCGGCGTCGACGTCGACCTCATGCTCGCCGAGGGCGCGCGGCTCGTCGAGCGCGTCCTGGCCGACGCCGTCCCGCTCCCCGGGCGGGACGGGACGCCCGGCGCGCGCACGCCCGAGGACGAGCGCGTGCTCGCCGACGCGCTCGCCGCGCTCGCCGACGCGAGCCGCCCCGCCGAGGCCCGGCTCGCCGCCGCGACGTCGCCCGAGGTGCGCGACGTCCTGGACCGCGCGCCCCTGCGCGACCACGTCACGGCGTCGGCCACGTACGCGCTGCGCGTCGAGCGCCCGCTCGCGCTCGCGGGCGCGTGGTACGAGATGTTCCCCCGCTCCGAGGGCGCCCGGCGGCTCAAGGACGGGCGCTGGCGCTCGGGCACGTTCACCGCCGCGGCCCGCCGCCTGCCCGCCATCGCGGGGATGGGGTTCGACGTCGTCTACCTGACGCCCGTCCACCCCATCGGCACGACGCACCGCAAGGGCCGCAACAACTCGCTCACCGCCCTCCCGGGCGACCCCGGCAGCCCGTACGCGATCGGGTCGAAGGACGGCGGGCACGACGCGATCCACCCCGAGCTCGGCAGCGAGCGCACGTTCCGCGCGTTCGTCAAGGAGGCCCGGCGCAACGGGCTCGAGGTCGCGATCGACCTCGCGCTCCAGTGCTCGCCGGACCACCCGTGGGTGACCGAGCACCCGGAGTGGTTCACGACGCGCGTCGACGGCTCGATCGCGTACGCGGAGAACCCGCCCAAGAAGTACCAGGACATCTACCCGCTGAACTTCGACAACGACCCCGCGGGCATCTACGCCGAGGTCCTGCGCGTCGTGCGCGTGTGGATCGACCGCGGAGTCACCGCGTTCCGCGTCGACAACCCCCACACCAAGCCGCTCGACTTCTGGGAGTGGCTGCTCGCCGAGGTCCGCGCGACGAACCCCGAGGTCGTGTTCCTCTCCGAGGCGTTCACCAAGCCCGCGATGATGCACACGCTCGCGCGCATCGGGTTCCACCAGTCGTACACGTACTTCACGTGGCGCAACACGCGCGACGAGCTCGCGGAGTACCTCGCCGAGGTCTCGGGCGAGGCCGGCGCGTACATGCGCCCGAGCTTCTGGCCCACGACGCACGACATCCTCCCGCCCTACCTGCAGCACGGGGGCGTCGCCGGGTTCGCGGTGCGCGCGGTCCTCGCCGCGCTCGGCTCGCCCACGTGGGGGATCTACTCCGGGTACGAGCTCGTCGAGAACGTGCCGCGCCCGGGCGTCGAGGAGCAGATCGACAACGAGAAGTACGAGTACAAGCCGCGCGACTGGTCGCAGGCCGCCGAGATCGGCATCTCGACGCTCCTCACCCGGCTCAACGAGATCCGCCGCGACCACCCCGCGCTGCGCCAGCTGCGCAACCTCACGATCCACCCGACGACGAACGACCAGGTGCTCGCGTTCTCGCGGCACCTGCCCGCCGAGCACTCCCCGACGGGCGAGGCGGACACCGTCGTCGTGGTGGTCAACCTCGACCCCCACTCCCCGCAGGAGTCGAACGTGCACCTCGACCTCACCTCCCTGGGGCTGCCGCCGCTCGCGGACGGGCAGGACCCGTGGGCCCCCTCGTTCGTCGCCCACGACGAGCTCTCCGGCGAGAGCTACGGCTGGGGCCAGGACGTCTACGTCCGGCTCGAGCCGATGCGCCAGGTCGCGCACGTGGTCCACGTGAGGACGCCGTGACGTTCCCGCGCGACGCCCGCCCGGTCCCGGTCCCCGGACGGGGACCGGCCGCCGGCCCCGCCCCCGTGCCGCCCCTCACGGCGCCCGTCCCGATCGCGGCGCTCCCCCCGCGCCGCCAGCCCACCCCGCCCGTCGACGCGCGACCCGGCCTGTCCGACGACCCGGACTGGTACCGCACGGCCGTGTTCTACGAGGTCATCGTCCGGGCCTTCTCCGACTCCGACGGCAGCGGGACGGGCGACCTGCGCGGGCTCATCGACCGGCTCGACTACCTGCAGTGGCTCGGCATCGACGCGCTGTGGCTCCCGCCGTTCTACCCCTCCCCCCTGCGCGACGGCGGCTACGACGTCTCGGACTACACGGCCATCGCGCCGCAGTACGGCTCGACGACCGACTTCGCGGAGCTCGTGACGGAGGCGCACGCGCGCGGGATGCGCGTCGTCATCGACCTCGTCATGAACCACACGAGCGACCAGCACCCGTGGTTCCAGGCGTCGCGCGCCGACCCCGAGGGCCCGTACGGGGACTTCTACGTGTGGAGCGACGACGACACGCGCTACCAGGACGCGCGCATCATCTTCGTCGACACGGAGACGTCCAACTGGACGTTCGACCCCGTGCGCCGGCAGTTCTTCTGGCACCGGTTCTTCTCCCACCAGCCCGACCTCAACTTCGAGAACCCGCGCGTCGCCGACGCCATGCTCGACGTCGCGCGGTTCTGGCTGCAGATGGGCGTCGACGGGTTCCGGCTCGACGCCGTGCCGTACCTCTACGAGGCCGAGGGCACCAACTGCGAGAACCTGCCGCAGACGCACGAGTTCCTGCGGCGCGTGCGCCGCATGGTCGACACCGAGTTCCCTGGCCGGATCCTGCTCGCCGAGGCCAACCAGTGGCCGCGCGACGTCGTCGACTACTTCGGCACCGAGGACGACCCCGAGTGCCACATGTGCTTCCACTTCCCCGTGATGCCGCGCATCTTCTACGCGATCCGCGACCAGCGGGCGAACCAGATCCTCGAGATCCTCGCCGACACGCCCGACATCCCGCCCGGCGCGCAGTGGAGCACGTTCCTGCGCAACCACGACGAGCTGACGCTCGAGATGGTCTCGACCGAGGAGCGCGCGTCGATGTACGGGTGGTACGCGCCCGACCCGCGCATGCGCGCGAACGTCGGCATCCGCCGTCGGCTCGCCCCGCTGCTCGACAACTCGCGCAAGGAGGTCGAGCTCGCGCACGCCCTCCTGCTCTCGCTCCCAGGCAGCCCGTGCCTCTACTACGGCGACGAGATCGGGATGGGCGACAACATCTGGCTGCCCGACCGCGACGCCGTGCGCACCCCCATGCAGTGGACCCCCGACCGCAACGCCGGGTTCTCGACCGCCGACCCGGGCAAGGTGTACCTGCCGCTCGTCCAGTCGCTCGTGCACCACTACGGCTACGTCAACGTCGAGGCCCAGCTCGAGCAGTCGACGTCCCTGCTCCACTGGGTGCACGGGATGCTCAAGGTCCGGCGGCGCCACAAGGCGTTCGGCACCGGCGACTTCGTCGCGCTCGAGTGCGACAACGAGTCGATCCTCGCGTTCCTGCGCCGGACCGACGCCGAGACGATCCTGTGCGTCGCGAACCTCTCCGCGACCGCCCGCTCGGCCGCCGTGCACCTGCCCGACCACCCCGGGGCGACGCTCACCGACGTGTTCGGCGGCGCGCACTTCCCGGCCGTCGACGACGACGGGCGCGTCGTCATGACCTGGGGGTCGCGCGACTTCTACTGGCTCGTGGTACACGACCCGGCGTGAGCACGGCTCCTCCCGGTCCTCGTGCGGCGGGCTCGTCGCGCGCGTGATGGCATGAAGGCGACCTGACGGAGGTGGCACGCGTGACGGTACGGCGGACGGACCCGCCCTCGGCGGAGCTCATGGGGCTCCTGGACGCCTGGCTGCCGGCGCGCCGCTGGTACCCCGTCAAGGGGGTCGCCGTGCGCCACGTGCCCTGGCTCTCCTTCGCGCTCGACGTCCCGGCGTCCGCCACGCCCGGCCCGCCCGACGGCGCGCGGCCGGGGACGCGGGTCGAGCTCCACCTGCTGCGGCTCGTCGGGGACGGCGTGGACCTCGTCGTGCAGGTGCCCCTCGTGCTCGAGCCGGTGTCTCGGCCGACCGGCGCGCCGCCCGGCAGTGCGCCCCCGGGCGGCGCGACGACGGGCGGTGTGGCGCCGATCGGGACGCTCGCCCCGGGCGGCGCCGACGACGCCGCGCGGGTCGTGCACGACGGCGCCGCGCACCCCGCGTGCTGGTCGGCCCTCCTGGCCGTGGCGGAGTGGGAGAACCCGGGCACGGCACCGCGCGAGGCGAGTGCCCGCGGCGGTCGCCCCGACGCCGACACCGACCTCACCGGTGGACGCGCGCTGAGCGTCGAGCAGTCGAACAGCTCGGTGCTGCTGCCACGGGTCGCCGGCGGGAGCATGCTCAAGGTCCTGCGCGCCATCGCGATCGGCCCCAACCCCGACGTGACCATCCCCCGCGCGCTGGCCGCCCAGGGCTGGGCCGGGGTGCCACGGCCGCTCGCATGGCTCGAGGTGCGGTGGGACGCGGCCGACGACCCCACCGACGAGGCCGCGGGCGCCGACCACCGACCAGGCGAGCCGACCGCGGGAGGCGGGGCACCGGCGTCGGGCACCGCTCCGGGCCAGGAGGCGCCCCGCTCCGCGCACCTGGCCATCCTCAGCGAGTTCGTCGAGGGCGCGCGCGACGGGTTCGACCTCGCGTGCTCCTACGCCGGGCAGGGCGCGTCGTTCGCCGACCTGGCGGCCGACCTGGGGCGCGTGCTCGCCGACCTCCACGCCGCACTCCGGCGTGCGTTCGGCGTCGGGTCGCCGGTCGACGCGCGCTGGCTCGTCGCCGACCTGCGGCGGCGCGCGGACGAGGCCGTCGCTTCGTCGCGCGCGCTGGGGCGACGCGCGGACGAGGTCACCGCCTTCTGGGACCGCACGTCCGCGCGCCTCGCGAACGTGACGCGCGTGCCCGACGCGCTCCCCCGGCTGCAGACCGTCCACGGCGACCTGCACCTCGGCCAGGTGCTGCACGCGCGCCGCTTCGGCTGGAAGGTGCTCGACTTCGAGGGCGAGCCCCTGCGCCCGGTCGCCGTGCGCACGCGCCCCGACCTCGCGCTGCGCGACGTCGCCGGGATCGTGCGCTCGTTCGACTACGCCGCCGCCGTCGGACGCGCGCCCGACGCCGCGTGGGCCGTCCAGGCGCGCACCGCGTTCCTCGACGCCTACGACCGGGCCGACACCGCCGGCGTCGACCGCGCGACGTCCGAGGCGCTCGTCCGGGCGCTCACGCTCGACAAGGCGCTCTACGAGGTCGTGTACGAGTCGCGCAACCGCCCGGACTGGGAGCCCATCCCCCTCGCCGCCGTCGACCGCCTGCTCGCGGGGAACGCCTGAGCCAGGAGCCCTGGAGGGAGGAACCCGGTCGGTCACCGGGTCCCTCCCTCCGGAGGGTCAGCGACGACCGCGACCCGTGACGAGCTGGTTCGTCGAGCGCAGCACGCGCGGGGCGACGAGGGCCCCGGGCTCGACGCCCGCGAGCGCCGCGTCGGGCCCGGTGACGTGGAACGTCACGGACTCGCCGGGCAGGAGCGTGACGAGCATGTCGTCCGCGCGCAGGGCCGGGTGAAGCTTGTCGGCCAGGAGCGCGACGTCGCGCACGAGGTTCTCCGCCGTCACCCGCACGGCCCAGCCTGCGGGTTCGCGGTGCACCTCGGTGACGAGGCGCGGCGGGGTGAGCGACGCGTCGCGCGGCTCGGCGAACCACCACAGCGCGCGGGCGCCGCCGAGCGTCGCGACGAGCAGCTCGGCCGCGGCCTCGTCGGGCGTCGCGACGTCACGCGGCACCTCGACGCTGCTGGTCCCGCGCGCGTCGACGCGGGTCGGGACCGTCGTCGCCCGGCGCACCGTGCCGTCGAACGACACGCGTCGCACCACGAGGTCGCCCGACCACGCCTCGTCCGTGTCGTTGGCCACGACCACGACGAGCCGGTCGGTCTCGTCGCCAGCCGCGACGCCGCCGTCCGCCGGCCGGGGCTGGACGGTGAGGAGGCGGTCGGCGTGCGCGTGCGCGAGCGCATGCAGGAGCGGCTTGGCGCGGCCGTCACCGTCGACGGCGGCCCACGAGGTCACGGGCCAGCAGTCGTTGAGCTGCCACACCACGGAGCCCATCGTGCGGGGCGCCCACGAGCGCAGGTGCTCGACCGCGACCTGCACGGCGACCGCCTGGTTCCAGGACATCGCCCAGTGCCAGTCCTCCATGTCGTCCGGCAGCGGCACGTGCCGCACGAGGCCGTCGGTGAGCTTGTCGTTGCCCTGCGCGGCCTTCTGGTGCACGAGCATGCCGGGCGACTCGGGCGTGAGCGGGTCGTCGCTGATCGCGCGCGTGAGCGTCGACCACGTGGGCGGTCCCTGCCAGCCGAACTCCGCCATGAAGCGCGGCACGTCGTCGCGGTAGCGCGGCCAGTCCTGCCGGTTCCACAGCTCCCACGAGTGCATCGAGCCGTGGTCGGGATCGTTGGGGTGCACGTCGAGGCTCCCGGACCACGGGCTCGACGGCGTGTACGGACGTGTGCCGTCGAGCTCGGCCAGCACGCCCGGCAGGAGCTCCGTGTAGTAGCCGAGGCCCCACGACTTGCCCTCGAGCCGCAGCTCCCAGCCCCAGGCCCCGAAGCCCCAGATGTTCTCGTTGCTGCCGTTCCACACGACGAGGCTCGGGTGCGGGGCCAGGCGCGTGACGTTGTCGCGCGCCTCGGCCTCGACCTCCGACCGCAGCGGCTCGTCCTCGGAGTACGCCGCGCACGCGAACGCGAAGTCCTGCCACGTGAGGATGCCGCGCTCGTCGCACAGGTCGTAGAAGTCGTCGGCCTCGTAGATCCCGCCGCCCCACACGCGCAGGAGGTTCAGGTTCGCGAGCTCCGCCTGGTCGAGCCGCGCGGCGTAGCGCTCGCGCGTCACGCGGTGCACGAACACGTCGTCGGGGATCCAGTTCGCGCCCTTGACCCACACCGCGCGCCCGTTCACCACGACGGTGAACGACGTCCCGTGCTCGTCCGGCGTGAGGTCGAGCCGCGCGTCGCGGAAGCCCGTGCGCCCGGCCCACGCGTCGAGCGCGGCGTCGCCCCTCACGAGGGTCACCTCGACGTCGTAGAGCGGCTGGTCGCCGTACCCGCGCGGCCACCACAGCGCCGCGTCCGGGACGTCCACCGGCACGACGGCGGTCGTCGCATCGGCGGGGAGCGTCGCCTCGGCGTCGTGGCGGCCCGAGGGGCCGCGGAGCGAGACCCGCACGGCGAGCGGCCGGTCGTCGACGGATCCGGGGGCGTCCGGGTCGAGCGGTGCGCGCTCGACGTCGACGTGCACCGCGACCCGACCCGGCGCCGTGGCGAGGTGACCCGCCCGGGAGGACGCGTCGTCGGGCAGGTCCACCGAGACGAGCGGACGGACGGACGCGAGCCGCGCCGCCGACCACGACTCGAGCCGCACGGGCTTCCACAGCCCGACGGACGGTGCGTCGATCCCCCAGTCCCACCCGAAGCTGCACGCGGACTTGCGGATCGCGTTGTACGGGTGCTTGTTGACCTGCGGGCGGTAGCCCAGCGCGAGGGACTCCCGGTCGGCGTACCGCACGGGGGACGCGAACCGCACGACGAGCTCGTTCTCGCCCTCGCGCAGCAGGTCCGCCACGGCGACCCGGAACGTGCGGAACTGGTTGCGCGTGCTGAGGATGCGCGTGCCGTTGAGCGAGACCGTCGCGACGGTGTCGAGCCCGTCGAACGCGAGGTCGTGCCGGTCCAGGCCGGGCGTGTCGGTCGCGGACCACGCGAACGTCGTCCGGTACTCCCAGTCGCAGCGCCCGACCCACGCGACGAGGTTCTCGTGGTCGTCGAGGTACGGGTCGGGGATCAGGCCGGCCGCGAGCAGGTCGGTGTGGACGCTCCCGGGCACCGAGGCGGGGACCGTGACGCCCGCGACGTGCGCCGGGACCGGACCGCCGACGGCTCGCGCGCTCCAGCCCTCGTGCAGCTCGCGGCGCACGAGCCGTGCGGGGGTGGTGGCCGGCACGGCGGGTGCGGTCGGCGTCGGTGCGGTCGTGCTCGTCACTTGGTGGCTCCTGAGGTCAGTCCGTTGTAGATGTAGCGCTGCAGCAGCAGGAACGCGACCAGCGTCGGGACGATGACGAGCACGGTCCCGGCGGAGATCACCTCCCACTGTGCGCCGAAGGGGCCCTTGAAGCGGAACAGGGACGTCGAGATGACGCCGAGGTCCCGCTTCGGCATGTAGAGCCAGGGCAGGTAGAACTCGTTGTAGATCGCGATGCCCTTGATGATGATCACCGTGGCGATCGCGGGCTTGAGCAGCGGGAAGACGATCCGCGCGTAGATGGTCAGGCGGTTGGCGCCGTCGAGCATGGCCGCCTCGTCGAGGGAGCGCGGGATCGACTTCATGAACTGCAGGAAGATGTAGATCGAGATGATGTCCGTGCCCATGAACAGGACGATCGCGGCCCAGCGGGTGTTGAACAGGCCGAGGCCGCTGACGATCTGGAACGTCGCCACCTGCGTCGTGACCCCCGGCACGAGCGTCGCGAGCAGGAACGCCCCGACGACGAGCCGCTGGCCGCGGAACGTGAAGCGGTCGATCGCGTAGGCGGCCATCGTGCCGATGATGATCGTCCCGGTGAGGGCCACCACGAGGATGATCGTCGTGTTGACGAAACCCTGGAGCATGCCGCCGCGCGTGAAGGCCGTGACGAAGTTGTCGAGGTTCGTCCAGCTCGACGGCGGGTCGAGCGGGCCGGTCTCGCGGAACTCGGCCTGTGTCTTGAACGACGCCATGAAGATCGTGACGAGCGGGACGACCGCCACGAGGCACGCGACGACCAGCGACACGTACTTGAGGGTCGTGCCGACCGGGCCGAGGACCGGGCTCGCCCCGCGCGTCCAGCGGGCCCAGCCGGCTCGGACGCGGTCGGTGGCCGACGGCGCGGGGAGCGACGGGGCGGCTGCGTCGCGCGGACCGGGGGTCGTCCGGGGTGCCGGGGCGTCCTCCGTCCGGGAGACGCCGTCCTGCGCGGCGGACGTGCGCAGCGGTGCGGCGCTCATACGAGGTCACCTCTCTCGTCGGGGACGACGCGTCGCTGCACCCACGAGATGAGCAGGACGATGATCAGCAGGACGACCGCCATCGCCGAGGCGAGACCCACCTTCGAGAACGTGAAGGCCGTGTTGACGGTCTGGATGACGAACGTCTCGGACCCGTTCGCGCCGCCCGTCATGATGAACGGCATCTCGAACACCGACAGCGCTCCGGACACGGCGAGGATCACCGACAGCCCGATGATCTGCCGGATCCCGGGGGCGATGATGAAGCGGAACTTCTGCCACGCGTTCGCTCCGTCAAGATCGGCGGCCTCGTACAGCTCGTTCGGGATCGACTGGATCGCCCCGAGGAAGAGCACGAAGTTCAGGCCCATGTAACGCCACACGCTCGTCGCGGCGAGCGAGACGTTGACGAGCGACGGGTCGCCCAGCCACAGCGGCGGCTCCGTGAGCCCGAACGCGGCGAGGAACGCGTCGAGCGTCCCGCCGGGCCGGAAGAAGTAGAGGAAGACGAGCCCGATCGCGACCCCGTTGATGAGGTAGGGGAAGAAGATGATCCCCTTGAACCAGTTCCGGAACCGCGTGCTGAAGCTGAGGATCGTCGCGAAGTACAGCGCGAGGACGAGCTGCACCGCGGCGCCCACGAGGTAGTACAGGCTCACGAGGAACACGCGGAAGATCTCCGGCCGCGTGAAGATCTCGACGTAGTTCTTCCAGCCCACGGGCTCCTTGACGGGGTCGAGCCCGTCCCACGACGTGAAGCTGTACCACACCATGTTCGCCACGGGGACGTAGGTGAACAGCAGCAGCATGCCCACGGGGACGAGCAGGAAGAGCCACGGTGTGATCCGCCACCCGCCCTTGGTCGCTCCCCCGCCCGGGACGGGACGACGGCGTCCCCTCGGGCGTGCCGGGCGCGTCGCTCCGAGCGCACCGGCCGGTCCGGTGACCGCGGCCATCGCAGTCGCCTCCTTCGTTCGTGCTCGCTGGGTCGTCGCTCGCCGGGTCCGGCGAGGCTCGTGCCCGGGGCGGTCGCGCCCCGGGCAGGCGGCCACGCGCCGTCGGGCACGTGGCCGCCCGGCTCGTCAGCCGACGACCTCGGCGCGGGCCTTCGCCCAGCGGTCGTTGAGGTCGGCGAAGAACGACGCCTTGTCCCCGGAAGCGGCGCCACGGGCGACGTCGACGTACTGCCGACGGAACTGGTCGCCGTTGAGGTCGATCTCCGCGGTGTTGTAGATGTCCGCGAGCAGGTTCTCCTCGCCCTGGGGCGCCGGGGCGATCTCGACCTCCTCGACGCCGAACGCCTCGAAGTCGGCGAGGATCTCCGGCGCCTCACCGTCGACCTGCGGGGCAAGGCCGCCCTGGCTCGCGGCGAAGCCGGACTCGTCGAGGAACCAGTACAGCCACGCCTCGGCAGCCTCCTTGTTCTCCGAGTGCTTGGAGACCGCGATCTTGTAGTCCGCGCCGACGGTCGAGTGGAACGCGCCGTCCGTCTGCCACGGCATCGGCCAGAAGCCGATGTCCTCGCGCGGGTTCCCGGCCGCCTCGGCGGCGTCCTGCATCTGCATCACGGCCCACGAGCCGAGCACCATGCTCGCGACCTGACCGGTCCCGATGAGGTTCTTCGACTCCTCCCAGTTCGTCGTGGTCGGGTCGGGCTCGGAGAGCCCGGCCTCGACGACGTCGTACAGGAGCGAGTCGATCGCGTACTGCTCCTCGCCCTCCGTCCACGGCGCGTCCTGCTCGGTGCGCAGGTTCACCGCCTCCGGGCCGTCGATCGACCCCTGGTTGGACTGCCACTGCGTGAGCGGCCAGCCGTCCGCGTAGTTGGTGTAGTACGGGATCGTGTCGGGCGAGCTGTCCTTGATCGCCTGCAGAGCGTCGAGGAACTCCTCGGGCGTCGCCGGCGGCTCGGTGATCCCCGCCTTCTCCCACACCGGCTTGTTGATCACGTAGCCCATCGCGGTCCCGAAGGTCGCGAGGCCGTAGACCTGGCCGTCGTACGCCTTCTCGTGGATGAAGCGGTACGTGGAGCCGAGCTCGTCGACCGACCCGAGCGGCTCGAAGAACGTGGAGAGCTGGTCCGCGTCGACCGTGTTGGGGATGAGCAGCACGTCGCCGTAGTCGCCGGAGTTCAGACGGATCGAGACGTCGCCCTCGTAGTCCGTCACCGCCTCGAACTCGACATCGACGTCCGGGTAGGTCTTCTGGAACTCGGTCACGTAGTCCTGGAGCACGGTGTCGACGATGTCCGTGCGGTTGGTCAGGACGGTGATCGTGCCCGACGGCCCGTCTCCGTCCCCGTCGCCCCCGCCGTTGGAGCCGCCCGAGCAGGCTCCCAGCACGAGCACCACGGCCGCGGCCGTGCTCGCGGCAAGGATGCGCCTCTTCGCCATCTCGATCCCTCATTCTCGTCGTCGTTGACAGTGCGCGCCGCCCCGATGCGGGTACAGCGCTTAAGCCGTTCGGCCGTCTGGAGCACCGGATGATCAGGTCCGATGCCGATGAGGACGAGTGAAGCGGTTAAGTTGGCGTAAGTCAACGACGACTGGTCACGGTTCGGTCACGACGACGAGAGCGCCCGGGGCGGGCGCCCGGGCGGCGTCAGCTCTCGTCGCGGCGCGCGGTGGTGCCCCGGGGACGCAGCGTCGGCGTCGAGTCCAGGAAGCTCCCGCCTGTCCGGCCGTCGATGCGGTCGAACAACCGCCTCGCGACGTGGGCACCGAAGCTCGTCACGTCGTGGCTCAGGGCCGACAGCCGGGGGTACGTCGCCTGGCACAGCGGCGAGTCGTCCCAGGCGATGACCGACAGGTCCGCGGGCACCCGGACGCCCAGCTCGCTCGCCACGCCGAGACCTGCGAGGGCCATGACGTCGTTGTCGTAGATGATCGCCGTCGGCCGCTCCGGCCCCGTGAGGAGCGTGCGCGTGGCGCTCGCCCCCTGGTCGGCCGTGTAGTCGGTCCGTCCGATCTCGCCGCGCACGCCGAGGCGCCCCACCTCGTCGCGGAACGCCTCGTCGCGGATGTGCGTGTGACCGAAGCTCGTCACGCCCGCGACGCGCGCGATCCGCCGATGGCCCACCGCGTGCAGGTAGCGGACCGACTCGCGCATCGCCGAGGCGTCGTCGGTCCACACGTTCGTGAGGTCGCCGGCGAGCGCCGGGTCGCCCACCACGACGGCGGGGATCGCGTCCGGCTCGGACAGCCAGGCCACGCGCGGGTCGTCGAGGCGGAGGTCGACCGTCACGACGCCGTCGACCCGGCGCGCGGCCCGCCACTTGCGGTAGGCGCGCAGCTCGGCGTCGAGGTCCGGGACCACCTGGAGCAGCAGGCCGTACGAGCGCGCCGCGAGCTCGGACTCGATGCCCGCGATGAACTGCATGTAGAACGACTCGAAGCCGAGGGTGCTGGGGTCGCGCGCGAGCACCAGACCCACGGTCTCCGTGCGTGCTCCCGAGAGCGAGCGCGCGGCCGAGCTCGGCTCCCAGCCCAGCTCCGCGGCGACACCGAGGATGCGCGACCGCGTCTCGGCCGAGACCCCCGGCCGGTTGTTCAACGCGTACGACACCGCACCCGTCGACACGCCTGCCCGCCGGGCGATGTCCGCGATCGTGATCCGGGCCATGGTGCGCTCTCCTCGTCGTCGGGACGGCCCCCGTGCCGTCGCCCACACGCTGCACTGAAGCGCTTCACCTGTCAACTGCCGACCCTTCGGCTCACGGCCGCGACGACCGGCCGGACGCCGCAGCGCCCGGCCACCCGCCCCCGTCTCCGCTGCTAGGGTCGGCCCGTGCAGAGGCCGCAGCAACGAGCCACTCTGGCCGACGTCGCGCGGCTCGCCGGGGTGAGCGCCAAGACCGTCTCCCGGGTCTACGACGGCAGCGCGAACGTCTCCCCCGACACCCGGCGGCGCATCGAGGAGGCCGCTGCACGCCTCAGCTTCCGACCCAACCTCCTCGCGCGCGACCTCCGCCACGGCGGTGTCTCGTCCGCCGTCGGCTTCGTGCTCGGCGACCTCACCAACCCGTTCTACTTCCAGGTCGCCGCCGGCATGGAGCGCGAGCTCGCGCAGCACGGTCTGACGATGGTCCTCACGGCGACCGAGGACGACCCCGCCGAGGAGGAGCGCGTCGCCGGGACGCTGCTCGCCCAGCGCGTCCGCGCGCTCGTCCTCGTCCCGATCGCGCGAGACCAGTCCTACCTGGAGGGCGAGCGCCGGCTCGGCACGCCCGTCGTGACGATCGACCGCCCCGCGCACAACCTCCTCGCCGACTCGGTCGTCCTCGACAACCGGGAGGGCACCGCGGAGGCGGTCCGGGCGCTCACGCGGCTCGGCCACCGCCGCATCGCGTTCGTGTGCAGCCCGGCGGACCTGTACACGCACGCCGAACGTCTCGCCGGCTACCGGGAAGCGCTGCGCGAGGTCGGCGTCACGGACTCGTCCGCGTGGGAGCGTCTCGACGACGCCGGCGGGAGGAGCACCGAGGCCGCGGTGCTGGACGTCCTCGACCAGCCAGATCCTCCGACCGCCATCGTCACCGGCAACAACCGTGCGAGCGCGGCGCTGGTCCGCGCGCTCGGCCCCGCGCGCGACGATCTCGCGTACGTCGGGTTCGACGACTTCGACCTCGCCGACGCCTTCGGGTTCAGCGTCGTCGCCTACGACACCCGCGAGATCGGCCGCGCCGCCGCACGCCGCGTGCTCGAACGGCTCGCCGACCCGCAGGGCGCACCGGTCCACGTCCGCATCCCCACCCACCTCGTCCCCCGCGGCTCCGGCGAGCGTCCGCCCGCTCGGTCGAGCTAGAGGCCCGGGCACCCGAGATCGCTGGGCCCAGGAGGCTGCTCACCGGGTCGGACCCATGGTCACGAGGTGGGAACCTCGGGAGCGCCACCTCACGACCGCACGTCCCCATCTTGGGCCTGGCGCCCGCCATGCCAACGATGGCATCCGGGCGGGCCGACCGCCCGGACCCTCCCGATGAATACGGGCTTCCTCGTTCGTCGAGCCTCATGTCAACGTTGACATTTGACGAGCTCGGCCCTAGCGTCCGCTGGGTCAGCACACCCCTCGGACGAAGGAGTCCTCATGTCCCGACGCTCACGTCGGTGCGCCACAGCCGCTGCGGCGGCGCTGTCGCTCCTCGCGACGCTCACGCTCGCGGCGACGCCCGCGTGGTCCTCTCCCGGTCCGGCAGGGGGGTCCTCCGCCGCCGACCCGCCCGACGGCGAGCCCGTCGTCGTCAGTCTCGACGACTTCGACGGCTACGGCGACGACGCGGCGCTGTCGTCGCTGTATCCCCGCAACACGAACGGCGGGACGAACACGGCGACGCTCGTCGACTCGCCGTTCGACGCCGAGGGCGAGGACCTCGGGACCGCGATGCGGTTCGACTACGCCTTCACCAACGGCTACTCGGGTCGCTCGCGCGCGGTCGACGGCTACTGGCCCGGCCTGCAGGCAGTCGAGCTGTGGATCACGAACGGGACGCCCGGTCAGGACGTGCTGCTGCAGCTCTCCGACGGCGGGTCGTTCGAGGCGCACCTGAACGACGTCTCGGGGTTCGACCCGGCGTCGAAGGCGCCGCAGCGTGTGCGCGTCCCGATCGAGGACTTTCGCCCCAAGTCCGGAACCGGCACCCTGCGGACGAGCGGGATCACCTCGTTCGCGCTCTACGTCAACCAGGTCGGGGCGGGGACGGGAGGCACCATCGTGGTCGACGAAATCGATCTGCTGTTCGACGTCGCACCACCGGTCCCGGAGGTGACGTTCCCCGCGACGGAGCTGCGCACCGACGGCGCCGGGAACCTCGTGACGCTGCTCGCCGAGCACGCCGTCGTCCCCGACGGCGCACGCGTCGTCCAGGCGACGTGGACGTCCGACGACCAGACGGTCCTGCGCGACGCGACGCGGCCGGAACCCAAGGGCGACTTCCGCGCCGAGGGCCGGGTCGGTGTCGACCTCCACCAGGTACGCCTCTTCGTCCCGGCCGAGGACGGCGGCGCGGGCACGACGTTCGCCGTCGACGTCGACACGCACCTCGTGATCGAGGTGACCGACCTGCCCGCCCCGGTCGACGTCGTCGACTACCTCGACGCGATCACGGGCACCGGGATGCTCTCCGCGATGCACCACGACCAGTCGTACGCGAACCCCGCGGCGAACGACGTGCTGCACCAGCGCGTCGCCAACGAGTTCGGCGTCTACCCGGCGCTGTACAGCGCGGACTTCCTCACCGGCCAGACGGTCCCGTACCGGCAGAACATGATCGACGAGGTCCGCCGTCAGTGGGACGCCGGCAACCTCGTGCAGATCATGTTCCACGTCTCACCCCCGCAGTACACCGTGGCCCAGGAGGCGCAGGGCGGCTGGGGCGGCGACCAGGCGCACGAGACGCTCCCGAGCCCCAACCGGATCTACTCGTTCCTCTACGAGGACCAGTGGGACGAGCTGCTCACCGACGGCACGGCTCTCAACGAGAACTGGAAGCTGCGCCTGGACGAGTACGCGCGCCTGCTCCAGCCGCTCGAGGACGCGGGCGTGACGGTCATGCTGCGCCCGTTCCACGAGATGAACCAGCACGTGTTCTGGTGGGGCGGGCGGCCCGGGCTCGACGGCAGCGCCGGCCTGTACCGCATGGTCCACGACTACCTCGAGCAGGAGAAGGGGCTGTCGAACATCGTGTGGGTCTGGAACGTCCAGGACCTGCCCGACGACTACGGCTTCGCCGACGGCGATCCCAAGTTCGACCGCTACGAGGGCCTCGACGGCGGGCTGCCCGAGTACGACGCCAACGACTGGTCGAGCTTCAGCCCTGGCGCGGACTACTACGACGTGCTCTCGGTCGACTTCTACGACGTCGAGGGATACGCGCCGCGGCACTACGAGCAGGCGCAGCGCATCGCGCAGCGGGACGGCAAGCCGATGATCGTCGGCGAGACGTTCGTCTTCCCGACGCAGGACGAGATCGCCGCCCAGCCGGACTGGTCGCTCGCCATGCCGTGGGGTGTGCGGACGTGGAACTACAACACGCCGCAGGCCATGGCGACGTTCTACGAGCACAGCATCGGCGCCGCAGGGCTGCCCCGGTTCACGACGCGTGACAACACGGCGACACCCACGGCCACGGACGCGCGCGTCGTCGGCGTCGTGAACCCGCACGGGTACGAGGTCGCCGCGCTCGCGGTGCGCTACTCCGCACCCCTGCCCGCGGGCGAGCTCGACCCCGCGGCATTCGCCGTCCGGGCGGACCTCGACGGCCCGACGCCGGACACGTCGTCGGACGGTCCGCGCACCGTGGTCCGGGCCTACACCGCAGCCGGTCCCGGCGGCGCACTGGTGCCCGACGGCGCCGGCTCACCCGGGCAGGAGCCCGCGCCCGGTGAGTGGGTCGTCCTGGAGCTCGACACGTCCGACGCCAACGCGGCCTGGACGTTCTACTCCGGGACGACGCAGACCTACGACCTGGCCGCCGCGTACGCCGTGACGCAGGTCGCCGACGTGAGCGTCGGCGGGACGACCGTGCCCGCGTCCGACGGCCCGGTCGCGGCGTCGGGGGTCGACACGCCCGTCGTCGACGAGTACGAGGCCGGGGTGTGGGACGGACCGGGCGACGCGTTCCGGTACCGGCTCTTCACGCCGCACGCGTACCGCGAGGCTCCGGACGACGACACGCTCTACCCGCTCGTGCTCACGCTCCACGGCACGGGCGAGACCGGCACGGACAACGCCGTCCAGCTCCTCGGCAACCAGCTCTCGGTCGCGTTCGCCGCGCCCGAGCGCCAGGCGAGCGACCCGGCCTTCGTCCTGTCGCCCCAGCGCGCGCCCGACCAGGACTGGCTCACGCCCAGCGGGCGCGAGGCGCTCGTGGGGATGGTCGAGGATCTGGTCGACCGCTACCCGGTCGACCCCGACCGCGTGTACCTCACGGGGCTCTCGCGCGGCTCGCGCGCGAGCTGGCCGCTGCTCGCCGAGGACGGCGACCTCTTCGCGGGAGCGCTGCTCGTCGCGGGCGGCGAGTCGGCCGAGCTCACGGCGCGGATCACCGGCCTGCCGATCTGGGTGCACCACGCGATCGACGACCCGACGGCGCCGTACGGCCTCACCCTCACCGCCCTCGAGGGCCTCGAGCGCGCGGGCGCCGTCGTGACGCGCGGCGAGTGGGCGGGCAACCTCCCGCGAGACGCGGCCGCGGCACAGGCACAGGCGCTGTGGGACGAGGCCCGCGCGGCCGGGAGCGACGTGCTCCACACCGCGTACTCGCCCGGCACGACGGGCACGCCGGAGCGGCTGGCGTACCCGCACTCGTCGTGGATCCCGACGTACGCGAACCCGGTCGTCCTGGACTGGCTCTTCGCGCAGTCGCGCGACGGCGGCCCGGCGGTCTCGGTCGAGGCGTCGGCGCGCTGCCTCGCCGGGAAGGCGTACGTCGCGGTCCGGGCGACGAACGACGGCGACGCGCCCGTCGCCATGACGCTCACCACGCCGTACGGCAGCAGGACGTACTCGACCGTGGCGCCCGGCGGCAGCGCCTACCAGTCGTTCGCGTCGCGGGCGACGGCGTTCCCGGCGGGAACCGCGACCGTCGCCGTCACCGCGGGCGACGTCATCACGACGCTCGACGCGCCGTACGACGCCACGACCTGCGGGTAGCGTCCGACCTCCCCGCACGTCGTCCGCCGACGAACGACGCCCCCGCCGCCCGCCCGGGCGGCGGGGGCGTCCGCGCTCCGTCGGCCCCGCACCGGCGGCCCTCGCACCGTCGGGCCCTGCACCCAGCGATCGTGCGCCCCGAGGCCCTGCGCCCAGTGACCATGTGGGCCCCGCGCCGTCGTGCCGGCTCGTCGAGCCCGACCTCCGGATCCTCAGTGGACGGCGGCGAGCAGGACGCCGACCCCGACGAAGAGTCCACCGAAGAGCCGGTTGACGGTGCGCTGCCCGCGCGGGCTGCGGGTCAGCCGCCGCAGCCCCGTGGCCGCGGTCGCGAAGAAGAACCACATGACGAGCACGTCGATCACGACGACCGTCACCCCGAGCACGACGTACTGCGGCAGCAGCGGCCGGTCCGGCCGGACGAACTGCGGGATGAACGCGAGGAAGAAGACGATCGCCTTCGGGTTCGTGAGGTTGACGAGGAGCCCGCGCCGGACCATGGACCACCGCGACTCCGGGCCGTGCGCGACGGCCTCGCCGTCGTCGCCGCTCGGGCGCGACCGCCACTGCCGGATCCCGAGGTAGACGAGGTAGGCGGCGCCGCCATACCGGACGACGTCGAACAGGACGGGCGAGCCTGCGACGAGCACGCCGACGCCGGCCGCCACGATCGCGACGTGCGCGACGAGGGCGAGCTGCTGGCCGAGGATCCCCCAGATGGACCGCGCCCACCCGACGCCGATCGAGTTGGCCATCGTGTTGACCGCTCCCGCACCCGGCGTGAGCGAGATGAGCACCCCGGCGGCCGCCAGGGTCGTCCAGACCGACCACGCCATGGCGGACAGGATAGGCGCCCGCCGGCGGTCGCCGAGCACCCGAGCGCGCCACGTACCCGACGTAGCGTGCACCCAGAACGAAGTGCCCCGAGCACGACGACGGCCCGCGCACCCTTCCGGGTCGCGCGGGCCGTCGTCCGGTCCGGTGCTCGGTCCGACCGCTCAGCCGCAGGCGACCGCCGCGTACGGCGCGTCGAGCTCGACCACCTTGCCGCCAGCGCCGACCGTGACGACCGCCGACCCGGCGGGCACCGACGTCGCACGGACCGCGAACGACTGGTACGCGTTGGCCTCCGGCGCGACGGCCGCGAAGACCTTGCTCCCGTACGGCGTGCCGAGCGTCATGGCGACGGGCGCGTCGCCGTCGTTCGTCGCCCGGACGGCGACGTACGCCTTCCCGGCGAGGCACCGCGAGGACGCCTCGACCGTCACGGGCACGTCCGGTGCCACCACGGCGGTCCGCACGTCGTCGACGACGAGCACCGCCGGCCCGCTGCCCCCGAGGTAGAACGAGATCTCCGTGACCGTCTGGAGGTCCGGGCGGCCGCCGCCGCCCGCCCACGGCGGCAGCGCGAGGTCCGCGAAGGGCACGTGCACGACCCCCGCGGGCTGCGGGCCGACCTCGGGCAGCACGGTCTCCCAGAACTGGCCGCCCGCGACGACCTGCACCGTGACGTTCTGCCCCGCGCCGAGGCCGGAGCGGTCGAGCCACAGGTCGAGGCCCTCGTAGCCCCACCACGACTGCGGCGCGTCGAAGGTGCGGGTCACGCCCGCGTACCCGGACGACGCGAGCGTCGTCGCGAGGCGCATGGCCTGACCGCCGCCGGCGCCGGGGACGAGCGTCGAGGTGATCGGGTCTCCCCCGCTGTTCGCGCGGTGCGCGGCGGTGAGCGCCGCGTCGTCGGCGAAGCCCTCGTAGTCCTCGACGACGAGCGGCTCGTTCGGCAGCGCGTCGGTCGCGAAGGTCCGCGGCCCGCCCGTCATGCCCGTGCTCCCGGCCCCGTTCACGGCCTCGACGTGCCACGTGTACGACGTCGCGGGGTCGAGCTCCACGGCCGGCGCGAGGCTCGTGCCGCGCACCTCCGCGGACACGAGCGGCGTGCCGGGCGCGCCGGTCCGGGCGAGCGTCACGCGGTAGGTCGCGGCCTGCGCCGCCGGCTCCCACCGCAGGGTCGGCGTGCCGCGCAGGGCGGACCCGCCGTCGTCGGGCGAGAGGGCCGCGAACGCGCCGGGAGCGGCGAGCTCCCCGTCCGTGCCGAACAGGCGCACGTCGCCGAGCTGTTGCGCCCACTCGGGCGTCGCGGCAGCGGGCCAGACGGCGCGCACCGCGTCGGTCCCCGCGGGCAGGGGCGCGGTGTACGCGAAGCGACCCCACGCGCCGCCCACGGTCCCCGGAGCGCCATCGACCGCGACGTCGAGGCCCTGCCACGCGCCGTCGACCCGCGCCTCGAACGCGAGGTGGGCCGGCTCGGCGTCGGGCCAGTACCACCCCGTCGCCTCGAGGCGCGTGAGGCCGTCCGCCTCCCACGCGAGCGACGCCGCGCCGGGCGCCTCGCGCTTGGCCCGCCCGGCGTCGCCGTCGAACAGGTCCGGGTTGCCGGTGTCGATGCCGACCGACCCCTCGGCGCTCGCGCCCGTCAGGTCGTCGAGCGCGTCGTCGACCACGGGCAGGTCAGCAGCCCCGCGCAGCGTGACGCGCTCGAGCCGTGCCGACGCGCCCGCGGGCCACGTGACGCGAAGGCGCTCGCCCTGCGCCGCGGAGACGGCGACGCGGAAGCGCCCGTCCCCGTCCGGCCCGACCGCGGTGCTCGCCGGGGCCCACGTCTCGCCGTCGGCGCTGGTCTCCACGACGAGCGCCGCGACCTCGGCGGCGGTCGTCGACCGCACGCGCAGCTCCGCGCCCGTGAGGCCGTCATGGGCCCACGTCGCGTGCGCGGCGCCGTCGCCGACCGGGCCGAGCAGCGCGGCGTCGCCGTCGGGCGTGACGCGCAGCCCGGCGTGGTCGACGAGCGGGCGCTGCGTCTCGAGCGGGTCGACGAGGACCTGCTCGCCCGCGGCCACGACGACCGGCTCCGAGGCCGGGCCGTCCACGCCGTCCGTTCCGACCGGGACGACGCGGTACGCCGCGTCGCCGCCCGTCGAGGTGTCGAGGTACGGCTCGCCCGTGTCCGGCAGGCCCTCGGCGACGACCTCGAACGGCCCGGTCGGGACGCCGTCGGACACGACCGCGCGCTCGACCCGGTACGTCGCCGCGCCCGCGGCGCCGCGCCACGACACCTCGTGGAAGCCGTAGGTGCTGCCGACCGACGTCACGAGCGGCTGCCCCACCTCGACGGGGACCGGGGCGCCCGCGAGCGCCGCCGAGAAGTCGCGGATCGCCGCGACGTTGCCGCGCATGCGGTCGTCGGTGCCCGGGTAGTGCAGCGTGAAGCCGTCGTCGTGCGGCACAAGGCCGGCGGTGTCGTCGTGCCCGAAGAGAGACCAGAACATCATGCCCGTGACGTCGGGCTCGGCCGCGAGCGGCTCGAGCAGCTCGGGCGTCGCGGCGGTCGAGGCGTACTCGCCGGCGACGTACACCTTCCCGGCGTCGGTGATGCGAGCCGCGTCCGCGCGGACGCGGCTCGCCGTCGGTGGGTAGTAGTGCACGTCGACGATGTCGACGAGCGGGGACGCGAGCGTGTCGTCGTCGATGCCGAACCGCTTGCCCGCCGCGACGAGCTGGCGCGGCGCGCGCTCGGAGATCTCGGTGGCGACGTGCTCGATCCACTGCGGCGTCATGCCCTCGAGCTCGTTGCCCAGCTCCCACGCGAGGATCGTCGGGTCGTCCTTGAGCGCGAGCCCGGTGTACGGGTTCACGTGGTCCATGACGTGGTGCACGTAGTCCGTGAAGTCCGCGACGACGCGCGGGTCGGAGTAGAACTCCGCGCACGGCGTGAGCGGCGTCGTCGGCGCGCACAGCCCGTACGGGGCTCCGAAGTCGCGATGCCCGCCGTGGTAGTACGCCCACTCGTCGGTGAGCGGCAGGATGAGGCGGATGCCCTTCGAGGCGGCGTACGCGATCGCGTAGTCGACGCTCGCGAAGGCCTCCTCCTGGTAGCCCTCCTCCTTCGAGGGCAGGATCGCGAGCTCCGTACCCGCCGACGCGAGCATGTGCGAGCGCACGACCGTCACGCCGAGGTTCGACGCCGTGTCGAGCGCGTCGCGGATGCGGAAGAACGTCGGGTGGTCGACCACGCCGGACGGGACGTTCTCGTCGAGGCCGAGCCAGTAGATGTTCGTCCCGCTGAAGCGGAACGTCTCGCCGTCGAGGACGAGACGCGTGCCGTCGCGCTCGACGAACGAGGTGTTGCGGCTCTCGCCGACGGGTGCGCTCACGGCGGGGGTCTCCTTCGTCGGGGCGGCGGCGGTGCTGGCCGGGCTGCCGTCCGCGCTGCCTGCGGCGGCGCCGACGGGGACGACCGTACCCGCGAGCGCCAGCACGACGGCGGTCGCCAGGCCGAGCGGTCGGCGCCCGGCAGGTGGTCGACGTCCGGCGTGCGGTCGGCCTCGGTGGGCGTCGGCGTCGCCTGCGCTGGGCCTCGCCGCCCGCAGTCGTCGTGGGGTCATCGTCCGCTCCTTCGCGTCGGTGGCGCGCCGGCCGCCCGACGCAGGGCGACCGTAGATCGTGGCGGCGCGGTGTGTCAACGCTGTCACGATGATTCCACTATCGCGGCCGAAGCGAGCAGTACCAACACATTAAGCGGTTCATGACAACGGTAGACAGGTTCGTCGGCGCGGTACTACCGTTGCCGCCCGTCAGGCACCACTCACTCACGCAACGACGCGGAGGACGCATGCGACACCTCACCCCAGCCCACGGCAGACCCGGCGACGCATCCGGGCCTCGACCCGACGCGACGACGACCGCCCGCCCGAGCACCCCACGACGAGCCCTCGCCGCGCTCGCCGCGGGCCTCGCGGCTCTGCTCGTGGCCACGCTCGTCCCGACGGCCCCTGCCGCGCACGCCTTCCCGGCGCGCGACAAGCAGGCGGTGATCGACTACCTGCGGTCCATCACCGGGACCTCGATCGTCTCGGGCCAGCACAACAAGGAGCCGGCCTCGGCCCCCGGTCAGTACACGCAGCAGGTCCGCGACATCACCGGCCAGTACCCGGGCCTGTGGGGCGGCGACCTGATGTTCCGCGGCGAGGACCGGGCGAACCGGCAGCGCGTCGTCGACCAGGCGAAGACGGAGTGGGCGAACGGATCGCTCGTCGCGCTCACGTGGCACGCGTGCTCCCCGACCGGCCCGGCGACGTGCGAGTTCGAGGGCGGCGTCAAGACGCAGATCAGCCAGAGCCAGTTCGAGCAGGTCGTCACGGGCGGCACCGCGCTCAACCAGACCTGGCGCGCGCGCATGGCCGAGGTCGTGCCGTACCTGCGCCAGCTCCGGGACGCGGGCGTGCCCGTGCTCTGGCGGCCGTTCCACGAGATGAACGAGACGTGGAACTGGTGGGGCGGCCGCGCCGGGGTCAACGGCGGCGCGAAGATCTACCAGCAGATGAAGGACTACTTCGACTCGCAGGGCCTCGACAACCTCATCTGGGTCTGGAACGTCCAGGACAACCCGAACGCGAACTGGGCGAGCTACTACCCCGGCAGCTCGTACGTCGACGTCGTGAGCCTCGACGTCTGGTACAAGAACCACCCCAGCACCTCGGACTACCAGCAGATCCAGTCCATCGCCGGGAGCAAGCCCATCGCGATCGCCGAGATGGGGAAGGTCCCGAACGACGCGCTCCTCACGACCCAGCCGCGCTGGAGCTACTTCATGGTCTGGTCCGAGCAGCTGCGCGGGAACAACACGAACGCAGAGATCCAGGCGGCCTACTTCCACCCGCGCGTGCTCAACCAGGGCGAGGTGCAGCTCGGCTCCGGCGGCGGGTCGCCCGACCCCGGCCCGACGCCCGCGACCGGCGCGATCGTCGGGCTCGCCGGCAAGTGCGTCGACGTCGCCGCGTCGGGAACCGCGAACGGAACCGCCGTCCAGCTCTACACGTGCGCGCCGGGCGTCGCGCAGACGTGGGAGGTGCGCTCCGACGGCACGATCCGCAACCCGAACGCGGGGAGGTGCCTGGACGTCGCGGGCCAGGGCACGGCCAACGGCACGGTGGTCCAGATCTGGGACTGCAACGGCTCGGGCGCGCAGCAGTGGGTGTACTCGGCCGCGACGCAGTCCCTGCGCAACCCCCAGGCGAACAAGTGCCTCGACGTCACGGGCCAGTCGTCGGCGGACGGGACACGGCTCCAGGTCTGGGACTGCACGGGCACCGCGAACCAACGGTGGACCCTGCCGTCCTGACTCCCCGGTCCGGCTCGTCCGGCGGTCGTGAGCGCCCCCTCGTGATCGCCGGGCGAGCCTGTCAGGTGCGCGGCGAGCCGACGTGGAAAGGTTGCCCCATGACCGGGCCAGCCGACTCCACCACCCCGCCCCCCGTCGTCGTGCCCGCGGACGCGCTCGCGGCCGCGGCCGCGGGCCGCACGTTCGACCCGCACGCCGTGCTCGGCCCGCACCTGGCGCCCGACGCGGACGACGCGCGCGCCGTCGTCCGGGTCCTGCGCCCGCTCGCCGACGAGGTCGTCGTCGTCACGACCGACGGCGAGCACGCGGCCGCGCACGAGCAGGACGGCGTGTGGGCCGCCGTCGTGCCGGTGCACCGGGGCGAGGACGGGACGCGCCACGCGCCCGACTACCGGGTCCGCGCGCGCTACGGGCAGGAGACCACGACCCTCGACGACCCGTACCGGTTCCTGCCGACGCTCGGCGAGGTCGACCTGCACCTCGTGCGCGAGGGCCGGCACGAGGAGCTGTGGCGCGTGCTCGGCGCGAACGTGCGGACGTACCCGAGCGCGCTCGGCGACACCACGGGCACCGCGTTCGCGGTGTGGGCCCCGAACGCGCGCGCCGTCCGCGTCATCGGCGACTTCAACGGGTGGGGCCCCACCCACCCGATGCGCTCGCTCGGGTCGAGCGGCGTGTGGGAGCTGTTCGTGCCCGGCGTCGGGGCGGGCACGCGCTACAAGTACGAGATCCTCGGGCCCGACGGGTCGTGGCGGCAGAAGGCGGACCCACTCGCCAAGGCCGCGGAGGTGCCGCCCGCGACGGCGAGCGTCGTCGTCGAGTCGCGGTTCACGTGGACGGACGACGCCTGGCTCGCCGATCGCGCGGCCCACGACCCGCACACGCGGCCCCTCAGCGTGTACGAGGTGCACCTCGGCTCGTGGCGCCAGGGACTGTCGTACCGCGACCTCGCCGAGCAGCTCACGGAGTACGTCGTCGAGCAGGGGTTCACGCACGTCGAGCTCCTGCCCGTCGCGGAGCACCCGTTCGGCGGGTCGTGGGGCTACCAGGTGACCGGCTACTACGCCCCGACGTCGCGGTTCGGCCACCCCGACGACCTCCGGTACCTCGTCGACCGCCTGCACGCCGCGGGCGTCGGCGTCATCGTCGACTGGGTGCCCGCGCACTTCCCGCGCGACGAGTGGGCCCTCGCCCGGTTCGACGGCACGCCCTGCTACGAGCACGCGGACCCGCTGCGCGGCGAGCAGCCCGACTGGGGCACGTTCGTGTTCGACTTCGGCCGGAACGAGGTGCGCAACTTCCTCGTCGCGAACGCGACCTACTGGCTCGAGGAGTTCCACGTCGACGCGCTGCGCGTCGACGCGGTCGCGTCGATGCTCTACCTCGACTACTCGCGCGGGCCCGGGCAGTGGCACCCCAACGTGCACGGCGGGCGCGAGAACCTCGAGGCGATCGCGTTCCTCCAGGAGGCGAACGCCACCGCGTACCGGCGCACGCCCGGCGTCATGATGATCGCCGAGGAGTCCACGGCCTGGCCGGGCGTCACGCGCCCCACGTCGGCGGGCGGGCTCGGGTTCGGGCTCAAGTGGAACATGGGCTGGATGAACGACTCCCTGCGCTACGTCGCGGAGGAGCCCATCAACCGGCGCTACCACCACCACGAGATCACGTTCTCGATGGTGTACGCGTACTCCGAGCAGTTCGTGCTGCCCATCAGCCACGACGAGGTCGTGCACGGCAAGGGCTCGCTCTACGGCAAGATGCCCGGCGACGACTGGCAGAAGCGCGCCGGCGTGCGCGCGTTCCTCGCCTACCAGTGGGCCCACCCCGGCAAGCAGCTGCTCTTCATGGGCAGCGAGATCGGCCAGCACTCCGAGTGGAACGAGGGCCGCTCGCTCGACTGGGACGGCCTCGCGGCCGACCCCGGGCGGCAGGGCGTGCAGCGCGCCGTGCGCGACCTCAACGCGCTCTACCGCGCGACCCCGGCGCTGTGGGAGCTCGACCACGACCCCGCCGGGTTCGAGTGGCTCGACGCCGACGACGCCGACCACAACGTCCTCGCGTTCCTGCGCCGCAGCCGCGACGGCGGCGAGGTCGCGGTCGTCGTGAACTTCGCCGGGACGCCGCACGAGGGCTACCGCGTCGCGCTCCCGGCGGGCGGCGCGTGGCGCGAGGTGCTCAACACCGACGCCGAGGCCTACGGCGGCTCCGGGGTCGGCAACCTCGGCGAGGTCGAGGCCGAGCCCGTGCCGTGGAAGGGCCGCGCCTGGTCGACGACCCTGCGGGTCCCCCCGCTCGGCGCGCTCTACCTCGTCCCGGCCTGACGCGCCCGCGCGCACGACGGCGGCCGGTCACCCCGCAGGGTGGCCGGCCGCGGTCGTGCGTGCCCGGGGACGCCGGGTGTCGCTCAGTAGAGGCTGATCGCGAGACGCTGGCGCGCCTTGGCGACGCGCGGGTCCGTCGTGCCGACGATCTCGAAGTAGTCGAGGAGGCGCACGCGCAGCTTCTCCTTCGCGTCCGCGTCCGCACCGGGCAGGAGGTCGAGCAGGCGCCCGAGCGCGTCGTCGACGTGCCCGCCGAGCAGGTCGAGGTCGGCGATCGCGAGCTGCGCGTCGACGTCGCCGGGCGCGTCGGCGGCGGCGGCGCGCACGGCCGCGAGGTCGGCGTCGCGCGTGCGCTGCAGGAGGCGGACCTGCGCGAGGCCCGCGACCGCGAGCGCGTCCCGCGGGTCCTGCTTGATCGCCTTCTCGTAGGCGGCGACGGCGGCGTCGAGGTCGTCGCGCTCGATCGCGTCGTACGCCTCCTGGTGCAGCGGCGGGAGCTCGGGCTCGGGCTCCGGCGCCGGCGCGGCAGCGGCCTCGGGCTCGCCGTCGCCCCCGCGGGCCGGGGCCCGGCCCGTGACGCCGTTCGCCTCCGCGGCCTGCAGGACCTGGTCGAGGACCGCGCGCACCTGCTCCGCGGGCGCCGCGCCCTGGAACAGCGGGACGGGCTGCCCCTGGAGCACGGCGACGACGGTCGGCACGCCCTGGACCTGGAACGCCGCCGCGATCTGCGGGTACGTCTGCGCGTCCACGCGCGCGAGGAGGAAGCGCCCGGCGTACTCGTCCGCGAGCGCGCCGAGCTCGGTGCCGAGCTGGGCGTTCGCCTGGTCCGTCGGGATCCAGAGCAGGACGACGACCGGGTACTGCGTCGAGTCCTGGACGAGCTGGCCGAACGACTCCTCGGTGACGTCGACGACGTACCCGCCCGCGGCGGGCGCGCCGCCCTCCTCACCGGGAGGCGGGGACTGCGGCCGGGTCAGCGCGGAGAGGTCGACCGCTCCGCGCACGTCGAAGGCGGGCTGCTGAGTGGGTTCGCTCATGGTCGCAATCCTACGGAGCGTCAGGAGTTCGCGACCGACGTCGCGACGTGCTCGTTGCCCACGACGCGGATCTTCTCCTCCGACCCGGCCGGCGGCACGTAGAGCGCCACGACGTCGACGTACCCGACCTTGAGCACGTTCGTCGGCGTCTTGTCGCCGTAGAGCGCCTTGATGGTCTCCGTGTCCGGCGGGACCTGCGCGCCCTCCTCGGCGGTCATCGACTCCTGCGACGTCATCGCGCCCACGACGAGCGCGCCGCCGTCCGCGGTGCGCACGGCCCGGACCTGCTCGTCGGGGTTCGGCGTGAACGTCAGCGCGTACTTCCCGGCCGCCGGCTCGAGCGCCGTCGTCCAGGCCTGCGCGCGCTCGGCGAGCAGGGTGCGGAACGAGTCGTCCTCGAACGTCTCGGCGAACCCGGAGCCCGTCCCGAGGTTGAGCACGTCCGCGTACTGCGCGACGGCGTCCGTCGGCGTGACGAGGAGGCTCGAGTCGTCGGGCGCGACCGCCTCGCTCCCGATGCTCGGGTCGGCGAAGCTCGGCATCGTCACGCCGGGGAGCAGGCGCACCCACGCCCAGAGCCGGTAGTTCTGGCGCGCGGCGCCCTGCTCGAGGACCGACAGGCGCGGAGTCTGCAGGCTCTCGGGCTGGACGCTCACGGCGTACGACGTGCGCGGCCAGGTCTGGGTCGTCGGGATGACGACCTGCTGCGCCTCGGTCGGGAGCTCGGTCACGAGGTCCGCGTTGCCGCGCGCGGCGGCCACGGCGAGCTGGCTCGTCCGGATCGCGAGCGCGGGTCCCGTCACCCGGGCGTCGAGCCCCGCGGGGTCGTTCGTCTCGCTCGCCGCCGCGAGCGCCGACGCCACCGCGTCGAGGACGACCGTCTCCTGCGTCTCGGTGAGGACCGGCGGCGGCGGGTCCTGCGTGGGGTCGGGCTGCGGGGTCGGCAGGGGCGAGGAGCAGGCGGCGAGCAGGAGCGCGCCGACCAGGCCGGCGGACACCCCGGCGAGGTGACGGCGCGCGCGAGCCGTGCCGCGGGTGGTGCGGGTCATCGGGTGCTGTCCTTCGTCTCGTCCGGGTCGCCCTGCGGCTCGGCGGTCGTCCCCGCCGCGGTGCCGCCCGGCGTGAAGCCCCACGCACGGCGCCACGCGTCCGCGCGCGTGCTCGCGCTGTCCTGGGCCGTGGGGTGGCCGGCGGCCGTGTCGACGGTCGGCTGCGCCGCCGTCCGGGGGCGGCGCTCGCCGCGCGCCACGATCGGGATCTGGCCCGTGAGCCACGCGCGGCGGGGCTTCTGCCCGCGGGCCTGCTGCTGCGCGAGCCGCTCGGCCTCCTCGCGCTCGCGGAGCTCGCGGCGCGTGAGCATCCGGACCTGCGCGGTGTCGGTCGGCGCCTCGGCGCCGTTCCCCTCGTCCTCGACGGGCGCGGCAGCCGGTGCCACGACCGGGGTCGACGACGTCGCGGAGCCGCGGCCCGAGCCTGCGCGGCGCGAGGGTCGGAAGCTGGCCGCGCCGATGCCGAGGCCGAGCAGGAGGAGGACCACGCCGCCGACGACGCCGGGCCACAGGAACGGCGTCTCGACCTCGCGCGGCCAGGAGAGCTCGAGCGTCGGGGCGACCGCGCCCTCGCCCACGCCGGCCGCGAGGAGCTGCCAGCGCCCGGGCTGGTCGGACCAGCGCAGGCTCGCCGAGCCGGCGCCGCTGGACTCCTCGAACCACATGTCCGAGCCGGCGGGGTCGAGACCGACGACGGGCGCCTCGGCGGCCTCGCCCGCGGCGGGGGCCTCCTCGTCCGCGGGGGTCTCCCCGTCCGCGGGCGTCTCCTCGCCCGCGGGCGTCTCCTCGTCCGCGGGCGTCTCCTCGCCCTCGGGCGTCTCGCCCTCGGCGGGCTCCTCGCCCTCGGCCGGCTCCGCGGGAGCGGCCTCGACGGCGCGCGTCGCGAGCGTGTCCCAGTCGGCGAGGCCGGTGACCACGCCGTGCGCCTGCTCGCCGACCCAGCCCGTGACGTCCACCTCGCGCCCGATCGCGAGGGTGACCTGCTGCTCGCCGGGCGCCGTGGCACGGATCGTCACGTCCTCGGCGACGAGGTCGAGCACCCCGGGCTCGGTGACGAGCAGCGTGCCGTCCCCCGTGTACGCCGTCGTCGCCACGACCGTGTCGCTGTCACGCCACACCGTGGCGGACGCGACACCGAGGCCGATGGCGACGAGCCCTCCTACCACCAGGAGGGCAGCGATGATTCGTTGCAGCACCGAGCTTCCCTTCGTCGACCGACGTTCCAGGATAGGTGCGAAACCCCTCGTGGATCGACCGAGAGGGACCGGGCGCGGATCCTCACGAACCGTTCACGGAGCCCTCTCGCGGCGGTCTCATCGTCACCGACGACCGGCGCACGCACCTCGGCGGCGGGGTGCGTGCACCCACCGGCCGGGAAGCCCCTCGCGCAGGGGTGCGACCATCGTCTCACCTGGTCCGACGCGGGTACCCAGGCCCGCGAGTCCCCCGTATCCTGGTCGCAGCACGGCGGGGCCGTGGCACGTGCGCCGCGCCCTCCTTCCCCAGGAGGGGAGACGCCGCCCGGCGGTGGAAGCCGCGACGAACCAGCACCGGAGGTCATCGACGTGTCCGACGAGCGCACGCTCTTCCCCATCACGATGCGCGGCTACGACCGCGTCCAGGTCGAGGCACAGCTCGCGAAGCTGGAGAAGGCGGTGGAGGACGCGCGGGCGCGCGTCGAAGCCGCCGACGCCCGCGCCATGCAGCTCACGAGCGAGCTCGCCGACGCCCAGCGCCAGCTCCGCGAGGCGGACCGCCCGTCCTACGCGGGCCTCGGCTCGCGCATCGAGCAGCTCCTGCGCTCGGCGGAGGAGCAGTCGGCGGACATCCTCTCCCAGGCGAACTCGCAGGCGGCCGACATCATGGCGCGCGCGAAGCTCTCCGCGGGCCAGGTGCGCTCGCGCGCCGAGAACGAGGTCGCCGAGCTCCTCAACAGCGCGCGCCTCGAGGCGGAGGAGATCCGGTCCACGAGCGCGTCCGAGGCCGAGGGCACGCTGCTGAGCGCGCAGCGCCGCGCCGAGGAGCTCGTGGGCTCCGCCGAGCGCGAGGCCGCGCGCATCCAGAGCGCGATCGCCACGGAGGAGAGCGAGCGCCGCGCGTCGCTCGAGCGCGAGCTCGGCACGATGCGGGCGACGGTCGAGCGCGAGACGACCGAGCTGCGCGTGACGACCGAGCGCGAGGCCGCGGAGCTGCGCGCCCGCGTCGCCGCGGAGACCGCCGCCCAGCGCGAGGCCGCGGAGCGCGAGTCCGCCGAGATGCTCGAGAACGCGCGCCGCGAGGCGCAGCGCCAGGTGGACGAGGCCCAGCGCAAGGCGACCGAGGCGGCCAACGCCGTGACGTCGGAGATGGAGCAGCTGCGCGACCAGGCCCGCACCGCCCTCGCCGACGCCGAGCTCGAGGTCGTCCGCCGCCGCGAGGAGGCGGAGCGCGAGAACGCGGAGCGCCACGCGGCCGCCAAGGCGGAGACGGAGAAGCTCGTCTCGACCGCCGAGGAGCACGCCGCCGAGGCGGAGAAGCGCGTCGCGCTCGCGCTCGAGCAGGCGGAGAAGGTCCGCTCGGAGTCCGACGCCTACGTCAAGGACCTCATGTCGACGGCCCGCCGCAACGCCGACCAGATCGTCGCCGAGGCGCGCGCGTTCGCGGAGCAGACCGTGTCGGACGCGAAGGCGGAGGCCGAGCAGCAGCGCAACGTCGCGCAGCGCCAGCTCGAGGACCTCACGCGCCAGCACGACTCGATCAACACGTACCTCGACGAGCTGCGCGGCCTCCTCGGCGGCGGCGACGCCGAGGCGAAGGCACCGGTCAAGAAGGCGGCGGTCCCCGCCGGCACGCCCGCGCAGCAGGCCCGCGCCGCGACGCTCATGACCGCGGAGTTCCCGGTCGTCGCGGAGGAGCCGGCGCAGCCCGCCGGCTCGGGCACGTCGAGCAAGCGGCGTCCGGCGAGCCCGGTCGACGCGGACGCGGACGCCGAGTCCGACGCCCCGGCGCCGGCCTGACCCGTGGCACCGGCAGCGGACCCCTCGGGCCGCTCCGGGTCCGCTGCCGACGACTGGCGTCGGCAGCGGACCGAGGCCGCCGCGCACCAGCAGCGTAAGCTCGACCGGCAGCGGGCCCGCGAGAGCTCGGCGGCCCGCGCGCTCCTCGCGGACTTCGTGGCCCGGGCGCGCGAGCGCGGCCTGGCGCCCGAGCCGCTGCGGGCGCGCTCGTTCGACGGGAGCACCACCTACCGGACCCCGCTCACGGGCTGGTACCTGCGCCGCAACCGCAGCGTCGCGGTCGGCGAGGACGGGGAGTTCTACGTGCTGAGCGTCCCCGGCAGCGTGCTCGGCCGGCTCCGCGGCGTGAGCGTCGAACCCTCCGACCCGCCCCTCGTCCTGGGCAAGGGCGGCCGCGACGGCGAGTCGATCGACCTCGCGGACGCGCTCTCGCTCGTGCTCGACGGCGCCTGACGGCTGCCCGCTGGGAGGCGCCGCGCGCTCCGGACGGCGGCGCGCGCGTCGACGGCGCGCGTCAGACGGCGGCGCGTGCGAGCACGTCCGCCAGGGCGTCGGCCACCGCCGCGGGGTCCTCGACCGCGCTGAGGTGACCCACCCCGGGGACCTGGACGAGCTGCGCGGACGCGGCGGCGGCCATGTGCTCGGCCTCGCCGACGGGCGTGATCACGTCCTCCTCCCCCACGACGACGGCGACCGGGCCCGCGAACCCCTCGAGGACGTGCGTGCGGTCGGGCCGGGACGCCATGGCGCGCTGCGACCACGCGACGCCGTCGGGACGCTGCCCGCGGATCCACTCCTCGACCCGCGCCGTGAGCGGCTTGCGCGCGGCCTTGCTCGTCTCGCCGAGCATCGCGCCCGGCATGCCGAGGACGGCGTCGACCGTCTGCGACCGCTCGGCCTCGTCGGCGATGCGCAGGCGGTTCGCGCGCGCGTCGTCGGTGTCCGCGGTCGACTTCGTGTCGACGAGGCCGAGACCGGCGACGAGGCTCGCGTGCCGCTCCGCGAGCGCCAGCGCGACGTACCCGCCCATCGACAGGCCCGCCACGACCGCGCGCGTGATGCCCGCGGCGGTGAGGGCGGCGGCGGTCGCGTCGGCCGACGCCTCGATCGACGGGGGCTCGCCGGTGAGCGGGCTCGCGCCGAGCCCCGGCAGGTCGACCGCGACGACGGTGGGCTCGCCCGGGAGCGCCGCGGCCGCGTCGGCCCACATGCGGTGGTCCAGCGGGAAGCCGTGCAGCAGCACGAGCGGGGTCCCGTACCCCTCGCGCAGGGTGTAGGTCTCGAGCGGTGCCGTCGTCACGTCGTCCTCCTCGGGTCGTGCTCGTGCCAGGGGTCCTCCCACGCTCCCACGCCCGCCGCGCGTCCGCCCCGGGAGGCGGCCACGCCCGCGGGGGGCGTCGGCGGGGCCGCGGCGTCGGCCGGTGCAGGGCCGGGCGTCGGCCGGTGGGGGCCCGCGGTGTCAGTCGGCGACGCCGTCGCCGCGGCTCGCGTCGTAGCTCGCCTGGTCGGTGTCGGCGGTGTCGCGGTCGGCGGTCGCGGCCGCGGCTCCGTCCCCGGACCACTCGGTCGGCAGCGGCAGCGGGAACCCGGGCCGGACGTGCCCGACGATCTCGTCGAGCACGCGCCGCACCGACGACTCCCCCACCCACAGGTGCTTCGCGCCGTCGACCCCGATCACCTCGGCGTTCCGCACGCGCGCGAAGCGGCGCCGGGCCTCGTCGGGGCGCAGGTAGTCGTCGAGCTCGGGCACGAGCACCACGAGCGGCTTGCCGAACGCGTCCCAGCGGTCGAGGTCCTCGTCGGTCGCGCGGTGCAGCGGCGGCGAGAGCAGGATCGCGCCCTCGACCGCGGGGTCCGCGCCGTGCTTGAGCGCGAGCTCGGTGCCGAACGACCACCCGACGAGCCACGGGTGCGGGAGGTCGTGGAACTCGGCGAACTCGATCGCCGCGGCGACGTCGAAGCGCTCGGCCTCGCCGCCGTCGAACGCGCCCTCGCTCGTCCCGCGCGGCGACGACGTCCCGCGCGTGTTGAAGCGCAGCACCGCGAGGTCGGCGAGCGCGGGCAGGCGCCACGCGGCCTTGCGGTACACGTGGGAGTCCATGTAGCCGCCGTGCGTGGGCAGCGGGTGCAACGTGACGAGCGTCGCGGCGGGGTCGCGGTCGGCGGGGAGCGCGAGCTCGCCGACGAGCGTGAGCCCGTCCGCCGTGTGCAGCTCGACGTCCTCGCGCCGCGCGGGCAGGACGGTCAGCGAGCGGATCGGGGTCGGTCCCGACGCGTCGGCGCCGGCGGTCGCGGGATCGGGTGCGGTGCTCACCGGGCCGAGCCTAGTTCGTTCAGCGCGGGCGACGCCGCCCGCGCGCCTGCCAGCACGACGTGTGCCAGTGGCGGCGGTGGTCGAGCGCCGTCTCGGGGCCGAAGAACGAGTCGTCCTGCCAGGCCACCACGTGGCCGGTGCCCGGCGGGATCTCCTGGTTGCAGCCCGGGCACAGGTAGGTCTTGGTCCCACCGCGCACCGTGCGCACCTGCCACTCGCCGTCGGCCCCGGACTCGCGCCGCGCGCCGCCGAGGGCGCGGTCGAGGTCGAGGGGCGCTGGCTCCGCGCCCCAGGGTCGCTTGCGGGACGGTCGACGGGACGGCATGCGCCCATTGTCCCCCGGGCCCGCGCGCCCGCCCGCGCGCCGGCCCGCCGACCGCTCCCAGCGGGTGCCCAGGCGGGACCGCTAGAGTGTCCGCGCCGGTGCTGCACCCGGCACTCGGCCGCGAGGCTCCCCGACCGGGACGCCGCCCGACCGCCGTCGTGCGGGTGCGGCCCAGACCCGACGGCCCCGCGCCGTCCCACCGACCCGAAGGACCCCCTCGTGAAGCACCGCACCCTGCGCGGCGTCGCCGCGCTCACCCTGGGCGCCGCCCTCGTCCTGTCCGGCTGCTCGTCGGAGGACGGATCCGGTGACGAGACGTCGCCGAGCGCGTCCGAGACCGACGGCGCCACGTCGTCGCCGGAGGACGTCGCGGCGCTCGAGGCCGTGACGGTCTCGGGCGACCCGGGCGCCGAGCCGACGGTGGAGTTCGAGGCGCCGCTCGAGGTCTCCGGTGCCGTCGCGCTGTCCCTCGGGGACGGCGACGGGGACGAGATCGCCAAGGGCCAGGAGGTCACGCTGCACCAGGCGGCGTACTCCGGTGCCGACGCGTCGAAGCTCGGCTCGACGTGGGAGGACGACTCCGCCCAGCCGATCGTCCTCGACGACCAGGTGTACCCGCAGCTCCTCGACGTGCTCGTCGGCAAGAAGGTCGGCACGCGCTTCCTGTTCGCGGCCCCCGGCCAGGACGGCACCGCCGTGCTCACCGTGGCCGAGGCCACCGCGGTCCGCGACGCCCCGGTCGCTCCCGACCCCGCGGACGTGCCGGACCGCGCCGAGGGCGAGGCCGTGACGCCGGCCGACGGCCTCCCGGTCGTCACGCTCGACGGCGCGGGCATGCCGTCGATCGAGATCCCCGACGGCTACACCGCTCCGACGGAGCTCGTCGTGCAGCCGCTCATCAAGGGCAGCGGCCCGGAGGTCACCGAGGACCAGACCGTCATCGCGCACTACACCGGCTGGAAGCTCGACGGCGAGAAGTTCGACTCGTCCTGGGACCGCGGCGAGCCGTCGACCTTCCCCCTGAGCGGCGTCGTCGCCGGCTGGACGCAGGGCCTGTCGGGGCAGACCGTCGGGAGCCAGGTGCTCCTCGTCATCCCGCCGTCGCTCGGCTACGGCGCGAGCGAGGGCCACGAGCTCCAGAACGAGACGCTCGTCTTCGTCGTGGACATCCTCGCGGCGTACTGACGTCGCCGCGACGAGGGCCGCACCCCGACCCGGGGTGCGGCCCTCGTCGCGTCCGGTGACGGGGCGCGCGAGCGGGCCGACGTAGGCTCGACGCATGACGGACGCCTCCACGACCCCGGCCCCCTCCGTGCCCGACGACGTCACCGCCGCGAGCGCGGGCGTCCCGCCCGAGCGCGAGGTGCTCACGTGGGAGACGTTCGGCGTCGCCGCGCGCGAGCTCGCCGAGCAGGTCGTCGCGAGCGGGTTCCGCCCCGAGGTCGTCGTCGCGGTCGCGCGCGGCGGGCTCCTGCCGGGCGGCGCGGTCGCGTACGCGCTCGGCACCAAGGGCGTCGGGACGCTCAACGTCGAGTTCTACACCGACATCGGCCAGACCCTCACGGACCCGCGCGTGCTGCCCCCGCTCATGGACACGTCCGACCTGCCGGGCGCGCACGTGCTCGTGGTCGACGACGTCGCGGACTCGGGCCGCACGCTCGCCCTCGTCATGGAGATGCTCAGCACGCACGGCGCCGAGGCGCGCTCCGCGGTGCTCTACACGAAGCCACGCACGATCATCCAGCCGGACTACTCGTGGAAGGACACCGACCTGTGGATCACGTTCCCGTGGTCCGCCGACCCGCCGGTCGCGGGCGCGCAGGCGCGACCGAACGACTAGGTGCGGCCCTGCGCCGGACAGCGCCAGGCCCGTGCCGGCGTCGAAGAGGTGCGCACGGTCCAGGTCGACCGTCACCGACAGGCGCTCCCCCGGCCGTCCGGCCACCGCGGACCGCGGCGCTGCCGTTCCTCGATCACCTGTCCGAGGTCCGGCTGCACGTCCTGAGGCGGTGCGGGCACGTCCCGGCGGTCGAGCACCCGGACGCCGTCCACCGTCTGCTGGCACGGTTCCTCGTGCCGTAGGAAAGGCGCCGCAGCGGGCGGCCCCGCGCATTCTTCGCCACCGGCACGGGCCCCGCCCGACGCCACGAGGACGTGTTGTTTCGGAGCCTGCAATGCGGTCGGACAATGGCCGTCCGCACGCCCTGTCCCGGCAGCTCGGCTCCGGAGGAGACCGGTCGCGGACGTCTCCTCAGGAAGGAGACGTGCCACCCGTCCTGGGGCTTCGTGGCGCGCCGACGCGCCCCGACGAACGGGTGACGCACGGGGTGACGCCCGGGTGGATCACCGGGGTGAATTCAACTCCTTGTCCGTCGCGTTCGGCGCGGGCCGGATAGCCTCCAAAGAGCCTGCGGGTCCTCGCGGACTCAGGCGGGCTCACATTGACGAGAGGATGTGCAGCGCTCATGTGCACACGAGTTGTCTGGCCTGATGCCAATGGTGCCGTCATCGTCGGCCGAAACATGGATTTCCACATGGACCTGCTCACCAATCTCTGGAAATACCCTCGCGGCATCGAGCGCTCCGACGGTGTCCACGGCAACCTGACCTGGAGAGCGAAGTACGGGAGCGTCGTCGCGACGGCGTTCGACCTGATCGCGACCGACGGCATGAACGAGGAAGGGTTCGCGGGCCACATCCTGTGGCTGGCGGAGTCCGACTACGGCAAGCCGGCGGCCGACGCCACGCAGCTCAGCCAGGCGGTGTGGCTGCAGTACTACCTCGACAACTTCGCGACGGTGGCGGAGGCGGTCGCCTGGACGAAGGAGTCGCAGGTACAGATCGCCCAGCTCTTCGACCCGACCGGGCACCTGGTCCCCACGCTGCACCTGGCGATCGACGACGCGACCGGCGACTCCGCGATCATCGAGTACACGGACGGCACGCCGAAGGTCTACCACGGCCGCGAGTACCAGGTCATGACCAACTCCCCCACGTTCGACAAGCAGCTCGAGCTCGTCACGCAGGTCGAGGGCCTCGGCGGGGACAAGCCGCTCCCCGGCTCGACGCTGGCCAGCGACCGCTTCGCGCGCGCCTCGTTCTACGTGGCGCACCAGAAGCAGCCGAAGACCCAGATCGAGGCGATGTCGGCGATGTTCAGCATCATCCGCAACGCCGCGCAGCCGTTCCGCACGCCGGAGGAGGGCAAGCCGGACGCGTCGCAGACCATCTGGCAGGTCGTGCTCGACCTCACGAACAAGCGCTACGCCCACGAGTCCACCACCCGGCCGAACATCGTGTGGGTGGACTTCGCCGATCTGAGCTTCAACGAGGGCACCAAGGTCCTCAAGCTCGACCTGGTGGGACGACTCGCGCTCGAGGGCGGCCTCTCGGGCAACGCGAGCCACCACTTCGCGGATGTCGGCGAGGTGGGCCGGGAGGTGCTGGCCACCGGCACCGAGGCCCTCGAGCTCGTCGCCCGCAAGCAGGACGAGTTCGCGGCGGTCGCCCAGGCCGTGCAGAGCCTCGTGGGCAAGAAGAAGGACCAGGCTGCGTGACGCGCGACGGCCCCACCACCGGGGCCGTCGCCGAGCCGACACGACAAGGCCCGGACCGCGACATCGCGGTCCGGGCCTTCGGCTCGCTCGGCGAGCGCGTCGGTGACGAGCCCTAGAAGTCCCAGTCGTCGTCCGTCGTGTTGACGGCCTTGCCGATGACGTACGACGACCCGGACCCGGAGAAGAAGTCGTGGTTCTCGTCGGCGTTCGGCGACAGCGCGGAGAGGATCGCCGGGTTGACGTCGGTCTCGTCCTTGGGGAACAGCGCCTCGTACCCGAGGTTCATGAGCGCCTTGTTCGCGTTGTACCGCAGGAACTTCTTGACGTCCTCGGTGAGCCCGACGCCGTCGTAGAGGTCCTCCGTGTACTGCACCTCGTTGTCGTACAGCTCGAAGAGCAGCTCGAACGTGTACGCCTTGAGCTCGTCGCGCTCCTCCGGGGAGAGCTTCTCGAGGCCCTTCTGGAACTTGTAGCCGATGTAGTACCCGTGCACCGCCTCGTCGCGGATGATGAGGCGGATGAGGTCGGCCGTGTTCGTGAGCTTGGCGCGCGACGACCAGTACATCGGCAGGTAGAAGCCGGAGTAGAACAGGAACGACTCGAGCAGCGTGCTCGCGACCTTGCGCTTGAGCGGCGAGTCGCCCTTGTAGTACTCCATGACGATCTCGGCCTTGCGCTGGAGGTTCGGGTTCTCCTCCGACCACCGGAACGCGTCGTCGATCTCGCGCGTCGAGCACAGCGTCGAGAAGATCGACGAGTAGCTCTTGGCGTGCACCGACTCCATGAACGCGATGTTCGTGTACACCGCCTCCTCGTGCGGCGTGAGCGCGTCAGGGATGAGCGACACCGCGCCGACCGTGCCCTGGATCGTGTCGAGCAGCGTCAGGCCCGTGAACACCCGCATCGTGAGCTGCTGCTCGGACTCGGTGAGCGTGTGCCACGACTGGATGTCGTTCGACACCGGCACCTTCTCGGGCAGCCAGAAGTTCCCGACGAGGCGGTCCCACACCTCGAGGTCCTTCTCGTCCTCGAGACGGTTCCAGTTGATCGCGCTCACGCGATCGATGAGCTTGAGCTTCCCCGTGGGCGACATCTGCCTTCTTCTCTCCTGCTGACCCCGGACCGACCGGGAGGTGGCTACGAAACGAACGCTACGCCGTCGCGCACCGCGGCAGGCGTGCGGGTGACGGACGGACGAGCGGGGACCGGAAGGGATGCGGGCGCCGGTCGTGGCGGGCCTGGCGGGAGGCCGCGAGGCGCGAGCGGCCGGACGGAGGACCGGCGCCCGCATCCCTGGAGGGTCACCGCGACGGTGACCCGAGGACTAGAGCATGCACGAGACGCAACCCTCCACTTCCGTCCCCTCCAGGGCCATCTGGCGGAGGCGGATGTAGTAGAGCGTCTTGATGCCCTTGCGCCACGCGTAGATCTGCGCGCGGTTGACGTCGCGCGTCGTGACCGTGTCCTTGAAGAACAGCGTGAGGCTCAGGCCCTGGTCGACGTGCTGCGTCGCGGCGGCGTACGTGTCGATGATCTTCTCGTAGCCGATCTCGTACGCGTCCTGGTAGTACTCGAGGTTGTCGTTCGTCAGGTAGGGCGCCGGGTAGTAGACGCGCCCGATCTTGCCCTCCTTGCGGATCTCGATCTTCGCCGGGACCGGGTGGATCGAGGACGTCGAGTTGTTGATGTAGGAGATCGAGCCCGTCGGCGGGACGGCCTGGAGGTTCTGGTTGTAGATCCCGTGCTCCATGACGGAGGCCTTGAGGGCCTTCCAGTCGTCCTGCGTCGGGATGTGCACGCCGGCGTCGGCGAAGAGCTGGCGCACGCGCTCCGTGGCGGGCTCCCACACCTGGTCGGTGTACTTGTCGAAGTACTCCCCCGTCGCGTACTTCGACTCCTCGAAGCCGCCGAACGCGCGGCCGCGCTCGATCGCGAGGCGGTTGGACGCCGCGATCGCGTGGTAGGCGACCGTGTAGAAGTAGATGTTCGTGAAGTCGATGCCCTCGGTGGACCCGTAGTGGATCCGCTCGCGCGCGAGGTAGCCGTGGAGGTTCATCTGGCCGAGGCCGATCGCGTGACCCGACTCGTTGGCGCGCTTGACCGACGGCACGGACTCGATGCTCGTCTGGTCGGAGACGGCGGTGAGCGCGCGGATCGCGGTGTCGATGGTCTTCGCGAAGTCGGGCGAGTCCATCGTCTTGGCGATGTTGAGCGAGCCGAGGTTGCAGGAGATGTCGCGGCCGACGTGGTCGTACGAGAGGTCCTCGTTGAACGTGGACGGCGTCGAGACCTGGAGGATCTCGGAGCACAGGTTCGAGTGGGTGATCCGGCCCTTGATCGGGTTCGCGCGGTTCACCGTGTCCTCGAACATGATGTACGGGTAGCCCGACTCGAACTGCAGCTCGGCGATCGTCTGGAAGAAGTCGCGCGCCTTGATCTTCGTCTTGCGGATGCGCGAGTCGTCGACCATCTCGTCGTACTTCTCGGTGACCGAGATGTCGGCGAACGGCTTGCCGTAGACGCGCTCGACGTCGTACGGCGAGAAGAGGTACATGTCCTCGTTCTTCTTGGCGAGCTCGAACGTGATGTCGGGGATCACGACGCCGAGCGACAGCGTCTTGATGCGGATCTTCTCGTCCGCGTTCTCGCGCTTGGTGTCGAGGAACCGCAGGATGTCCGGGTGGTGCGCGTGCAGGTACACGGCACCGGCGCCCTGGCGCGCACCGAGCTGGTTCGCGTAGGAGAACGAGTCCTCGAGCAGCTTCATCACGGGGATGACGCCGGACGACTGGTTCTCGATGTGCTTGATCGGGGCGCCGTGCTCGCGGATGTTCGACAGGAGCAGGGCGACGCCGCCGCCGCGCTTGGAGAGCTGCAGCGCGGAGTTGATGCCGCGCGCGATGGACTCCATGTTGTCCTCGATGCGCAGCAGGAAGCAGGACACGGGCTCGCCGCGCTGCGCCTTGCCGACGTTGAGGAACGTCGGGGTCGCGGGCTGGAAGCGGCCCGAGATGACCTCCTCGACGATGTCGAGCGCGGCCTGCTCGTTGCCGTCGGCGAGACCGAGCGCGACCATGCAGACGCGGTCCTCGAAGCGCTCGAGGTACCGCTTCCCGTCGAACGTCTTGAGCGTGTACGACGTGTAGTACTTGAACGCGCCGAGGAACGTCTCGAACCGGAACTTCTTGGAGTACGCGAACTCGAACAGCGACTTCACGAACTCGCGGTCGTACTTCGCCAGGACCTCGGGGTCGTAGTACTGGTGATCGACGAGGTAGTCGAGCTTCTCCGCGAGGTCGTGGAAGAAGACCGTGTTCTGGTTGACGTGCTGCAGGAAGTACTGCCGCGCGGCCTCACGGTCCTTGTCGAACTGGATCTCGCCGTTCGGACCGTAGAGGTTCAGCATCGCGTTGAGCGCGTGGTAGTCGAGCTGCGCGCTCGTCAGCGGCACCTGCTGGGGCGCGAGCGCGACGTCACCCGCCGCCCCGCTCGCGGAGTTCACGCCGGAATCCGTGACTGTCGTTGCCAAAATCGTCCCAATCCGTCGCGGACGCGCACGGCGTCCTCGGCTGTTCCCAGGAGTTCGAAGGCGTACAGGTAGGGCACCTGGCACTTCGCGGAGATGATGTCGCCGGCGATGCAGTACGCGTCACCGAAGTTGGTGTTGCCCGCGGCGATGACGCCGCGGATCAACGACCGGTTGTGCACGTCGTTGAGGAACTTCACGACCTGGCGCGGGACGGCACCGCCCTCGTTGCCGCCCCCGTAGGTCGGGACCATGAGCACGTACGGCTCCTCGACGCGCAGGAAGCCCTCGGTCGGACGCAGCGGGATGCGCTGGACGTCCATGCCGAGGGCCGGCAGGTCGAGCCGCTGGACGAACCGGTGCGTGTTCTCGCTGACGCTGGAGAAGTACACGAGCGACCCCACGGGGACGCACCTCCGTCCTGCCCTGCTCCGCCTGCTCTGTGTTACGGGTTCCGGGCGCCTCGCGGCGACCCGGGAGGCCGGTCAGGCGACGACCGGGGAGACCTTCTGCGCGAGGGCGTTGATCTGGTCCGGACGGAACCCGGACCAGTGCTCGTCCCCGGCGACGACCACGGGCGCCTGCAGGTAGCCGAGCCCGCGCACGAGCTCGAGCGCCTCGGCGTCCTGCGTGATGTCGACGACCGAGTACTCGATGCCCTTCTTGTCCAGAGCGCGGTACGTCGCGTCGCACTGAACGCAAGCCGGCTTGCTGTAGACCGTGACGCTCATGGTGGTGACTCCTCGTCTCTCGCGCTCTGTCCTGGGCGGGTCCTCGGGGAGGGAGAAACGTCTCTGACCTCGAAGGACACCGGTGGAACTACGACTGTGTGATTCGCCAGAAGGCCTCCGGCCCCCTGGGTGTGCAACCACTATACCTAGTGGTCGAGACCGCGCCACCGCACTAGATGTCGTGGTCGAACTTCACCCGCCGGGGTGTGCTAGGGGCCATGGATCCATGGTCCCAGGACCCTCTGACACGCCGTCGGAGGGGGTCGTCCACAGCCCGTCGTCCACCGCCGAGGAGCCGGGAGAACCGCGTCTTCGCGCGGTCGGCGACCACCCGTCCACAGGGTGGGGACGACGTCGGTCCACACCCTGTGCGACCCGTCGCCCGCGTCCGGGGACCCCTCTGCACCCGCCGGGACCGCCCCTCGAACGCTCGGTCGAAACCACCCCAATCCGGACAGTAGGCTCCTCGAAATCGTCGGCGTGTCGCGTCCCGTCGGCGTGTCGCGCCACCACCCCGTCAGGTGCGAGAAACGTCACCGCGGCGGGCACCGCACGGAGCACGGGCGAGAGGCGGCCCGTCCGCTGGGACGAGGCCCCGGTCCACCCGGGCACGACGACGCCCGCCCGGAGCAGACCCCGGGCGGGCGTCGGGGCAGGACGGCTCAGGCGGTCTCGTCGACCCCCGGCAGCACGGACGACGTCGCGAGCCGGCGGTACCAGTGCGCGGAGTCCTTCCACGTGCGCTCGAGCGTGTCGTAGTCGACGCGGATGATGCCGAACCGGCGGTCGTAGCCGTAGCCCCACTCGAAGTTGTCCAGGAGGGACCACGCGAAGTACCCGCGCACGTCGGCTCCCGCGTCGATCGCGGCGCCGACGGCGTCCACGTGGTCGTGCAGGTAGGCGACACGGCGGTCGTCGTGGACGCGGCGGGTGCCGTCGGCGTCCACGGTCACCTCGTCGTGGAACGCGGCGCCGTTCTCGGTGACCATGAGCGGCTGGTGGGGGTAGGTGCGCGCGAGGGAGACGAGGAGCTCGGTCATGCCGGCGGGCTCGATGTTCCAGCCCATCGCGGTGTAGGGGCCGGGCTGCTGGACGAACTCGACGTCGTCGACGCCGATCCACGGGCTGTGGGTGGACGCGCCGTGGCCGTCGTTCTCGGACCGCTCGCCCTCGCCGGAGAAGTGGCGCACGCGCACGGTCGAGTAGTAGTTGACGCCGAGGATCGACAGCGGCTGGCGCACGGTCTCCAGGTCGCCGTCCTGCACGAACGACCAGTCGCTGACGTGGGCGGTGTCGGCGAGCAGGTCGGCCGGGTACTCGCCGTCGAGGACGGGGCCGAGGAAGGCGCGGTTGGCGAGGGCGTCGATCTTCCGCACGGCGTCGAGGTCCGCGGCGGACGTCGGGTCGTCGGGGCGGATGACGTGGAGGTTGAGCGTCACGGACGTCTTCGCGTCCTCGCCGAGCTCGTCGCGGATCGCCTGGACGGCGAGGCCGTGCGCGAGGTTGAGGTGGTGGACGGCCGCGAGCGCCGCGGCGGGCTCGGTGCGGCCGGGCGCGTGCACGCCGGAGCCGTAGCCGAGGTAGGCGGAGCACCACGGCTCGTTGAGCGTCGTCCACGTGTCGATCCGGTCGCCGAGCTCGCGCGCCATGTGGCGGGCGTACTCGGCGAACGCGTACGCGGTGTCGCGGTTGGCCCAGCCGCCGGCGTCCTCGAGCTCCTGCGGGAGGTCCCAGTGGTAGAGCGTGACGACGGGCTTGACGCCCTTCTCGAGGAGCGCGTCGACGAGGCGCGAGTAGAACGCGACGCCCTCGGGGTTGAGGGGGCCGGTGCCGCCGGGCTGGACGCGGGACCACGAGATGGAGAACCGGTAGGCGCCGAGGCCGAGGTCGGCGATGTGCTGCACGTCCTCCTGCCACCGGTGGTAGTGGTCGTCGGCGACGTCGCCGGTGTCGCCGTTGAGGGTGCGGCCGGGGGTGTGGGAGTACGTGTCCCAGATGGACGGGGTGCGCCCGCCCTCGGCGGCGGCGCCCTCGATCTGGTAGGCGGCGGTGGCGGAGCCCCAGAGGAAGTCGGTGGGGAAGGTCCGGCGGCCCGACGGCGCGGCGGCGGTCTGGGCGTCGACGTCGACGGGGGCGGTGGTGTCGGTGGTCACGGAGGTCCTCGCTGGTCGGTCGTCGGACGGCGCGGTCCGCGACGGTGGTCGGGTCGGTGGCCGGTGGCCGGGCCGGGCGGACGAACCATGGGAGCGCTTCCATGGTTCGTCCGCCCAGGATACGTCCTCAGCCGAGGTCGATCGTCACGCTCGTCGCGCCGTGAGCGTCCGCCGTCGCGGAGCCGGCCCGCACGGACCAGCCCGCCACGGCGTCGTCGGACGACACGGTGAGGGTCGTGCCGGACCGGCGCACGCGGAACGTGGCCCCGGGTGCGCCGTCGGCGGCCGGGACGACGACGCGCTCGTCGTACCCGTCGGGCAGCTCGAACGCGTGCAGCGTGACGCCGTCGGCCCAGTCGTAGTCGGGCCGGTCGGTGCGGGCGCCGACCGGGAGGACGGTGCCCGGGCGCACGAGCACCGGGAGCGAGTCGAACCCGTGCGTCTCGGTGACCCAGCGCGGGCCCGTCACGGTCTCGCTCAGGGCCGGGCCGTCGTCGGGCTGGACGAGACGCGTCCACGTGCCCTCCGGCACGTAGTACTCGACGCGGCCGTCGGCGCGGAAGACCGGCGCGACGAGCAGGGCGTCGCCGAGCAGGTACTGCGTGTCCGCGGTGTACCCCGCGCGGTCGTGCGGCAGCTCGAGCGCGAGCGGTCGCATCATCGGCACGCCGTCCGTGTGCGCCTCCTCGGCCACGCGCGCCAGGTACGGCATGAGCGAGAGCTTGAGGTGCGTGAACTTGCGCGTGACGTCGACGGCCTCGTCGTCGAACGCCCACGGCACGCGGACCGAGCCCGAGCCGTGCAGGCGCGAGTGCGAGGACAGCAGGCCGAACGCCGTCCAGCGCTTGAAGACGCCGGGGTCCGGCGTGCCCTCGAACCCGCCGATGTCGTGGCTCCAGTACCCGAAGCCGGACATCGACATCGACAGGCCGCCGCGCAGCGACTCGGCCATCGACGCGTACGTCGAGTCGCAGTCGCCGCCCCAGTGCACGGGGAACTGCTGCCCGCCCGCCGTCGCCGACCGGGCGAAGAGCACCGCCTCGCCCTGGCCGCGCTTGCGCTCGAGCAGCCGGAAGACCGCCTCGTTGTAGAGCTGGGCGTAGTAGTTGTGCATCTTGCGCGGGTCGGAGCCGTCGTGCCACGCGATGCCGTCGACGGGGATGCGCTCGCCGAAGTCGGTCTTGAAGCAGTCGACGCCCTGGTCGAGCAGCGCCTCGAGCTTGCCGACGTACCACGCGGTCGCCTCGGGGTTCGTGAAGTCGACGAGCCCCATGCCCGCCTGCCACATGTCCCACTGCCACACGGAGCCGTCCTCGCGCCGGACGAGGAACCCCTGCTCGGCGGCCTCGGCGAACAGCGGCGAGCGCTGCGCGACGTACGGGTTGATCCACACGCACACCTTGAGGCCGCGGTCGTGCAGACGGCGGAGCATGCCCTCGGGGTCGGGGAACGTGCGCGGGTCCCACTCGAAGTCGACCCACTGGTACTCGCGCATCCAGAAGCAGTCGAAGTGGAAGACGGACAGCGGCAGGTCGCGCTCGGCCATCCCGTCGATGAACCCGTTCACGGTCTGCTCGTCGTAGCTCGTCGTGAACGACGTCGTGAGCCACAGCCCGAACGACCACGCGGGCACGCGCGCCGGGCGACCCGTGAGCGCGGTGTAGCGGCGCAGCACGTCCTTGGGCGTCGGGCCCTGGATGACGAGGTACTCCAGCGCCTGGCCCTCGACGGAGAACTGGACGCGCGTGTTCACCTCGGAGGCGACCTCGAACGAGACCTTCTCCGGGTGGTCGACGAACACCCCGTAGCCCTTGGTCGTGAGGTAGAGCGGCACGGACTTGTACGCCTGCTCGCTCGACGTCCCGCCGTCCTCGTTCCAGATGTCGACGACCTGCCCGTTCTTGACGAAGGGCCCGAACCGCTCCCCCAGGCCGTACACGAGCTCGCCCGGCTCGAGCGCGAGCTGCTCGTGGGTCCACGCGCCGCCGTCGTCGGACGTCACGTGCCCGACCGACTTCGGCAGCGAGGAGGTCAGCACCTCGCCGTCCGCCTCGAAGTCCACGCGCCAGCGGTCGCCCCGGTGCACGCGCACGGCGAGGTCCTTGGACCGCAGGACCGCGACGTCGTCGTGGACCTCGACCTCGGGCCGGAACCCCGGCTCGCCCGTGACCCGGAACGCCGGGCCGCGTCGTACCGCGCCCTGGTGGTGCTCGACGCGCACCCGGATGACGCCCGGGGCGGGCGACGAGTACGTCGTCGTGAGCATGGGGCGGTTGAGCGTGTCGCCACGGCCGCGGATCTTCGCGGTCGGCGCGTACACGGTGAGCGTCCCGGCCGCCTCGTCGGCGCGGACGTCGTCGACCTCGACCGCGTAGAGCGGGTGCATGCCCGGTCGGACCTGCCAGTACCCGTCGGTGAACTTCATCGGTGGTGCTTCCTTCGTCGGTGCGTGCGTCGGGGTCTCGGGGGCCGCGTCACTTCACGGCGCCGGCCGTGACGCCGCGGGTGAGCGTGCGCTGGAAGATGAGGAAGAAGACCAGCGCGGGGATCAGCGACACGAGCGCGCCCGCGTTGGTCGTCGGGGCGTCCATCATCCGGTCGCCCTGGAGCGACGCGAGCGCGATGGGGATCGTCTGGGTGTCGTTGGTCGTCAGCATGACCAGCGGGATGAAGAACTCGTTCCACGTCCAGATGAAGAAGAAGATCATGAGGACGCCGAGCGTGGGCTTGACGATCGGGTACACGACCTGCCACAGGATCCGCCAGCGGCCGGCGCCGTCGAGCTGGGCCGCCTCGAGCAGCGCGGGCGGGAACGTGCCGAGCACGGACGCGAGCAGGTACGTGCCGAACGCCGCCTGGATGACGGTGAAGATGATGATGATCGACCACGGCGAGTTCGACAGGCCGACCTTCTGCGCCATGTCGAACAGCGGGTAGATGAGCGCCTCCTGCGGGAGCATGTTCGCCACGAGGAAGAGCGTGACGATCCACAGGCGGCCCTTGATGCGCCCGACGCCGATCGCGTACGCGCTGAGCAGCGACAGGAGCGTGCCGAACACCGCGACGAGCGCCGAGATGAAGACCGAGTTCCAGAGCTTCTGCGGGAAGTTCGTGCGCGTCCAGAAGTTCTGCACGCCGTCGAGGTACAGCTCGCTCGGGATGCTCAGCGGGCCGTCCTGCGAGTACTCGGCCGGCGACTTGAACGCGTTGAGCACCATGATGACGAACGGCGACAGCATGAGCAGGGCGACGACGACCGCCGCGGCGAGCACGAACCAGCGGCCGACGCCGCGGCGGTAGCGCTCGTCCGGGCGCGTCGCCCGGACGGGACCGCGCACGGCGGACGACGGCGCGGCGGCGGGTGCGGAGCCCGCGGTCGGGGTGGTGGTGACGGTGGACATCAGCGGCCCTCCTGCTCACGTCGCTCGGCGCGGTTCTGGAGCGCGAGGATCACGACGGCGACGAGGATGATGACGAGGGTGAGCACGGTCGCCACCGCGGCGCCGTAGCCGACCTTCGACTTGTCGAAGAAGTTCAGGTACGAGTAGTAGCTCGGCACGAGGGTCGAGCTCTCGGGGCCGCCGCGCGTGAGCACGTAGATCGGTCCGAACACCTTGAGCGCCGCGACCGTGCACGTGAGCGTGACGACGAACGTCTCGGGGCGGATCTGCGGGATCGTGATGGCCCGGAAGCGGCGCCACCACCCCGCGCCGTCGAGCTCGGCGGCCTCGTACAGCTCGGGGTCAACGCGCTGGAGCGCGGACATGAAGATGACGACGGGGTAGCCGACCTGCACCCAGATGAGCACGAGCATGACGCTCGGCAGGGCGGTCGTCGTGTCGCCCAGCCAGTTCGGCGGGCTGTCGATCCCGATCCCCCGCAGGATGACGTTGAGCGCGCCGGTCTGGGAGTTGAGGATCCAGTTCCACAGCACGCCCGCGACGGCGACCGGCAGGATCTGCGGCAGGTAGTACGTCGCGCGCAGGAACGCCGCGACGCGCGGCCCGAAGCGCCGCCCGAGGTAGTCGAACAGCACGGCCGCGAGGACGAGGCCGATGAGCGTGGGCACGACGACCATCGCGAGGATCATCGCGATCGAGTTCTGGAACGACGTCCAGAACGCCGAGTCGTGCAGGAGGTCGGCGTAGTTGCCGAGCCCGTTCCACCGCATGGGCGCCATGCCGCCGCGCCACTTGAACAGGCTGTAGTAGACGTTCATCGCGAACGGGTAGCCGATCACGACGACGAACGCCACCGCGCCGGGCAGGAGATAGGGCAGGTACGGGACCCAGGCGGGACGACGACGGCGGCGGGCGGCCGGCGTGCGCGTCGCCGCGGGCGCGGGGCGGGGCCCGGCCTGGGGCTCGGTGTCGGTGCGGGTGGTCATGACGGTCTCTTTCGCGGGAGGGCGTCGGGGCGGGGGCCGGCCGGCCGGGCGATCGTGGATCGCCGCGGCCGGCCGGGCGTCCGCTCAGCTGTCGAGCAGGTCGGCCTTGCCGTCCACGTAGGCGGACTCGAGGCCGTCGAGCACCTCGGTCGGCGACTTCGACTGGTTGATGAGCGACTGGAGCTCGCTGACGATCACGTCGTAGTAGCCGGGGACGGGCCAGTCGGGGTAGAACGCGAGGCCGTCGTCGTCGAGGATCGCCTGGAAGTTCTCGGTGAGCTGCTGCGTGCGCTCGTCGGTGATGACGGACGCGTCACCGGCGACGGGCAGACCGCCCTTCTCCGCGAGGATGTCCTGCACCTCGGGGCGCAGCGTGATGTCGATGAACTCCTCGGCGAGGTCGGGCGAGTCCGCGTTCGTCGGGACGACCCACAGGTTGCCGGACGAGCCGACCTGCAGCGTGCTGCCCGGGAAGTTGAACTGGCCCCAGTCGGCGTCCATCTCCTCGACGATGCGGCCGAACCACCACGAGCCGGAGACCATCATCGGGTAGGTGCCGTTGATGAACGACACGCCCATGTCCTCGGCGGTGAGCGCTGCGGAGTCGGACGCGACGTAGCCGGCCTTGATCCACTCGTCGAGCGTCTCGGTCGCCTGCGTCATCTCCGGGCCGTGGAAGTCCGGGTCGCCGTCGAACAGCTGGTACTGGTCCACGAAGTCGCGGTCGGCGTTCGCGAGCACGAGCTCGTACCAGAGCTGGCCCATCGGGTACTCGGCGCCGGCCTCGGCCAGCGGGGTCACGCCGTGGTCGGCGAAGGTCTGCATGACGGTCTCGAGCTCGTCGAGCGTCGTGGGCACCTCGAGGCCGTGCTCGGCGAACATGTCCTTGTTGTAGTAGACCTGCACGAACTCGCCGTAGTTCGGGACGCCGTACCAGTCGCCGGAGCCCATGAGGCCCTGCTCGTCGTAGGTGGCCGTCGTCTGGAGCGAGCCGCTGAGCTTCTCGTCCCAGCCGCGCTCGGACGCCGCGTCGGTGAGCGGGGTGAGCAGGCCCTGCGCCGCGAGCTGGCCCGCGGTCGCGTTGCCCTTGTTGTACTCCATGACGTCCGGCACGTCGTCGCCGGTGAGGACGATCTTGGCGTTCTTCTGGATCTGCTCGAACGTCTGCTTCTCGACGACGACCTCGACGTCCGGGTTCTCCTCCTCGAAGATCTCGATCGCCTTGGCCCACGCCTGGCCCATCGCCGAGTCGTCGTTCTCGTAGTGCCAGATGGTCAGGGTCTGGTCGTCCGACCCGCCGGCGCCGCCGGCGTCCCCGCACGCCCCGAGGGCGAGCGGGAGCGCTGCCACGGCAGCGACGAGCGAGATCTTCCGGGATCGCAGCATGTGCGTGTCCTCCTCATCGAGTTCCGGCGCGACTGCCGGAGGGTGACCGGGCCTCGCCCGGTCGGTCGGTGGATCAGCGAGCGGCAGGCTCGCGGTCGTCGTCCGGCGCCCGGCCCGCCGCGGGGGCGACGCTGCTGCCGGGTTCGAGGACGCACGGGATGAGCACGTTCGGCGTGCTCGGACGGGAGCCGTCCACGAGGGACAGCAGCTTCTGGACGCCCAGGCGGCCGAGCTCGGCGCCGGGCGCGTGCAGCGTGGTCAGCGGCGGGTTGCTCATCTCACCGACGCCGGGCGACGTGACGATCGACAGGATCGACATGTCGGCGGGGATCGCGATCCCACGCTGCTGGAGCTCGGCCACGACGCCGAAGGTCGCGATCTCGTTCATGGTGACGAAGGCGGTGAGCCGCGGCTCGCGCTCGAGCAGCGTCGCGACCGCTTCGCGCCCGGCACGCGGGGACTCGTCCACGCGCAGGGCGTGCGGCTCGAGGCCGCGCCGGCGCATCGCCGCGACGAAGCCCTCCTCGGCGCGGAACGTCGGCGCGTAGCCGTCGTCGGCGGAGGCCTGGGAGTGGTTGACGAACGCGACGTGCTCGTGGCCGAGCTCGACGAGGTGCGCCACGGCGTCGTCCGTCGTGCGCTCGAAGTCGATGTCGACCGACGGCCGGTCGGAGACGTCGCGCGTGCGGCCGATCATCGTGTACGGCACGCCGGCCTCGTGGAGGACGTCGACGCGCGCGTCGTCGAGCGCGACCTCCATGAGCAGCACGCCGTCCGCCATCCCCTGGCGCACGAGGTCGCGGACCTCCGGGGCCTGGGTCGTGCGGAAGGGCCACAGCACGAGGTGGTACCCGTTCTCGCGCGCGGTCTCCGCGGCGGACGACACGAACTCGGCGACCGTGCCGCCGAGCCCCTTCTCCATCGCCGGGTAGATGAGCGCGAGCACGTGGCTGCGGCGCGACGCGAGCCCGCGGGCCATCGCGTTGGGCTGGTAGCCGAGCTCGGCCATCGCCTCCTCGATGCGCCGGCGCGTCGCGTCGGAGACGGGACGGGTGCCGGACAGCGCGTAGGAGACCGTGCTCAGCGAGACCTGGGCGCGTCGCGCCACGTCCTGCATCGTCGCCATCGATCCACTCCCCTGTGGTCCGGTCCGTCGCCTCGTCCGTCGAAGCGCTTCGTCGAAACGCATCGTCGAAGCGCTTCGCTGTTACGAGTATTGGTTGAACAAAACGGTGGAGTCAAGTCCGTCGCACGGGATCGCGCTCTCCGGCTGCGCGCGGGAGGGATGACCTGCGGGGACGCCGAAGGACCGGACGGCCACGGCCGTCCGGTCGATGGGGGCGCGCGCCTCAGGCGCAGGGCGGCGGGCGCGCTGCGGCTCAGGCGGAGAGGTCGACCGGCTCGCCCGCGCGCAGCACCTCGCGCACCGTCAGGTCGGCGTCGGTCACGACGACGTCGGCGCGGCGACCCGCGACGAGCCCGCCGCGGTCGTCGAGGCCGAGCACGCCGGCAGGAGTCCAGGACGCCGCGCGGACGGCGTCGACCAGCGGCACACCCGCACCGACCGTCTCACGCACCACGTCGATCAGGTGGTACGTGCCGCCCGCGATCGAGCCGCCGTCGGTCAGCCGCGCGACGCCGTCCGCGACCGTGACGCGCATCGGACCGAGCTCGTACGCGCCGTCGGCCATGCCGGCGGCGGCCATCGCGTCGGTGACGAGCGCGACCCCGTCCGGACCGGCGACCGCGCCGTCGTCGCCGACGTGCGGCCCGACGAGCTCGACGACGCTGCGGATCGTGCCGTGCGCGAGGTGGGTGCCGTCGGCCACGAGCTCGACGACCATCTCCCCGCGCGCGGCCGCCGCGAGGCACGCCGCGACGGGGCCAGGCTCGCGGTGGTGCAGCGGCCGCATCCCGTTGAACAAGTGCGTGGCGGTCAGGCGCGCACCCGGCCGGCCCGCGGCCGCGAGCGCCGCGACGCCGGACGCGATCGCGGCCTCGGTCTGCTCGGTGCTCGCGTCGGTGTGCCCGATCGACGGCACGGCCCCGACCTCGACGAGCGTCTCGATCACTCCCCCGGACCCGACGACGCCGGGCACCTCGGGCGCGACGGTCATCGTGCGCAGGTGACCGCGCGCCGCGGCCGCGATCGCGCGCACGAGCTCGGGGTCGCCGTCGAGCATGTCGTGCGGGTTCTGCGCCCCGCAGCGGACCTCGGACAGGAACGGGCCCTCGAGGTGGATGCCGACGATCTCGCCAGCGTCGGCGAGGTCCGCGAGCGTCGCGGTGCGCTCGAGCAGCACGTCGCGCGGCGCGGTCACGAGGGACGCGACGAGGCTCGTCGTGCCGTGCCGCAGGTGCTCGCGCGCGCCGACGAGCGCGTCAGCCGCGCTCGTCGCGTCGGGGAAGCTCGACCCGCCGCCACCGTGGTCGTGCACGTCGACGAGGCCCGGGAGCAGCGTCGCCCCGTCGTCCGCCGGCAGGTCCGCGTACCCGGCCTCGACGGCCTCCGCCCGGCGCCCGACCCACGCGACGCGCCCGCCCTCGACGGCGACCACACCGTCGTCGAGCACGCCCGTCGGGGTGACGACGCGGCCCACGAGGACGCGCGCCGGGAGGGGCTGCTGGTCGGGACGGGGGGTGCTCGCGGCGTCGGTCATGGGCCTATTCTGGCGCACTTCGTACACCCGGCGTGCAAACCCGTCGGAGCGTGGGACGGGGCCCGCTCTCAGCGGTCGCGGGACGCGAGGACGCGGCGCGCACCGCGCCCGAGGTGCAGCGCGAACAGGCGCTGGAACGTCGGCACGGCGAGGACGAGCAGGCGCACCCACCACAGCGCGGGCCGGCTGAACACGTCGATGCTCCACCACAGGTCGCCCGCCTCGTCGCGCTCGACGGCGAACCGCTCCTCCCCCACGAACGCGTGACCCGGGAGCGTGCCGTAGGCGAACGCGACGCGCCGTGCGGAGCGCTCGACCCACACGACCTCGCACGGCTCGTGGAGCCGCACGCGCCCGAGCCCGAGCCGGGTCGTGACGCGCACCCCGGGCGCCGCGACGGGGGCGTCGGTGTCGAGCCGCACGCGCGCCGCGGCGTGCACGCGCCACGTGAGCAGCTGCTCGCCGAGCCAGGCGAGGTCCTCGGGCGTCCGCGCGCGGTCGCTGAGCCGGCGGCGCACGTGCAGGTGCCGGTAGCCCGCGGGCCACGTGTCCGTGCGCGTCGCGCCGACCTCCGGGTAGGTGAACGTCATGCGGGTCTCCTCCTGGCCCCCGTGCTGGGCCTCGTGCGGTCGGGGTCGGTCGGGGCCGCGCCTCCGTGCGCGGCACGGTCGCGCGCGAGCAGGCGCAGGCCGAGCAGCGCGCACAGGACGAAGCCGAGCGCGTTGGCGACGCCGTGCGTCGCCGCCATGAGGTCGAGGCCGGGGTGGGCGAACCCGAGCGCCTCGCCCGCGGCCCACCACAGCGCGAGCACCATCGCGAGGGACACGACGACGGCGCTCGTCACGAGCAGGGCGCGGGCGGCGGCCGGGTTGCCGTCCAGCCGGTGGCCGCCCGGGCGGGCGAGCGCGCGCACGACGGCGGCCGCCGTCGCCCAGAGCGCCAGCGTCAGGACGACGGCACCCACGAGCTCGGCGGCGTCGCCCACGAAGTAGCCGAGCAGGACGAGCGCCGTCCCGGCGGGCACGCCCCACGCCCCGGCGACGGCGAGCCGGTCGGCGGCGGCGAGCCGGGCGACGGCCCCGGCGACGAGCGCCGCGCCGAAGCCCGCGTAGAGCATGTGGGGCACGGTGAGCGCGAGGTACGTCCCCGAGAAGCCGAGCAGACCCCAGCCGGCGCGCTCCGCGACGAGCGCGCCCGCCCCGACCGCGGGCAGCACGAGCGCGGTCACGGTCGCGGCGGTGCTCGGGGGCCCGGCCGGCGAGGCGCCGCCCCGACGCCCGCCCAGCGCGCGTGCCGCGAGGCGGGCCCCCGCGGCGAGCAGGACGGCGGACGCGAGCGCGAACGGCACCGCGAGCGCGGCGGCGAGCGCCCCGCGCGGCAGGAGGAGGCTCACGACCGCGCACGCCCCGGCGAGCGGCCAGGCCGCGCTGCGCGGCGCCGGGACGACCCGGGCGCCGAGCAGCCGCAGGCCGAGCGGGAGGACGACGACGGCCCCGACCGCGACGAGCAGCCCGACGAGCGCCTCGCCCGCGGGGCTCATGCGCGCGCGCCGCGGTCGGACGTGGGCGCGGGCGAGACGTCGCGCACGAGCCGCAGGACGTCGTCGACCACCCCGCGCGCGACGGGCAGGCGCGCGAGCCGGACGAGGCTGCCGACGAGCGCCGCGCCGCCGTCGACGAGGCGACGCGTGCGGGCGAACCCGGGCGAGGTGTCGTAGACCCAGAACAGCGTGATCCCGAGGTGCGCGAGCCACAGGAGCTCGGGGAGCCGGGCGCGCAGGCGCTCGGGCAGGCGCGTCGAGGAACCGGCGACGACCTCCTCGAAGAGCGCGCGCGACAGGTCGCGCGACGCCGCCGAGGCCGCGGAGAACGGGCTCGCGTCCGACCCGGGCCGGATCGCGACGGACACGAACTCCGCGCCGAACGCGTGGAACGGCGCGAACGCGTCGACGGAGGCGGCCCACACGCCGCGCAGCCGTTCGGTGAGCGAGCCGCCCGCCGCGAGCACGGGCGCGGACCGCTCGGCGTGCTCGCGCTGCACCTCGAGGTAGAGCTCCTGGACGAGCGCGTCCTTCGACGGGAAGTGGTAGTACGCGTTGCCCGTGCTCACGCCGGCCTCCGCGGCGACGGCGCGCATCGTCGTGCGCTCGTACCCGACGTCCCGCAGCATCCGGATCGCGACCTCGCGCAGGTGCGCCCGAGTCCGCTCGGACTTCGGCGTCGCGCTCATGGTGCCGAGCCGTTTTTGAACATGTTCAAAAACTAGCACGCGCCCGGGCGGACGCCGCACACGAGGGACATGGGAGCGACTGTTGTTTTCTGTTGTCTCTTGTGGGAATCTGTGCCCGACAGCGCAGTCAGCCGGACCGGTGCACGGACCGGCACTCTTCGACGACGAAGGACCCGCATGCCCCGACCACGCTCGACGCGCGCGCTCGCGCTCGTCTCCGGACTCCTCGCGCTCGCGCTCGCGGCACCCGCCGCGGCAGCGACCACGCCGACCGCCCCCGCTCCCCCCGTCACGGCGGACGACGACCCGACCACCCCGCTCGACCGCCCCGAGGTGGGGCCCGGCACGTCCTTCGTCGACGTGGCCACCAAGCTCGACGGGTACGCCGACCCCGATTGGTACGCGGCGAACGTCCCCGTCGTCGACCTGCCCGACGCGGACGCCGAGGCCGTGTACTACTACCGCTGGCGCGTGCTCAAGGAGCACCTGCGCTACACCGAGCCCGGGACCGGGTGGGTCCTCACGGAGTTCCTCGACTGCTGCGGGTACGCCGCGCCCTACCAGGCGATCAACGCCGCCGCAGGCCACCAGCTCGCCGAGGGCCGCTGGCTGCGCGACCAGCGCTACCTCGACGACTACGAGGACTACTGGCTCACCGGGCCCGGCCAGATCGAGCCCGCGCAGAACCCCGAGGCGGCCGACTGGGCGCACCAGTACTCCTTCTGGGCCGTGACCGCGATCGTCGAGCGCGCGAAGGTGACCGGCAACCTCGACCGGCTCCGGTCGCTCCAGCCCGAGCTCGAGACCTTCGTCGAGGACTGGGGCAACCAGTTCGACGCCGACCTCGGCCTCTACTGGCAGACACCCGAGTACGACGCCAAGGAGAGCTCCCCGGCGTCGTACGCGACCGACCGCGACTACGCCGGGCGGCACACGTTCCGCCCGTCGATCAACGCCTACCTCTACGGCGACATGCTCGCGCTCGCCGAGGTCGCGACGCTCAACGGCGACGAGGCGACCGCGACCGAGTACCGCGACCGCGCCGCCGCGCTGCGCGAGGCCGTCGACACCTACCTCTGGGACGACGAGCGGCAGTTCTTCTACGACGTCGTGGACTGGGAGAACCCCGGCCACGAGCGCCTGCGCGACCGCCTCGACGTCGGGTTCGTCCCGTGGAAGTTCGGCCTCGCCTCGCCCGAGCAGGCGGTCGCGCTCGACCAGCTCCTCGACCCGCAGGGCTTCGCCGCCCCGTTCGGGCCGACCGTGACCGAGCGTCGCTCCCCCGACTTCTGGCGCTCGGCCGACCAGGGCTGCTGCAAGTGGGACGGCCCGTCGTGGCCGTTCTCGACGTCGCTCACGCTCGACGGCCTCGCGACCGCGCTGCGCGACGACGCCGCGGGCGACCTCACGCGCGCCGACTACCTCGACCTGTTCGACGGCTACGTGCGCACCCAGTTCCGCGACGGCGAGCCGTACGTCGCCGAGGCGCACCACCCCGACGAGGACCGCTGGATCTACGACGGGAGCAACCACTCCGAGGACTACCTGCACTCGAGCTACGTGGACCTCGTGCTCCAGGACGTGCTCGGCCTCCAGCCGCAGTCCGGCGACTCGCTCGTTCTCGACCCTCTCGTCCCGGCCGACTGGGACTGGTTCGCCGCGGAGAACGTGCCGTACCACGGGCGCAACGTCACGGTCCTGTTCGACCGCGACGGCACGCGCTACGGCGCGGGCACGGGCCTGCGGGTGTACGTCGACGGCGAGCAGGTGCTCCACGCCGGGGCCGACGCGCTCGCCGAGGGCGCCGACCCGGTCGAGGTCCCCGTGCCCGCGGGGGACCCCCAGCGGCTCCCGTACGCGGTGAACACGTCCGCCAACCCGCTGCGCCACGAGTACCCGCGACCCCTCGCGTCGTACACGTGGCGCTACGACGACGCGTGGCGCGTCCTCGACGGCAAGGTCTGGTACGACGAGGTGCCGCAGAACACGCGCTGGACGAACTACTCCTCGCCGAACGCGACCGACTGGGTCGGTGTCGAGCTCGCCGAGCCGACGACGATCGGCGACGTCCGGTTCCACGGCTACCAGGACGCCGACGCGGTGCAGCCCGCCGCGGCCTACGAGCTCGAGTACTGGGACGGCGCGGCGTGGCAGGTCGTGCCTGACCAGACGCGCGTGCCCGAGCAGCCCGTCGGGAACGGCCTCAACCGGATCACGTTCCCGCCGCTCGAGACGACGCGCTACCGGGTCGTCTTCCAGGCGGCCCCCGGGAAGTCCGTCGGCGTGACCGAGCTCGAGTCCTGGAGCCCGGTCGCGCGCGACGTCACCGTCCGCGTCGACGCGGCGCAGCCTGCGCCGGGTCAGGCGTCGCGCGTCGACGTGACCGTGACGTCGCGCGAGGGCGCCGTGACCGGCGTCGACCTCGCCCCCGACCTCCCCGAGGGGTGGACCGCCGTCGCCGTGGGCGACGACGGACCCGTCGACCTCGGCGCGTGGGACCGCGCGACACGGTCGTGGGACGTCACGCCGGCGCCCGACGCCGTCCCCGGGACCGAGGCGCGCATCGGCGCCGTCGCGCGCTGGGGCGGCGGCGACGCGCACGAGACGCGCGCGACGACGACCGTGCGGCTCGCGTTCGACCCCGCCTGGTACGACGACGTCGTGCTGCACGACGACTTCGACACCGACACGCTCGCGGACTGGACCACGATGCAGCCGTCCGCCGGCGAGGCGCTGCCCACGCTCGCCGCGGGCGACGGGTCGCTCTCCGCGACCGGCGGCGCGCGCTACTGGGGCCTGTACGGGCACCGCACGGCCCGTGCGACGTCGTCGTCCGTGGTCATCGCCGAGATCGGCGCGTTCTCCGGGCAGGGCACCGCCGAGGACTCGCTGTTCCTCGGGCTCGCCGGCGGCGACCGCACCTACGCGCTCGCGTGGTTCAACCACACGAACGTCGCGTCCGGCCTCGACTACGTGGGCGGCGCGAACGGGTCGTCACCGTACTTCGGCCTCCGCGGCTACGGGCCCGGCAGCCGGATCGCGCTCCAGGTGAACGGCGCACGGGTCGACGTCTTCGCCGAGGAGGACGGCACGTGGACCTGGTACGGCGGCACGACGACGGGCGGCACGCTCGACACGTCCGACCCCGACGTCCTCGCCGGTCTCCTGCCGACCATCGGCTTCCGGGCCGACCGCGGCACGGTGAGCATCGCGTCGTTCGAGGTGCGCGCGCGGTCCGCCGCGCCCGGCCCGCAGGTCGACGTCACCGCCACGTCGCGCTGCCTCGCCGGGACCGCGCACGTCGCAGTCCGGGCCGCGTACACCGGGACGGGCGGGGCCGGCCTCGGCGAGCCGGTCGACGTCGAGCTCGTCACGCCGTTCGGGACGCGCACCGTCACGAGCGTCGCCCCGGGCGAGAACGCCTACCAGTCGTTCTCCGCCCGGGCCGGCACCGTCGCCGCAGGCGAGGCGACCGTGCGCGTGACCGACGCCGCCGGACGCGTCACGCAGCACACGGCGTCCTACCCGGCGACCACCTGCTGACCGACGCCCGCGGGGCGGGAGGTGGGCCCAGCAGGGCCCACCTCCCGCCCGGAGGTCGGCGGGGCCAGGGCTCAGAAGAGGCGCGACTCCACGTCGTCCACGCCGCGCATCGCGTCGTAGTCGAGCACGAGGCAGCCGATCCCGCGGTCCGTCGCGAGCACGCGCGCCTGCGGCTTGATCTCCTGGGCGGCGAACACGCCGCGCACCGGAGCCAGGAGGGGGTCGCGGTTGAGCAGCTCGAGGTAGCGCGTGAGCTGCTCGACGCCGTCGATGTCGCCGCGGCGCTTGATCTCGACGGCCACGGTCCCGCCGTCGGCGTCCTTCGCGAGGATGTCGACCGGCCCGATCGCCGTGGGGTACTCGCGGCGCACCAGCGTGTGCCCGGAGCCCAGCAGCTCGATCTGCGCCGCGAGCATCTCCTGCAGGTGGGCCTCCACGCCGTCCTTGACGAGCCCGGGGTCGACGCCGAGCTCGTGCGAGCTGTCGTGCTGGACCTCGTGGAGCTCGATCTCCAGGCGGTCGTCGCTCTTCGCGTGCTGCACGGCCCAGACCTCGGTCACGCCGCGCTCGCGCGCCTCCTCGGACGGCTCGCGGACCGCGAGGGTGCACGGCGGGCTCATCCAGTTGAGGGGCTTGTACGAGCCGCCGTCGGAGTGGAGCAGCACGCTCCCGTCGGCCTTGACGATGAGCACGCGCGTCGCGAGCGGCAGGTGCGCGGAGAGGCGGCCGGTGTAGCGGGCGGAGCAGCGGGCGACGACGAGGCGCATGGGGCAGGTCCTCCGGGACGGGGGTGGGGCGGTCCGGCGGGGGCGTCGGCCCGCGGGCGACGCGTCAGACGACGACGTCGCGGCGCCCGGGCGGCGCGGCCTCCAGCCAGGAGGCGAGCCCCTCGTAGGCGGCTCGCGACATCGTGAGCTCGAAGTCCTGGCCGCGGTAGCGGCAGCGGACGAGGTAGGCGTCGGGGCCGTCGCCGGAGTACGGCTCGCGGCCCGTGATGACGAGGTCGTAGCGCGACCAGGTGCGCGCGGGGCGCAGCGACACGGACCACAGGCGCCACCAGTCGATGCGCCCGACGCCGTAGTGCGCGATCCCGGCGACCCAGGGCGCCCCCGCGACGCCCGTGCGGCGCGCGGCGCACTCGAACGACCCGACGCGGTGCGACAGGGCGCGCAGACGCCACGCCCCCAGCCCGGTCGCGACGATCAGCAGGACGAGAAGTCCGATCGCGATCCAGGCCAGGGGCGTCATGGTCGTCCGAGGGTCAGCGCGAGGCCGGTACGGACTCGACCGAGTCCGCAACGATCGTGACCTGGTTCGAGTCGACGGAGAGGAACCCGCCGGTGACGCGCAGCTCGAGGGACTCACCCTCCGCGACGATGCGCACCGAGCCCTCGCGCAGCACGGAGAGCAGCGGCGAGTGGTCGGCGAGGATGCCGATCTCGCCGTCGGCCGCGGGGGCCGTGACCCGCTGCGCGCGGCCCGACCAGATCTTGCGGTCCGCCGCCACGAGGTCGACGTTCAGCTGTGCCACGGGAACTCCTTCGAAGGCGGTTCATGCCCGGCGTGGTGTCCGGGACGACGACCGGTCCGCGAGGCGCGGGCCGGGTCCGGGTGCGACGCCCGCGGGGCCGGACCGAGCGGCCCGGCCCCGCGTGTGCGTCGGATCAGGCGCCGTACTCCTTCTGGATGCGCGCCCAGTTGCGCTCGAGGTCCTCGAGCCCACCGATGTTGTAGAAGGCCTGCTCGGCGATGTGGTCGAACTCGCCGTCCGCGATCTTCTTGAACGCCTCGATGGTCTCGCTCAGCGGCACGGTCGAGCCCGCGACACCGGTGAACTTCTCGGCCATGTAGGTGTTCTGGGAGAGGAACTGCTGGATGCGGCGCGCACGCGCGACGACCGTCTTGTCCTCCTCCGAGAGCTCGTCCACACCGAGGATCGCGATGATGTCCTGGAGCTCCTTGTTGCGCTGCAGGATCGACTTCACGCGCGTGGCGACGTCGTAGTGCTCCTGGCCCACGTAGCGCGGGTCGAGGATGCGGCTCGTCGAGGCGAGCGGGTCCACCGCGGGGTACAGACCGCGCGAGGCGATCTCACGGGAGAGCTCCGTCGTCGCGTCGAGGTGCGCGAACGTCGTGGCCGGGGCCGGGTCGGTGTAGTCGTCCGCCGGCACGTAGATCGCCTGGAGCGACGTGATCGAGTGACCGCGCGTCGAGGTGATGCGCTCCTGGAGGAGGCCCATCTCGTCGGCGAGGTTCGGCTGGTAGCCCACCGCGGACGGCATGCGGCCGAGCAGCGTCGACACCTCGGAGCCCGCCTGCGTGAAGCGGAAGATGTTGTCGATGAACAGCAGGACGTCCTGCTTCTTCACGTCGCGGAAGTACTCCGCCATCGTCAGCGCGGAGAGCGCGACGCGAAGACGGGTGCCCGGGGGCTCGTCCATCTGGCCGAAGACGAGGGCCGTCTTGTCGAAGACGCCCGCCTCCTCCATCTCGTGGATGAGGTCGTTGCCCTCACGCGTGCGCTCGCCGACACCGGCGAACACCGAGACACCGCCGTGGTCCTGCGCGACGCGCTGGATCATCTCCTGGATGAGGACCGTCTTGCCGACGCCCGCACCGCCGAAGAGGCCGATCTTGCCACCCTGCACATACGGGGTGAGGAGGTCGATGACCTTGATGCCCGTCTCGAACATCGTGGTCTTCGACTCGAGCTGGTCGAACGCCGGGGGCTTGCGGTGGATCGGCCAGCGCTCGGTGATCTCCACGGTCTCGCCCGGGGCGGCGTTGAGCACCTCGCCCGTGACGTTGAAGACCTTGCCCTTGGTGACGTCGCCCACGGGGACGCTGATGGGCGCGCCCGTGTCGGTCACCTGGGCACCGCGGACGAGGCCGTCCGTCGGCTTGAGGGCGATCGCGCGGACGAGGGAGTCGCCCAGGTGCTGGGCGACCTCGAGCGTGAGCGTGAAGGACTTCTCGCCCTCGCCCTGCGACGAGAGGTCGATCTCGACGGTCAGCGCGTTGTAGATGTCGGGGATGGCGTCCGCCGGGAACTCGATGTCCACGACGGGGCCGATCACACGAGCGACTCGGCCCACGCCGGGACCGCTGGAGTGCTCGACCTGTGCTTCCACGGTGGTGGCGGTCATTGCTGGCCTCGCTTCGCAGTGCCGGGGAGGGCCCCGGCGGTGTCGGTCAGGATGTCGGTGTTGGTGCTGGCCGTGCGGGCCTCGCGGCCCGTCATGACGCCGCCAGGGCGTCGGCACCCGAGACGATCTCGCTGATCTCCTGGGTGATGTCCGCCTGGCGCGCCTGGTTGGCCAGCCGCGTGTAGTTGCGGATGAGGTCCTCCGCGTTGTCCGTCGCCGTGTGCATCGCCCGCTGGCGCGCCGCGAGCTCGGACGCCGCGGCGTCGAGGAGGCAGCTGAAGATCCGGCTGCGCACGTAGCGCGGGAGCAGGGCGTCGAGCACGGCCTCGGGCGACGGCTCGAAGTCGTACAGCGGGAGCACGTCGTGCTTGCCCGCCGGGGCCACGCCCTCGACGACCTCGAGCGGGAGCATCCGCACCACGCGCGGGCGCTGCGTGACCATGTTGACGAACTGCGTGTACACGATGTGCAGCTCGCTCACACCGCCCTCCGCGACCGGCGCGAGGAACGCCCCGAGGAGGGCGTCGGCGATCTCGCCCGCGATCTCCGAGTTCGGCGCGTCCGACCCGTACGACCACGTGCCGGCGAGCGTGCGCCCGCGGAACGAGTAGTACGAGATGGCGCGGCGGCCCGCGGCGTAGAGCGCGACCTCCTTGCCCTCCGCGACGAGACGCTCGACGAGGCGCTCCGTCTCGCGGATGATCGACGCCGAGTAGGCGCCGGCCATGCCGCGGTCGGACGCGACGACGAGGACCGCGACGCGGTTGGTGTCCGTGCGCTCGCTCGTCAGCGGGTGCTGCGTCGTCGAGTGCGTCGCGACGGCCGAGACGGCCCGGGTGATCGCCCGGGCGTACGGCGACGCGGCCGCGGTGCGGTCGCGCGCCTTGCCGATGCGCGACGCGGCGATGAGCTCCTGCGCGCGGAACATCTTCTTGAGGGACTGCGTCGACTTGATCCGCTGCTTGTAGACGCGCTGGGATCCGGCCATGCTCAGGCCCTCTTCTGACGGACGATCTGCTCCTGCTCGATCTCCGTCTCGGCCTCGTCCTCGGTGTCGCCACCGACGAGCGGCGTGCCGTCGCCCTTGAGGAAGCCGGCACGGAAGGCGTCGACCGCCTGCGCGAGCTGCGCCTCGGTCTCCTCCTCGAGCTTGCCGGTCTCGGCGATCGTCGAGAAGACGTCCGTGTTGCGGCGCAGGTGGTCGAGCAGCTCGGACTCGAAGCGACGCACGTCCTCGACCGGGACGTCGTCGATCTTGCCCTTGGTGCCGGCCCAGATGGACGCGACCTGCTCCTCGACGGGGAACGGCGAGTACTGGCCCTGCTTGAGCAGCTCCATGAGGACCGCACCACGCTGGAGCTGGCCGCGCGAGGCCGCGTCGAGGTCGGACGCGAACATCGCGAACGCCTCGAGGGAGCGGTACTGCGCGAGCTCGAGCTTCAGGGTGCCGGAGACCTTCTTCATCGCCTTGACCTGGGCGTCACCACCGACGCGGGACACCGAGATGCCGACGTCGACGGCGGGGCGCTGGTCCGCGTTGAACAGGTCGGACTGGAGGAAGATCTGCCCGTCCGTGATGGAGATGACGTTCGTCGGGATGTACGCCGAGACGTCGTTCGCCTTCGTCTCGATGACCGGCAGACCCGTCATCGAGCCCGCGCCGAGCTCGTCGGAGAGCTTCGCGCAACGCTCGAGGAGGCGGGAGTGCAGGTAGAAGACGTCACCGGGGTACGCCTCGCGGCCCGGCGGGCGGCGCAGGAGCAGCGACACGGCGCGGTAGGCCTCGGCCTGCTTCGACAGGTCGTCGAAGATGATGAGGACGTGCTTGCCGCCGTACATCCAGTGCTGGCCGATGGCCGAGCCGGTGTAGGGCGCGAGGTACTTGAAGCCGGCCGGGTCGGACGCGGGGGCCGCGACGATCGTCGTGTACTCCAGCGCGCCGGCGTCCTCGAGGGCGCCGCGGACCGACGCGATCGTCGAGCCCTTCTGACCGATGGCGACGTAGATGCAGCGGACCTGCTTCGTCGGGTCGCCCGACTCCCAGTTCGCCTTCTGGTTGATGATCGTGTCGATCGCGATCGCCGTCTTGCCGGTCTGGCGGTCGCCGATGATCAGCTGACGCTGGCCGCGGCCGATCGGGATCATCGAGTCGATCGCCTTGATGCCGGTCTGCAGCGGCTCGTGGACCGACTTGCGGGCCATGACGCCGGGAGCCTGGAGCTCCAGGGCGCGGCGACCCTCGGTCGCGACCTCGCCGAGGCCGTCGATCGGGTTGCCCAGCGGGTCGACGACGCGGCCGAGGTACCCGTCACCGACGGGGACCGAGAGGACCTCGCCCGTGCGACGGACCTCCTGACCCTCCTCGATGCCGGTGAACTCGCCCAGCACGACGACACCGATCTCGCGGACGTCGAGGTTGAGGGCAAGACCGAGGGTCCCGTCCTCGAAGCGCAGCAGCTCGTTGGCCATCGCGCCCGGCAGACCCTCGACCTGGGCGATGCCGTCGGCGGCCAGGGTGACCCGGCCCACCTCCTCGGACACGGCGCCCTCGGGCTCGTAGGACTTCACGAAGCTGTCCAGAGCGGCCCGGATCTCCTCCGGCCGGATCGTCAGCTCAGCCATTGCTCTTCTCCTGTCGTGGCCGCACCTCGTGGTTCGGGTGCGGTCGAACGTTTGTCGGTTGTGCGGCCGGTGGCCGGCAGGACGGTCGTCGGTCGGAAGGTCGGCTCGTCAGCTCGCGAGACGTCGGCGCGCGTCGGCGAGCCGGGAGAGCACGGTGGAGTCGACGACGTCGGCCCCCACCTGGACGCGGAGCCCGCCGAGCACGGCGGGGTCCACCGTGACGTTGAGCTGCACGGCCCGCCCGTAGGCCCGCTCCAGCAGCCCCGCGAGGCGGTCGAGCTGGGCCTGGGAGAGCACCGTGGCCGACGTCACCGAGGCCACGAGGCGCTGACGGCGCTCGGCCGCGACCTCCCCGATCCAGCCCAGCGTCGGCACGAACCGACGACCGCGCAGCGCGCGCGTGGCGTGCACGGCGAGCACCTCGGTCACCGGGTCGACCTTGCCGCCGAGCAGCGCCTTCAGGAAGGCCGCGCGACGGTCGGGGTCGGTCGTCTCGTCCGAGAGGAGCTGCCGCGCCTCGCGCTGCCCGACGAGGGCGCGCGACGTGCGGAACAGCTCGTCCTCGACCTTCTCGAGCGCCCCGCGCGCCTCGGCGGACGCGAGGACCGCGTCCAGGCCCAGGCGCTCGGTCGCGTCGGCGAGGTCGGTCTCGCGCGTCCAGCGCGAGCGGACCAGGCCGGCCACGAGGTCCACGACCCGCTCGTCGAAGCCCGAGGACAGGACGGCGGACACGAGGGCCGCCTTGTCCGCCCCGGACCGCGACGGGTCCGCGAGCGAGCGCCGCAGCGGCGCCGACCCGTCGAACGCCGCGGTGACCGCGAAGAGCTGCTCGCCCAGGGCGAGCGCGCCCTCTCCCGCCGAGCGCAGGACCGGCTCGAACCGGTCCCGCGCCTGCGCCAGGGACTCGCCGCTCGTTCCGCGCATCAGCGCTCCTCGGAAGCCGTGCCCGCCGCGCTCGCCGCCGCGGGACCCGCGGCCTCGAGCTCGTCGAGGAAGCGGTCGACGACGCGGCTCTGGCGCGCCGAGTCGGCGAGCGACTCGCCGACGATCTTCGACGCGAGCTCCGTCGCGAGCAGACCGACGTCGTTGCGCAGCGAGACCGCGGCCTGCTGGCGCTCGGCCTCGATCTGGCGGTGCGCCGTCTCGACGATGCGCGCGGCGTCGTCGGACGCCTTCGCACGCAGGTCCGCGACGATGGCCGAGCCCTCGGCACGGGCCTCCTCGCGGATCTTCGCCGCCTCGGCGCGCGCCTCCTGCAGCTGCTGGTGGTACTCCGCCAGCGCCGCCGCGGCCTCCGCCTGCGCGGACTCCGCCTTGGCCAGGCCGCCCTCGATCTTCGCGGTGCGCTCGTCGAGGATCGCCTGGAACTTCGGCAGGACGGCCTTGTAGAACACGATCGCGATGACGACCAGGATCACGGTCGACCACAGCAGGTCGTACCCGGCGGGGAGGAAGAGCTCGATGCCCTCGTGCTCCTCGCCCGTCTCCGCCGCGACGTTGAGCGCGGCGTCAGCCAGCGCCGTCATCAGAACAGGAAGCCGGCGACGAGACCCAGCAGCGCGAGCACCTCGACGAACGCGACACCGATGAACATCGTCGCGCGGAGCTGCCCGGCGACCTCGGGCTGGCGGGCCATGCCTTCGATGGTCTTGCCGATCAGGATGCCGAGGCCGATGCCCGGGCCGATCGCGGCGAGGCCGTAACCGACGGTGCCGATGTTGCCGGTGACCTCAGCGAGAGTGGTGACGTCCACGATTGCTCGTTCCTTCCGTTGGGCGCCCGACCGGATGACCGGGCGTCGCGTTGGTACTGCGCTTGATGGTGTGTCTGGTGGAGCGGAGTCGGTGCACGACCCGGGGGGTCAGTGCTCCTCCTCGAGCGACATGTTGATGTACACGGCGGCGAGGAGCGCGAAGATGTAGGCCTGCAGGAAGGCCACGAGGATCTCGAACAGCGTGATCGCGAAGCCGCCGGCGAACGTCAGGACGCCGAACGCCTTCATGGCGGGGAGCGCCTCGAACACGAAGTACTGCGTCGCCGCGAAGCAGAGCACGAGCATGATGTGCCCCGCGATCATGTTGGCCGCGAGTCGGATCGCCAGGGAGGCGGGCCGGATGATGAGGATCTGCAGGAGCTCGATCGGGGTGACGATCAGGTAGATCGGGCCCGGGACTCCCGGCGGGAAGAGGCTGTTCTTGAGGTAGCCGCCGAAGCCGTGCTTCTTGATGCCGACCGCCCAGTAGGCGACGAACACCCACAGGGCGAGGACGATCGGGATGCCGATGCGCGACGACCCGGCCAGGTTGAGGCCGGGGATCACGCTCGTGATGTTGAAGGCGAGGACGGCGAAGAAGATCGTCGCGATCATGGGGACGAAGCGCTTGGCGTTCTCCTTCCCCATGATCTCCTCGACGATCTGCACCCGCACGAAGTCGATGAGCATCTCGAGGGCGTTCTGGAACCGGCCGGGCACGAGCTTCGCGCGCCGTGCGCCGACGACGAAGATCGTCAGCAGGACGATCGTCGCGACGATCCGGATGATCCAGATGCGGTCGATCTGGAAGATCGTGCCCTCGAAGAGGATGGCCGGCGGGAAGAAGTCGGCGATCGACGGCGCGTGGAAGCCACCTTCGCTCTCGGAAGCAGCGAGGAGCACGGGGGTCGCAAGCGTGGACAGGGTGGACTCCCAATGGTCGTGTGGTCCGGGCAGCCCTCACCCGATGGGTGGGCACGCCGTCGGACCTGGCCGTCATGGATTCGCCAGTAGCCTAACGTATGGACCGGCGTGCTCAGGCCGCTCCGGGGCCGCTTGTGACATTCTGCTCATGCCGTCCGGGACCTGGGGCCCTGGACGGACCGGGCCCGGCGTACCGGGTCAGCGGGCGCCGGGCTCCACGTACGGGACGCGGCCCCTGGACACGGCGCGGTAGTCGAGCACCGCGGAGCCGATCACGCCGACGAGGAGCACGCCCGCGAAGACCCAGCGGTCGTAGAAGTCCATGCCGCGCAGCACGACGAGGATGACGATCAGCACGACCATCTTCGCGAGCCAGCTGCCCATGACGACCGCGGCGGTCGTCGTCGGGGTCGCGTCCACCGTGCGGAGCATCGCCCAGACGGTGGTCGCGGAGAAGAGCAGCGCGACGCCCACGCCGAGGAGCGCGCCCCACACGCCGGGCAGCCCGGCCACGAGCGCCCCGACCGCGACGCCGAGCACCGTGAGCGCACCGAGCAGCACGAGCACGTCGCGCAGCGCCGTGCGGAACACCGCGCGCACCGCCTCGCCCTGCGGACCGACGGTCTGCTCCGTGGACGGCGCTCCTGCCGGCGCGGCGGGGTCGGTCGTCCCGGCGGGGGTCTCGTCGGGGCGGGCGGGGTCGGGCTGGCTCGTCGTCATCTCAGGGCTTCCTTCGGCGGTGAGGGCACGGCGGGGGACGCCGCCGGGGCGGCGGGCGGTGGGTCGGCGGGGGGCTGCGCGGGTGGCGCCTCGACGGCGGGCGTGGCGTCGTCGTCGAGGAAGCGCCCGCGCGTGCGCAGTGGGCCGAGCGTGAGGAGCGCGGCCACCACGACGGCGGCCCCGAGCCCCGCGGCCACGCCGTGCCAGTGCCACTGGACGAGCGCGACGGCGGCGAACGCGAACACCGCCGTCCACACGTAGAGGATGAGCACGGCGCGACGGTGCGAGTGGCCGAGCGCGAGCATCCGGTGGTGCAGGTGCATGCGGTCGGGGTGGAACGGCGACTTCCCGCGCGCGACGCGGCGCACCACGGCCATGCCCATGTCGAGCAGCGGCAGGAGGATGACCGCGAGCGGCAGGAGGATCGGGATGAACGCCGGGATCTGCTGCGCGCCGGAGAGGGCGCTCGTGTCGATCTTGCCCGTCACGACGATCGCGGCGGCGGACATGACGAGGCCGAGGACCATCGAGCCCGAGTCGCCCATGAAGATGCGGGCCGGGTGGAAGTTGTGCGGCAGGAAGCCGACGCAGATGCCGACGAGCGCGGCGATGACGAGCGTCGCGAGGCTCGAGTAGTCGTCGGCGCTCGCCTTCTGGGTGAGCACGTAGGAGTACACGAAGAACGCGGAGCCGCCGATCGCGACGAGGCCCGCGGCGAGCCCGTCGAGGCCGTCGACGAAGTTCACGGCGTTCATCGCGACGACGACCACGAGGATCGTCGCGGCGAGCTGGAGGCGCGAGGACCAGATGAGCTGCTGGTCGCCGATCCCGATGGGGAGCGTGAACAGCACGACGCCCTGCGTCGCCATGAGGCCCGCCGCGAGCACCTGGCCCGCGAGCTTCGTCATCCAGTCGAGGTCCCAGATGTCGTCCGCGACGCCCAGCACGCACACGATCGCCGCCGCGCCGACGATCCCCCACGCGCGGGGGTCGGCGACGAGCCGTCCCGCGACCTCCCCCACGAACACGCCCTCGAGGAACGGCATCTGCGACGCGAAGACCACGGCCACGACGAGGCCGAGGAGCATCGCGACCCCGCCGAGCCGGGGCGTCGGGATCGTGTGGACGTCGCGGTCGCGCACCGCGGTGATGGCGCCGGTGCGCAGCGCGACCCAGCGGGCGAAGGGCGTCGCGAGGAACGTCACCGTCGCGGCGACGAGCATCACGAGCAGGTAGACCCTCACCCGCCGTTCGCCTCCGGCTCCCCGGGGGCGTCGGCACCCGCGCCGGCGGTCGCGTCCGCGGGCTCGTCGGCGGGCGCGTCCGGGGTCGTGGCCGCGGGCGGGTCGTCCGGCCCGGCGACGTCGGCGACCTCCCGGAGCCGCTCGAGCGTGACCGCTCCCTGGCGCACGACCCGGAGGGTGCCCGACGTCGCGTCGACGATCGTCGAGGCCACTCCCCCGGGCGCCGTCCCGCCGTCGAGGTAGACGGCGACCGCGCTGCCGAGCTGCTCGCGCGCGTCGTCGACGTCGAGCGCCGCGGGGTGGCCCGTCGCGTTCGCGGACGACACGGCGAGCGGGCCGGTGCGGCGCAGCAGCGCGAGCGCGGCCGGGTGGTCGGGCATCCGCAGCGCGACCGTGCCGTGGGTCTCGCCGAGGTCCCACGCGAGCGACGGCTGGGCCCGCAGGATGATCGTGAACCCGCCGGGCCAGAACGCCTCGACGAGCCGGCGCGCGGCGTCCGGCACCTCGGTCGCGAGGCCGTCGAGCGTGCGCGCGTCGGGCACGAGGACGGGTGGCGGCATGTGGCGGCCGCGGCCCTTGGCGGCGAGGAGCGCGGAGACCGCCTCCGCGTCGAAGGCGTCGGCGCCGATGCCGTAGACGGTGTCGGTCGGCAGCACGACGAGGCCACCGCGGGAGATCGCGTTGACCGCCTCGTCGATGCCGGCGCCCCAGGTGTTCGGGTCGGTCACGGGGTGGACGGAGCTCACGTGTCCATCCTTCCACGCCCGTGCGCCGGTCCCGGGCCGTCCGGCGCGCCGCCGCGGCGCGCGACGACCATCCGGTCGCGCCGCGTGAGGTCGGGCAGCGTGCGCACGTCGACGAACGCGCCGGTCGCGGTCGCGGCCTCGCGCACGGCGGCAGCCTGGACCTCGGCGTGCTCCATGACGAGCAGCCCGCCCGGGCGCAGCAGTCGTGCCGCGGCCAGCACGACGGCGCGCGGCACCTCGAGCCCGTCCGCGCCGCGCCCGTACAGCGCGAGGTCCGGGTCGTGGTCGCGGACCTCGGGGTCCACGGGCACCGCGTCCGGCGGGATGTACGGCGGGTTGGACACGACGACGTCGACGGTGCCGTCGAGCTCGGCGAGGAGCGCCGGGTCCGTCACGTCGCCGACGAGCGTGCGCTGGGTGCCCGACCCGACGCGCGCGGCGTTCGCCGTGGTCGCGCGCACCGCCTCGGGCGAGAGGTCGACCGCGACGACCTGCGTGCCGGGGACCTCGACGTCGACGCTCACGCCGATGACGCCCGAGCCGCAGCACAGGTCGACCACGAGCGGGGGGCGCCCGGCGCGCGCCGGGTCGTCGCGCAGCCGCGCCGCCTCGTCGATCGCGACCTGCGCGACCGTCTCCGTCTCGGGGCGCGGGACGAACACGTCGTCGACGACCTCGACCGTGACGTGGCGGAACACGGCGTGCCCGAGGATGCGCTGCAGAGGCTCGCGCGCGCGGCGCCGCTCGACGGCCTGCGCGTAGGCCGCGAGGAACCCGTCGGCCGTGCCGCCGGGCAGGGCGGGGCCGAGGTCGGCGCCGCCCGCGGGGAGGCGGTACCACTCGAGCCGCGGGAGGCCGAGGCACCACGCGGCGAGCGCCTCCGCGTCGTGCCGCGCGGACGGCACGCCCGCCTCGGCGAGGATGCCCTCGGCGGCGCGGACGGCGCGCCGCAGGTCGTCGGCGGAGAACGCCGTGCCCGGTGCGGCGGGCTCGGGCCTGGTCCCCGCGCGCGGGTCGTGCACGTCAGGCCTCGCCCGCGGCCGCGAGGCGCGCGGCCTCGTCCGCCTCGACGGCCGAGCGCACGACCGGGTCGAGGTCGCCGTCGAGCACCTGGTCGAGGTTGTAGGCCTTGTAGCCCGTGCGGTGGTCCGCGATCCGGTTCTCCGGGAAGTTGTACGTCCGGATCCGCTCGGAGCGGTCGACCGTGCGGACCTGCGAGCGCCGCAGGTCCGCGGCCTCGGCGGCCGCGGCCTCCTGCTGGGCCGCGAGCAGCCGCGCCCGCAGCACGCGCATGGCCTGCTCGCGGTTCTGGAGCTGGGACTTCTCGTTCTGCATCGACACGACGATGCCCGTGGGCAGGTGCGTGATCCGCACCGCCGAGTCGGTCGTGTTGACCGACTGCCCGCCGGGGCCCGACGACCGGTAGACGTCGATGCGCAGGTCGCTCGGGTCGATCTCGACCTCGCCCGCGTCCTCGACCTCGGGGAACACGAGCACGCCCGCCGCGGACGTGTGGATGCGCCCCTGCGACTCCGTCACGGGGACCCGCTGGACGCGGTGCACGCCGCCCTCGTACTTGAGGTTCGCCCAGACGCCGTCAGCCGGGTCCGAGGGTGTGCTGCGCGCCTTGACCGCGACCTGCACGTCCTTGTAGCCGCCGAGGTCGGACTCCGTGGACTCGAGCACCTCGGTCTTCCACCCGCGGCGCTCCGCGTACCGCAGGTACATCCGCAGCAGGTCGCCCGCGAACAGCGCCGACTCCTCGCCGCCCTCGCCCGCCTTGATCTCGAGGATGACGTCGCGCCCGTCGTCGGGGTCGCGCGGCACGAGCACGCGGCGCAGGCGCTCGCGCGCCTCCTCCTCGGCGGCGCGCAGCGCCGGGAGCTCCGCGGCGAACGCCTCGCCGTCCTCGCCCCCGAGCGCCGCGAGCTCCGCGGCGGCCTCGGCGTCGCCGCTCGCCTCGCGCCACGCCCGGTAGGCGCTGACGACCTGGTTGAGCTCGGCGTAGCGCCGCCCGAGCGTGCGCGCGCGGCCCGCGTCGGCGTGGACGGCGGGGTCGGCGAGCTGGGCCTCGATGTCGGCGTGCTCGGCGAGCAGCGGCTCGACGGCGGCGAACGACTCGGTCACGGACGGCTCCTCGGGCGGTGCGACGGTTCGGTACGACGGCGGGTGCGACGACGGCGGCCCGGCGGCGGCGCGACGGCACCGCCCCCGGACAACGCGACAGCGCCGGTGGTCCGAGCGCACCGACTGCCCCTGGAGAGGTTGTCGGGCTCGGACCACCGGCGCTGCGGTGTCGCTACTTGCCGGCGGCCTTCTTGCCGTAGCGGGCCTCGAAGCGGGCCACACGGCCACCGGTGTCGAGGATCTTCTGCTTGCCCGTGTAGAACGGGTGGCAGGCGCTGCACACGTCGGCGCTGATCTTGCCGGACGTCTCCGTGCTGCGCGTCACGAAGGTGTTCCCACAGGTGCAGGTCACCTCGGTGACGACGTACTCGGGGTGGATACCAGACTTCACGGTTTTCTCCTTGGGGTGACGTCTCCGGGTCAGGTGCGGCTACCGCACCTGTGAACCGGCGACAGGCGGCCTGACGAGCGCAGGCCGACGAACCATTGTGCCAGATCGTCCGGGCGCCCCGGGAACGCTCCCGGGGACGCCCGGCACCCGTGCCGTGCGGCGCGGGTCAGATCGTGCGTCCCACGTTCTCGTCGTCGGCGAGACCGCCGGGCGTCGTCTTCTGGACGTGCAGCAGGAACTCGACGTTGGTCTGCGTCTTCTTGAGCTGGCCGAGCAGCAGCTCGATCGCCTGCTGCTGGTCGAGCGCGCCCATGACGCGACGGAGCTTGTAGATGATCTTCAGCTCGTCGTTCGACATGAGGATCTCCTCGCGGCGCGTGCCGGACGCGTTGACGTCCACGGCCGGGAAGATGCGCTTGTCGGCGAGGTTCCGGGACAGGCGGAGCTCCATGTTCCCCGTGCCCTTGAACTCCTCGAAGATGACCTCGTCCATCTTGGAGCCGGTCTCGACGAGCGCCGAGGCGAGGATCGTCAGGGAGCCGCCGTTCTCGATGTTGCGCGCCGCGCCGAAGAACCGCTTGGGCGGGTAGAGCGCCGAGGCGTCCACACCACCGGACAGGATGCGGCCCGAGGCCGGCGCCGCGAGGTTGTAGGCGCGCGACAGGCGGGTCAGCGAGTCGAGCAGCACGACGACGTCCTGACCGAGCTCGACCAGGCGCTTCGCGCGCTCGATCGCGAGCTCGGCGACGATCGTGTGGTCCGAGGCGGGGCGGTCGAACGTCGAGGCGATGACCTCGCCCTTGACCGTCCGCTCCATGTCCGTGACCTCTTCGGGCCGCTCGTCCACGAGCACCACCATGAGGTGGACCTCGGGGTTGTTCGCGGCGATCGAGTTCGCGATCTGCTGCATGATGATCGTCTTGCCGGCCTTGGGCGGCGCGACGATGAGGCCGCGCTGGCCCTTGCCGATCGGCGCGACGATGTCGATCACGCGCGGCGTGAGGCGCGTCGCCTCGGGGTTCTCGAGGCGCAGGCGCTCCTGCGGGTACAGCGGCGTGAGCTTGGTGAACTCGGGGCGCTGGCGCGCCTCCTCGGGCGACATGCCGTTCACCGTGTCGAGGCGCACGAGCGCGTTGAACTTCTGGCGCGCCGAGCTGCCCTGGTTCTCGCCCTCGCGCGGCTGGCGCACGGCGCCGGTGACGGCGTCACCGCGGCGCAGGCCCGCCTTCTTGACCTGCCCGAGCGATACGTAGACGTCGTTCTGGCCCGGGAGGTACCCGCTCGTGCGCACGAACGCGTAGTTGTCGAGGATGTCGAGGATGCCCGCGACCGGCAGCAGCACGTCGTCCTCGCTGACCTCGATGTCGTCGAGGCCCGCGAGATCCGGGTTCTGGCGGTTGCGGCCGCGCTTGCGGTCGCGGTCACGACCGCGGTCGCGACCCCGGCGGCGGCGGCCGCCGCGCTCGTCGTCCAGCTGCTGGCGGTCGTCGCGACGGTCGCCCTGGCGCTCGCCGCGGCCCTGCTGGCCGCCCTGCTCGCGCTGGCGGTCGCCGCCCTGCTGGTCGCGCTGGCGCTCGCCGCGCGGCGCGTCGCCGTCACCCTCGGTGCGGGGCGCGCCCGCGCCCCGGCCCGAGCGGCGCGACCCGCGGTCGCCCGTCACGAGGCCGACGGCCGCCGCGGCACGCGCCGCACGCTCGTCGGGCGTCTCGTTCGAGGTGTCGCGCGTGCGGACGCCCTCGCCGAGCGCCTCGGCCACCGCGGCGGCGGCCTCGGAGCGCGCGTCGCGACGGCCCTCGCGGCGCTCGGCCCGCGGCTCGTCGGAGCGCACGGGCAGGTCGAGCACGGGAGCGGCGGTGCGCTCCTCGCGGCTCGCGGCCGACGGCGCGTCGTGGCGCGCCGGGGTCTCGGTGCCCGCGGGGCTCGCCGCGGGACGCTCGGCGCGGCGGCTGCGGCCGCGCCCGGAGGCGGCGGGCGCCTCGCCGGTCTCACGGGCCGGGGCGCTCGCCCCGTCCGTGTCGCGCCGCGACGCGGCGGGGCGCTCGGAGGCGCTCTGCTCGCCGGTGCGGGCGCGGATGACGTCCACGAGATCGCCCTTGCGCATCTTGGACGTGCCCTTGACCCCGAGCTGCGAGGCGAGGGCCTGCAGCTCCGGGAGGCGCAGCGTGGAGAGCGCGCCGGTCCGGGCGTTCCCGCCGGCAGCGGCCGAACCGGCCGCGCTGCTCGTGGCGGTGTCGATGGTGTCTGTCACGAAGGACCCTTCCCCCTCGTTTGCGCCCGCCTCTCAGAGGGCGGGCCGCGGGTGGTCGACGCCCGGTCGTCCGACCGGTGCGCAGGTGTTACCACGCGCCAGTGGTACGACGACGTCAGCTGACGCGGGCTGGATGGCCTTCTCTCGGACGGGCTGTGTCGCGGCACGTCTGCGCTGGGGAACGCTCGATGCTGGTGCGGAAAGCGTGACCGAAGGCTGACATCATCGTAGCACCGCGAGGACTGGGGTCAGTGCCGACGCGCCACGACGCCGCGCGTGTCGACGTCGGGACGTCGCACGACCCAGTCGGCGCTGCCCCCGACGAGCTCGTCGACCGCGCGCTCGACGCGGTCGAGGTCGGCCGCCGCGGACAGCACGAGGACCGTCGGCCCGGCCCCCGACACGGTCGCGGCCAGCCCGTGCGACCGCAGCGCCTGCACGAGCTCGAACGACGACGGCATGACGTCGGCCCGGTACGCCTGGTGCAGGCGGTCGTCGGTCGCGTCGAGCAGCAGGTCGGGGCGACGCGTGAGCGCCTCGACGAGGAGCGCGGCGCGCCCGGCGTTGAACGCGGCGTCGGCGTGCGGCACGCGCTCGGGAAGCACCCCGCGCGCGCGGCTCGTCGCGAGGCGCGACGACGGCACGAGCACCGTCGCGCGCAGGTCCGGGTGCACGTCGAGCCGGGCGGCCCGCGCTCCCCGGCCGCCGGCGCCCCACGCGACCGTCGCTCCCCCGAGGATGGCGGGCGCGGCGTTGTCGGGGTGCCCCTCGATCGCGGACGCAAGGCCGAGCACCGCGTCGTCGTCGAGGACGGACGGGTCGGCGACGAGGGCGCGCGCCGCGGCGACGCCCGCGACGACGGCGGCAGCCGACGAGCCCAGCCCACGGCCGTGAGGGATGCGGTTGACGCAGCGCAGGTGCAGACCGGTCCGCGGCGCGCCCGCGAGGTCGAGCGCCGCGTGCAGCGCCCGCACCACGAGGTGCGTCTCGTCGTCGGGCACCTCGCCGGCGCCCTCGCCCTCGACCTCGACGACGACCTCGTCGCTCGCGAGCGCGCGCACGTCGAGGTCGTCGTGGAGCGCGAGCGCGAGGCCGAGCGCGTCGAACCCGGGGCCGAGGTTCGCGCTCGTCGCGGGGACGCGCACCTGGACGTGGTCCGCGCCGAGCTGCATCAGCCGAGCCCGAGCGCGTCGGCGATGGACACGACGTCGGCGGTCACGCGCGTGGGCTCGACCTCGGCGCCGTCGGGCGTGCGCAGCGCCCACTGCGGGTCCTTGAGCCCGTGGCCCGTCACGGTGACGACGATCCTCGCGCCCGCGGGCACGAGCCCCCGCTCGGCGCGCGCGAGGACCCCCGCGACGCCGGCGGCCGACGCGGGCTCGACGAACACGCCGACCTCGCTCGACAGGACGCGGTGCGCGGCGAGGATCTGCTCGTCCGTGACGGCCTCGATGACGCCGCCCGAGTCGTCGCGCGCCGCCTCGGCGAGCTCCCACGACGCGGGGTTGCCGATCCGGATCGCGGTCGCGACCGTCTCGGGCTCGGTGACCGGGTGGCCCGCGACGATGGGCGCCGCACCGGCCGCCTGGAAGCCCCACATCTGCGGCACGCGCGTCGCCACGGCGGGCAGGCCCTCGCCCGCGTGGCCCGGCTCGCCCTGGCCCGCGTACTCGCGGAAGCCCTTCCAGTACGCCGTGATGTTGCCGGCGTTGCCGACGGGCAGCGCGTGGATGTCCGGTGCGTCGCCGAGCGCGTCGACGATCTCGAACGCGCCCGTCTTCTGGCCCTCGATGCGGTCGGGGTTGACGGAGTTGACGAGCTCGACCGGGTAGGCCACGGCGAGCTTGCGCGCGGCGACGAGGCAGTCGTCGAAGTTCCCGTCGACCTGGAGCAGGCGCGCGCCGTGCGCGATCGCCTGGCTCAGCTTGCCCATCGCGATCTTGCCGTCCGGCACGAGCACGGCGCACGTCATGCCGGCGCGCACCGCGTACGCCGCGGCCGACGCCGACGTGTTGCCCGTCGACGCGCACACGACCGCCTGGGCGCCGCGCGCGGCGGCGGCGGAGATCGCCGTCGTCATGCCGCGGTCCTTGAACGACCCGGTGGGGTTCATGCCCTCGACCTTGACGAACACCTGCGCGCCCGTGCGCGCCGACAGCGCCGGCGCCTCGACGAGGGGCGTGCCGCCCTCGCCGAGCGTGACGACGCGCTCGGACACGTGCGCGGGCAGCCGGTCACGGTACTCGGCGATGATTCCTTGCCACTGGTGGGCCATCAGGCTCCCTCGACTCTCAGGACGGAGGTGATCGTGCGGACGGGCTCGAGCGCGGCGACCGCCTCGACGGTCGCCGCCAGCGCCGACTCGGGCGCCGCGTGCGTGGTGATGACGAGCTCGGCGACGCCCGGCTCGGCGGCGCCCGCGCCGCCGGGGGCCGTCGGCTGGCGCACGGCCTCGATGGAGACGCCGTGCTCGGCGAGGGCGTGCGCGACCTGCGCGAGCACGCCCGGGCGGTCCTCGACGTCGAGGCGCACCTGGTAGCGCGTGACGGCCGCGCTCGCGGGGAGGATCGCGAGCTCGGCGTACGTCGACTCCTGCGGGCCCTTGCCGCCGAGCACGCGGTGCCGCGCGGCGGAGACGACGTCGCCGAGGACGGCGGACGCCGTCGGCGCGCCGCCGGCCCCCCGCCCGTAGAACATGAGCTCGCCCGCGGACTCCGCCTCGACGAACACCGCGTTGAACGACCCGCGCACCGTCGCGAGGGGGTGCGCCGTGGGCACGAGAGCCGGGTGCACGCGGACCGAGACGCCCGCGGGGACGCCCGCGGCGCCGTCGCGCAGCTCCGCGATGGCGAGCAGCTTGATGACGTGGCCGGTCTGCGCGGCCCACGCGACGTCGTCGGCCGTGACGGACAGGATGCCCTCGCGCGCGACGTCGTCGAGCGACACGCGCGTGTGGAACGCGAGGCTCGCGAGGATCGCGGCCTTGGCCGCGGCGTCGTAGCCCTCGACGTCGGCCGTCGGGTCGGCCTCGGCGTAGCCGAGAGCCTGCGCCTCCTTGACGGCCTCCTCGAGGTCCATGCCCGTGGTGGCCATCTGGTCGAGGACGTAGTTCGTCGTCCCGTTGACGATGCCCAGCACGCGGCGCACGTGGTCGCCCGCGAGCGACTCGCGCACCGGGCGCACGATGGGGATCGCGCCCGCGACCGCGGCCTCGAAGTAGATGTCGACGCCGGCGGCGTCCGCGGCCTTGTAGAGCGTCGGGCCGTCCTCGGCGAGGAGGGCCTTGTTCGCCGTGACGACCGCCGCACCGGCCTCGATCGCGCGCAGCAGCAGGGTCCGCGCCGGCTCGGTGCCGCCCATGACCTCGACGACGATGTCCGCGCACTGCACGAGCCCCTCCGCGTCGTCCGTGAGGAGCGCGCGGTCGATCGCCGCGTCGCGCGGGGCGGTCACGTCGCGGACCGCGATCCCGACGAGCTCGAGCCGCGCGCCGACACGCGACGCGAGGTCGTCCGCCTGCTCCGTCAGCAGCCGCGCGACCTGGGTACCGACGACGCCGCAGCCCAGCAGGGCGACGCGCAGGGGCGGGTGGGACTCGGCGGCAGGGGGCACGACGGACCTTCCTCGGGTGGTCAGGACGGGTGCGACGCCGTGCGCGCGGCCCGGGTCGTGCCCGGCCGGCTCGGGCGCCGCAGGCACAGGATACGGCGCCGCGCGGCGCCGCCCGGGGCGTGCCCACGGGTCGGATGCCGCGCGACCCGCCCGCGGGCCTGGCCTCAGCCCTCGTCGAGCGCGAGGAGGTCGTCGACCGTCTCGCGCCGCACGAGCACGCGGCTCGCGCCGTCGCGCACCGCCACGACGGGCGGGCGCGTCAGGAGGTTGTAGTTGGACGCCATCGAGCGCCCGTACGCACCCGTCGCGGGCACCGCGAGCAGGTCGCCCGACCGCACGTCGCCGGGGAGCAGCACCTCGTGGACCACGATGTCGCCGCTCTCGCAGTGCTTGCCCACCACGCGCGCGAGGACCGGCTCCGCGTCCGACGCCCGGCCCACGACCTCCGCGTGGTACTGCGCCTCGTACAGCGCGGGGCGGATGTTGTCGCTCATGCCGCCGTCGACCGACACGTACGTGCGCACGCGCCCGTCGTCGAGCGCGACGGGCTTGACCGTGCCCACCGTGTAGAGCGTGAGCCCCGCCGGGCCGACGATCGCGCGCCCGGGCTCGATCGAGAACCGCGGCAGCGGCGTGCCGAGCTCGGCCGCCGCCGCCTCGACGGCGCGCGCGACGTCCTTCGCGACGCGCTCCGGGTCGAGCGCGACGTCGCCCGGGAGGTACGCGATGCCGTAGCCGCCGCCGACGTCGACCTCGTCGACGAGCACGCCCGTGCGCGCGGCGAGCCGGGCCCGCAGGTCCAGCACCGCGCGCGCCGCGACCTCGAAGCCCGAGGGGTCGAGGATCTGGGAGCCGATGTGCGAGTGGATCCCCAGCAGGTGCAGCTCGGGGCGCGCGACGACGTCGAGCAGCGCCGTCATGGCCGGGGAGTCGCCGGCCGGCTCGCCGTCCGCGCCGCGCGGCGCCGCGATCGACAGGCCGAACTTCTGGTCCTCGTGCGCCGTCGAGATGTACTCGTGCCCGCCCGCGTGGACGCCCGTCGTCACGCGCACCATGACCGGCGCGACGACGCCCCGCTCCCCCGCGAGCCGCGCGACGCGCGCGACCTCGACGAGCGAGTCGACGATGATCCGGCCCACGCCCTCGTCGAGCGCGCGGACGATCTCCGCGTCGGACTTGTTGTTGCCGTGCAGCCCGATCTGAGGGCCGGGCACGCCCGCGCGCAGTGCGACGGCGAGCTCGCCCCCGCTCGCCGTGTCGACCCGCAGGCCCTCCTCGCGCGCCCAGCGCGCGACGGCCACCGTGAGCAGCGCCTTGCCCGCGTAGTACACGTCGACGTCCGACCCGACGGCGCGGAACGCCGTCTCGAACGCCGTGCGGTACGCGCGGGCGCGGGTGCGGAAGTCGTCCTCGTCGAGCACGTAGGCGGGCGTGCCGTGCTCGGCCGCGAGGCGGTGCACGTCGACGCCCGCGACCTCGACGACGCCGTCCTCGCGACGACGCACGCCGCGCGACCACGGCTCGCCCGGGTGCCCGGGCACGCCCGTGCTCACATGCGCTCCGGCGCGGACACGCCGAGCAGCCCGAGGCCGTTGGCGAGGACCTGGCGCACGGCGTCGTTGAGCCACAGGCGCGTGCGGTGCGTGTCCGTCACCTCCTCGTCGGGGTAGGGCAGGACGCGCTGCGACTTCTGCTGGTACCACGTGTGGTAGTCGCCCGCGAGCGCCTCGAGGTAGCGCGCGACGCGGTGCGGCTCGCGCAGCTCGGCCGCCTGCGCGACGATCCGCGGGTACTCCGTGAGGCGCCCGATCAGGGCCGCCTCGGACGGGTGGTCGAGCAGCGCGGGCTCGAACCCGTCGGCGCGCGACACCCCGCGCTCGGCGGCGTTGCGGTCGACCGCCGCGGTGCGCGAGTGCGCGTACTGCACGTAGTAGACGGGGTTCTCGTTCGTCGCGCGGGCGAGCAGGTCGAGGTCGAGGTCGATGTTCTGGTCCGCGGACGAGCGCGCGAGCGAGTAGCGCGCGGCGTCGACCCCGACGGCCTCGACGAGGTCCTCGAGCGTCACGACCGTGCCGGCGCGCTTGGACATGCGCACGGGCTGGCCGTCCTTGACGAGGTTGACCATCTGCCCGATGAGGAGCTGGAGGTTCTTCCCGGGGGTGTCCCCGAACGCGGCGGCGACGGCCATCATGCGGCCCACGTACCCGTGGTGGTCCGCGCCGAGCATGATGATGACCTCGTCGAAGCCGCGCTCGCGCTTGTCGAGGTAGTAGGCGATGTCGCCCGCGATGTAGGCGGCGTCGCCGTCGGACTTGATGACGACGCGGTCCTTGTCGTCGCCGAAGTCCGTGGTGCGCAGCCACGTCGCGCCGTCCTTGTCGAACATGTGCCCGGACGCGCGCAGGCGCTCCACGGCGCGCTCGACGGCGCCCGACTCGTGCAGCGAGTCCTCGTGGAAGTACACGTCGAAGTCGACGCCGAAGTCGTGCAGCGACGCCTTGATCTCGCCGAACATGCGCTCGACGCCGCGGGCCCGGAACACCTCCTGCGCCTCGTCGTCGGGCAGCGTCCGCGGGTCGGGCTCGCCGGCGGCGGTCGCGTCGGCGATCACCGCGTCCGCGATCTCGGAGATGTACTCGCCGCCGTACCCGTCCTCGGGCGCCTCCAGGCCGCGGGCGCGCGCGAGCAGGGACCGCGCGAAGCGGTCGATCTGCGCGCCGTGGTCGTTGAAGTAGTACTCGCGCGTCACGTCCGCGCCGCTCGCCTCGAGGACGCGCGCGAGCGAGTCGCCGACGGCCGCCCAGCGGACGCCGCCGATGTGGATCGGGCCCGTGGGGTTGGCGGAGACGAACTCGAGGTTGACCTTCTTGCCGGCCTCCGAGTCGCCGCGACCGTACGCGGGGCCCGCCTCGACGATCGTGCGCGCGAGCTCGCCCGCGGCGGCGGCGTCGAGCGTGATGTTGAGGAAGCCGGGGCCGGCGACGTCCACGGCCTTGACGCCCGGCGTCGCGGCGAGGCGGTGGGCGAGGTCCTCGGCGAGCGCGCGCGGCGTCGTGCCCGCCTTCTTCGCGAGCTGCAGCGCGACGTTCGTGGCCCAGTCGCCGTGCTCGCGCTGGCGGGGTCGCTCCACGTGGACGCGCTCGGGGACCGCGGTCGGGTCCAGGGCGAGGGTGCCGTCGGCGACGGCGGCGGCCAGGGCAGCGCTCAGCGCTTCGGAGAGCTCGTCGGGGGTCACCGGACGATTCTACCGAGGGCGCGGGTGCGTTCCGTCGCGGCGTCCGCACCACGTCCCGTCCGGTCGACGCGCGCGGGAAAGGGGTTGTGGCCCCGGGTGGACCGGGCGTGGGATGGGCACACGGACGACGGCGGTCCGCGGGGCGACGATCCACTCCTCGCGCCCTGCCCGCCGTCCCGCCGATGCACCGTTCCGCCGAGAGCCTGGGAGTTGTCATGGACGACCGCGTCGCCGCGTTCCACCGCCTGCACGAGGACGGGTGCTTCGTCATGCCGAACCCGTGGGACGCCGGCTCCGCCCGCGTGCTGGAGCAGCTCGGCTTCCCCGCCCTCGCGACGACGAGCGCGGGGTTCGCGTGGACGCGCGGCGCGCCGGACGCCGGGGTCGGTCTCGAGGAGGTGCTCGACCACCTCGGCGCGGTCGCCGCGGCCGTCGCGGTGCCGGTCAACGCGGACTTCGAGGGAGGCTACGCGGTCGACCCCGAGGGCGTCGCGGCCCACGTGTCCCGCGCGGTGACGACCGGCGTCGCCGGGCTGTCGGTCGAGGACTCCACGGGCGACCCGGACCGCCCGCTGCACGACCTCGGTCTCGCCGTCGAGCGCGTCCGGGCGGCGCGCGAGGCGATCGACGCGAGCGGCACGGGCGTCCTGCTCACCGGCCGCTCGGAGGGTTTCGTCGTCGGCCGACCGGACCTCGACGAGACGCTGCGCCGGCTCGTGGCGTTCGCCGAGGCGGGCGCGGACTGCCTCTACGCGCCCCGGCTCGCCTCGCTGGAGCAGGTCGCCGCGGTCGTCGAGGCGGTCGCCCCGAAGCCGGTGAACCTGCTCGTCAACGCGCCGTTCACGACGGTCGCGGAGGCGGCCGCGGTCGGGGTCCGGCGGATCAGCGTCGGCGGCACCCTGGCGCGCGCCGCCTGGGGCGGGTGGCTCGCGGCCGCGCGCGAGATGGCGGGGGCCGGCACGTTCACGCGGTTCGACGCGCTCCCCGACGTGGACGCGCTGCTCGCCCCGCGCCGGTAGCCTCGCGGGCCGTCCCCACGCCGCCCGCACCCGCCCGGGCCGAGGCCGACCCGCCGGGTGCGGGACGGGTCCGCGCACCCCGGACGTGCTGGTAGTCTCGTGCATCGCGTCGACGGTCTCCGTCGGTGCACGCCCTCGTAGCTCAGTGGATAGAGCGTCTGCCTCCGGAGCAGAAGGTCGTAGGTTCGAATCCTATCGAGGGCACTCTCTCCCCGAGCCCGGCCCGCCACGTGCGGCCGGGCTCGCGTCGTCCCCGGCCCGGGTCCTGCCGCGGCCCGCGCGCTCCCGCTACGGTGAGCCCATGACCGACGGCGGCTACGGCGACTTCGAGTTCGAGCGCCGGTTCCTCGTGCGCGACCTCCCCGAGGACCTGCGCGACGCCCCGGCGCTCGTCGTGCAGAGCTACTACCTCGCCGACGAGGGGTACGCGCTGCGGCTGCGCGCCAAGGTCCCGACCGTCGACGAGACGATGGACGCGACGACCGACCCGGTGCGCCTCCTCGACCGGTACGCGCCCGCCGTCGACCTGTGCACCCTGACCGTCAAGGGTCCGATGGCGGGCGGCACGCGCTACGAGGCGGAGCGCGAGGTCGACGTCGCGGTGGGCGTGCAGATGATCCGGCGCGGCGGCGCGCGCGTCGTCAAGACGCGCTACTCGGTGTGGGTCGGTGCCGACGGCTGGGTCGTCGACGTGTTCGGGGGCGAGAACCACCCGCTCGTCGTCGCGGAGTGCGAGCGCACCGGACCGGTGACCGACCTGCAGATCCCCGCGTTCTGCGTCACCGAGCTCACGGACGACCCGCGGTTCTCCAACGACGCCCTCGCGAGCCGCCCCTACGGCCGGTGGCGCGAGGAGTTCGAGGCCGAGCTCGCGGCGTCGGGCCCGCGCTTCCTCCAGGACTTCGGCCGCAACGAGCGGTTGTCCGGGCCGTAGCGCCGGCCGGGCGTGCGTACCGCCCCGGGCGGACCACCCCCCGGCGACCGGGTCCGGCTAGGCGAGCGCGTCCGCCGCGGCGCACACCGCCGCGACGTCGAAGCGGACGGTGCGGCGGTCGACCGGCACCCAGCCCGGCTCGTGCCCGAACAGCACCGCCCACGGGAGCGCGCCCGGCGAGACGTGCTCGCGTACGTGGTCGTGGGCGCGTGCGTCGGCGACCTCGCGCTCGACCGCGTCCTCGAGCGCCACGAGCTCGGCGCGCAGGGCGTCGCCCTTCTCCGTGAGCCGGTGCGCGCGCCCCGGCTCGAGGTAGCCGTCACGACGCGCGCCCTGCAGGACCCGGCGCGCGCCCGCGCGCAGCCGCGTGCGCAGGGCGTCGTCGGCGGGGTCGAGCACGACCCGCGCGCCGGGTGCGGCGTCCGCGCCGAACAGCGCCTCGACCGCGCCCTGCTCACGCTCCGAGCCGAGCGGGGTGTCGAGGAGGACGAGCGCGGGACCGGGCTCCGCCGTCTCGACGCGCACGCAGCCCGCGAGGGCGAGGGAGAGCACCTGCGCGGCGAGCGCGTGCTCGGGGCGGCGCAGGACGACCGCGGCGAGGAGCAGGTCGGCCACGTCCTCGACGATACGTCGGCACGGCCGGAAGGGGCGCGGGACGTCCCCCGCGTCAGGAGCTCTGGATCTCCTCGACGCCCTGGACGTACTCGAAGTGCCACGGCTCGTAGGCGCCGCTGCCGCCGCGCTTGGCCCACGCCGGGTTCGCCCAGCCGTACGTGGCGCCGTTCTGGTTGATCCACGCGTAGACCTCGCGGGACCCGGTCTCGATCGAGCAGAGGTCGATCGCGAGGCCCCAGCCGTGCATGGACCAGCCGGGGGGCGCGGCGAACGCGCCGCGAGTGGACTTGAGCGAGACCTGCGTGGAGAGCGTGCGGTACGACGACACGAGGCACAGGTCCCGGCCGAACTTCGCGCGGAACGCCTCGTTCATGGCCGACAGCGCGACGGCGGCGTCGGGCCGCAGGTGCTCGCCCGCCTGCCACAGCTCGCACAGCGCGTGCTCGTCGAGCTTGCCGTTCTCGCCCGCGGGGCGGACCGACGGGTCGCACCCGGGGAGCGGGTCACGCGCCGCGGAGCGGGAGGCGGCCTCGCGACGCACCTCGACGCGCGGGGCGGCCGCGACGCTCGGGGAGACCGCGGGGGCCGTCGACGCGGCGGTCGCGAGGTCGAGCGCGCTCGGCCCGGCGGGACGGGTGTCCGGCTCGAAGGGCGACTGCGAGCCGAGGCCGTCGTCGGCCCCGGCGGAGAGCGGCATCGCGATGGTCGCGGCGGCCAGGGTCCCGAGGACGGCGACGCGCGGCACCCAGCGGTGCTGGCTGGCGACCTGTGCCTGGGGGCGGCGACGGCGGGAGCCTTGCTCCGCCTCGCGCCGGGCACGTCGGGACTCGAGTGCGGGGGCGCCGGTCTGCTGCGACTCCACCCGCCACCTGCCTCTCCACCCTTCGGGGCGACCTGACGGCCGCCGACGTGCGATCAATCACGAGACAGTAACGAAGCACCCCGGCGATGCCAAGTCCCCTGCTCAGGGCCCCGCGGACGCCGAGCGGACGCCCTCGGGGGACCTCCGGGCCCGTCAGTGTCGGCGCTGCATCGCGTCCCGCACCTCGCCGACGAGCTCCTCGAGGATGTCCTCCAGGAACACGACGCCGAGCGCGCCGCCGCCCTCGGGGTCGTCGACCCGCGCGAGGTGCGCGCCGGAGCGCTGCATCGCCCGCAGCGCGTCCTCGACCTCGTCCTCGGGCGCCGCCGTCGCGAGCGCGCGCACGCGCCACGCGGGGACCGGCGCACCGCGCGTCGCCTCGTCCGCGTAGAGGACGTCCTTGACGTGGAGGTAGCCCACGAGGTCGCCCGTCGCGTCCGCGACCGCGAAGCGCGAGAACCCGGTCTTGGCGACGAGGTGCTCGACGTCGTCGGGCGTGCAGCCCTCGGTCACCGTGACGAGGTCCGCGACCGGGACCATGACGTCGCGCGCCGTGCGCTCCGAGAACTCGATGGCGCCCGAGAGCAGGCCCTGCTCGTCGCGCAGGACGCCCTCCGCCTGGGAGTGCTCGACGATCGACTGCACCTCCTCGGCCGTGAACGCCGACGCCACCTCGTCCTTGGGCTCGACGCCCGTCGCGCGCACGGCGTGGTTGGCGAGCCAGTTGAGCGCCGCGATGACCGGGCGCAGCACGCGCCCGATCCACACGAGCGGCGGCCCGAACCACATGACGGCCGTCTCCGGCCCCGCCACCGCGAGGTTCTTGGGGACCATCTCCCCCAGCACCACGTGCAGGTACACGACGACCGCGAGCGCCACGACGAACGCGATCGGGTGCGCGAGCGCCGTGCTCACGCCGAGAGCGTGCAGCGGGTCCTCGATGAGGTGCGCGAGCGCGGGCTCGGCGACGACGCCCAGCCCGGTCGAGCAGATCGTCACCCCGAGCTGCGCGCACGCGAGCATGAGCGAGACGTTCTCCATGGCCCACAGCACGGTCTGCGCGCGGCGGTTGCCCTGGGCCGCGAGCGGCTCGATCGCCGAGCGGCGCGCGGAGATGACGGCGAACTCGGCGCCGACGAAGAACGCGTTGCCCGCGAGCAGCAGGACCGCGAGGAGGAGCGCGGTGGTCGAGCTCATGCGTCCTCCTCCGCGGGGTCGGGGCGCACGGAGAGCCGCTCGACCCGCCGGCCCTCCATCGCCTCGACGCGCAGCACGACGCGCGAGCGGCCGCTGCCCGCGACGACCTCGTCGCCCGGCGCGGGCACGCGTCCGAGCCGCGCCATGACGAGCCCGCCGAGCGTCTCGTACGCGCCGTCCTCGGGGACGGTGAGGGTCGTGACCTCGGTGAGCTCGTCCGGGCGCATGACGCCGGGCACGAGCCACGACCCGTCGGCGCGGCGGGCTGCGCCGGCGCGGCGCGGGTCGTGCTCGTCCGCGACGTCGCCGACGAGCTCCTCGACGACGTCCTCGAGCGTCACGACGCCGGACGTGCCGCCGTACTCGTCGACGACGACGGCCATCTGGAGGCCGAAGCCGCGCAGCTCGACGAGGAGGGGGCCGAGCCGCACCGTCTCGGGGACGCGGGGTGCGTCGACCATGAGCGCGGCGGCGGGGACCTCGTCGCGCCGGTCGTAGGGGACGGCGACCGCGCGGCGCAGGTGGACGAGGCCGACGACGTCGTCGCGGTCCTCGCCGATCACGGGGAACCGGGAGTGGCCGGTGCGGCGCGCGGCGTCGACGACGTCCGCGGCGGTCGCGTCGCGCCCGACGACGACCATGCGCATGCGGTCGGTCATGACGTCGACGGCGCTCAGCTCGTCGAGCTCGATCGAGTTGGTGAGCAGGGTCGCGACGGAGACGTCGAGCGTGCCCTCCTGGGCCGAGCGGCGCACGAGCGCGGCGAGCTCGGACGCCGAGCGGGCGCCGGACAGCTCCTCGCGCGGCTCGACGCCGACGCGGCGCAGGATCGCGTTGGCCGACCCGTTGAGCACCGCGATCACCGGGCGGAACAGCTTGGTGAACTGGCGCTGCACGGGGACCACCTGGCGGGCGGTCGCGTACGGCGCGCTGAGCGCGAAGTTCTTGGGGATGAGCTCGCCGAACAGCATCGAGACGAAGTTCACGACGACGAGGGCCAGGACGCCGGCGAGGACCGCCGCCGTGGCCTGGCCGAGCGCCGTGGCGGCGAGCCCGGCGCCGAACAGCGAGAGCAGGGCCGGCTGCGCGGTGTAGCCGAGGAGGATCGTCGTCAGCGTGATGCCGACCTGCGCCGAGGAGAGCTCGGTCGACAGGTGCTTGAGCCCGGCGCGGACGCTGCGGTCGCGGCGGTCCGGGCGTGCGCCGCCGGAGGTGCCGGAGCGACGTCTGTCGCCCTCCTCGTCGGCGTCGTCGCCCGCCGGGAGGACGGCGGGGTCGAGGGTGACCAGCGAGAACTCGCTGGCCACGAAGACGGCGGTGCCTGCGGTGAGGAGCACCCCGAGCGCGACCATGACCCAGTCGCCTACCACGAGGTGCTCCACCGATATCGGGGGGTGCTCTTCATCGTGCCGACGATGCTAGCGCCCGTGCCCCGCGGCCCGCCCGGTCGGCGCACCCGCGCGCCCGGTGCCCGCACGGGAAATCCGGCCGACCTGGGCCGACGTGTGCCACGCTGTATCCCATGGCAGATCCGAGGGCAGCGAGCGCATCACCGACCGGCGCGGGCGCCGGTCCCGTCCCGGGCCGCGGGCCCGTGCCCACGACCGCGCCGTTGGCCGGCGCGACGCCGCAGCAGGCGGCCACCGTGCTCGTCGTCGAGGACGAGCCGGCGATCGCGACCGCCATCGCGCAGCGGCTGAGCGCGGAGGGCTGGCGCGTCGAGGTCGCGCGCGACGGCCTCTCGGGCGTCGACGCCGCGACGCGGCTGCGTCCCGACGTCATCGTGCTGGACGTCATGCTGCCCGGCATCGACGGCCTCGAGGTGACGCGCCGCATCCAGGCCGAGCAGCCGGTCCCGATCCTCATGCTCACCGCGCGCGACGACGAGACCGACATGCTCATCGGTCTCGGGGTGGGCGCCGACGACTACATGACGAAGCCGTTCTCGATGCGCGAGCTCGTCGCGCGCATCAAGGCGCTGCTGCGCCGCGTGGACCGTGCCACGCAGGCCGCGAGCGCCGCGCCGACCGACCCGCCCATGACGGTGGGCGACGTGACGATCGACAAGGCGCAGCGCCGCGTGTACCGCGCGGGCGAGGAGGTCCACCTCACGCCCACGGAGTTCGAGCTCCTCGTGATGCTCGCGAGCTCCCCGAAGACCGTGCTCACCCGCGAGCGCCTGCTCGCGGAGGTGTGGGACTGGGCGGACGCGAGCGGCACGCGCACCGTCGACTCGCACATCAAGGCGCTGCGCCGCAAGCTCGGCGCGGACCTCATCCGCACGGTGCACGGCGTCGGCTACGCGTTCGAGCCGCCCGTCGGATGACCTCCCCCGCCGACGGCACGGACCCCGGCGCCGGTCCCGCACGGGCGCCGGGCCCCGGCCCGGCGCGTGGTGGGGTGCGCGCGCACACGATCCGCCCGCACCTGCCCGACGTCCGGCCCCTCGACTCGTTCCGCTCGCTGAAGATCAAGCTCGGCGTGCTGGTGGCCGCGACGGTGACGCTCGCCGTCCTCATCACGTGGATCGGCCTGCAGAACCAGCTCGGGCCGTCGCGCACGTTCCCGCTCGCGATCGTGCTGTCGCTCCTGCTCACGCAGCTGCTCGCGCGCGGGATGACCTCGCCGCTGCGCGAGATGACGGCCGCGGCGCGCGCGATGGCCGACGGCGACTACACGCGCCGCGTGCGCGCGACGAGCCGCGACGAGGTGGGGCAGCTCGCCGTCGCGTTCAACGTCATGGCCGAGGACCTCGCGACGAGCGACCAGGTGCGTCGCGAGCTCATCGCGAACGTCTCGCACGAGCTGCGCACACCGGTCGCGGCGCTCCAGGCGCAGCTGGAGAACGTCGTGGACGGCGTCACGCAGCCGACGCCCGCGACGATGGAGATGGCCCTCGCCCAGACGGAGCGCCTCACGCGGCTCGTGTCCTACCTCCTCGACCTGTCGCGCATCGAGGCGGGCGCGGCCGCGCTGAACATCACGGAGATCGACGTCGGCGACTTCCTCGAGGAGAACGCGGAGGCCGTCTCGATGGTCGAGGCCGCGAAGGGGCTGCGGTACGTCGTCGACGTCACGCCGCCGGACCTCGTGCTGGAGGCGGACCGCGAGCGCCTGCACCAGGTCGTGACGAACCTGCTCCAGAACGCGATCCGGCACTCCCCGCCCGGGGGCGAGATCCGGCTCGAGGCCTACCCCGTGGACGACGACGTCGTGCTGGAGATCGTGGACGAGGGGCCGGGGATCGCGAAGGAGGACCGCGAGCGCATCTTCGAGCGCTTCGCGCGGGCGAGCGCGACGGGTGCGCACACGACGACGGGCGGCTCGACGGGCGGCACGGGGATCGGCCTCGCGATCGTCCGGTGGGCGGTCGACCTGCACGGCGGGCGGATCGAGGTCGCCGACTCGCGCAGCGGCGCGACGATGCGCGTGACGCTCCCGGCCCGTCCGCGGGCGTTCGGCGCGCCGCTCGACGGCGAGCTCGCGGACGACGGGTCCGCGGACGACGGGTACGCGGACGACGGGTACGCGGCGGACGGGTACGCGGCGGACGGGTTCGCCGACGGACCGGGGACGAGCACCTCGGACGGTCCCGCCGGCGACGACCGCGACGACCCCGGCGCACGCGGGTCGCGCTGACCGGCCGCGGCCCCGTGCTCGCACGCCGCCGGCAGGCGCGTGAGATCCGTCACACCGCCCGCGGCGGATACCCGGGGATGGCCTGGGATTCCGCGATCTTGCCCTCCGACGGCGTGCGCGTGGCGTCGCGTTTGCCTGCCCCAGACGCGGCGTGAAGAACCCGCGAACAGGCCGCGCCGGAACGCCTCCCCCCGCCCCCTGCGAGCCCGCCGAGGGCCTAGGCTGGAGTGGTCCGGAATCCGGACGAGTCCGTGCCGTCGTCGGTGCCGCGCGTCCCCGCGTGCCGCCGCGCGCCGGCTCACGGGCTGTGACCGACAGCGACCTGTGTGTGAAAGTGGGCGATCCTCGCGTGTCCCCGAAGGCTGAGTCAGAGGCGATCAGCGACGCAAGCTCCGTGTTCGGAGCGAACGAGTGGCTCGTCGACGAACTGTACGAGCAGTACCTCCAGGACAAGAACGCGGTGGACCCCGCGTGGTGGGACTTCTTCGAGGACTACCGTCCCGCGGAGCGTGCCGACGCGGCCCCGGCCGACGACGAGCCAGCGGCACCCGTGAACGGCGCCACGGCCCCGGCCTCCGCGACGACGGCTCCCGCCGCCCCGGCCGCCCCCGCCGCCGAGAAGTCTCCCGCGCCCGCGGCCCCGGCCGCGCCCGCCGCCGTCACCGACGGCTCGGCCGCCGCCGAGGCCGCCCAGCGCGTCAAGCCCCCGAAGCTCCCGGCCGACCCGGCGGTCAACGCCGCGGCGGAGGCCGTGCACGCCGCACGTCCGGTCGCGACCGCGCAGCCGGCCACCGCCCCGTACGCGCAGGTCCCGGCCCGCAAGGTGGCCGGCGCGCCGACGCCTGAGGACGAGGCGTCGGACGACGTGCAGAAGCTCCGCGGTCCCGCGGCGCGCGTCGTGACGAACATGGAGGCCAGCATCCAGGTGCCGACGGCGACGTCGGTGCGCGCGGTGCCGGCCAAGCTCATGGTCGACAACCGCATCGTCATCAACAACCACCTGCAGCGCGGCCGCGGCGGCAAGATCTCGTTCACCCACCTCATCGGGTTCGCGCTCGTCGAGGCGCTGGCCGACATGCCGGTCATGAACGCGAGCTACACGCAGATCGACGGCAAGCCCGCGGTGAACCAGCCCGCGCACGTCAACTTCGGCCTCGCGATCGACCTGGCCAAGCCGGACGGCTCGCGCCAGCTCCTCGTCCCGAGCATCAAGAAGGCCGAGACGATGGACTTCGCCCAGTTCTGGGCGGCCTACGAGGACCTCGTGCGCCGGGCGCGCGGCGGCAAGCTCGGCGTCGACGACTTCGCCGGGACGACGATCTCGCTCACCAACCCGGGCGGCATCGGCACCGTGCACTCGGTGCCGCGCCTCATGCAGGGCCAGGGCACGATCATCGGCGTCGGCGCGATGGACTACCCCGCGGAGTTCGCGGGTGCCTCGACCGAGCGCCTCGCGCGCCTCGGGATCTCGAAGGTCCTGACGATCACGTCGACCTACGACCACCGCATCATCCAGGGCGCGCAGTCGGGCGAGTTCCTGCGGATCCTGTCGCAGAAGCTGCTCGGCGAGGACGGCTTCTACGACCGCGTGTTCGCCGCGCTGCGCATCCCCTACGAGCCGGTGCGCTGGGTCCGCGACAACACGACGGACGCGGAGATCGAGGCGGCGAAGCCCGCGAAGATCGCCGAGCTCATCCACTCCTACCGCTCGCGCGGCCACCTCATGGCGGACACCGACCCGCTCGCGTACCGCCAGCGCAAGCACGGCGACCTGGACATCCAGAACCACGGCATGACGCTGTGGGACCTCGACCGCACCTTCCCCACGGGCGGGTTCGGCGGCAGGTCCCGCTCGTCGCTGCGCGACATCCTCGGTCTGCTGCGCGACTCCTACTGCCGCACGGTCGGCGTGGAGTACATGCACCTCGCGGACCGCACGCAGCGCAAGTGGCTCCAGGAGCGGCTCGAGTCCGGGTACGCCCGCACGCCGCGCGAGGACCAGCTGCGCATCCTGCGCCGCCTCAACTCCGCCGAGGCGTTCGAGACGTTCCTGCAGACGAAGTTCGTCGGGCAGAAGCGCTTCTCGCTCGAGGGCGGCGAGGCGCTCATCCCGCTGCTCGACGCGATCCTGTCGAAGGCGGCGGAGAACGGCCTCGACGAGGTCGGCATCGGCATGGCCCACCGCGGCCGTCTCAACGTGCTGGCCAACATCGCCGGCAAGAGCTACGCGCAGATCTTCGCGGAGTTCGAGGGCAACCTCGACCCGAAGAGCGTGCAGGGCTCGGGCGACGTGAAGTACCACCTCGGCACCGAGGGCGTCTTCACCGCGGAGAGCGGCGCGACGACGAAGGTCTATCTCGCGGCGAACCCGTCGCACCTCGAGGCGGTCGACCCGGTGCTCGAGGGCATCGTGCGCGCCAAGCAGGACCGCATCGACCTGGGCGGCGACGGCTTCTCCGTGCTGCCGATCCTCATCCACGGCGACGCGGCCTTCGCGGGCCAGGGCGTCGTGCCCGAGGTGCTCAACCTCTCGCAGCTGCGCGGGTACCGCACCGGCGGCACGGTCCACGTCATCATCAACAACCAGGTCGGCTTCACCACGGGCCCGTCGTCGTCGCGCTCGACGACGTACGCGACGGACGTCGCCAAGGGCTACCAGGTCCCGATCTTCCACGTGAACGGCGACGACCCCGAGGCGTGCGTGCGCGTCGCGGAGCTCGCGTTCGCGTTCCGCGAGCAGTTCGACCGCGACGTGATCATCGACATGATCTGCTACCGCCGCCGCGGTCACAACGAGGGCGACGACCCCTCGATGACGCAGCCGCTCATGTACAACCTCATCGAGGCCAAGCGCTCGGTGCGCAAGCTCTACACCGAGAACCTCGTCGCGCGCGGCGACATCACGCTCGAGGAGGCCGAGCACGTCCTGCAGGACTACCAGGCCCAGCTCGAGCGCGTCTTCACCGAGACCAAGGAGGGCGGCTTCACGCCGTCCGCGGACCGCGAGCCGGTCGCGGGCCTCGAGCGCCCCGAGTCCCAGCTCGAGGACGCGGGCACGATGGTCGGCTGGAAGACGGCGATCGACCGCTCGGTCCTGGAGCGCGTCGGCCAGGTGCACGTCGCCCCGCCGGAGGGCTTCACGGTCCACCCGAAGCTCGCGCAGCTCCTCGAGAAGCGCCGCCAGATGTCCGTCGAGGGAAACATCGACTGGGGCTTCGGCGAGCTCGCCGCGTTCGGCTCGCTCCTCGTCGAGGGCACGCCCGTGCGCCTCGCCGGCCAGGACTCGCGCCGCGGCACGTTCGTGCAGCGCCACGCGGTGCTCCACGACCGCGAGACGGGCGCCGAGTGGACGCCGCTGCTGTACCTGTCCGCGGACCAGGCGAAGTTCTGGGTCTACGACTCCTCGCTGTCGGAGTACGCCGCCCTCGGGTTCGAGTACGGCTACTCCGTCGAGCGCCCCGACGCGCTCGTGCTGTGGGAGGCGCAGTTCGGCGACTTCGTCAACGGCGCCCAGACGGTGATCGACGAGTTCATCTCGTCCGCCGAGCAGAAGTGGGGCCAGTACTCGTCGGTCGTCATGCTCCTCCCCCACGGCTACGAGGGCCAGGGGCCGGACCACTCGTCCGCGCGCATCGAGCGCTTCCTGCAGCTCGCGGCCGAGGACAACATGACGATCGCGCAGCCGTCGACCCCCGCGTCGTACTTCCACCTGCTGCGCCGCCAGGCGTACGCGCGCCCGCGCCGTCCGCTCATCGTCTTCACGCCCAAGCAGCTCCTGCGCCTCAAGGCGGCCGCGTCGAGCGTCGAGGACTTCACGACCGGCACGTTCCGGCCCGTGATCCCGGACGCGGCGGCCGACCCGGCGAAGGTGGACCGCGTGCTGCTGTGCACCGGCCGCGTGTACTACGACCTGCTCGCCGAGCGCACCAAGCGCGGCGACGAGGGCGTGGCGCTCGTCCGGCTCGAGCAGCTCTACCCGCTCGACGTCGACGGCATCCGCGCCGAGCTCGCGAAGTACCCGGGCGCCGAGGTCGTCTGGGTCCAGGACGAGCCCGAGAACCAGGGCGCGTGGTCGTTCGTGCACATCAACCTGCCCGACGACCTGCCGCGCGTGAGCGTCGTCTCCCGCCCGGCGTCGGCGTCGACCGCGGCCGGCACGGCCAAGAAGCACCAGGCCGAGCAGGCCGTGCTCCTCGAGCAGGCGTTCGCGCGCTGACCGGCGGGTCACCGCACCCGGACACGACGAAGGCCCCCTCCGTGCGGAGGGGGCCTTCGCCGTCGGGCGCCCGGCCGTCCCGGGCGGTGCCGTTACCAGCGGTCGTGCACCTGGGCGCGCAGGTGACGGTCGTAGATCTCGCGCACGCCCGACGAGAACAGCGGCCCGAGCACGTCGGCGCTGCCGGCGGCGGCGTTCGCGCGCGCCTGCTCGACGCTGCGAGCGCCGGGGATGACGGTCGACACCCCGGGCTGCTGCCAGACCCACGCGATCGCGACCTGCGCGGGCGTGAGGTCCTGCCCGACGACGTCCTGCACGAGCGCGGAGAACTCGCCCGCCGCCTGGACGCCCGTCTCGAAGTCGATCCCGGAGAAGGTCTCGCCGACGTCGAACGCGCTGCCGTCGCGGTTGTAGGTCCGGTGGTCGTCGGCCGCGAACGTCGTGTCCGTGGTGTACCTCCCGGACAGGAGGCCGGAGGCCAGGGGCACGCGCGCGATGATCCCGACGCCGGCGTCGGACGCCGCGGGCAGGACCGTGTCGAGCGGCTTGAGCCGGAACGCGTTGAGGATGATCTGCACGGTCGCGACGCCGGGCCGCGCGATCGCGGTCAGCGCCTCGTCGACCGTCTCCACGCTCACGCCGTAGCTCGCGATCGCGCCCTCGGCGACGAGCGTGTCGAGCGCGTCGTACACCTCGTCGCGCGAGTACACCGGGGTCGGCGGGCAATGGAGCTGGACGAGGTCGAGCCGGTCGGTGCGCAGGTTGCGGCGCGAGCGGTCGGTCCACTCGCGGAACTTCGCGAGCGTGAAGTTGTCCGGGTCCTGGGCCTCGCGGCGGCCCATCTTCGTCGCCACGGTGATGGAGTGGCCGGGGTTGTCGGCGAGGAACGCGCCGATGACCTGCTCGCTGCGACCGTCGCCGTAGACGTCCGCGGTGTCGAAGAACGTCACGCCCGCCTCGGCCGAGGCGTCGAGGACGGCGAGCGCGTCCTGCTCGCTCACGTCGCCCCAGTCGGCGCCGAGCTGCCAGGTTCCCAGTCCGACGACCGAGACGAGACGCCCCGTGCGCCCGAGCACCTGTCGTTCCATCGTTCCTCCTCGTGCTGCGTCGGGCGCGTCGGAAGACGCACCCGGGCACCGAGTCTGACGGTCGGGAGCGGATCGCGCACGCTCGCACGCCGAGTACCGTATGTGAGCGTGAACACCCCAGCCCCGTCGGGAACCCAGGTCCGCATCGCCCACGGCGAGCACGCAGCGACGATCACCGAGGTCGGAGCGGCCGTGCGCGAGTACACGGTGGGCGGGCGGCCCGTCTTCACCCCGTTCCGCGAGGACGAGGTGGCGCCCGCGTTCAACGGCGCGGTCCTCGTCCCGTGGCCCAACCGCCTGCGCGACGGCTCCTACGAGGTGGACGGCACCACGTACCAGGTGCCGATCACCGAGCCGGGCCGCGGCACCGCGCTGCACGGGCTCGCGTGCTGGCAGCGCTGGACGGTCGTCGAGCACGAGGCCGCGCGCGCGGCGCTCGAGCTGCACCTGCCGCCGTCGCCCGGCTACCCGTTCGACCTCGTCGTGCGCGTGACGTACTCGCTCGACGACGCCGGGCTGCGCGTCCACGTGCGCACGACGAACGTCGGCGCGTCGACCGCCCCGTACGGCGTGGGCTTCCACCCGTGGCTGTCCGCCGACGGCGCGGACCTCGACGCGTGCACGCTGCGCCTCGACGCCGCGACGCGCGTCACGACCGACGACCGCCTCCTGCCCACGGGCACCGAGCCGGTCGCGGGCACCTACGACCTGCGCGAGCCGCGCCTGCTCGCGGGCGTCGACCTCGACGACGCGTACGTCGACGTGCTGCGCGACGCCGACGGGCTGTCGTGGGTGCGCCTCACCGCGCCCGACGGGCGCACCGCCGCCGTATGGATGGACGGTTCGATGGACACGTGGCAGGTGTGCACGGGCGACCACGTGGGCGACGCCGCTTTCCAGCGCTCCGGCGTGGCCGCGGAGCCCATGAGCTGCGTCGCGGACGCGTTCCGCACCGGCGAGCGTCTCGTCCGGCTCGCGCCGGGCTCGTCGCACGAGGTCACGTGGGGCGCGACACTCCTGTGACGGTCCGCGCGCGGGCCGCCGCCGCTCCCGGCGCGCTCGACACGCCGTCCGCACCGGGCCGGATCGACCCGCGCGCCCCGCGTCGGGGAGAATGGCGCCCGTGGAAGACGCGGTGAGTCGTGAGGTACGGATCTGCGTCGTCGGCGACGAGCTGAGCGCCGGCGTCGGCGACGCCAAGGCCCTGGGGTGGGCGGGGCGCGTCGTCGCGCGCACGCGCTTCCCCCAGCCGGCGTACGTGTTCCCCCTCGCGATCCCCGGGGAGACGACGACGGCGCTCAGCCAGCGCTGGGAGGCGGAGACCGCCCGCCGGTTCTCGCCCGAGCCGGACGTGGACAACCGCCTCGTCATCGGGCTGGGCCGGCACGACCTCGACGCGGGGCTGTCCGTCGCGCGCTCGCGCCTCAACCTGGCGAACGTCCTCGACGTCGCGGAGTCGCGGCGGCTGCCGACGTTCGTCGTCGGCCCGCCGCCCGGGCACGCGCAGGACGCCGAGCGGCTCGCCGAGCTCTCGCACGCGTTCTCCGACGTGGCGAACCGGCGTCGCGTGCCGTACGTCGACACGTTCAGCCCGCTCGTGACGCACGAGCAGTGGCTCGCCGACCTCGCGCAGAGCGGCAACGGCTTCCCCGGGCAGGCCGGCTACGGCCTCATGGCCTGGCTCGTGCTGCACACCGGGTGGCACGCGTGGCTGGGCCTGCCCGACGACACGGTCTGAGAACGCCCCCGCGCGGAGCCGACGCCGGCGGTCGCCGGGCACGCCCCGGACGCGACGCGGCCCCGCGGGCCGAGGGCGGTCGTCCGACCGCTCCCGCACCGCGGGGCCGTGCTGCGCCGCGCCGACGCTCAGCCGCGTGAGACCGTGAGGTCGCCCGAGACGGTGTTCGCCGAGACGTACGCTCCCCCGGCGCCCGGCTGGTCGACGTGGTCGACCGACGTCGTGCGCTGCGCGCTCGACCCGAGCCGGACGCCGTCGAGCACGGCCTTGCCCGTGACGCTGCGGGCCTTGAGGTTGACCGGCGAGCCGGCGCCGAGGCGCACCGCCACGTCACCGGAGACCGTGCGCGCGTCCACGAGCGGCGTGCTCTCGCGCGCGACGACCTCCACGCCGCTCGTCACGGTGTTCACGGACACGCGGCCGAGCGTGCCGCCGAGCGTGACCGGCCCGGACGCGGTGCTCACGTGGACGTCGCCCACGTGCTCGCCGACGTCGACGGCCCCGGTCGCGGTCCGGACGGTCGCGGTGCCCGAGACGCCCTGGACGCGCACGGCGCCCGTCGCGGTGGTCACGGACAGGTCGGCCCGCGAGCCGACCACGCTCGCCGAGGCGCGCGCCGTCGTCACCTTGACCGGCACGTCCGCCGGGACGGTGAGCCGCACGACGGCGCGGTCCTTGTCCCGCAGGCCCTTCGCCCGCTCGACGATCCCCTCGACGCCCGCGAAGTCGTAGCCGACGCGCAGCTCGCCGTCGTGCGAGCTCACCTGGAGCGGGCGCTCGGACACCTCGCTGACGTCGAGGTGCGCCCCGCTCGGGCGCGCGGGGTCGGCGACGACGTCCACGGACCCGTCGGTGAGCTGGACGACGACGCGGCGGACGTCGGCGACGTCGACCGTCTGGGGTGTGGTGATGACCCAGGACTCGGTGCTCATGCGCTTCTCCTCGTTCGGTTCTCTGGTTCGGGTGCGGTGGTGGGTGTCGTCGGTCAGGGCAGCGTGGCGCGCACGGCCCGCCGCGCGCTCTCCAGCACGGTGCGCAGCGTGTCCACCGTGAGGTCGGAGACCGCGCCCGCGGCGTCGGCGCGACGCAGGTCGGCGCGCACCTCCTCGCGGAACCGCTGCAGGACGGCCTCGGCCTCCGCGCGCGCGACGGACGACGCGCGCCGCCGCTCGGGCTCGCCGGACCGCGGGCGGGCGCGCGCGCTCTGCGCGGCCGCGGCGAGCTCGGCCCGCAGGCCCTGGAGCGAGCCCTGCACGTCGGCGCGCAGCGCCTCGGCGCGCTGGCGCACGGTCTCGGCGATGCCGTGCTCGAGCGCCGCCACGTCCGCACGGCGCGCCTCGATCTCGGCGCGGCCCGCCGGCGTGAGCTCGTAGGTCGTCTTGCGGCCGTCGGCGCTGCGGTGCACGAGGCCCTCGTCCTCGAGCCGCGCGAGCCGCGGGTAGATCGTCCCGGCGCTGGGCCGGTACGTGCCCCCGAAGCGGTCCGACAGCTCGGTGATGAGCTCGTACCCGTGCTTGGGGCCGGCGTCGAGCAGCGCCAGGAGGTACAGGCGGAGCTGGCCGTGCGCGAAGACCGTGGCCATCAGCGGTCCGCCGGCCCGGTCGTCGGGGCGGGGCGCGCGCCGCCGGGGCTGCCCCAGGCGGGGACGTCGGCGCGGTCGCCGTCGGGGGCGGCGTCCTCGGTCCCGGGAGCGTCCGCGGTCCCGGACGGCGTCCCGCCCCGCAGGACCGTCACGTCGCCCGAGACGGCGGAGACCCGCACCGGGGCGCCCGCGCCGACGACGGCGGGGCGGTGGAACGAGCGTGCCGCGCCGCGCTGCTCCTCGCCGTCGACGACGAGGCGACCGCTCATGCACCGGATCGCGTAGTCCATCGCGTCGGGCTCGGGCAGGCGCACGAGCACGTCCGCGGAGACCGCGCTGACCTGGATCTCGTCGGGGGTCGTGCGCGTGTCCACCGTGACGGACCCCGAGACCGAGTCGAGGCGCAGGGAGCGCAGCGCGCCGGTCGCGGTGAGGGAGCCCGAGACGGAGTCCATGCGGACGGCGCCGTCGTGCTCGCTCGCCGAGACCTCGCCGGACACGGTGTCCACGCGCAGCTCCCCGCGCGTGCGGCTCGTCACGACGGAGCCGGAGACCGTGGCGAGCCGGGCGCCGTCGCGCACTCCCGCGACGAGCGCCTCGCCCTGGACGGTCGCGACCTTGACCGTCGTGGACGCCGGGACCGCGACGTGCACGTCGGCCGCGTCCCGACCGGTGTAGGTGCGGAAGCGCTCGAGGAATCCCTTCCAGCCGGACCCGAACGGGCCGTACCCGACGCGGAGCGTCGAGCCGTCGAGGCGCACCTCGAGGGGGCGGCCGGTCACCGAGTGGACCTCGACGCGCACGTCGGTGCGCGCGGGGTCGTCGTGCGCGACGACGTCGAGCCGCCCGCCGATCACCGTCGCGTCGAGCGTCCTCACGTGCGCGAGGTCGATGGCCTGCGGACCGGTGACGGTCCAGCTCTCGTGCGTCATCGGGTGCTCCGTCCTGGTCGTCGCGGCGCGGCGGACGACCGTGCGGCCCGCGTCGAACTCGCGATATATCTCGTCCGTGGCAAACACGATATATCGCGTCCGCGGGGCTGGCAAGGGGCCGCGTGTGGGACGATGGGAGGCGGACTGGACACGCCGAGACCGGTCGTTCCACGTCGACACCCGTCGAGAACCGCCGAGACCGGCAGCACTCCCCGACCGTCAGGAGAACACCATGAGCAAGCGCGGACGCAAGCGTCGCAGCCGCAAGGGCAACGCCGCCAACCACGGCAAGCGCCCCAACGCCTGAGCACGCCCGACCCCCGCGGGGGTACGCGAGAGGGCCCGGACCGACGTCGTCGGTCCGGGCCCTCCGGCGTTGAGCGGGCCCGTCGAGCGGGCCCGCGGTCAGCGCGTCTCGACGATCGTCGTCGTCGAGACCATGACCGTGAGCTGCGTGTGGATGCGCTCGCGCAGACCGGCCGGCGCCTTCTCGTGGCACGAGCGGCGCACGAGCTGCTTGACGAGCTCCTCGATGCTCAGCTCGGCCAGGCACGGCGAGCAGTGCGCGACGTGCGCGCGCATGCGCAGCTCGTCGTCCGGCGTCATCTCGGAGTCGAGGTACTCGTACAGGTGCGTGAGGGCGTGCTCGCACTCCGACTCGCCCGCGGTGGAGTGCGGGATCGGCGTCACCGGCTCCTCCGCCTGGCCCCGTGCGGCCATCCTGCTCTCTGACGTGCTCACGACTCACCTCCGGGGCCCTTGGCCCCCACCAGTCCTCGCCTCGCGGCGTAGTCGGCCAACAGCTCGCGCAGCTGACGCCTGCCTCGGTGCAGGCGGGACATGACCGTGCCGATCGGTGTCCCCATGATCTCCGCGATCTCCTTGTAGGGGAAGCCCTCGACGTCCGCGTAGTACACGACCATGCGTCGGTCCTCGGGCAGCTCCTGCAGGGCGCGCTTCACGTCCGAGTCCGGCAGGCGGTCGAGCGCCTCCGCCTCGGCGGAGCGCAGGCCCTGCGACGTGTGCGACGCGGCGCGCGCGATCTGCCAGTCCTCGACGTCGTCCGTCTGCGCCTGCTGCGGCTCGCGCTGCTTCTTGCGGTACGTGTTGATGAACGTGTTCGTGAGGATCCGGTACAGCCACGCCTTGAGGTTCGTGCCCGGGCGGTACTGGTGGAACGCCGCGAACGCCTTCGCGAACGTCTCCTGCACCAGGTCCTCGGCGTCCGACGGGTTGCGCGTCATCCGCAGCGCCGCCGAGTACAGCTGGTCGAGGTACTGCAGGGCGTCCTGCTCGAACCGCGCGGCGCGCGCGGCGTCGCTCTCGGCCTGCGGCGCGCGGTTGGTGTCCTCGGTGTCCGTCGCGTCGACGGGCACGTCCCTGCCCTCGACGGGCGTCGTTCCCGACGTCGTCGCAGGGCTGCCGGAGACGTCGCTGCCGGAGATTCGCTCTGTCATCAACAACGAGCCTAGTCCCCCGTTCGTCTGGGTGTTCGCTGGCGTGAGCACGGCCATGTCGTCCGTGCGGCCCGGCGCCGACCACGCGGCGGCGAACCCGGCGTCCCCGAGGGACGCCCGCGGGGTCGACGGCACGGCCCGTGCGGCGGGTGCGGAGGAGTCGAGCAGGACGGTCACGAGTGGTGCAACAACTCCAGCCGCGCGCGCATTCCCGGCCCGCGGACCCGGATGCGCACCCCCGGGCGGCCCGCGGGTGGCGCCGTCCCGGCGGGCGCGGCAGGCTGGGACCGACCGGAGGCGCCCCCACGGGCCGCCGGAGGACCGCCTGCGATGAGGAGAGAACCGATGCTGCTGCGCCACGTCGCGAGGCCCATGCTGGCCTCGTGGTTCGTCTACGACGGGCTCCAGGCCGCGCTCAGGCCCGCCGAGCACGTGCGAGCCGCGCGCTCGGGCGTCGAGCTCGTCGAGAAGAGCGCCGGCATCGAGGCGCCGCTCAGCGAGAAGCAGGTCGCGACGCTCGTCCGCGCGCACGGCGCCGCCACGGCCCTCGCGGGGCTGTTCCTCGCGGTGGGCAAGGCGCCGCGCACCGCCGCACTCACCCTCGCCGCCCTCACCGTGCCCCTCGCGGTCGTCAACCAGCCGTTCACCTCGGGCGGTGCGGCGCGCACCGAGCGGACGCGGAAGTTCGTGGCGAACGTCGGCGCGATCGGCGCGGCGCTCATCGCCGGCGCCGACTACGAGGGTCGTCCGGGCGTGCAGTGGCGCCTCGAGCGCGCGCGCCACGACCTCGCGCTCGCGCGGCAGGCGAAGCAGGAGGCCGCCGCGGCGGGCGTCAAGGGCGCCGCCGCACGGGGCAAGGGCGCCGCCCACGAGATCTCCGGGTCCGCGCGCCGGGCCGCCAAGGCCGCGCGGGAGGCCGCCGAGCACGCCGCGAGCAGCGCGTCGAGCGCCGTGCACGACGCCGGCGCGGCCGTCCGCGCGAAGGTCGCCTGACGCGGTCGCGACGCGTCCGCCCGGCGGGACCGCCCGTCGTCGGGCCGGGCCGCTCCACTAGCCTGGACGTCATGACGACGCCGCCCCCCGCGCCTCCCGCCACCGAGTCCTCCGCCCCTGCCGACGAGGGCTGGGCCGCGCCCACGGCGCACGGGCCGCTGGACGCGACGGTCGAGGTCCCGGGGTCGAAGTCGCTGACGAACCGGCTGCTGGTCCTCGCCGCGCTCGCCGACGGCCCCGGCACGCTGCGCGGTGCCCTGCGCAGCCGCGACGCCGACCTCATGATCGCGGGCCTGCGCGCGTTGGGCGTCGAGGTCGTCGAGGGGTCGACGCCGAGCGAGCTGCACGTGACGCCCGGCCCCCTGCGCGGGCCGGTCGACGTGGACTGCGGCCTGGCCGGGACGGTCATGCGCTTCCTCCCGCCCGTCGCCGCGCTCGCCGACGGCGCGGTGCGCTTCGACGGCGACGAGGGTGCGCGCGTGCGCCCCATGGGGCCGGTCCTCGCGGCGCTCGCCGCGCTCGACGTGCCCGTCGAGGCGCCCGACGGGCGGCTCCCCACGACGCTGCCCTTCACGATCCGGGGCCGCGGGCACGTGCGCGGCGGGTCGGTCGACGTCGACGCGTCCGCGTCGAGCCAGTTCGTCTCCGGTTTGCTGCTCGCGGCCGCACGCTACGACCAGGGCCTCACGGTGCGGCACATCGGTCGCACGCTGCCGAGCATGCCCCACATCGAGATGACGGTGGAGGTGCTGCGGGAGGTCGGGGTCGTCGTCGACGACTCGCGCCCCGCGATCTGGCGCGTCGAGCCCGGGCCGGTCGCGGCGCGCGACGTCCAGGTCGAGCCCGACCTGTCCAACGCCGCGCCGTTCTTCGCGGCCGCGCTCGTCGCGGGCGGCACGGTGCGCGTCACCGGCTGGCCCGCGGCCACGACCCAGCCGGGCGCGATGGTGCCCGAGCTGCTCGAGTCCATGGGGGCGACGGCGTCGCTCGACGGCGACGTGCTGTCCGTGACGGGCACGGGCGAGGTGCGCGGCGTCGACGTCGACCTGCACGCCGCCGGCGAGCTCGCGCCGACGATCGCCGCCCTCGCCGCGCTCGCCGACTCCCCCAGCCGCCTGCGCGGCATCGCGCACCTGCGCGGGCACGAGACCGACCGCCTGGCCGCGCTCGCCACGGAGATCACGCGCCTCGGCGGGCAGGCGGAGGAGACGCGCGACGGGCTCGTCATCACCCCGCGCCCGCTCCACGGCGCGCTGTTCCGCACGTACCACGACCACCGCATGGCGACGTCGGCGGCCGTGATCGGGCTCCGCGTGCCCGGCGTGGGCGTCGAGAACGTCGGGACGACCGCCAAGACGCTGCCCGGGTTCGCGGGGATGTGGGAGCGCATGCTCGCCGGCTCGGGGGCGGCGACCCGCTGATGGCGCGCCGCGTCCCCGACGAGTCCGACTTCCGCTCGCGACCCGGCAAGCGGGGCAGCCGACCGCGCACCAAGCAGCGCCCCGAGCACGCGGACGCGGTCACGGGGTTCGTCACGGGCGTCGACCGCGGGCGGTACACGCTGCTCGTCGGCGACGACGACGGCGCGGAGGAACGCACGGTCCTCGCGATGAAGGCGCGCGAGCTCGGCCGCACGCGCATCGTGTGCGGCGACCGCGTGGACCTCGTCGGCGACGTGAGCGGCGACGACGGGTCGCTCGCCCGCATCGTGCGGATCCAGGACCGGTCGTCGGTGCTGCGCCGCACCGCGGACGACACCGACCCCTACGAGCGGGTGATCGTCGCCAACGCCGACCAGCTCGTCGTCGTCACCGCGCTCGCCGAGCCCGAGCCGCGCACGCGCATGATCGACCGGTGCGTCGTCGCCGCGTACGACGCCGGGATGGACGTCCTGCTGTGCCTCACCAAGGCGGACCTCGCCGACCCGGGCCAGCTGCGCGCGCTGTACGAGCCGCTCGGCGTCTCGGTCGTCGTGACGCGGCGCGTGCCCGACGGCCTCGCGCCGGACGGTTGGGCGATCGAGCCGCTCGACGCCGTCCGCGACGCGCTCGCCGGACGCACGTCGGTGTTCGTCGGGCACTCGGGCGTCGGCAAGTCCACGCTCGTCAACGCGCTCGTGCCCGACGCCCGGCGCGCGACCGGCGTCGTCAACGACGTCACGGGCCGGGGCCGGCACACGTCGACGTCGGCGGTCGCGCTGCGCCTGCCCGGCGGCGGCTGGGTCATCGACACGCCCGGCGTGCGGTCGTTCGGGCTCGCGCACGTGCAGGTCGACCACCTGCTCAAGGCGTTCGAGGACCTCGACGCCGTCGCGGCGGACTGCCCGCGCGGGTGCACGCACCTCGACGACGCGCCGGACTGCGCGCTCGACGAGTGGGTCGAGGCGTCGCCCGACGACTCGAGCCGCGCGGCGCGCGCCGCGCGGCTCGAGTCGTTCCGGCGGGTCCTCGCGTCACGCACCGGCGCCGCCTGAGGCCCGGTCCGCGCGGCGGCTCCTCCGACCAGCGCGGGCACCGCTACGGTGTGAGCCATGACGCCCCCCTCGACGCGCGGCTACGACGACGACCTGCGCCTCGCCCACGTGATCGCCGACCAGGTCGACGCGCACACCCTGTCCCGCTTCAAGGCCCTCGACCTGCGCGTCGAGTCCAAGCCGGACTCGACCCCGGTGAGCGACGCCGACCGCACCGCCGAGGAGATCATCCGCGCCCAGCTCGCCCGCGCGCGCGGGCGCGACGCGATCGTCGGCGAGGAGTACGGCGAGACGGGTCACGGGTCGCGCCGCTGGATCGTCGACCCGATCGACGGGACGAAGAACTTCGTGCGCGGCGTGCCCGTGTGGGCGACGCTCATCGCGCTCGCCGACGGCGACGAGGTCGTCGTCGGGCTCGTGTCCGCGCCGGCGCTGGGCCGCCGCTGGTGGGCGTCGAAGGGCACCGGCGCCTGGACGGGCAAGTCGCTCGCGGCCGCCACGCGCCTGCAGGTCTCGGGCGTCTCGTCGTGGTCCGACGCCTCCTTCTCCTACGCGTCGCTCGACGGGTGGGAGGAGCGCGGCAGGCTCGAGCCGTTCCTCGACCTCCTGCGCGGGGCGTGGCGCACGCGCGGGTACGGGGACTTCTGGTCGTACATGCTCGTCGCCGAGGGCGCCGTCGACGCGGCCGCCGAGCCCGAGCTCGAGCTCTACGACATGGCCGCGCTCGTGCCGATCGTCACCGAGGCGGGCGGCCGCTTCACGTCGCTCGACGGCGCCGACGGCCCGTGGGGCGGCAACGCCGTCGCGACGAACGGTCTCCTGCACGACGAGGTGCTCGACCGCCTGGGCTGACGGCCCCTCCCGCCGAGCATGTGCTGGTGGCCCGTCGCGACGTCGGGACGGGCCACCAGCGCATGCTCGACGACGGCGGGGGTTCGGTTCGGAGGGGCGGAACGTTCCCGGCGTCAGCCGCGGGGCACGTCCTTGAGCTCCGACCAGTCGTACCAGAGCAGGTCGCGCTCGCCCACGCGCTCGATCGCGGCGTCGAGCGCGGCGTCCGCCTCGGGTCCGTCGCCGTCGGCCGCGGCGAGCACGGCCTCCACGTCCGGCACCGCCTCGGGCTCGTCGACGTGCACGCACACGATCGCGACGTCGGGCACGGTGCGCAGCACCTCGACCGCGCTCGGCGCGGGCGCGTCCTCGTCGTCGTCCGCGCCCCCGACCACCTGGACCGCGCCGTCGGGCACCTCGACCGTGACGACGAGACGCTGGCGCGGTGCGTCCGGGCGCGACGCGACGAGCGCGAGCGAGTCGTCCGCCGCCTCGAGCGCCGCCGCGTACTCCAGGCCCTCCTCGTCCTCGTCGGGCAGCGCGCGCGTGAGCGCGGCCGTGACGGCGTGGGCGCCGCGCGGGGCGACGGTCCAGCGGGCGGCGTCGGCGGTCACGGTGACGGCGTCGAGCTCGTCGAGCGTCGCGGGGAGGTAGATGCGCATGGGTTCAGTGTGCCGTCTCGAGCACGGGACCGGGCACCGCACCACGCCCGGACGGCGCGACGGCCCGCACGTGCGCCGCGAGGTGCGCGACCGCGCGTCGCGCCGGGCTCGACGGCGCCGCCTCCGCGAGGGTGCGTCCCTCGCGCAGGGACTGGTCGAGCGCCGCGTCCTCGGGCACGAGGTGCAGGTCCTCGACGCCCGCGTACCGGGCCATCGCGTCGCGCACGGCGCGCTCGGGCCCGGCGCCGACGACGCTCGCCCGCACCCGGTTCACGACGACGGCCCGCGCCGCGCCGACGGCCGTCCCCGACTCCGCGAGCTCGTCGAGCGCGCGCACCAGCCGCTGGAGGCCGACCGGGTCACCGGACCCGACGACGACCACGACGTCCGCGGCGGCGAGCGCGCTCAGCGTCGCGTCGTTGCGCTGCGGCGCACGCGTGTCGTAGGTGAGCATCTCGTCGCGCTCGATCGCGAACCCGGTGTCGACGACCGTCCAGTCCGCGACCGACCGCGCGGTCTCCCACACTGCGTCGAGCGACGACCCGGGGAGCTCGGGCCAGCGCGCCGCGCGCGTCAGGCCGGTGAGCACGCGCAGGCCGGGCAGGACCGCGGGCGCGAGCGCGTCGAGGCGCGCGGCGTCGAGCGTGCCCTGAGCGGCGCCGCGCGCCGCCGCGGCGAGGCCGGGTGACTCGTCGAGCAGCCCGAGGCGCTGGGCGACCGTCCCGCCGTACGTGTCCGCGTCGACGAGCAGCACCTGCTCGGCGGGCGAGGCGGCACCGGGTCCGGGCGTGCGCCGTCGTCGTCGGGCGCGACGGGCGCGCGGCTCCGGCGTCGTGCCGGTGAGCTCGGCCGCGAGGTTCGTGGCGAGCGTCGTGCGACCGGGCGCCCCGGTCGGGCCCCACACCGCGACGACGATCCCCTGCCGGGCCGGCTCCTCGGGGCCGCCGCCGTGCTCCGGCGCCTGCCCGGGCGCACTGGGACGGGCCTCGGGGTCGGTGGACGGCACGACGGCGCGGACCGCGTCGCGCAGCGCGTCGCCCGGGAGGTCGAGGTCCACCACGGCGTCGACCCCGTGGGCGCGCAGCCGGCCCTCCTCCCACGTGCCGTCGGCCGCGAGCGCGACGACCCGGACGCCGTGCGCGTGCAGGTCCGCGACGACGCCCCGGTCGAGACCCGGCAGGTCGTCGGAGACGACCGCGACGCGCCCGGCGCCCGCCGCGGCCGCGGCGAGCAGCTCGACGACGTCCGCGCACCGCCGCGTGACCTGCAGACCGGGGGCGCCGAGCGTCGTGACGACGTCGGCCTCCCGCGCGCCGCGCACGGCGCACAGGACCGTGGTCGTGGTCGTCGCGCCGCTCACCCCGCGCTCCCGACCGGCACGAGCGCGATCGTCCCGTCGCCCGCGACCGCCGCGAGGACGCCGGGCAGGTCGTCGGCCCCGACGAGCAGGTGGACCGTCACCGGTCCCCCGACGACGAGCGTCCCGCTCCCCTCGTCGACCTCCGCGACGGTCACGCCGCTCACGAGCAGCTGCGGTTCGGCGGTCTCGGCGACGGGGTCGCCGCCGGGTGCGGCGCCGGCCTCCGCGGGGACGTGCCACACGTCCACCGCCGCGCCGGCCACGATGCGGTCGGAGAGGCCGGTCGACACGGGCACCGCGACGGCACGCACCGCGAGGTCCGCGGCCGCGCCGAGAGCGGCCGCCGGCACGAGCTCGCCCGGGGCGACCGTCCGCAGGACGACCGCCTCGTCCGGCAGCCCGTCCTCCACGAGGAGGTAGCGGTCCGTCTGCGCGCCGAGGCGGACCTCGACCGTCCGCAGGTCCGCCGCGGTCACCGGGGTGCCCGGGGTCAGCGCCGTGCCGGCCGCGTAGACGTCGACGGTCCGGGCCGCGCTGCTCACGGCCCACGAGCCCAGCGCGACCGAGAGGGCGACCACGACGACCCCGACGAGGAGCCGCGGGTCCCTCCAGCCCGGCCGTCGCAGGCGGGCGGCGGGCGCAGGCTCGGGCACGGCGCGCACGGGTCGTTCCACGGTCGTCGTCATCGGTATCCCCCTCGGTGGTCCGGCACGTCAGTCGTGCCGAGGCTTCATGATCCCCGGTCCGCGGCGCGCGCGGCGGGGGCTGTGGACGAGCACCGCGGACCGGCTCGCGCGTGCCAGACTGGCGCCATGGCCCAGCGGTTCCTCACCCTCGCCGACGTCACGGAGGAGCTCAACATCTCCGCGGCGCAGGCGTACGCACTCGTCCGGTCGGGCGAGCTCCCCGCGATCCAGGTGGGCGGTCGCGGGCAGTGGCGCGTCGAGGTCAGCGAGCTCGAGGCGTACATCCAGCGCATGTACGCCCAGACGCGCCAGCGGATCGAGGCCGGCGACTTCGACGGCTGACCGCACGGCGACCGGCTGCGCCGACCGCGCGTCGTCCCGCGCCCCCCGTGGCTCCCCCTGCCGCGTCCTCACCGCTCGACGTACCCCGTCCGGGACTCGCTGACGCACAGGACGGCGGACCACGGTACGACCCGCGCCCCGTGGGCCGCTCCCGGCGCCACCTCCACGTCGAGGTGGTCCTTGCCGACGCGCGCGACCCAGCCGGCGACGGTGCCCGACGGCGTCCGGACCTGGACGGGCCGCCGGTCGCGCATGAGCGCGCGCAACGCGTGCCCGAGCCCGAGGCGCGCGGACCGTGCCGACGGCGCCGGCTGCGCGTGGCGGTCGAGCCCCGCGACCGCGGTGATCGCGCTCGTCGGCACGAGGTGCTGGCGCCGCCGCTCGTCGACGAGCACCCACTCCTCGGCCGCGTCGCGCAGCACGCCGGTCACCGCGGAGCCGTCGAGCAGCTCGAGCGTGACGGATCCCGCCGTGCCCCGCAGCCGCTCGACGAGCGTGATCGTGGCGTGCTCGGCGCGGGTGAGGTCCGCGACGGCCGCAGCCCTGTCCTCGGACTGCGCCGCGACGAGCTGCGCCGCGAGGTCGTCGAAGAGGGCGTCCCATCGCACGCGCACACCGTAGCGGTCCTCGCGGACGGGATCGTCCCGTCTGTCCACATCACGAGAAGACCCTCGACACCGGCACCAGCGCCCGCTTAGATCGATCCGTCGATGTCAAACGACATCAAACGACATCAACTGTCGCCACGGCGACGGGCAGGGGGATCGATGGGACGTCGTGCAACGAGACGCGGGCAGGGCGGAGGGCTCACGGTGCTCGTCGCGCTCGTCGTCGTCATGGGCGGCGCGGCGGCAGGGCTGACCCTGCGCGCCGTGCACGTCGCGGGCGGCCTGCCCGGCGTGCGTGCCGAGCCCTACCTCGAGCTCGTCGCCGTCGCGGTCGGCGGGCTCGCCGCGGCGTGGGTCGCCGCGAGCGCGGCCCTCGGGCTCGGCTGCGTCGTCGCCCGCGCGGCGGGCCGGTCGTGGGCGGTCGGCGAGCGCCTGGTCCTGCGCGCCGCGCCGCGCGTGGTCCGCCGGGCCGCGCGCGTCGGCGTCGGCGTCTCGGTCGGCGCGGGCCTCGTCCTCTCCGGCGGGGCGGCCCACGCGAGCGCGCCGCCGCCCGACGAGCCCGCCGTCGTCGCGGTCGACCTCGGGTGGCGCGCCTCGGCCCCGGACACGGGGGCGGAGCCTCGCGGCACCTCGACGCCCGCGCCCGAGCGGCCCGCGCACGGAGAGGAGGACGGCACCCCGCCGACGGGACCGAGTGCCGCGGACCGGGCGGCCGACCGCGGCGTCGTCCCGGCCACCGGTGCGGTGACCGGCCGCGGGGCCGCGACGGACACGGCGACGGGCACGGGTGCGACGAGCGGGGGCGCGACCTCCTCGGCCGCCGGCCGGGGCGGGGCCGCGTCGGCGGCGGAGGACGCCGCGAGCAGGGCGACACCCGCGACAGGCGCCGGGACCACCGGGCGCGACTCCGGGGCGCAGCCCCGCGACGCCGGGACCGAGCGCGGGGCGGCCACGACCGCGCCCGGCGCGACAGGGGCGCAAGCATCGTCCGCTTTGACGAGCACCGGCACGGCGGAGAGCGGGCCGCGCGTGACGGTCGGGCCCGACCGCGGCGCCGCGACCGTCCACGGCGGCGCGACGGGGCGGGGTGACGCGCTGCTCACGGCCACGCGCGACGTGTCGCCGGGCCCGGCGGCGGAGGTCGTCGTGGTGCGGGGCGACACGCTGTGGTCCATCGCCGCGCGCCACCTCCCGCCGGACGCGACCGCCGCCGACGTCGCCTCCGCCGTGCAGCGCTGGCACGCGGCGAACGCGGACGTCGTCGGCGACGACCCCGACCTCATCCTCCCCGGCCAGGTGCTCACCGCGCCCGTCGCATGACGACCCGACCTCACGAAGGAGCCCGACGATGACCGCTCCCCTGCGCCCCTGCTCCGAGACCCCCGCCGCCGTCACGGGTGGCACCGCGACCCTCCGCCGCCCCACCACCCCCGGCACGGGCACGGGCACCCTCCGCCGGGCTGCCACACCCGACGCCGGCTCCGACACGACGACCACCGGGGCCGGCGCGCCCGCCGGGATCGCGACCCGCGCCACCCCGAGGACCGCCCCGGCGCGCACGGCCCGCTCGGCGAGCGTGCCCGCGCCGCCGCCCGCGCGCCTGCTGCGCTGCGTCGGCGAGCAGCTCCCCCCGGCGGTCGACGTGCGCGACGGCGGCGCGCGACCTCCGCAGCACGTCGTGCGCGGCCGCCCGCTCGCACCGACGGCCCCGGTGCCGCTCCCGGACCCGACGGCGATGTGCTGCGCCGTCGTCCGTGCGGCGCTCGAGGTCCTTCGCGGCGAGCGCACGGTGGGCCAGCTCGCGCGCTGGGTCTCGCCCGAGATCTACGAGACGCTCGCCCGCCGGGCCCGGCTCGTGGCCGACGCGGGCGTCGAGAGCGCGACACGGCCGGTGACGATCCGGCGCGCGCGACTCGTCCGGATCGGCGAGGGGGTCGCTGAGGGGACGGTCGTCGTCGACGACGGCGACCGCGTACGCGCGGCCGCCGCTCGGCTGGAGGCCCGCCGCGGCACGTGGCGGGTCGTGGCCCTGGAGATCGGCTGAGCGCCCAGCCACGCCACCGGACGCTCGCGGCCCGCCCGACCTGCCGGTCCGACGGGCCGCGGTCGGCGCGTCACGCGCGCGGCGTGGCGAACCGCAGCTTCTCCGGCGTGGCGTCGGCGGGCGACTTGCGCAGGAACGCGCGGCGCTGGGCGGAGAACCCGTTGCGGTCGTCGAAGAAGTCGCGCGCCATCTCGGCGAGCTCGATCGTCTGGTAGGACGTCAGGGGCCGGTCGGTCGCGCGGCGCTCGGCGCGTGCCGTGAGCATCGCGGCGAGCGTCTCCGGCTCCGCGTACCCCTGCGCGGTCGACGACAGCCAGCCCTCGAACTCGCCCCACTCCCGCGGGCCGACCCCGTCGACGAGCCCGATGCGTGCGGCCTCGGCCGCGGAGACCGGCAGCTTGCCCTGGAGCAGCCGGGACGCACGCCGGGCGCCCACGCGCGCCGGGACGCTCCACGTGTGCAGCTCCGACCCGAAGATCCCCATGTCGTAGTAGGGGTTGAGGACGACGCCGTCGCGCGCGAGCGTCACGTCGGCGCACAGGCCGGCCATCACGCCGCCCGCGCCCGCGTTCGCGGTGAACGCGGCGACGGTGAGCTGCTCGGCGGACGCGACGGCCAGGCACAGCTCGTCGATCGCGCAGATGTTCTCCCACGCCTCCGTCGCCGGGTCCACGGCCGCGTCGATCGCACCGAGGTGGATCCCGTTCGAGAACGCGTGCTCGGTCCCGCGGACGACGAGCACCCGGGTGTCCTCGGTGAGGGCCTTCTCGACGGCCGTCGTGAGGCGCCGGCACTGCTCGGTGTGCATCGCCCCGTTGTAGGAGCGGATCGTCAGGGTCCCGACGGCGCCGTCGCGCACGTACGTCGTCTCCGCCAGAGCGTCCGGGACGGGGCGGAAGGGCGCCCGGCCCGCGTCGATCACCTGCGTCGCCGGGAGCTTCGGGCCCCGGCGCGCGCCCAGCTCGGCCGCGTACCCGACCCACAGGGTGCCCTGGCCGCACGCGACCGCGACCGCGTCGAAGTGCCGCCCCACGACGGTGCCGGGCGCCTCCCCGGTGTGCTCGGGCGAGGCGACGGCGTCGAACAGGCAGACCGACCGGCCGTCGACCTCCGCGGGCGCCCCGGGCGCCCCGTCCGCGGCGGCGACCAGGCGCTCCAGCTCCGCGGCCGGGCGGCTCCAGTCGAGCCGGAAGTCCGCGCGGCGCAGCAGGGGCAGCTCGCCGACGTCCGTGACGACCTGCGGCCAGGTTCCCGCCGGGGCCGGCTCCTCGCCGTCGGCGACCTTGCGGACCACCTCGTCGACGCACGCCATCGCGGCGTCGGCGACACGGCTGTTGTACAGCGCGCTCTTGGACACGGGACCGGACGGCATGTCGAAGACCGACGTCGCCCACACGGGCCCGGCGTCGAGCTCCTCCACGGCCGACAGGGCCGTGACGCCCCACTGCTCGCGCCCGTCGCGGATCGCGTGGTCGAGCGACGACGGGCCGCGGTCGCCCACGGGGCCGGGGTGCACGACCACGGTGGGCCAGCGGTCGTAGACCGAGCTCGGCACGCGGTGCTTGAGGAACGGGCACAGCACGAGGTCGGGGTCGGCCCGCTCGACCGCACGCGTCATCGCGGCGGCCGAGTCGAACGTCGGGGCGAGCTCGACGCCGACGTCGTGGCCCTGCTCCTTCAGGGAGCACCACACCCGCTGGGTGAGACCGTTGAAGGCTGAGACCAGCAGGAGGATCCTCATCGGGCGGTGAACTCCTTCGTCGTGCAGACGTGCTCGGACGTCCTGCACTCTAACCAGACGCACCGCATTCACGACAATTCGCTATTCGCAGGATGATCGTCACGGACCCGGCGCACGTCCGGGCGCGGTCCCTTCGCGCGTCGAGGACGCAGCCCGAACGCGGGGTCCGAGCCGCACGGCACCGGAGACACGCGGCACCGGAGACGCCGCACCCGAGACGCGCGGCGCCGAGACGCCCGGCCTCCGGAGACGCCACGAGGTGTGCCGCGCGCGCGACACACCTCGTGGCGTCAGGACGGTCCGGCCGTCACTCCTCGTTCTGGCCGTGGCAGACCTTGTACTTCTTGCCCGAGCCGCACGGGCACTGCGCGTTGCGCGGGGTGCCCGGGAAGGTCCGGCCGTCGCTCTCGACCGCCGTCGCCTCGCCGTGCAGGGCGCGGCGCGCCCGTCGCCCGGCGTCGCCCGAGACGACCGCGCGCCCCGTGCCGTCCTCGCTCGGCGCGCTGTAGGACAGCGGCACCTGGCGGTCGGGGCCGTCCAGGCCCTTCGCGATGAGCGTCCCCGCGCGGGCGCCGTCCGGGCCGCCGAACGCGGCCGGGGTCGCCACGGGCGCGGGTGCCGCGGCGGGGGCGTCGGCGACCGGGGCGTCCTCGACGGGCTCGTCGGCGACCGGTGCGTCCTCCACGGGGGCGTCCTGCTGCACGGCGGCCTGCTGCTGCGCCGCCGCCGCGAGGCCCGCGGCCGCACCTGCGGACGCCGCACCGGCCGCGCCGCCGAGCGCCTGGCCCGCAGCCGACTGCGCGGCCTGCGCCGCGTCCGCCGCGGAGATCGACGCCTGGCCCGCGGCGCCCGCGCCCGGCTCGGCGACCTTGACCTCGAGGTTGAACAGGTACCCGACCGTCTCCTCCTTGATGGCCTCGGTCATCGCCTGGAAGAGCTGGTACCCCTCGCGCTGGTACTCGACCAGCGGGTCACGCTGCGCCATCGCGCGCAGCCCGATGCCCTCCTTGAGGTAGTCCATCTCGTAGAGGTGCTCGCGCCACTTGCGGTCCAGGACCGAGAGCGTCACGCGGCGCTCGAGCTGGCGCATGTTCGCCGCGCCGAGCTGCTCCTCCCGGTTCTGGTAGGCGATGCGCGCGTCGGAGAGGATCTCCTCGAGCAGCATCTCGCCCGTCAGGCGCGTCTCGCCGCCGGCCTGCTCGACCACCTCGTCCACCGTGATCGAGATCGGGAAGACGGCGCGCAGCGCGGTCCACAGCGCGTCGAGGTCCCAGGTCTCGGGGTTGCCCTCGGCCGTGGCGCCCTCGACGTACGCCGTGACGACGTCGGTGAGGAAGTGCTGCACCTGCTCCTGCAGGTCCTCGCCCTCGAGCACGCGGCGGCGCTCGTCGTAGATGACGGTGCGCTGGCGCGACAGGACGTCGTCGTACTTGAGGACGTTCTTGCGGATCTCGAAGTTGCGCGACTCCACCTGACCCTGCGCGCTCGCGATGCCGCGCGTGACCATCTTCGACTCGAGCGGCACGTCGTCGGGGAACCCGGCACGGTTCATCATCGACTCGGCGAGGTTCGAGTTGAACAGCCGCATGAGGTCGTCCTGCATCGACAGGTAGAACCGGGACTCGCCCGGGTCGCCCTGACGGCCGGAACGACCGCGCAGCTGGTTGTCGATGCGGCGCGACTCGTGACGCTCGGTGCCGAGAACGTACAGGCCGCCGAGCTCCTTGACCTCGTCGTGCTCGGCCGCGACCGCTGCCTTCGCCTTCTCGAGCGCGTCGGGCCAGGCCGCCTCGTACTCCTCCGGGTTCTCCGCGGCGTCGAGGCCCCGGGCCGCGAGGTCGGCGACCGCCATGAACTCCGCGTTGCCGCCGAGCATGATGTCGGTACCACGGCCGGCCATGTTCGTCGCGACCGTCACGGCGCCCTTGCGACCGGCGAGCGCGACGATCGACGCCTCGCGCTCGTGCTGCTTGGCGTTGAGGACCTCGTGCGGCACGCCGTGCTTCTTCAGCTTGGACGACAGCAGCTCGGACTTCTCGACGCTCGTCGTGCCGACGAGCACCGGCTGGCCCTTCGCGTGGCGCTCGACGATGTCCGCGACGACCGCGTCGAACTTGCCCTCCTCGTTCTTGTACACGAGGTCCGGCTGGTCGACGCGCTGCATCGGCCGGTTGGTCGGGATCGGCACCACGCCGAGCTTGTACGTGCCCTGGAACTCGGCCGCCTCGGTGTCCGCCGTACCGGTCATGCCCGAGAGCTTGGAGTACAGGCGGAAGTAGTTCTGGAGCGTGATCGTGGCGAGCGTCTGGTTCTCCGCCTTGATCTGCACGCCCTCCTTGGCCTCGATGGCCTGGTGCATGCCCTCGTTGTAGCGGCGGCCCGGGAGGATGCGCCCGGTGTGCTCGTCGACGATCATGACCTCGCCGTTGAGCACGACGTAGTCCTTGTCGCGCTTGAAGAGCTCCTTCGCCTTGATGGCGTTGTTGAGGAACCCGATGAGCGGCGTGTTGAGCGACTCGTAGAGGTTGTCGATGCCGAGGTAGTCCTCGACCTTCTCGATGCCGGGCTCGAGCACGCCCACGGTGCGCTTCTTCTCGTCGACCTCGTAGTCCGTGCCCGGGCTGAGTCGGCGCACGACCTTGGCGAACTCGCCGAACCAGCGGTTCGTGTCGCCTGACGCGGGGCCCGAGATGATGAGCGGCGTGCGCGCCTCGTCGATGAGGATCGAGTCGACCTCGTCGACGATCGCGAAGTGGTGGCCGCGCTGCACGAGGTCGTCCGTGGACCACGCCATGTTGTCGCGCAGGTAGTCGAAGCCGAACTCGTTGTTCGTCCCGTACGTGATGTCCGCGGCGTACTGCTCGCGGCGCTGGGCCGGCGTCTGACCGGACAGGATGCAGCCCGTGCTGAGGCCGAGGAACCGGTAGACGCGGCCCATGAGCTCGCTCTGGTACTTGGCGAGGTAGTCGTTGACCGTGACGACGTGCACGCCCTTGCCCTCGAGCGCGTTGAGGTACGCGGCCGTCGTCGCGACCAGCGTCTTGCCCTCACCGGTCTTCATCTCGGCGATGTTGCCGAAATGGAGCGCGGCGCCGCCCATGAGCTGGACGTCGAAGTGCCGCTGGCCGAGCGTGCGGCGCGACGCCTCGCGCACCGCGGCGAACGCCTCGGGCAGGATGTCGTCGAGGGTCTCGCCGGCCGCGAGCCGCGCCTTGAAGCGGTCGGTCTCCTCCCGCAGCTCCTCGTCGGTGAGATCCTCGAAGCCCGGCTCGAGCTTGTTGACCTGGTCGGCGATGCCGGACAGCTTCTTGAGGATCCGGCCCTCGCCGATGCGAAGGACCTTGTCGAGGATCGAAGGCACGCAGGACTCCCGTATCGATCGGTGCCCGGGCCGGGTGGTCCGGGGGCAGCGCCGACGCTCTGCCGCGCGGGCGCGCACGGCAGCGGACGTCGGCAACGTCACACAACATCGTAGGCGAGTCGGAGCCGCGTCGGTCCCGTCCGGGTTTCGCCGACGACGAACCTGGCCCGCGAAGTCGCCCGCCAGCGTACGACGACGCGTCCTCGCCGCGCCGGTCGGCCCACCGCCCGCGCCGGGCGCCGAGCGCTCTCAGCGCGCGGCGGCGACCTCGGCGGCGAGCGCGGGCGCCAGGTCGCCCGCCGGGGCGACGTCGACCTCCGGGACGCCCAGCCAGCCGCCGAGGACGCGCAGCTCCGCGGCGAGCCGGGCGGCCGTGAGGTCCCCCGCGGCCTGCTCGCGGTGCGCCGACAGCACCCGCAGGACCCCGGCGCGCCGGTCGGCCTTGAGGTCGACGCGCGCCGTGAGGTCCTCGCCCTCGAGGAAGGGCAGCACGTAGTACCCGTGCACGCGCTTCGGCGCGGGGACGTAGATCTCGATCCGGTAGTGCACGTCGAACAGGCGCTCCAGTCGCGTGCGCTCGAACACGAGCGGGTCGAACGGGTTGAGCAGCGTCACGGCCGTCGCGCGCCGCGGGAGGGCGGCGTCGGCGTGGAGGTACGTCGGCTCGTCCCACCCGCGCACGGTCACCGGCCGCAGCGTCCCGGCCTCGACGAGCTCGTCGAGGGCCGTCCGCACGGCGGGCCCCTTGAGGCGGAAGTAGTCCTTGAAGCAGCGCAGCGTCCCGATCCCGTGGGCGCGGGCACCGATCTCGAGGAGCGACCGGACGGCGTCGGCGTCCGCGACGGGCGGGGCGGCGACGACCTCGGGCGGGAGCACGCGCTCGGTGAGGTCGTAGCAGCGCTCGAACGCGCTGTTGCGACGCGCGGACGTGATCTCGCCCGTGAAGAAGAGGAACTCGAGCGCGCGCTTGGCCACGGTCCAGTTCCAGCCCCACTGCGACCGGTCGCGCGGGTGCGCGCGGCCCTCGGCCTCGAGGACGTCGTGCACCTCGCTCGCCGTGATCGGGCCGCGCTCGGTGACGAGGCGGCGCACGTCCTCGACGGCGTCGGAGTGGCTCATCTCGACCGCGCTGATCGTCCCCCACGCCTCGGTGCGGTAGCGGCGTCGGCGCCACTCGAGCAGCGGCCACGTGCTGGGCGGGACGTACGACGCGACGTGCGCCCACGTCTCCACGAGCCGTCGCGGCGCGCGCCCCGCGGCGCGGTCGAGGAGCGCGGTGTCGTACGGGCCGAGCCGCGCGTACAGCGGCATGAGGTGGGCGCGCGCGAGCACGTTCACGGAGTCGATCTGCAGCAGCCCGAGGCGGTCGATCACCCCCTGCACCTGCCGCATCGTGGGCGTCCGGCCGTCGCCGCCGCCGTACGGGCGCTCGCGGTGCAGCCCCTGCGCGGCGAGCGCGACGCGGCGCGCCTGGGACAGGGACATCGACTCGGACCGGGGCGAGGTGGCGACCACGTCCCGATCCTGCCCTCCCCCACCCACACCGCCCGCCCCGCGCCGACCAGGTGCTCCTGGCGCGTCCCGGCCGCCGGTCGCGCCAGGACCGCCTGCTCGGCCGGCCAGGACCGCCTGGTCGTCGGACACCGGACAGCACGACGCGCCCGGACCCGCGCGGGTCCGGGCGCGTCGGCGCGGCTCAGGCGGTCTTCTCGGCCGGGGCCTGCGCGCAGTCGCACGACGTGTCGAGCGCGACGACCCCGTACGTCCACCCGCGGCGGCGGTAGGCCACCGACGGGCGGGAGGTCTCGACGTCGACGAAGAGGAAGAAGTCGTGACCGACCATCTCCATCTCGTACAGCGCGTCGTCCACGGTCATGGGCTCCGCGGTGTGCAGCTTCTGCCGGATGACGACGGGCGAGTCGCCGAGCGTCGTCTCGACGGCCTCCCCGGGCTCGCTGGGCGCGGTCGGCGCAGGCGGCGGGGGTGCGGCGTGCGTGGCCGGGTCGTAGGGACGCACGTCGACGGGCGGCACGACGGTGTGGTTGCGGTGGTCCTTGCGACGGTCGCGGGCGCGGCGCAGGCGCTCGGCGAGCTTGTCCATCGCGAGGTCGAGGGCGCCGAACCGGTCGTCGGCCGCTGCCTCGGCGCGGACGACGGGTCCCTTGGCGCGCACGGTCAGCTCGACGCGTTCGCGGACCCCGGAGAGCCTCGGGTTGTTCTCGTGGGTGACCTCGACGTCCACGCGCTGCGCCGTGGGCGCGAGCTGCTGGACCTTGGCGAGCTTGTCCTCCACGTGCCGGCGGAAGCGGTCTGCCACTTCCGTGTGCCTGCCGACGACGACGATCTCCATGTGAGCCTCCGCGAGGATCTTGTGCGACGCCCGGCCCGGTGCGTCCGGGCGCCTCGTTCGGATTCGGTAGGAGCACCCGGTGCCGGGTGCGGTGGGCTACCACCTCCTTGCGGCACGAGGCCGCGCGCTCGGTACGCTCGCGCGGCGTCGCACGTGCCCTGCACGTCCGTCGTCCGCGGCGACTGGCCCTCAGACTAACCCCCGCCCCGGGTTCCAGGCAGCACCAACGGGGCCCGGGCCGAGGGACCTCGGTCCCGTCCTCCGCGGGGGCCCGACGACGGCACGCGCCGCGGCCCGCGACGCTCCCCGGGGGCCGGGGTCGCGGCCAGCACGAACGCGCCCAGCACGGGCACGCCGGCACCGGCGAGGGCGCTCTCGCACGCCGCGAGCGTGGCCCCCGTCGTGAGGACGTCGTCGACGAGGAGGCACGGCGTCCGGTCCCGCAGGGCGTCGCGCACGCGCCCGGGGCGGCGTGCGACGTCGACCCCCCTGAGCCGCGCGCCGCGCGCCCGCGACCCGAGCCCGACCTGGTCGCGCGCGCGTCCCCGCTGGCGCACGAGCGGCACGACCTGCGCGCGCACGCCCGCCGCGCGGAGACCGGCCGCGACCGAGCGCGCGAGGACCGCGACCGGGTCGCGCCCGCGCGCCCGGCGTGCCGCGGGCGCGGTCGGTGCGGGGACGACGACGAGGTCGGTCCGCACCGCGCCCGGCGCCGCGCGGACCGCGGGTGCCGCGCGGGCCGCGGCCGCGAGGACGGGGCCGAGCGCGACACCCGCCGCCCGCCCGACCGCGGCGAGCGGACGGTCGAGGTCCGCCCGCGCGCGGTCCTTCCACGCGACGACGACGCCGCGGACCGGACCCGCGTACGCCGCCGGGGCCCAGACGGGCAGCGGGCCCGCGCCGTCGAGCCGGTCGAGGCGCGGCGCCCCGTCCTCGCGGCGGCGCAGCGGGGCGCGCAGGAGACCGAGGCACGTCGCGCACCACCGCACGTCCGGGCGGTCGCACCCCGGGCACGCGACGGGCAGGACGAGACGGGCGACGTCGTCGAGGGCGCGTACGAGCATGGCGCCAGCGTGCCGGTGACCGCGGCCCGCGCGCGGCATCGGGCCCCTGCGCTGTGGACGCCGTCGTGCGACCCCCGCGCCCCCGGCCCCTGTGGTCGGCCGCGGACCCTCGGTCCCGCCCGGGAGACGTCAGCCCGGGTACGTGGCGAGGCGCACCTCGGTCGCGACGCGCGTCCAGAGCGTCGACGTGCCCGCCGCGAACAGGCTGCCGTCGCTCGTGCCCACGAGCACCGTCCCCACGCCCGTCGCCGACGCGAGCGAGACCGCGTCCTCGACCGGCGACGTGGGCACGGTCGGCCCGCCCACGGGCACGCGCTGCACGACCGGCGCCGACTCCCCCGCGGTGCTCCCGAGCACGCCCAGGAGCGCGCGGTCGAGCCACGTCACCTGCGTCGCCGCGACCACGGGCTGCCCCACGCGCACGGGCTCGGAGAGCTGCGTCGGGCGCCCTGCCTCGTCGCGGACCACGCCCGCGACGTGCACCTGCGAGCCCGTCCCGGCGTCGCTCACGACCGCGATCCGCGCCCCGTCCGGCGCGACGCGCACCGACATGACCGTCCGCCCCTCGAGCCACGGCGCCGCGACCGGCGTCACCGCCTGGTCGGAGCCCGCCTCCTCCAGGTTCACGGCCTGCAACGACCCCGCCTGCACCTGGGGGCCGCTCCACAGGTACCCGAAGCGGTCGACCGACGGGGCCAGGAGGTTCGACCCGGTGAGCAGCGTCGTCGGCCCCGCCTCGGCGGTGGGCGCGGTGACGATCCGGTCGCCGCCGTCGCGCACGACGAGGCCCGCCTCGGCGGACCGGCCCCGGAACGCGAGCGCCGTGGGCTGCAGACCGGTCAGCGGCGCGACGGACTCCACGGGCGTCGTCGTGCGTCCCTCGAGCCGCATGACCTGGTCGCCCGCGAGGACGACCGGGTCGTCGGGCGTCGTCGCCACGCCGATCGTGGGGACGTCGTCGGCCGAGAGCACCGACCCGCCCACGCCGACGGTGATCTCGACGCGACCGCCGAGCGACGCCTGGAGCTGGGCCAGGAGCAGGGCGCGGTCGGCCGGCGACGCCGAGGTGACCGGCTCGGTGAGGGGCACGGACACCGCACCCTCGGTCGGCGGGACCGAGTCGATGCTCAGGGCCGTGCCGTCCGGGGCGACCGTCGCGACCGACCCCGCGAGCCACTCCGCGGGGCCGCGCAGCGTCTCGCGCACCGCGAGCGCCTGCCAGTTGCGGCTCGGGAACCAGCGCGCGTCCGGCACGAGGTACGCGCGGTCGACCGTCGGGAAGTAGAGGTTGACCTGCTTGTAGGTGCGCGCGAAGTTCGTCGCGGTGATCGTCAGGCCGTCGTCGACCGTCGCGATCCGCCACTGGCCGTCGTCGTCGCGCACGAGCCCGTAGGAGATCTCCGTCGTGCGGCCCGGCACCTGCTCGGTGTACACGCCGCGCGCGTCGACGATCCCGACGACGTCCGCCGTCGTGCGCACCGTCGTCGCGCCGTCCTCGAGCGTGCTCTCGTCCACCTCGAGCTGCGGCACGTCCTCGAGGATCGCGACCTGCGCGAGGGGCGACCAGTCGTCCTGGGCGGCGTCCGTGAGGTACTCGGACGCGACGTCGAACGTCGAGCGCGCGCCCTGGGCCTGGGCGGCGAGGAAGCCCCGCACGATCTGGTCGGGCGCCCCGTCGCGCGGCGGGGGCAGCGCGCTGACGAACGGCTGGCCCGGGTCCTCGGGCGTCGCCTGCCCCTCGACGACCGGCCCCGACGTGGGGATCGACGCGCACGCGCCGAGCACGACGACGAGCACGGTCGCGCACGCGGCCGCGAGCGCCTGCCGGGCACGGTCGCGCAGGGTCCCGGTCGTGCTCATCGCGCCTCCTGGACGTCGGTGCTCACGGGCTCCTGGTCGGCGCCCGGTCCCGGCTCCGCCCCTCGCCCGGGGTGCGGGTCGTGCTCGCGCGGGAGGACGACGGGGATGCCGCCCGTGACGGACGGGAGGTCCGCGGGCCCGGCCGTGCCCTCGACGTCCTCGACGACGGGCGCCTCCGCGCTCCACTCGGCCGGGAGCCCGCGACCGACCACGGCCTCGCTCACGAGCGGCAGCGGCGACGACTGCAGGCGGATGCCGGCGCGGCGCGGGAGCGTGAGGCGGAAGCTCGCGCCGCGCCCGGGCCGGCCCCACGCCTCGAGCCAGCCGCCGTGCAGGTGCGCGTCCTCGAGCGAGATCGCGAGGCCGAGGCCCGTTCCGCCCGTCGTGCGGGCCCGCGCGGGGTCGGCGCGCCAGAACCGGTCGAACACGTGCTGGACCTCGTCGGCCGTCATCCCGACCCCGTGGTCGCGCACCGCGACCGCGACGGCGTGTCCGTCGCCGTCGACGGTGATCTCGACGGGCCGCTCCTCGGCGTGCTCGATCGCGTTGACGACGAGGTTGCGCACGATGCGCTCGACGCGCCGCGGGTCGATGTCCGCGGTCACGGGCTCGTCCCCGAGGTGGACCGAGAGCCACACGCCCTTGCGCTCGGCGAGCGGCGCGGCGTGGTCGACGGCGGCGTTGACGACGTCGCGCAGGTCGCGGCGCTCGGCGTCGAGCACCGCGGCGCCCGCGTCGAACCGGCTGATCTCGAGCAGGTCGGCGAGCAGGTCCTCGAACCGGTCGAGCTGGGCCTGCAGCAGCTCGGTCGAGCGCCGGGACACGGGGTCGAACTCCTCGCGCGAGGAGTGCAGGACCTCGGACGCCATGCGGATCGTCGTGAGCGGCGTGCGCAGCTCGTGCGAGACGTCGGAGACGAACCGCCGCTGGAGCATCGACAGCTCCTCCATGCGCCCGATCTGCTCCTGCAGGCTCTGCGCCATCTCGTTGAACGAGTGCGCGAGGGACGCCATCTCGTCGTGGCCCTTGACGGGCAGGCGCTCGTCGAGGCGACCGTCGGCGAGGCGCTCCGCGACGCTCGCCGCCTGCCGCACGGGCAGCACGGCCTGCCGTGTGACGAGCGCCGTGATGCCCACGAGCAGCGCGAGCAGCACGAGCGCGCCGACCAGCAGCACCGACTGCAGGAACCGCAGCGTCTCCTGGTCGGCCTGCAGGTCGTAGAGGTAGTAGAGCTCGTACGTGCCGGCGACGGGCACCTCGACCGTGGACCCCACGACGATCCCGGGCACGACGCCCGACGACTCGGGTCGCATCGGGTCGACGGGGATGGCCACGGACTGGAGGAACTGCCCGCCGTCGGCCTCGACGGTCGCCTCGCGCATCTCGGGCGAGACGAGGTCGGCGAGCTGCGGGTTCGTCGACTGGTCGAGGAAGCCGACGGTGCCCGACCCGCCGGACTGCCACAGGAAGACGTCGCGCGAGGACCCCGTGGACTGCAGGAGGGAGAAGAGGTCGAACAGCAGGGACTGCGCCTCGGTCGCGGTCGACGCGGGCGACGCGTCGAGCGTGCGACGCGCCTGCTGCGTCGACTGCGCGCTCTCGAGGTCGATCTCCGCCGCGCGCCGCTCGTAGAGGCCGTCGCGCATCGAGTCCGTGAGGTACGCGCCGAGCGCGCCGACCGTGAGGACGCCCACGACGAGCGCCGAGGTGACGACGCGCAGCTGCATCGACGAGCGCCACCGCCACACGACGCGGCGGGCGGTCGCGCGCGACCGTCGCCGGGCCCGGCGCCAGAGCCCTCGCCAGCGCCCGTCGGTGGAGCCGGCCGGCGTGCTCACGTGCGGGTCGCGCCCGCCTTGTAGCCGACGCCGCGCACCGTGAGGACGATCTCCGGGTTCTCCGGGTCGTGCTCGATCTTCGAGCGCAGGCGCTGCACGTGGACGTTGACGAGGCGCGTGTCCGCCGCGTGCCGGTAGCCCCAGACCTTCTCGAGGAGGACCTCGCGCGTGAAGACCTGCCACGGCTTGCGCGCGAGCGCGACGAGCAGGTCGAACTCCAGCGGCGTGAGCGCGACCGGCTCGCCGCCGCGCGAGACGCGGTGGCCCGTGACGTCGATCTCGACGTCGCCGATCGACAGGTGCTCGGGCGCGGGCTCCTCGGTGCGGCGCAGGCGCGCGCGGATCCGGGCGACGAGCTCCTTGGGCTTGAACGGCTTGGAGATGTAGTCGTCGGCGCCCGACTCGAGCCCGAGCACGACGTCGACCGTGTCGCTCTTCGCCGTGAGCATGATGATCGGCACGCCCGACTCCGCGCGGATGAGGCGGCACACCTCGGTGCCGTCCTTGCCGGGGAGCATGAGGTCGAGCAGCACGAGGTCCGGCTGGGTGCTGCGGAACGTCTCGAGCGCGAGGTCGCCGTCCGCGCAGAAGACGGGTTCGAAGCCCTCGGAGCGCAGGACGATCCCGATCATCTCGGCCAGAGCGGTGTCGTCGTCCACCACGAGCACACGAACCTTCATGCGGACATCTTGCCATCGACGGGCCGTCCCTCGGCGAGGCCCCGGGGTGCGGCGCGGGTGAAGCCGCGGCCCGGTGCGCGGCGGCGGGCCGGCCAGCCGCCGTGCGGGGGCCCGTACTAGGGTGGCCTCGCCGCCGGTGCCGTTGTCGCCTGCGGCCAGGACCGACGCCCGAGCCGACCGCGGGGGACCACGAGCACATGAGCACACCCGACACCTCCGGCACGCCGGACGGTGCCACGCCGGAGCCGACGGCGACGCCCGGCCCGACGCCGCCCGCCACCCCCGGGCAGGGCGACGCGAGCGGGTGGGGCACGCCCACGTACGGGCAGCCCGGCTACGGCCCGGGCCCGACTCCCCCGCAGCCGCGGTACGGCCAGTACGCGCCCGGGCACGAGCCCGGTCAGGGCCCGGCGCCGGACCAGCCCGCCGCGCCCGCGTCCCCCGGGGCGTGGGGGCAGCCGGGCAGCGCGCCCGCCCCGACGCAGGGCGGGCCCGGTTACGGCCAGCCGCAGTACGGCCAGCCCGGCTACGGCCAGCCGCAGCACGGTCAGGGCGCACCGGGGCAGTACGGGCAGGGCCAGTACGGGCAGCAGTACGGCGCGCCGGGCTACGGACCGGCCCCGGGCTTCGCGGGCGCGCCGTACGCGCCGCCTGCCGCCAAGCCCGGCATCGTGCCCCTGCGGCCGCTGACGCTCGGCGAGATCTTCGACGGCGCGTTCGGCGCCATCCGCCACAACCCGCGCGTCATGCTCGGCCTGAGCTCGCTCGTCGTCGTCGTCGCGACGGTCGTCGGCGCCCTGCTCGGCTGGGCGTTCTCCGGCTACTTCGCCGACTTCTTCTTCGCCCTCCCCGACGAGTCGGGCCTCGGAGGCATGGAGAACGACTTCGCGATGCTCTACTCGAGCACGCTCGGCACGGGCCTCACCACGAGCCTCGCGACCCCGATCGTCAGCGGCCTGCTGACGGTGTCGATCGGGCAGTCCGTGATCGGGCGCAAGGCCACGACCGGCGAGGTCTGGTCGCAGGTCGGGCGCCGGGCCTGGTTCCTCATCGGCTTCTCGCTGCTGCTCGGCCTCGCATGGGGCGTGGCCGTGGGTCTCGTCGTCCTCCTCGTCGCGCTCGGGTTCGCCGCGTCGACGGGGCTCGGCGTCGCGCTCGTGATCATCGCCCTCCCGGGTCTCCTGGCGCTCGCGGTGTGGGTCGGCACCCGCACCGGTCTCGTGCCGCCCGCGCTCGCGCTCGAGGGCCAGCCGTTCTGGGCGACCGTGAAGCGCTCGTGGCTCCTGACGCGCGGCAGCTTCTGGCGGCTCTTCGGCATCTACCTCCTCGCCTACGTCGCGATGTACGTCGTCGTGCAGATCGTCGTCTCGCCCTTCAGCCTCGTGAGCACGTTCCTCCTCGCCGCGGGCCAGGCGTTCCTGGCGAACGCGCTGCTCGCTCTCGGCATCGCCGTCTCGACGATCGTCATGACCCTCTTCCTCGGGAGCGTCGTCGCGCTGCTCTACATCGACGTCCGCATGCGTCGTGAGGGGCTGGACGTCGAGCTCGCGGCCGCGGCGAGCGAGCAGCCGCGCGCATGACGCCGTGGTCGCTCGCGGCCGACGTGCCCGTGCAGCCCGGCGCCGACGAGGCGCGCCGCTGGCTCGTCGAGGAGCTCGCGAAGCCCGAGTACCGCACCGACCCGTCGCTCCTGCAGCGGTTCCTCGACTGGCTCGCCGACCTCTTCGACGGCGCGACGGGGATCGACCTGGGCGGTCCGGCCACGGCCGCGCTCGTCGTCGCGGGCGTCGCGCTCGTCGCCGGGATCGCGTACTGGGTCGCCGGTCCGGTGCGCCTGTCGCGCCGCGCGAAGGCGTCGGCCGTCGTGCTCGACGACGACACGCGCCCGGCGTCCGACCTGCGCGCCGCCGCCGACGACGCCGCGGCGCGCGGCGACTGGGCGACGGCCGCGCTCGAGCGCTTCCGCGCCGTCGTGCGCTCGCTCGAGGAGCGCGCGGTGATCGACCCCCGGCCGGGGCGCACCGCGTGGGAGGCCGCGCAGACCGCGGGCGAGCGCGTGCCCGAGGTCGCGGACGGGCTCGAACGAGGCGCGCACCTGTTCGACGACGTCGCGTACGGCAAGGCGGTCGTCGGCCCCGAGGCGGACGCGTTCCTGCGTGCGCTCGACGAGCGCACGCTCGCCGCGCGCCCCGCGCTGCGCCCCGAGGTCGCGTCGGCCGCCGCCCCGGGGGGTGACGGCGCGTGAGCACGACCACGGACGACGGGCGCGTCGTCACGACGTCCCACGTGCCCGTCGTCGGCGACGGCACGACGGCCGGGTCGCGCGCCCGGCGCCGGTGGCGCAGCGCGCGCTGGCCCCTCCTCGTCGTCGTCGCGCTGCTCGCGCTCGCGGGCCTGTCCGCGATCGCGCGCCCCACGACGTCGGCGACGCCGCTCGCACCCGACAACCCGGGCCCCGCGGGGGCACGCGCCGTCGCCGAGGTGCTGGGCGACCGAGGCGTCGAGGTGACGTACGTGCGCACGGTCGCCGACGCGGTCGCCGCGGCGGCCGACGGCGGCACCTTGCTCGTCGCGGAGGGCGACTTCCTGCTCGACGAGCAGGTCGACGCGATCGTGCGCACGCGCGCCGACCTCGTCCTCGTGGCGCCCCCGGACCACCTGCTCGACGCCGCGACCGGCGGGAGCGCCGGCCTCGCCTACGAGTGGGGCTCGGGCGGCGCGGCGCGCAGCGCGCGCTGCGACGACCCGGCCGCGCAGGCGGCCGGCTCCGTGCGCTCGGACGGCGTCGGCCTCGTCGACCTCGACGGGACGAACGTGCTGTGCTTCCCCTCGCCCGACGACCCGGGCGTCGGCGCGTACCTCGTGCACGAGGCCGAGGGGCGCACCGTGCGCGTGGTCGACACCTCCTCCGTGCTGCGCAACGACGCCGTCGCCGAGGACGGCGCCGCCGCCCTCGCCCTGTGGACGCTCGGCGCGCACGACCGCCTCGTGTGGCTCGTGCCCGACCCGTTCGACACGTCGTTCGAGGGCGGCGAGGACGAGCAGGCACCGGCGCTGTCCCTGCCGCCGTGGTTCGGCGTCGTCGCGCTCCAGGCCCTCGTCGTCGTGCTCGCGGTGATGCTCTGGCGCGGGCGTCGCCTCGGCCCGCTCGTGACCGAGGACCTGCCCGTCGTCGTGCGCGCGGCGGAGACGACGCGCGGGCGCGGCCGGCTCTACCGGCGCGCCGGTGCCCGCGGGCACGCCGCCGCGGGTCTGCGCGCGAGCGCCGCCGACCGCCTCGCGAACCGCCTCGGCCTGCCCCGCTCGGCCGACGCCCCCGCGCTCGTCGACGCCGTCGCGCGCGCGACGGGCCGACCGGGCGAGCAGGTCGCCCAGCTCCTGTACGGACCACCACCCGCCGACGACGCGGCGCTGCTCGAGCTCGCGCGTCACCTTGACCGGATCGAGAGCGAGGTCTACCACTCGTGACGCACCACCCCGACGGCTCCGTGCCGCAGCCCGACCGCTTCGCGCCGCCGCCCGCGCAGGACCCGAGCGTCGCCGACCGCGTGAGCGCGGCCGCCGGCCCGCCCGCGCACCAGCCCGGCCCGCCCGCGCACCAGCCCGGCCCGCCCGGCCCGCCCGGGCCTCAGGTGCCCGGTGCCCCGGCACCGCAGGGGCCCGCGCCGCACGCGCAGCCCGCCCCGGGGCACCCGGCGACCGCCACCGCGTCGCACGACGTGCCGCCCGCGCCGACACCGGAGCTGCGCCAGGCACTGGCCGCCGTGCGCACCGAGGTCGGCAAGGCCGTCGTCGGGCAGGACGGCGCGGTGACGAGCCTGCTCATCGCGCTGCTCTGCAAGGGGCACGTGCTGCTCGAGGGCGTGCCCGGCGTCGCCAAGACGCTGCTCGTGCGCACGCTCGCGGCGTCGCTCGACCTCGGCACCAAGCGCGTGCAGTTCACGCCCGACCTCATGCCCGGCGACGTCACGGGCTCGCTCGTGTACGACGCGCGGACCGCCGAGTTCTCGTTCCGCGAGGGCCCGGTCTTCACGAACCTCCTGCTCGCCGACGAGATCAACCGCACGCCCCCCAAGACGCAAGCGTCGCTCCTGGAGGCCATGGAGGAGCGGCAGGTGTCCGTCGACGGCACGCCGCGCCCGCTGCCCGACCCGTTCCTCGTCATCGCGACGCAGAACCCCGTCGAGTACGAGGGCACGTACCCGCTCCCCGAGGCACAGCTCGACCGGTTCCTGCTCAAGGTCGTGCTGCCGCTGCCGGAGCGCGAGCAGGAGGTCGAGGTGCTCGCGCGCCACGCCGCGGGCTTCAACCCGCGCGACCTCGCGGCCGCGGGCGTCCGTGCCGTCGCGGGGCGCGACGTGCTCGACCGCGCGCGCGAGGAGGTCGCGCGCGTCCAGGTCGCGCGCGAGGTCCTCGGCTACGCCGTCGACGTGTGCCGCGCGACCCGCCACTCCCCCTCGCTGTCGCTCGGCGTCTCCCCGCGCGGTGCGACGGCGCTGCTCGCGACGTCGCGCGCGTGGGCGTGGCTCTCGGGCCGCTCCTACGTGACCCCGGACGACGTCAAGGCGCTCGCGCACCCCACGCTGCGCCACCGCGTGCAGCTGCGGCCCGAGGCCGAGCTCGAGGGCGTGACGGCCGAGAGCGTGCTCGACACCGTGCTCGCGTCCGTCCCCGTCCCCCGCTGAGGCGCCGCTCGTGGCCCTGACGTGGCGCGCCGTCGTGCTGACGGCGCTCGGGATCGTCCCCGTGCTGCTGTTCCCCGTGCCGGGAACGGTGCTCGTGTGGACGCTGCTCGTCGTCGCGCTGTGCGCGCTCGACGTCGCGCTCGCGGCGTCCCCGCGGCGGGTCGCGATCGAGCGCCGCGTCCCCGGCTCGGTACGGCTCACCGACACCACGACGTCCCGCCTCACGCTCACGAACCTCGCGTCGCGACGGCTGCGCGCGCTCGTGCGCGACGCGTGGCCGCCGTCGGCGGGGACGCAGGTCAACCGGCACGCGGTCGACCTGCCGCCCGGCGAGGCGACGCGCGTGACGACGGTGCTCGTGCCCACGCGGCGCGGCGAGCGCGTCGCGGACCGTGTCACGATCCGGTCGTCCGGCCCGCTGCGGCTCGCGGCGCGCCAGGCCTCGATCCCCGTGCCCGGGCGCCTGCGCGTCCTGCCGGAGTTCGCGTCGCGACGCCACCTGCCGAGCCGGCTCGCGCGCCTGCGCGAGATGGACGGTCGTGCGGCGGTCCAGGTGCGCGGCGAGGGCACCGAGTTCGACTCGCTGCGCGAGTACGTCATCGGGGACGACGTGCGCTCGATCGACTGGCGGGCGTCCGCGCGGGGCCGCGACATGGTCGTGCGCACGTGGCGCCCGGAGCGCGACCGCCGGGTGCTGATCGTCGTCGACACGTCGCGCACCTCGGCGACGCGCGTGGGCGACGAGCCGCGCCTCGACGCGAGCATCGAGGCCGCGCTGCTGCTCGCCGCGCTCGCGGGCCGCGCGGGCGACCGCGTCGAGCTCGTCGCGTACGACCGCACGGTGCGCTCGCGCGTCGCCGGGGCCGCCGGTCCGCGGCTCATGCCCGCGATGGCGGACGCGCTCGCCCCGCTCGAGCCCGCGCTGCTCGAGACGGACTGGCCCGGGCTCGTCGGCGCGGTGCACGAGCGTCTGTCGCAGCGCGCGCTCGTGGTGCTCCTGTCGACGCTCGACCCCGCCGCGGTCGAGACCGGGCTGCTGCCCGTCGTCGGGCAGCTCACCGCCAAGCACCAGGTCGTCCTCGCGGCCGCCGGGGACCCCGAGGTCGCCGCGCTGCGCGACGAGCGCTCGGGCACGGCCGAGGTGTACGACGCCGCGGCCGCCGCGCGCGGCGAGATCGAGCGTGCGGCGGTGACGACGGTGCTGCGCCAGCGCGGCGTCGAGGTCGTCGACGCCCTCCCGGACGACCTCGCCCCGCGCCTCGCCGACACCTACCTCGCGCTCAAGGCGGCTGGCCGCCTCTGACCCCCGCCCACCCCTGAGCCGCCGACCATGTGTCTGTGGCTCGTCCGCGGCCAGGGACGAGCCCTCAGCGCATGCTCGGCGCCGGGACCGCACGGGTCGGGCGGTAGGGTCGTCGAGCACGTCCCCCGACCTCAGGAGACCCCGTGGCCTGGCAGCCGACCGACCCCCGGCAGCGCGCCCGACGCAACCGCCGCGTCGCGATGATCGTCGTGGCGGCGCTGCTCGCGACGTTCCTCATCCCCGCGCTCGCGATCGTGCTCTCCTGACCCGGCGATGGGCGACGAGCGGCACGGGCCGCGACTGAGCCACGACGACCTCAACCGCGCGCTGCTCGCGCGGCAGCACCTCGACGTGCCGCGCGACGCCACGGTGCTCGACGAGGTGCGCCACCTCGTGGGGCTGCAGTCGCAGGTCCCGTCGTCGCCGTACCCCGCGCTCTGGTCGCGCCTGGCGACCTTCGCCCCGGCCGACCTGGGCGACCGCCTGCTCGACCGCGAGGTCGTGCGCGTCGCGACCCTGCGCGGCACGGTGCACCTCGTGGCCGCCGACGACGCGCTCGAGCTCACCGCGCTCGCCCGCCCGGGCCTCGCGACGTACCTGCGGTCGAAGAACCAGCACGGGACGGCGCTCGCGCACGTCGACCTCGACGACGTCGAGCGCGCCGCGCGCGACCTGCTCGCCGAGCCGCTCACGTCGGTCGAGCTCGGGCGGCGCCTCGCGCAGCGGTGGGAGGACGTGGACCCCACGCACCTCGCGTACGCCGCGCGATGCCTCCTCCCGCTCGTCCAGGTCCCGCCGCGCGGCCTGTGGGGTGCGAGCGGCCCGGGCACCACGACCACGTGGACGACGGCGCACGCGTGGCTCGGACGGTCCGACCCGGTGCTCGACGCCGTCGCGCACGACGCCGACCCCGACGCGGTCCTCGCCGCGCGCGTGCGGCTCGTGCGCCGCTACCTCGCGGCGTTCGGGCCCGCGTCCGTCGCGGACGCGCAGCGCTGGGCGGGCCTGACGCGCCTGCGCGCCGCGTTCGACGCGCTGCGCCCTGAGCTCACGACCTTCACCGGCCCGGACGGCACGCCGCTGTTCGACCTCCCCGACGCGCCCCGGCCGCCCGGCACGGCACCCGTGCCGGTGGTCCTCGCGGGCGACTTCGACAACCTCGTGCTGTCGCACGCCGACCGCACGCGCGTCCTCGGCGACGTGCCCGTGAAGAGCGTCGTCAGCGTCAACGGGCAGGTGGCGGCGACGGTGCTCGTCGAGGGCCGGGTCGCCGGGGCCTGGACGGCCCGCCCCGACGGAGAGGACACCGTGCTCGTGGAGGTCCGACCGCTCGGCGCCGACCGGCTGCGCGCACCGGGCGTCCGCGAGGGGATCGAGGACCGGGCGCGGTCGTGGGTCGGGTGCGCGTGGCCGCACGCCCGGGCGCGCGTCGTCGTGCACGACGCGAGCGCGTGACCGGCGGGTCGAGGACGGCTCAGGCGGCCACCGGCACGACGTCGCCCGCGTGGTCCGCGGTGAGGTCGCCCGTCTCGCCCGCCGCCACGGCGCGGCGGCCCAGGACGATCGTGTAGACCCAGAACGCGGCGAGCGCGAGGGCGCCGATGACGATCTTGAGCCACCACGGCATCGTCGAGCCGGTGACGAAGCCCTCGATGACGCCCGAGACCGCGAGCGCGATCGCGAGCCCGATCGCGACGGTCACGAGGGCACGTCCCTCCTGGGCGAGCGCGCGCGAGCGCGGCAGCGGGCCCGGGTCCACCCACGCCCAGAAGATGCGCAGGCCCGCGGCGCCGGCGACGAACACGGACATGAGCTCGAGCAGCCCGTGGGGCGTGATGAGCTGGAGGAAGAGCGCGAGCTCGCCGTGCGCCGCCATCATGCCGCCGATCGACCCGACGGCCACCGCGTTGGAGAACAGCACGTACGCGGGGAAGACGCCCGTGATGCCCAGCCCGACGCACTGCGCCGCGATCCACGCGTTGTTGGTCCACACGACGGCGGCGAAGTCGATGCCCGGGTCGTAGTAGGACGCGAACGCCTCGTCGACGTAGTTCTCCTGGACGCTCGGCGGGCCCATCGACGCGAGGCCCTCGGGGGTCGTGGCGACCCACACGCCCGCGACGAGGCCGACGACGAGGCACGCGACCGTCACGCCGACCGACCACCACCGGATGCGGTACAGCGCGGCCGGGAGCGACACCGTGAGGAACCGGACCACGTCGCGCCACGCGGGCTCGTGTGCGCCGGCGATGCGCGTGCGCGCCCGGCCGAGGAGCACGGAGAGCTGTGAGACGAGCACCGGGTCGGGCGCGACGGACCGCACGGTCGACAGGTGCGTCGCGACCGCCTGGTAGAGCCGCACGAGCTCGTCGGCCTCGGCGCCGTCGAGCGTGCGGCGCCGCGTGAGGGTCTCCAGGCGGTCCCACTCCGCGCGGTGCACGTCGGTGAAGGCGTCGAGGTCCACGACCGATACCCTGCCACACGAGGCGTGCCGCCGGTGCGCCGACCGGGGGACGGGCGCGGGCCCGGGACGGACGAGGACGAGGAGCGGGCGTGCGCGACGGGATCCTGATCGGCGAGGGCGTGGTCCTCGACGCGCGGCCGGCGTCGTTCGTGACGCGCGGCCTGGCGCTGTTCCTCGACCTCCTGACGATCTTCGTCGTGCTGATCGCGCTCCTGTGGGCCACGGCGGGCACGCTCGAGCTCGTCGACCCCGACCTCGCGCCCGCGATCAGCGTCGCGATCGCCGTGCTCGTCATGGTCGTCGTCCCGACGACGGTCGAGACGCTCTCGCGCGGGCGGTCGCTCGGCAAGCTCGCGCTCGGCATCCGCGTCGTGCGCGACGACGGCGGCCCGGTCCGCTTCCGGCACGCGTTCCTGCGCGCCCTCGTCGGGATCGGCGAGATCTGGTTGACGCTCGGATCCGTCGCGCTCGTCGCGTCGCTGACGAACGACAAGGGCAAGCGGCTCGGCGACATGGCTGCGGGCACGTACGCGATCCGGGTGCGGGGCGGGCGACCGACGCTCGCCCCGCTCGCGATGCCGCCCTACCTCGCCGCGTGGGCCGCCCGGGCCGACATGCGCCGTCTGCCCGACGGCCTCGCGCTCGCGGCCCGCCAGTTCCTCGGCCGCGCGGCCCGGCTGCACCCCGCGTCGCGCGCCCGTCTGGGTCAGGAGCTCGCGGCGCAGGTCGAGCGGTACGTCGCCCCGGGTCCGCCCCCGGGGACGCACCCGGAGGCGTTCCTCGTGGCCGTGCTCACCGAGCGGCGCGAGCGCGACCGGGCCACGGCCCGGCGCGCGCAGGCCCTCGCGCACGAGCAGGCGGAGATGCTGCACCGGCTCCCCTACTCGGTGCCCGACCCGACGCGCTGACGCCGGGGCCGGCGCGTCGGCCGCGGGTCCTCGAACCGCCCGACGAGACGCGAGATCCCGACGAGCACGAGCGCGAACGCGCCGAACCACACGGGCCGGCTCGCCCACCAGTCTGCGCCGCCCACGGCCGGGAGCTCCTGACCGAGCACCACGAGCACGACCCCGACGACGACGATCATCGCCGTGAGGTGCCACAGGTAGACCGTCATCGAGCGCCGCGCGAGGCCCGCGACCACGCCCCGACCCCGCCCGTCGGCCCAACGGACGAGCGGTCCCCGCGCGGCGAGGGCGAACGCGACGAGCGCGACCGCGTGCAGGACGACGGGCGCCGTGGGCGGGCCGAGGTTCGACATCGCGTCGCCCGGCATCCCGACGAGCGACACCGGGTACGGGCCGACCGCGACGAGCAGGGCCGCGAGCGCCGCGGCGGCGAGCCCGACGCCCACGAGCACGAACGGCCGCGGGAGCACCGCCACGGGCACGACCCGGCCGCGGCGCACGACCCGCACGCCCGCCCGCGCGTCGGCGTACAGGAGCCCGATCGCGTAGGGCACGGCCCAGACGAGCAGCACGTCCACGAGCGCGAGGCGCTCGAGCCCGGCGTCGAACCGCAGCACCTCGACGCCGAGCGGCAGGGCGGTGAGCGCGCCGACGGCCCACCAGCCCGCGGCGTGCAGCGCGCGGCGCAGGAGCGGGGTGAGCACCACGAGGCCGAGGTAGACGGCGAGGAACCACAGGAGCTGCGGCGCGAGCGTCGCGAGCGTGCGCACGGCGTCCCCCGGCAGGCCCGCCGCGAGCAGCAGGCCGATCGCGACGGCCCACGCCCCGACGAACACGCCCACGGGGCGCAGCAGCCGCGGCAGGCGCCGCCCGGCGAGGCGCAGTCCGGACGCGAGGTCGGCGGGGACGCTCGGGCGGGCCATGACCCGGCCCGCACCCGCGCGGCCGGGGGACGCTCCGCCGTCGGGCCGGGGCCGCACCCCGTACGCGGCCGACGCCCCGGCCGCGAAGAACAGCAGCGCGAGGACCTGGAGCACCCACGTGACCGTCCAGCCGGCGCCGTGCGCGAGCGCGTTGCCGACGTGCAGGTGCTCCCCGTCCCACGTCGCGTCGGCCATGAGCCAGTGCGCCGTGAGGACGCTCAGGGTGGCGACGGCGCGCACGGCGTCGACGAACACGTCGCGCGGCGGCCGGCGCGGTCCGCGCTGGGCGGCGGCGACCGCGGCGGCGCCCGGGGTCGTGGCGCGGTCCGACGTCGGACGGCCCGTCCGGTCGGGCGACGCACCCGGGCGGGCGGACGTGGGGCGGGCCCGCGACGACGTGCGGGACGGGGACGGCGGCGGCGAGAGGACGGCCACGGGATGCTCCAAGGTCGGCGGTCCGGGGCGGTTGCCCGGTGCTCACCAGTCTCGAAACATCCCGTTCGTCCCGGTACGGGAGGGTCCCCCGGCCTCGCCGCGGCCGGCCACCCGGCCGGTACGGGGGTTGTCCCCCGCGCTCAGACCTTGAGGTAGCGCAGCACGGCGAGCACGCGCCGGTGGTCGCCCGCGTCCTGCGGGAGGCCGAGCTTGCCGAAGATCGACGTGACGTTCTTCTCCACGGCGCCGTAGGACAGGTAGAGCTGCTGCGCGATCGCCGAGTTCGACCGGCCCTGCGCCATCAGCTCCAGCACCTCGGTCTCGCGCGGCGTGAGCCGGGCGAGACCGTCGTCGGCGCGCGAGGCGCCCATGAGCTGGCTGACGGCCTCCGGGTCGAGCACGGTCTGCCCGGCGGCGATGCGCGTGAGCGCGTCGACGAACTCGCCGACGTCGGCCACGCGGTCCTTGAGGAGGTAGCCGACGCCGCGCGCGCCGCCCGTGAGGAGCTCGCTCGCGAAGCGCGTCTCGACGTACTGCGAGAAGAGCAGGACCCCGAGGTCGGGGTGCGCGGCGCGCAGCGTGAGGGCGGCGCGCAGCCCCTCGTCGGTGAACGTGGGCGGCATGCGGATGTCGACGACCGCGACGTCGGGCAGCGCGTCCTGCGCGGCGAGGTGCCCGACCTGGGCGACGAGCTCGTCGCCGTCGGCGACGGCCGTCACGACCTCGTGCCCGCGGCGGGTCACGAGCGCGACGAGCCCGTCCCGCAGGATGGCGGAGTCCTCGGCGATGACGAGGCGCATGGTGTCCTTCCGGTCGGCCGGGCCGTGCGGCCCGGGCTGGTGGGATCCCCCGGGGCCATCGTGCCCGACGCCGGTCCCCCGCCCCGGGAGGACGTCGTCGGGGGCGCGCACGTCAGACGCGCACGGGCAGGAGCACCGTGACGACGGTCGGCCCGCCGACGGGGCTCGTCAGGTCGAGCGTGCCGTCCACGGACCGCACGCGCTCCGCGAGGCCCGCGAGCCCGGACCGGTGCCCGTCCTCCCCGGGCTGCACGACGCGCGCGCCGCCCTGGCCGTCGTCGCGCACCCGCAGGCGCAGGCGCGCGCCGCGCCCGCTCCCCTGCCTCTCGACGAGCACGTAGACGCCCGTCGCGCGTGCGTGCTTGACGGCGTTCGTCACGAGCTCGGCGACGCAGAAGTACGCGATCGACTCGACGGCGGGCGCGAGGCGGCCCGACGCCTCGACCGCGGGGTCGACGTCGACCGTCACGGGCAGGGGCGAGCGTGCGGCGAGGGTCTCGAGCGCGACCGCGAGCCCGTTGTCGAGCGCGGGCGGGTGGATGCCGCGCGCGAGCTCGCGGAGCTCGACGAGGGCCTCCTTGGTCGAGGAGTGCGCGAGGTCGACGAGCTCCAGGGCGTCGACCGGGTCGCCCCCGGACGCCAGCTGCTCCTTCGCCTCGCCGAGCTGCATCGCCACGGCGACGAGGCGCGCCTGCGTGCCGTCGTGCAGGTCGCGCTCGATGCGGCGCAGCTTCGCGTCGGCGTCCTCCACCGTGCGCCCGCGCGACTCCTCGAGGTCGGCGACGCGCAGGCTCGACAGCGTCGGGCCGAGCAGCGCGACGGTGAGCACGCGGAACAGGTGCGCGAACCCGCGCGTGACCTGCGCCCACAGCCAGAGGACGACGAGCCCGGCGAGCACGAGCGCGAGCTGGCGCACGGGGGTGTCGACGAACCAGTCCGCCCCGAACGACGCCCCGCGGTGCCACGACCCGTCGCTCGCCTGCTGCAGCGGGAGCCACCGCGACCAGATCCAGTGGGTCGTGCCGCCCAGGCCGACGGCGAGGAACACCGTGCTAGCGACGAACCCGACGATCGCGAGCGGGAACGTCACGAGGAGGAAGAGGACGGCGCGCCAGCCGGTCCCGTCCCCGATCCCGTGCCACAGGGTGCTCCAGAAGCCCTTGCGGCGGACGTACGGCGCCGGGGCGGCGACGTCCACGCCGAGCGTCGAGCGCGCGATCGACCGGTACATCGAGCCCCAGCCGCGCCCGCCGACCACGACCCAGCCCGCGAGGACGAGCCCGAGGACCGGGACGAGCATCGCGACGAGGAACGTCACGGAGAACACGCCGTACGTGAACGCGAACGGCGCGAGGAGGATCGCGAGCCACAGGTAGCCGTACTCGCGCCACGTGCGCGCCGCGAAGGGCGCGCGCACGAACGACACGCGCTCGCGGTGGTCGACGTAGCGGAGGTCGGGCCGCGAGCCGGTGAACGCCGCGACGTCGCCGGACGCCGCCGGCGCGGTGCCGTCGCGCGTCACGGTCCGGGGACCGGGCGCAGCACCGGTGGACGGGGCGCCCGGCGTCGCGGGGTCGCCCACGGGCGCGACGCTCGGCTGGTCAGGGGTCACGGCAGTCATGGTGCCAGTCTCGACGAGCGCGCGCGGGCGCGACAGGGAGGCGTCCGCCGGGCCGGGGTGGGGACAACCCCCCGGGCGGCGGACGCCGGTCCCGTCAGTGCAGCAGGTACTTCACGGCGATGACGACACCGCCGAACGCGGCGGCCAGCGCCGTCTCGCTCACGAGGCGCCCGCCGCGCGCGCCCGCCCGGTACGCGGCGAAGAAGCCGACGACGCCGAGGAGCACGACCGTGCACCACACCGCGACGAGCGCGGCCTGCTCCACCGCGAGGCCGAGCGCGTGCCCGACCAGGTACACGACGATCCCCGGGACCGCGCCGAGCAGCACGCCCAGGTTGAGCCGGAGCGCCGCGAGCGTCCGCTCCCACAGCGAGTGCCCGCTGTCGTGGAAGCGGCCGCTCACCGCGTCGACGTAGCAGTGCGCGAGCCAGTAGCCCACGGCGACGAGCGACGTCGCGACCACGACGCGGTCACCCGTCGGGGCGTGCACGCTCGACACGGCCATGACGAAGCCCGCGACGATCGCCCCGTAGAGCAGGTCGTGCGGGGGCTCGCGCTCCCAGCGGTCGCCCACGCGGTGCCACAGGGGCCGCACCCGGCCCGGGGGCCGCGTCTCGGTCACCTCACCGCCTCGGCCCGCCGTCCCGCCGCGGGGCGCGGGCGCGCCGGGGACACGCTCGTCGTGCGACGGCTCCATGCTGCCTCCAGGTGGTCCGAGCGGCCCCGTGCTCAGTAGCGGTAGTGCTCGGGCTTGTACGGGCCCTCGACCGGCACGCCCAGGTACTCCGCCTGGGACGGCGAGAGCTCGGTCAGCCGGACGCCGAGCGCACCGAGGTGCAGCCGCGCGACCTTCTCGTCGAGCACCTTGGGCAGGCGGTACACCTGGCGCGCGTAAGCACGCTCGCGGCCCTCGCGCGCGGCGGCGGTCGCGTCCTGGAAGAGCTCGATCTGGCCGATCACCTGGTTGGAGAACGAGTTGCTCATGACGAACGACGGGTGGCCCGTCGCGTTGCCGAGGTTGAGCAGGCGCCCCTCGGACAGCACGACGATCGAGCGGCCCGCGGGCTGCCCGTCCGGGCCCGGCTCGGCGAACGTCCACTCGTGCACCTGCGGCTTGATCTCCGTGCGCGTGACGCCCGGCACCGCGGCGAGGCCCGCCATGTCGATCTCGTTGTCGAAGTGGCCGATGTTCCCGACGACGGCCTTGTCCTTCATCGCGACGAGGTGCTCGGCACGGATGACGTCCTTGTTGCCGGTCGTCGTGATGAAGAAGTCCGCCTCGCCGAGCACGTCCTCGATGCGCGCGACCTGGAACCCGTCCATCGCGGCCTGGAGCGCGCAGATCGGGTCCACCTCGGACACGACGACGCGCGCGCCCTGGCCGCGGAACGCCTCGGCCGCGCCCTTGCCGACGTCGCCGTACCCGGCGACGAACGCGACCTTGCCCCCGATGAGGATGTCGGTCGCGCGGTTGATCCCGTCGGGCAGCGAGTGGCGGATGCCGTACTTGTTGTCGAACTTCGACTTGGTCACCGAGTCGTTGACGTTGATCGCCGGGAACAGCAGCTCGCCGGCCTCGGCGAGCTGGTAGAGACGGTGCACGCCCGTCGTCGTCTCCTCGGTGACGCCCTGGATCCCCTGCGCGACCGTCGTCCAGCGCAGGGGGTCGGCGTCGAGCGCGCGACGCAGCACCGCGCGCACGACGTTCATCTCGTGCGTGTGGTCGGGCTCGCCCGGCAGCGTGTCCGGCGGGACGACCCCGGCGCGCTCGTACTGGAGCCCGAGGTGGACGAGCATCGTGGCGTCGCCGCCGTCGTCGAGGATGAGGTTCGGGCCGGACGGCGTGCCGTCGGCCGCGGGCGGCCAGAGCAGGATCTGCTCGGTGCAGTCCCAGTACTCCTCGAGCGACTCGCCCTTCCACGCGAAGACGGGCACGCCCTGCGGGTCCTCGGGCGTCCCGTGGGGCCCGACGACGACGGCCGCGGCTGCCTCGTCCTGCGTGGAGAAGATGTTGCAGCTCGCCCAGCGCACCTGCGCCCCGAGGGCGACGAGGGTCTCGATGAGGACGGCGGTCTGCACCGTCATGTGGAGCGAGCCCGCGATCCGAGCGCCCGCGAGCGGCTGGGACTCGCCGTACTCGGCGCGCAGCGCCATGAGGCCGGGCATCTCGTGCTCGGCGAGGCGGAGCTGGTGGCGGCCCGCCTCGGCGAGGGACAGGTCGCGGACCTTGTAGCGGCCGGGGACCTCGTCGAAGCCGGGGGTGGCGCCGGACGTCGGGGCCTGCGCTGTGGTGGACATGGTTCTCCTGTGCGATCTCGGTGCCGGCCGGACCGGTCGTGCCGGCCCGCCGGCGGTCGGCCGGTGGCTGCGCTGGGGGCTCCCGTCCGCGCCGTGCGGGACCGCGGTCCCGCCGGGCTCCAGCCTACCGACGACGACGGGCGCGCGGCCGGGGCGCGCGCGGCCGGGGTGCGCGAGCGGGCCGCGCTGCTTCGTCCGACGCGCGCGCCCGGGCGCGCGCGTAACACGAATGCTTGACCATCTCAAGGTCACGAAGGGATAACGATCCGTGATCTGCCGCGATCCCCGTCGTTCCAGCGCTGCCGGGTCAAGAATCGTCCTGGAATCACCCCCGACAGCAGCCCCTCAGGTAGAAGTTGAACCTCGAATCAGGCAGGGTGGTGCGGTACCGATGGATGTCGGACCAGCACGAGGACCGCTGCGCGAGCAGCGCGGAGGGCGCCGCCCGGCGCCGAGCCGCGACGCGCCGACGCGGTCCTCGCGCCACGCCCCCGAGACGCCGCCGCCGGAGCCCCTCTGGCGCCGTCCTCGCGCGGGGCGTGCCGGTCCCCCGCACGGAAGGCGAGGCCCACTCGCGTGACAGCCCCCAGCACGACCCCTCCCGACACCACGACGGCCGCCGACCGGCCGTCGTCCCCGACCGGACCGCCCCCGTCCGACGTCGCCGTCTCCGTGCGCGACGTCTACAAGGTCTTCGGCCGCCGCCCCGTCGAGGCGATCCGCCGCCTCGAGCAGGGCGCGTCGCGCGACGACGTCAAGGCGCTCGGCACCGCCGCGGTCATCGACGCGAGCTTCGACGTGCGCCGCGGCGAGATCTTCGTCGTCATGGGCCTGTCCGGCTCGGGCAAGTCCACGCTCATCCGCATGCTCAACGGCCTGTGGAAGCCCACGTCCGGCCACGTCCTCGTCGGCGGCACCGACCTCGCGGCGACCGACGCCAAGCAGCTGCGCGCCCTGCGCCGCCGCAGCGTGAGCATGGTGTTCCAGCACTTCGCGCTCCTGCCCCACCGCACCGTCCTCGACAACGCGGCGTACCCGCTCGAGATCCAGGGCGTCGCCAAGGCCGAGCGCCGCGAGAAGGCGCGCCGCGCGCTCGACCTCGTCGGGCTCGGCGGCTGGGAGGACTCCCTCCCGTCGCAGCTCTCCGGCGGCATGCGCCAGCGCGTCGGCCTCGCCCGCGCGCTCGCGGCCGACACCGACGTGCTGCTCATGGACGAGGCGTTCAGCGCGCTCGACCCGCTCATCCGCCGCGAGATGCAGGAGCAGCTCCTCGACCTCCAGCAGCGGCTCGGCAAGACGATCGTGTTCATCACGCACGACCTCAACGAGGCCATGCACCTCGGCGACCGCATCGCCGTGATGCGCGACGGCCGGATCGTCCAGATCGGCACCGCCGAGCAGATCCTGTCCGACCCCGCGAACGACTACGTCGCCCAGTTCGTCGCCGACGTCGACCGCACGCGCGTCCTCACCGCGTCGTCCGTCATGGTGCGCCCCGCCGTCGTCGTCCCCGTGAGCGGCGGGCCCCGCCAGGCGAGCCGCGCGATGCGCGAGGCGCAGGTGTCGGCCGCGTACGTCGTCGACCGCCAGCGCGTGCTCCACGGCGTCGTGCGCGACGACGACGCCGTGGCCGCGCTCCGCGCCGGCAAGGAGACCATCGGGGACCTCGTGCACGACGGCGTCGCGCCCGTCTCCCCCGACACGCCCCTCGCGGAGATCTTCGCGCCCGCCGCGGAGTCCTCCCTCCCCGTGCCCGTCACGGACGCCGAGGGCCGGCTCGTGGGCGTCGTCCCGCGCGTGACGCTGCTCGAGGCCATGGTCCCCGCGGACCAGCCCCGCACCGGCGAGATCGACCTCGGCACCGCCCCGGACGCCGTCGCGTCGACCGAGGGAGGTGCCGCGTGACCGACACGCTCGTGCCCCGCATCCCCCTCGGCGACTGGGTCGACACGTTCGTCAGCTGGATCACGACGACGTTCCGTCCCCTGTTCCGCTTCGTCAAGGACGTCCTCGTCGGCGTCTACGACGCGCTCGACACGATCCTGGCGAGCCCGCCGTTCTGGGTCGTCGCCGTCGTGCTCGCCGCCCTCGCGTTCTTCGTCAAGGGCTGGAAGCTGGCGCTCGGCTCGCTCGTCGGGTTCGTCGTCATCGCCGGCGTCGACCAGTGGGGCAACGCGATGGACACCCTCGCGCTCGTCCTGCTGTCGGCGGCGATCGCGCTGCTCCTCGCCGTCCCGCTCGGCATCTGGGCCGCGCGCGACGACCGCGTCTCCGCGGTCGTGCGGCCGGTGCTCGACTTCATGCAGACCATGCCGGCATTCGTCTACCTCATCCCGACCGTCGTCATCTTCCTCACCGGCCCCGTCCCGGGGATCATCGCGACGATCATCTTCGCCATGGCGCCCGGCGTCCGGTTCACCGAGCTCGGCATCCGGCAGGTGGACTCCGAGGTCGTCGAGGCCGGGCACGCGTTCGGCTCCACGCCGGGCCGCATCCTGCGCCAGATCCAGCTCCCGCTCGCCCTGCCGACGATCATGGCCGGCGTCAACCAGGTCATCATGCTGTCGCTCTCCATGGTCGTCATCGCGGGCATGGTCGGCGCCGGCGGCCTCGGCAACGACGTCGTCGCGGCGCTGTCGAGCATCGACATCGCGCTCGGCTTCGAGGCCGGCCTGTCCGTCGTCATCCTCGCGATGTTCCTCGACCGCGTGACCGCCGGCCTCGGCGCCAAGGCGCCCGTCGCGCGCGCCCTCGCCGCGACGCGGGCCTGACCCCACCCACGGCGCGGCCCGCCCGCGCCCCGTACGTCCCGCCCGACGCCGTCGGGCACCCACCCCACCCACGGCGGCCGGTCCCCGGCCGCCCGACGGAAGGACACGCATGACTCCCGCACGCACGTCCCGCACCCGCACCGCCCGCCGCACGGCTGCCGTCGCCGCCGCCGCGGTGCTCGGCCTCGGCCTGAGCGCCTGCGCGTCCGAGTCGGGCTCCGGCTCCGGCGGCGCCTCGACCGGCGAGGACGAGTCCTCGGTCTCGATCGGCATCCCCTCCGGCTGGGACGAGGGCATCGCCGTCTCCCACCTGTGGAAGGCGATCCTCGAGCAGGAGGGCTACGACGTCGAGACGCAGACCGGCGAGATCGGCGTCGTGTTCACCGGCCTCGCGGGCGGCGACTTCGACCTGCTCTTCGACGCGTGGCTCCCGATCACGCACGAGGAGTACGTGAAGAAGTACGGCGACGACATCACCGACCTCGGCACGTGGTACGACGACGCCAAGCTCACGATCGCCGTCAACGAGGACTCGCCCGCGCAGTCCCTCGAGGACCTCGCCTCCATGGCCGACGAGTACGGCAACAAGCTCGTCGGGATCGAGGCGGGCGCGGGCCTGACCAAGGTCACCCAGGACGCGGTCATCCCCACGTACGGCCTCGAGGGCATGGACTACACCATCTCCTCGACCCCGGCCATGCTCGCCGAGCTCAAGGGCGCGACCGAGGCCGGCGAGAACATCGCCGTGACGCTCTGGCGCCCGCACTGGGCCTACGACGAGTTCCCCGTGCGCGACCTCGAGGACCCCGAGGGCACGCTCGGCGACGCCGAGTCCATCCACACCTACGGCGCGGGCGACTTCGAGGAGCGCTACCCGACGCTGACCAAGCTCGTGGGTGCCTTCACCCTCGACGACGAGCAGCTGTTCTCGCTCGAGAACATGATGTTCAACTCCGACGAGCACGCCGACGAGGACGCCGCCGTGCAGGCGTGGCTCGAGGAGAACCCGACGTTCGTCGACGACCTCAAGGAGGCCGCGGGCGTCTGACCACGACCCGCGACGACCTCGGCGGCGCCCGGCTCCGGACAGGAGCCGGGCGCCGCCTCTCTATCATCGTGCGGTGACCTCTCCCCAGACCGAGCTCCGCACGCACCCCCCGCGGCACGCCGCGGCCCGTGCGTCCGCGGGCACGCCGACCGCGCCCAGGACCGACGTCCAGGCGCTGCGCGCGATCGCCGTCGGCGCGGTCGTCCTCAACCACCTGTGGCCGAACCGCCTCCCGGGCGGCTACGTGGGCGTCGACGTCTTCTTCGTCATCTCCGGCTTCCTCATCACGTCCCACCTGCTCAAGGAGCTGCTCGCGACGGGCCGCGTGCGCCTCGCGACGTTCTACGCGCGCCGCGTCCGGCGCCTCCTGCCCGCGGCGCTCCTCGTGCTCACGGTCTCCGCCGTCGCGGTCCGGGCGTTCCTGCCGTACACCGCGTGGACGCGCAGCGCGCAGGAGATCGCCGCCTCGGCGTTCTACGTGGAGAACTGGGCGCTCGCCGCGCAGTCGGTGAACTACTCCGCGCTCAACGAGGACGCCACGGTCGCGCAGCACTACTGGTCGCTGTCGGTCGAGGAGCAGTTCTACCTCCTGTGGCCGCTCCTGCTGGTCGGGCTCTACCTCCTCGCCGTGCGGGGAGGACGGCTCGCCGCGCGCCCGCGCCGCGTCGTCGCCGCCGGGGTCGCCGTCGTCGGGGCCCTCTCGCTCGTCCTGAGCGTCGTCATGACCGTCCGCTCGCCGAGCGAGGCGTACTTCGTCACGCCGGTGCGCTTCTGGGAGTTCGCGCTCGGCGGCCTGCTCGCCCTGGGCGCGACGCGCGTGCGGCTCACGGCCCCGTGGGCGAACCTGCTCGCGATCGCGGGGTTCGCCGCGATCGCGGTCACGGCGGCCGCGTACGGGCCGAGCACGCCGTTCCCCGGATGGCTCGCCGCGGTGCCCGCGCTCGGCACGGCCGCGGTGATCCTCGCCGGCACCGAGCGGCGGCCCCTCCTGCACGACCGGGTGACCGCGCTGCGCCCCGTCCAGGTGCTCGGCGACGTGTCGTACTCGGTGTACCTGTGGCACTGGCCGCTGATCGTGATCGCGCCGTTCGCCCTGAGCCGCTCGCTCACGACGGTCGACAAGCTCGGGATCGCCGTCGCGTCGGTCGCGCTCGCGTGGGTCACCAAGGCGCTCGTCGAGGACACGGGACGGTCGTGGCGCTGGGCCTCGGTGCGTCCGCGGCGGTCGTTCGCGGTCATGGTCGTGGGCATGGCCGTCGTCGGCGCGCTCGCGCTCGGGCTGCACGCCGCCTCCGGCCGGGAGGCGACCGCGGCGGAGCAGCGGGCGCAGGAGGCGGCCGCCGCCGACGCGGCGTGCTACGGGCCGGCGGCGCTCACACCGGGCGCGGCGTGCGACGACCCGTTCGGCCCCGCCGCGAACCCCGTCCTCGGCGACGAGAGCACGTACTACGTCCTCGACCACCCCGACGCGTGCGGCGAGCCGCAGTCCCGCCTCCAGGTGGGCGACACCAGGACGACGGTGCACTGCGACTTCGGCGGCGGGGACGACGCACCGCGCGTGTGGCTCATGGGCGACTCGCACGCGCAGCAGTGGCAGGCGCCGGTCCTCGCGCGCGCCGCGGCGGAGGGCTGGGACGTGACGCTCAGCTTCCTGGGCGCGTGCCCGCCCGCCGAGGTCGAGTACGTCGGCTACCGCGGCAACCCGGCGACCGCGGAGAAGCGCGCGCAGTGCGACGAGTGGCGCGACGCCGTGCACGCCGAGATCGCGGCGGAGCGGCCGGACATGGTGCTCACGTCGAGCTTCGCGCGCGCCGAGCAGGTGGACGACGGGTCCGGACGGTCCGAGTCCGAGCAGTACGTCGAGGGCTTCCGGTCGTACTGGGAGCCGTGGACCGCCGCCGGCATCGACGTCGTCGTCCTCGGCGACCCGCCGATGAACGGGATGGTGCGCGACAAGGACTGCGCGGTCCTCAACCCCGAGGAGCCGGTCGAGTGCGCGGTCGAGCGCGCCGTCGCGCAGCCCGCGGACCCCATGCTCGAGGCGGCGGGCGAGCCGACGCAGGGCCCCGGGCGGCTCGTGCCGGTCGACCTCAGCGACCGCTTCTGCGACGCCGAGCGGTGCTACGCCGTCGTGGGCGGGCTCCCCGTCTACGCCGACCGGGACCACCTCAACAAGCAGTACGCGCTCGGCCTCGAGCCCGACCTCGCCGCGGCGGTCGCGGGCCTGTGAGGCCGGGCGCGGCACCCGGGCGCCGCGCCCGGCCCGGTGCGCCGGCGCACCCGAGGAGGACCGCGCTCAGCGCTCCTTGGCGTACAGGTCCAGGACGTCGTCGAGCGGGCCGTCCGCCCGGAGCTCGCCGCCGCGCAGGTACAGGCCGCGCGTGCAGAAGCGCTGCAGGTCGCCGTTGTTGTGCGAGACGAGGAACAGCGTGCGCCCCGCGGCGAGGAGCTCGTCGATGCGGTTGTAGCACTTGTCGCGGAACGCCTTGTCGCCCACGGCCAGGACCTCGTCCACGAGCAGGATCGGCCCCTCGAGCTGGGAGACCACGGAGAACGCGAGGCGCACCTGCATGCCGGACGAGTAGTGCCGGTAGGGCGAGTCGAGGAACTTGTGGATCTCCGCGAAGTCGACGATCTCGTCGAAGCGCGCGTCGATCTCCTTGCGCGACATCCCGTGGAGGCCCGCCGCGAGGTAGATGTTCTCCCGCCCGGTGAGGTCCGGGACGAAGCCGCCGGTGATCTCGATGAGGGGCGAGACGTCCGCCCGCACGGTCGCCCGGCCCTCGTCCGGCAGCAGGACGCCCGTGACGACCTTGAGGAGCGTCGACTTCCCCTGGCCGTTGCGGCCGATGACCCCGATCGCCTCGCCCGGCGAGACGTCGAAGGAGACGTGGCGCAGCGCCCAGAACGAGTCGCGGGCGGGGCCGCGGTCGCGGCGCAAGATCATCTGCCGCAGGCCGGCGCTGCGCCGTCCGCGGTCGAACTGCACGCCGACGTCCTTCACCGAGATGATGGGGTCGGGAAGCCCCGTGAGCGAGGTCGTCGCCATCACAGCTCCTTCAGCATCGAGCGCTCGGACCGCGCGAAGACGAACCACCCGAACACCAGCGTGAACACCGACAGGCCCCCGGCGATCGCGATCGCGTCCCAGTGCACGGCGTCGGGGAAGAAGCCGGCCCGGTAGGCCGTGATGATGCCGCTCATGGGGTTGAGCAGGTACAGCGTCTTGAGCACCTGCGGGATCCCGGCGTCGTAGACGTCCTGGATCCCGTACAGCACGGGGGACGCGTAGAAGAGCACGCGCATCGCGACGCGGATGAGCGGGTCGATGTCCCGCAGGAGCACCTCGAGCGGGGCGAGGAGAAGGCCCAGCCCGGACAGGAGCAGGAGCTGCATGACGATCGCGACGGGGAACAGCCACAGGTGGGCGTTGACGTGGGGGTGGTAGATGAGCAGGAAGATCCCGAGCACCGGCAGGGAGAACCCGAACTCGACCGTCTTCGACAGCACGACGCGCAGCGGCCAGACCTCGCGCGGCAGCCGCGTCGAGCGCACGAGCCGCGAGTCCTGCCGCAGCGACCGCGAGCTGTCGCCCACGCAGTTCTGGAACCACGTCCAGGGCAGGAGCGCCGCGAGCAGGAAGATGATGTACGGCTCCTCGCCCACCGGGCGCGAGAAGATCTTCGTGAAGACGAACCAGTAGACCGCCGCCATGAGCAGCGGGTCGAGGATCGACCAGAAGTATCCGAGCAGGGAGTCCGCGTACCGGACCTTGAGGTCTCGACGGACGAGGAGGCCCAGGACGGAACGGGCCTTCCACAGCGTCATCGGCCTGTTCACGGCCGCGACGACGCCAGCTTCACTCACTTGTTCCTCCACGCGCTCGGCGCCTCGCTCCCGAGGCCGTCGCACACCCTATCGCCGCCGGACGACCCGGTCGGACGCTCAGTCCTCGTCATCGGAGATCCCGATGGTCGCGCGCCACGCGGACGGCGCGACGAGCGCCTCCGCCCGGGACCGGTACGCCTCGCGCAGCTCGGGCCAGCGGCGCCGCAGCTCGCGGTGCAGCGCGACGGACTCGCGCCACAGGGCGACGAACGCGCGGCGGTCGCGCACGTACCAGCTCCCCGTGCGGTCCTCGCCCGCGAGCACGAGCACGCTGTCGTACCGGGGCAGCTCCCACCACACGCCCTGGCCGCGCTCGAGCTGCACGTCGGGACGCGTCCGCTTCTCCGGCCGCACCGGGAGCAGGAGCTGGCGCGCGACCGCGCGCAGGGTGAACAGCGCGAGCGCGACGCCGCGCGGCCCGTGGCTGCGGCCGGAGACCGGGACGTCCGGGCGGACGGCGGGCGGCGCCGGGGAGTCGACGGTGTACGTGCGCGCCTCCCCGAAGTTCTTCGCGAGCGCGCGCAGCTCACCGAGCCGCGTGCCCATCGTCGCGTGCAGCCGGCCCGGGCCGCGCAGCACGTCGCGCAGCGCGGCGTTGCGGAGCGTCACCGCGTAGTACTGCATCGACAGCAGGTGCTTGAGGTTGAGCCGGCCGCTGTCCGCGAGCAGCGCGCCGCCGTGCTCCTCCTGGGAGTGGAGCAGGGCCGAGACCACGCGGTTGCGCGCGTGGAAGTACGCCTGCCAGTCGATCGCGTCGTCCTTGTCCTGCCACGTGATGTGCCACAGCGCGACGCCGGGCAGCGAGACCGTCGGGACCCCCGCGGCCTTCGCGCGCAGGCCGTACTCGGCGTCGTCCCACTTGATGAAGAACGGCATCGAGAGGCCGATCTCGCGCACGACCGCGGTCGGGATCAGGCACATCCACCAGCCGTTGTAGTCGGCGCGGGGCCGCCGGTGGAGCCAGCGCGTCGCGCGCAGCGACTCCTGCGAGAAGTCGACGAGGCGGTGGTCGGGGTCGGCCGGGCCCCACATGAAGTTGGACTGCTGGACGATCTCGCTCACCGCGTGCAGGTTGGTCGGCCGGTACATGTCGAACATGTGGCCGCCGACGATCGTCGGGCGCGAGCACGCGTCGGCGAAGCGCACCGCGCGGAAGATGCTCTCCGGCTCGATCGCGACGTCGTCGTCGAGGAGCATGACGTGCGTGGAGCCCGCGGCGTCGGCCTCGAGCATGCCGCGCGAGAACCCGCCCGAGCCACCGAGGTTCGGCTGGTCGAGGACGCGCAGGCGGTCGCCGAGCGCGTCGCGGGCCTCGTCGAAGCCCGGCTCCGCGGCGACCTTCCGGGTGCCCTGGTCGACGACGACCACGCGGTCGAGCACGCCGAGCACGTCGTCGTCCGTCGCGAGCGCGCGCAGCGTCCGGACGCAGTAGTCGGGCTTGTTGAACGTGGTGACGGCGACCGTGACGGTGCCGTCCGACGGGACGTCGTCGACCTCCCAGCGCCCGGGTCCGATCTCGACGTCGGCCGACGCCGTGACCTCGAACCAGCACCAGCCGCCGTCCGCGGCGCCCGCCGTCGGGACGTCGAGCCGGACGGTCTGCGCGCCGTCGAACCGGACCGCCTCGAGGCGCGTCGCGTGGCCGCGGGCGTCCGTGCGCACCAGCCGGACCTGCCCCCGGCCGCTCAGCTCGAGCACGAGCGAGACGGTCCGCACGTCGGTGCTCGCCGCCCAGTGCATGAGGGGGAACGCGTTGAAGTACGACGCGAAGGACACGTCGCTGCCCGCGACCAGCCGTGCCGTGCGGCGCGAGACGACGTCGAGCGAGGACGTGACGCCGTGGGGGCTCTCGACGTACAGCGGGAGCTTGTCCAGTTCCGTGGGGTAGACGACGTGCTGGACGGTGATCACGGTGAGCGCCTCGCAGGATGGGTCGAAGAACCGGACGGCCGAGAGACGTGCGCAGCGCCCGGGGGCGGCGCGTCGGCCCGATGGCACAGGCTACCCGCCTCCCTGCCCGGGGCGGCCGAAATCGGCGCGGTTCACAGAATGTGCAGATCGCGTTCACGAACGCGTCGGCGAGCGGTCTTCCGGCCGTCGCTGCCGTAAACTCGGGCCCGCCTCGGGAACGCCTCACGCGCCCGCAGGACCCGCCGACACCCGACCCGAAGGGCTCCCATGTCGCGTCGTCCGGTCACGACGTCCCACGAGCTGCGAGCGAGCCGCTCGCGCCTGCGCCTGCCCGCGCGCGTCCCGGACGACGTCTCCTCGCTCGACGTCCGTCTCAACGGGCACCGGGTCTGGTCGATCGACCTCGTGTCCGACGAGCGGCAGCGCGAGACCCTGGAGCACCGGTGGCCCGCGCCGATCGTGCCGTTCCTCGACGGGACCGCCCGGGTCGAGGTCGCGGACTCCACGACGGGGGACGTCCTGTGGAGCACCGACGTGCGGTTCGGGCGCTCGGACCGGCCCGTCGAGGTCGTCGACGCGCTCGGGCGCCACGTCGCGCTCAACAAGTGGGGGCGCCTCGGCAAGACGTTCGACGGCGCGGACGAGGGCCTGCAGCAGCGCCTGCTCGACCGGCTCGACGTGCTCGTCGACCTGCTGCACGAGCTCGGCCTGCGCCCGTTCGTCGTGGGCGGCACCCTCCTCGGCGCGGTCCGGTCGGGCCACATCCTCCCGCACGACGACGACGCCGACCTCGCCTACCTCTCCGAGCTCAGCCACCCCGCCGAGCTCTCGCTCGAGAACGCGCGCATCGCGGCCGACCTCACGGGCCGCGGGTACGAGATCGTGCGGCACAGCAACGCGCACCTGCAGATCACGTTCCGCCGCGAGGACGGCCTCGTCGACGGGTACATCGACATCTTCACGGCGTTCTTCACGCCCGACGGGCAGATCAACCAGCCGTTCCACGTGCGCGGGCCGATGCGGCGGGAGTCGATGCTGCCGTTCTCGACGGTGACGCTCGAGGGCCGCGACTACCCCGCCCCCGCCGTGCCCGAGGACTGGCTCGTCGTCAACTACGACGAGAACTGGCGCACGCCGCTCCCGGGCTACAAGCTGCGCACGCCGCGCGCCACGGCGCGCCGGTTCCGCAACTGGTTCGGCTCCTACAACTTCCAGCGCGACTTCTGGGAGGACCGCTACCTGTACGACCCCACGAGCGGGGCCGACACAGACCTGCGCGGCGCCGACGCGCTGCTCGCCCGGACCGAGGACGGCGACCTCGTCGTGGACCTGGGCTGCGGCGCGGGGACGGCGGCACGCCACCTCGCGGCGCACGGCCGCCGCGTCGTGGGGGTCGACTACGCCGAGTCCGGGCTGCTGCGCGCGCGCCGCCTGACCGACGACGCGACGGGCGACCGGATCACGTGGCTGCGCCGCAACCTCATCGACCTCCGCGAGGCGGCGGACGTGATCGCGCTGCTCGCCGAGGAGGGGCGGCGCGCGCACGTGCTCGCCAACCACCTCCTCGAGCGGCTCGGCCACCACGGCCGCGCGACCGTCTGGCGTACCCTGCGCCAGTACGCCCGGGCGGGAAGCGTCGTCGCGCTCGTCGTCGACACCGTGCCCGACCCGGACGTGACGTTCCGCGACCCGACGACGTGGCACCTGACGATCGAGGAGATCGAGCGCGAGCTCGCTCCCCTGGGCCTCGCCCTGGAGGGCACGACCCCCCTGCGCGGGACCCCGCGCGACGAGGTCCGCGAGCCCGTGCTGACCTACCTGACCACCGCAGCCCCGAGCTGAGACGAGGACGACATGAAGCAGAAGATCATCGCCGTGGGCGACCGGGTGGCGCCCTCCCTCATGGCGCGCCTGCGGGGCAAGCCCCTGCCGAACCACGCGACGGTGCTCGCGGAGCTCCAGCAGCTGCGCGAGGACGTGCGCGACCTGCGCGCGGAGATCGACGAGTGCCGGCGCGACAACGTCCGCATCGCCGAGCTGACCGACGTCGTCGAGGCGCGCCTCGCCGCCCCGCGGTCGGCGGACTGACCGCCCCGCGCCACCGACCTCGACCCCACGGAACAGCGAGCACCCCATGACACAGAACCCCCACGTGGCAGCCGTCGTCGTGACGTACAACCGTCTCGAGAAGCTCAAGAAGGGCATCGCCGCGATCCGCGCGTCGAGCGTGCGCCCGCAGACGATCCTGCTCGTCGACAACGACTCGACCGACGGCACGGGCGACTACCTCCGCTCGATCGCGGGTGACGAGGACGTCCACGTCCTGTCCCTGCCGAAGAACGTCGGGGGCGCGGGCGGCTTCGCCGCCGGTCTGCGCCGGGCGTACGAGCTCGGCGCCGACTTCTTCTGGATCATGGACGACGACTGCTACCCCGAGCCGGACGCGCTCGAGCGTCTCCTCGACGAGCACCGCGCGGTCGAGGAGCACGTCCACGACCGCGTCCCGTTCGCGTGCTCCGTCGTGAAGTTCGTCGACGGCCAGCTCTGCGAGATGAACGAGGCCGTGACCACGTGGGACTGGCCGCGCTACCTGGTCCAGGGGCTGAACTCGGTCAAGGTGCGCGAGTGCACGTTCGTCTCCGTCCTGCTGCCGCGCTGGACCGTCGAGGAGCACGGCCTGCCCCTCGCCGAGTACTTCATCTGGTACGACGACAAGGAGTTCACCAAGCGCCTCTCGGGCCGCACGCGCCCGGGCATCCAGGTGCTGGACAGCTACGTCGTGCACGACATGGGCGACAACAAGGGCGTGAACTACGGCCAGATCACCGCGCAGAACGTCTGGAAGTTCAAGTACGGCGCCCGCAACCAGTCGTCGTACCGCTGGCACTACGAGGGCAAGCTCTCGTGGATCACCTACGTGAAGACGGTCGTGGGCAAGATGCGCCGCGGCGGGGTGCCGCGCAGCCTGCAGCTGCAGATGGTCCGCCAGCTCCTCGCGGGCATCCGCTTCAACCCGCAGCCGCAGTTCCCGCAGCGCCCGGCGAAGGCGCCGAGCGCCGGCTGACCCCGGCCGCGACGCACGACGGGCCGGTCTCCCCCGCGGGAGACCGGCCCGTCGTGCGTCGTGCGGGCGCTCAGAGGAACTCGTTCGCCCGCTCGAGGTCCTCGGCGAAGTCCACCTCGACCGCGTACAGGTCCGAGACGTCGACGGGCACGACCTGGAGCCCGTCCTTCTCGATCGCGACCTCGATGCCGCGCTCGAAGTAGTCCTGGTCGCCGACCTCGGCGAGCCGCGTCACGAGCGCCGCCTTGTCCGCAGGCGCGACGAAGTTGATGCCGACGGCCTCGCCGAGCGCGCCCTGGACCGTCTTCGACAGCTCGTCGATCCGCCCGTCCGCGTCGACCGTGTACTTGACCTCCTCGTCGCCCACCGCCGCGGTGTTGACGCTGACGAACGACTGCCCGGACTCGATGTACGGCTTGAGCCGCTCGAGGACGCGGGGGTCGAACACGACGTCGCCGTTCATCCACAGCACGCCGCGGTCCCCCGTGGCGCGCAGCGCCTTGAGGAGGCTCTTCGACGTGTTCGTCTGGTCGTAGAGCTCGTTGTACGCGAACGTCACGTCGGGCGCCGCCTCGAGGATCTGCTCGAGCTTGAACCCGACGACGACGAGCACCTGGACGTCACGGCCGAACGCGCCGCGGACGTTGCCCAGCTGCTGGGCGAGGATCGTGCGCCCGTCCTTGAGCTCGGTCAGCGGCTTCGGGAACGGCCGGCCGAGGCGGGTCCCCATCCCGGCGGCCAGGATGACGACCTGGGGCGCGTTGCTCACGGTGTGTCCTTTCGTCTCTCGCTCCGGCTCGCCGACGAGCGGAGCACCGCACCGACTCTACCGACCGGCACGCCGTCGGCCGCGCACGCGGCTAGAGCTCGCGCGCGTCGTCCGGCAGCAGCACGGGGATGCCGTCGCGCACCGGGTAGGCCAGCGGGCGGTCGGGGTCGGTCGAGTGCAGCTCGGGCTCGCCCGACGGGCCGGTGCCGTCCACGAGGCGCGCACCGGTCACGGGGCACCGCAGCGCCTCGCGCACCCAGGGGTCGATCTGCCGGCTCATGCTCGCTCCTCGTCGTCGTGCGCGCGCACGAGCGACAGGACGTCGTCGCGCACCTTCTCCATGATGTCCTCGTCCGCCGCCTCGACGTTGAGCCGCAGCAGCGGCTCGGTGTTCGACGCGCGCAGGTTGAACCACCACTGGGGGTGGGAGTCCCAGTGCGAGACCGTGAGGCCGTCGAGCTCGTCGACCTCGACGGGACCGGCGCCCTGCTGGGTCACGTACGCCTCGACGACCCGGGCCCGCGCGGCGGGCACGTCCGCGACGGTCGAGTTGATCTCGCCCGACGCGACGTACGGCTCGTACATCTCGGCGAGCGCCGACAGCGGGTGCGGCTGCGACCCGAGCGCGGCGAGCACGTGCATCGCCGCGAGCATCCCCGTGTCCGCGAAGAAGAAGTCGCGGAAGTAGTAGTGCGCGCTGTGCTCGCCGCCGAACACCGCGTCGTTGTCGGCCATCTGCGCCTTGATGAACGAGTGGCCCACGCGCGTGCGCACGGTCCGCGCCCCGGCCGCCCCGAGGAAGTCGGGGACCGCGCGCGACGTGATGAGGTTGTGGATCACCGTCGGCGTGCGGCCGGCCTCGACCTCCTTGGCGACCTCGCGCAGGCCGACGAGCGCCGTGATCGCCGACGGCGACACCGGGTCGCCGTGCTCGTCGACGACGAAGCACCGGTCCGCGTCGCCGTCGAACGCGAGCCCGAGGTCGGCGTCGTGCTCGACAACCGCGGCCTGCAGGTCGCGCAGGTTCTCCGGGTCGAGGGGGTTCGCCTCGTGGTTCGGGAACGTGCCGTCGAGCTCGAAGTACAGCGGCACGACGTCGAGCGGCAGCGCGGGCAGGCCCGCGCCCGTGCCGAGGACGGCCGGTACGGTGTGCCCGCCCATGCCGTTGCCGGCGTCGACCACGACCTTGAGCGGGCGGATGCCCGTCAGGTCGACGAGCGAGCGCAGGAACGCGGCGTAGTCGGCGAGCATGTCCTGGTCGGTGACCGTCCCGGGCTCGGCGGCCGCCGCCGGGAGGCCGTCGTCGAGGTAGCCCTCCGCGAGCCGGCGCACCTCGGCCAGCCCCGTGTCCTGACCCACCGGTCGCGCGCCCGCGCGGCACAGCTTGATGCCGTTGTACACCGCCGGGTTGTGACTCGCGGTGAACATCGCGCCGGGCACGCCGAGCGCGCCGGACGCGTGGTAAAGCCCGTCCGTGGAGCACAGCCCGATCCGCACGACGTCCACGCCCGCGTCCGTGAGTCCCGCCGCGAACGCGTCCACGAGCGCGGGTCCGGAGTCGCGCATGTCGTGCCCGACGACGACGCGCGGCCGCGCCGGCGCGTCGCCCGACCCGGCGGGCGCCTCGGGCAGGACGACGGCCCGCGCGAACGCCGCGCCGACGGCCCGCGCCACCTGGGGGTTGAGCTGGTCCGGGACGGTGCCGCGGACGTCGTACGCCTTGATGAGGTGGGAGAGGTCGGTCGTCACGCGCCCACTGTATCCGCGCGCGATCCGCACGCGTCGCGGCGCCCTCCCGGCCGGGATGCCGCTACTGCCCGCTCGCGGCGTACCGGGCCTCGGTGCGCGCCTTGGCGGGGCGCCACCAGTCCTCGTGCTCGCGGTACCACTCCACGGTCCGCGCGAGCCCCTCGCGGAACGACGTGTACCGCGGCGCCCAGCCCAGCTCGGTCCGCAGGCGCGTCGCGTCGATCGCGTACCGCAGGTCGTGGCCCGCGCGGTCCGCGACGACCTCGTAGTCGTCGCGGTCGCGGCCGAAGATCTCGAGGAGGTCCTGGACGACCTCGAGGTTCGAGCGCTCGCCGTCCGCCCCCACGAGGTACGTCTCGCCGGGCGTCCCGCGCTCGACGATCGCCCACACCGCGTCGTTGTGGTCGTCCACGTGGATCCAGTCGCGCACGTTCGCGCCCCGGCCGTAGAGCTTGGGGCGCCCCCCGTCGAGGAGGTTGGTGATCTGCCGCGGGATGAACTTCTCGACGTGCTGGTACGGGCCGTAGTTGTTGGAGCAGTTGGAGATCGTCGCGCGCACGCCGAACGAGCGCACCCACGCGCGCACGAGCAGGTCGCTCGACGCCTTCGTCGACGAGTAGGGCGACGACGGGTTGTACGCCGTGGCCTCGGTGAAGCGCCCCGGGTCGTCGAGCTCGAGGTCCCCGTAGACCTCGTCGGTCGAGACGTGGTGCAGGCGCACGCCGTGCCGGCGCACGGCCTCCAGGAGCGTGAACGTGCCGACGACGTTGGTCCGCACGAAGGGCGACGGGTCCGCGAGCGAGTTGTCGTTGTGCGACTCCGCGGCGAAGTGCACCACGAGGTCGGCCTCGGCGACGAGCCGGTCCACGACGTCCGGGTCCGCCACGTCGCCGACCTCGAGCCGTACGCGGTCGCGCACCGGGTCGAGCGAGCGCGCGTCGCCCGCGTACGTCAGCGCGTCGAGCACGACGACGTGCGCGTCGGGGCGCGTCTCGACCGTGCGACGCACGAAGTTCGCCCCGATGAAGCCGGCGCCTCCGGTCACGAGCACCCGCACAGCCGACCTCCTCGACGCGTCCACCTGCCGCGGCGAGTCTATCGACGGCGCGTCGCGTCCCGGCCCGTCACCGGGCATTTCACCCGCCGCCGGGCGCGGCTCTCGTGAGAGCCTTCCGGGATGAAGGGGATCGTCCTGGCAGGGGGCGCGGGCACGCGCCTGCACCCCATCACGCTCGGCGTGAGCAAGCAGCTCCTGCCCGTCTACGACAAGCCGATGGTCTACTACCCGCTCTCGACGCTCCTGCTCGCCGGGATCCGCGACGTCCTGGTCATCACGACGCCGCACGACGCCGCCGCGTTCGAGCGCCTGCTCGGCGACGGGTCGCAGTTCGGGATCTCCGTCTCCTACGCGGTGCAGGCCGAGCCGAACGGGCTCGCGCAGGCGTTCGTGCTCGGCGCCGACTTCCTCGACGGCGACTCCGCGGCGCTCGTGCTCGGCGACAACATCTTCTACGGTCCCGGTCTCGGCGACCGCCTCCAGCGCTTCACCGGGATCGACGGCGGCGCCGTGTTCGCCTACCGCGTCGCCGACCCGACCGCGTACGGCGTCGTGGAGTTCGACGACTCCGGGCGTGCGCTGAGCATCGAGGAGAAGCCGCAGCGGCCCCGCAGCAGCTACGCCGTGCCGGGCCTGTACTTCTACTCCGCGGACGTGGTCGACGTCGCGCGGTCGCTGCGCCCGTCCGCGCGCGGCGAGTACGAGATCACCGACGTCAACCTGCACTACCTGCGCGAGGGGCGGCTCCAGGTCGAGGTCCTGCCGCGCGGCACCGCGTGGCTCGACACGGGGACCGTCGACTCGCTGCTCGACGCGAGCGACTTCGTCCGCACGATCGAGAACCGGCAGGGTCTGAAGATCGGCGCGCCCGAGGAGGTCGCGTGGCGGCGCGGGTTCCTGGACGACGACGCGCTGCGCGAGCGTGCCCGCTCGCTCGGGCCCTCGCGGTACGGCGCCTACCTGCTGTCGCTGCTCGACGCGTGAGCGCCCGGACCGGCCAGCACGTGCGGCGCCGCGGCGCGCCAGCGCTCGCGCCAGTCGCCGAGCGGCTCGACCCCCGCGCGCCGCAGCGCGTCGTGCCCGAGCACGGACCACGCGGGCCGCGGCGCCGGCCGGGCGGCGGCGGCGCTCGTCGTCGGGCGCACGAGGTCGGGGTCGAGACCGGCCGCGCCCACGACCTCGCGCGCGAGCTCCCACCACGACGCGCGCCCCGCGGACGTCCCGTGGTAGACCCCGCCGGGCGCGCCGGCCCCGACGAGCCGCACCACGAGGTCCGCGAGGTCAGCGGTCCACGTGGGCTGGCCCACCTGGTCGTCGACGACGTCGAGCGCGCCCCGCTCGCGCGCGAGGCGGGCGATCGTGCGCGGGAAGCACGGGCCGTGCGCGCCGTAGAGCCAGGCCGTCCGGACGACGAGCGCGCCGGGGTGCTCGGTGCGCACCGCCCACTCCCCCGCCGCCTTCGAGCGCCCGTACGCGGAGCGCGGGGCGAGGGGCGCGTCCTCGGCGTAGGGGGTCCCGTCCCCCGCGGGGACGACGCCGTCGAACACGTAGTCGGTCGAGACGTGCACGAGCCGGGCGCCGTGCCGCGCCGCGGCCCGGGCGACGTGCTGCGCCCCGACGGCGTTGACGGCGAACGCACGGGCCTCGTCGGCCTCCGCCGCGTCGACCGCCGTGTACGCCGCGCAGCCCACGACCACGTCCGCGCCGTCGACCGCGCGGTCCACCGCGGCGGGGTCCGTCACGTCGAGCCCCGCGCGGTCGAGACCGCGCACGTCCTCGCCCCGCGCGCGCAGCACGGCGACGAGGTCCGTGCCGAGCATCCCCCCGGCCCCCGTGACCAGCCACCGCACCACGACCACCTCCGCACGGCACCCTACCGAGGAGCAGCATGAACGTCCGCGAGCTCGCCGTCCCCGGCGCGTGGGAGCTCACGCCGCGCCAGCACCCCGACGAGCGCGGCGTCTTCCTCGAGTGGTTCACCGCCCCGGCGCTGCGCGCCGCCACGGGGCGCGACCTCGACCTCGCGCAGGCCAACGCCTCCGTGTCGCGCGCGGGGGTCGTGCGCGGCATCCACTACGCCGACGTCCCGCCCGGCCAGGCCAAGTACGTGACGTGCGTGGCCGGCTCGGTGCTCGACGTCGTCGTCGACCTGCGCGTGGGCTCGCCCGCCTTCGGGCGCTGGGACGCCGTGCTGCTCGACACGCGCGAGCGCCGCGCGGTGTTCCTCCCCGAGGGCGTCGGGCACGCGTTCATGGCGCTCGAGGACGGCTCGACGGTCGTCTACCTCTGCTCGAGCGGGTACGCACCCGAGCGCGAGCACGCCGTGGACCCGACCGACCCCGAGATCGGGGTCGAGTGGCCGACGACCGGCCCGGACGGACGCGCGCTCGTGCCGTCGTTCTCCGCCAAGGACGCCGCGGCGCCCTCGCTGCGCGAGGCCCTCGCGGCCGGTGCGCTCCCGCGCGCGGACGAGGTCGAGGCGTTCGTCCGCACCCTGCGGGGCTGAGTCGGTCGGCCGGCTCAGTCGGCCTCGGCGCGCAGCACCCGCAGGTGCCCGCGGCGGCCGACCTCGGTGACGTCGGGCGGCTCGGGCGCGGTGCGCACCTTGCCCGCCTCGCGGACGGCGTCGGCGAGCGCGGACAGGTCGTCGTCGCTCGGGCCGGTCTCGACGAACTGCGGCGACAGCCGCACGACCTCCCACCCGCGCGGCGCGGTGAGCCGCTCCGCGTGCTCGGCGCACAGGTCGTAGCTGTGCGGCTCGGCGAGGTGGGCGAGGGGCCCGAGGACCGCCGTGGAGTCGGCGTAGACGTAGGTGAGGGTCGCGACGGCGGCACGGACGCACGCCGTGCGCGAGCACTGCCTGACGGATCTCACGGGGTGACCTTACGCCTTCCGGGCGCCTCCCGGAGACGGCACACGCCGTCACGTCGGGGCGAGCGGCGCGTCGCGCACGCGCCGCTGCCGCGGCGGGCCGACTAGAGTCGTGGTGTGCGTGGCAACACTCCGAACCCCGGCTCGCGTCCCGAGCCCGCCGGCGCGGGGCGCCGGGCGCGCGACCGCTGGTCGCGGCGCGCCACGCCCGCCCCTCCCCCGGTCTCGTTCGAGGACCTCGTCATCCCCCCGCGCGCGCCCGTGCTGGGCGGCGGCGGCCCGGTGCCGCGGCGCCGCGACCGCCGGGGCCGCGGGATCCGCGGCCCGCTCCTGCCGCCCACCGCGCCCGCGAGCCGCACGCGCGCCGAGAAGTTCGACGACCTCGTCGTGGACGTGGTCGAGCGCATCGAGCGCACGTGGGCGAAGCAGCTGCGCGGGACGGAGTTCGCGGTCGAGGACGTCCCGCCGTCGGACCCGGCCCCGTGGGAGGACGGCGGCGTCCCGCTCGGGCGGTGCTTCCCCGCGGAGTCGGGCCAGCCCGCGCGCGTCGTGGTCTACCGGCGGCCGGTCGAGGCGCGCGCGATCGACGCCGAGGACCTCGAGGACCTCGTGCGCGACGTCCTCGTCGAGCAGGTCGCGCACCTGCTCGCGCGCACGCCCGAGGAGATCGACCCGCGGTACACGGGCGACCGCTGAGCCCCGGCGACCGGCCGCGTCGTCAGGAGCCGAGCCCGGCGGTGTCCGTCGCGCGGACCGCGACCTCGTGCGGCGCGGGCGGGTCGGTCACGGGGAGCAGGACCGAGACGAGGCTGGGCGTCTCGTCGCCCTCGTCACCGCTCGGCGGCCCGGCGCTCGCCGTGACCGACCACACCGGCTCCAGACCCCCGCGCGCGCCGACGACGTCGACCGTCACGGCCGCGGGCACGGCTCCCGCGTCCTCGCCGCCCAGCGTGGCCACGTCGAGCGACTGGGCGCGGCCCGCGGCGAGCCGCACCGTCGTCGCACCGCACTCGGCGCCGTCCTCGCCGTAGGCGCGCACGCGGAGCTCGAGCGTCCCGGTCGGCGCGTCGTCCTCGTCCGTGGCCGCCGCGGGGACGGCGGCCAGCGTCAGGGTCGACGCGGTCCCGGGGACGAGCGCGACCTGCCCCGCGTCGGCGTCCTCCGGGGGCGTGCCGTCGTCGGGCGTGCCGTCGTCGGGCGACCCGCCGGGGGCCGTCCCGTCGGTGGTCGACCCGTCCGGGGCCGGCGCGAGCGGCTGCGCCGCGATCCACGCGCGGTCGTACCGGCGCTCCTCGTGCAGGAGGTCGGGGTCGGGCTCGCCGCGCCGGTCGACCGCCGCGCCCGCGACCACGGGGACGTCGGCGTGGACGGCGACGGCGTACGAGCCGGCGGGCAGCCCGCCGAGCGAGACGTCGGTGACGACGCCCGGCGTGAGCGCGACCTCCTCGACGCCGCGCAGCGGCACCGGACCGTCCTCCCCGTAGACCGTGACGCGGGCCGTGCCCGCCGCGTCGCCCGGCGCCAGGAGACGCAGCCGGGGCGCGTGCGGGTCGTCGACCGCCTCGCCCGCGCTCGCGACACCGGCGAGCGCCAGGTCCTGCGCGGGCTCGGCGCCGGGGACGACGTAGTCGACGCCGAGCGGGACGAGCCCGTCGAGCGTCGAGTGCTGCAGGTAGGCGGTGACGAGCCCGCCGGAGGCCGCGACGTGCACGACGAGCCGCCGCTGCTCGGGGGCCGCCGCCTCGACGAGGGTCACGACCTCCTCGCCCGGGCCCACGAGCTGCTGCCCGCCGCCGGACAGCACGGCCTGGCCGCCCTGACCCCAGACGCCGACCTGGACGACGGCGGGCGTGAGACCCGGGTTCTGCAGCACGAGCTGGGCGCTGCTGCCGATCTGGGTGCTCCCGCCCACGAGCCACTGGCTGATGCCGGGGCGCGAGCAGCTCGCGGCGGCGAGCCCGCGGAGGTCGCCGTCGGTCGTGACCGAGCCGACGGACGCCGCGACGCGCGGCGGCTCGCCGTCCCCGGGGCGCACGGCCAGGACGGCGCCGGTCGACGGGTCCGCGACGTCGGCCACGCCGACGTCACCCCCGGGCTCGCGCTCGACGGGCGTGGCGTCGCCGGCCGCGTCACCGAGCGCGTGGAGGTCGGCCTCGCCGTCGCCGCCGACGATCGCGCGCAGGCTGCTCGTCGTCCCCACGGGGGCCGGGCCGAACTGCGCGTCCCCGACGGTCTCCGGGTCGGTGAGCCGGGCCGGGCCGGGGCACACCGTGAGCTCCTCGGCGGGCTCGACCGCGACCTCCTGCACGGCGTCCGCCGGGGCGGGCGCCGCGGGCAGCAGCCCCGTGCCCGTCGTCCCGAACGCGGCGACCGCACCCACGGCGAGCACGCCGACCAGCCCGGCGCCCGTCGTCGTGACGCGCCGCACCACCGCGCGCGTCCTGCCCCGCGGCGCGCGGGCGCCCTCGTCCCGGGCCGTCTCGTCCGTCGTCGACACCGCGCCTACCTCGTCCCCGCCCGGCGGCGCCGGACCGGCACCGCGAGCAGCACGTACACGAGCAGGGTCGCCCCCGCCGCCGTCATCCAGCCGGACCGGTGGTCCGCCGCGTGGTACACCTCGAGCCGCCCCGCGTCCGCGCCGAGGGCGAAGGCCTGGAGCCCGCCCGTCGTGGCCGGGTCGACCGCCTCGAGCGCCCGGCCGTCGAGCGTCGCGCGCCACCCGGACGACGCGCTCTCCGCGAGCACCACGACGCGGTCGTCCGCGCCGGCGTCGACCGCCGTGTCGACGGGTCGCAGGGCCGCGCGGTCGGCGTCGAGCGGCTGCGTCCCCGCGGCGGACTCGACGCGCGCGTACGACGGCTCGACGCCGTCGGGCGCGACGCGCCACAGGAGGCCCGACCGCCCCTCGGTCACGCGCTCGAGCCCGGGCACCATGTCCAGCCGCGCGACGAGCTCCGCGCGCGCCTGGTCCGCCTCCGCCGCGGCGGGCAGGAGCACCGCCCCGACGCCGAGGCGCGCGAGGCCGTCGGCGACGGCGATCGACGTCCCGGAGACGAGCTCGGCGACGAGCCCCGGCAGGTCGCCCTCGGTCGCGCCCGGGTCGGCCGCCCGCCACGCGTGCACGACGACCGAGGAGTCGACCGCCTGCGGTCCGTCCGAGCGCAGCGCCGCGTACTCGACCACGCCGCCGGCCCCGGGCTCGAGGCTGAGCACGCGCGCCTGCCGCGGGGAGGTCTGCATCTGGCGCCCCACCGGCGGCACGACGGGCTCGGTGGTCGCCCGGACCTCACCGACGCGCGCGTCGTCCCGGTCGAGCACCCCGACCGTCCACGACGCCGCGTTGCCCAGCGGGAGCAGCGTCACCACGAGCGCGAGCGCGACGACCGCGCCCGACCGCCACGCGGGCGCGCCGTGGTCCGGCAGGCGCGGCACGCCGACCAGCGCCGCGCCGAGGAGCGCGAGGAGCGCGAGCGAGATCCCGGCGCCGGGCCAGCCCGTGACCGGGGCGCCGGGCGTCGCCCCCGCCGCGACGACCGTCGACCCGGCGAGCAGCGCGGCGGCGAGGCCGAGCGCCGCGACGAACCACGCGCCGACGGCGAGCCGACGGCCCCGCAGGACCGCGACGAGCGCGAGCACCGCGACGACGGCGCCCACCGTGAACGGCGCCCACCGCGCGAGGAGGTCGACCGCGCCCGAGCCGTCCCGGCCGAACCACGCGCCGACCGCCGTCGGCAGGCCGAGGAGCTGCTGCCACGGCGCGGCGGGCGCGGCCTCGACGGGAGCGCCCGGGTCCGCGAGCATCAGGCGCCACCCGCCGTCGCCCGCCGTTCGGGCGACGTGCACGAGGAACGGCGCGAACAGCACGACCGCCGGGACGGGCACGAGCGCCAGGTAGCGCCGGTGCGCGCGCACGCCGAGCGCGACGATCCCCAGGACGAGCACGCCGACGGGCAGGAGCACGGGCGCTCCGGCCACGGCGACGGCGAACAGGAGACCGGCGGTCGCGGCGGCCGCGAGAGAGCCCGGCTCGCGCCGGGCGGGCGCGCGCGTCGCGTCGGGCGTGGGCGGGGCGACGAGGTCGACGCGCTGCAGCCCGAGCGCGCGCACGACGGCGAGCGCGAGCCACGGCAAAGTCGCGTGCACGAGCACGGCACCGACCCGGCCCGCCCCCACGGCGGAGAGCAGGACGGGCGCGGCGACCCACACGAGCGTCGCCCACGCCCGCACGGGGACGGAGCGGACGAGCGCGCCGGCGGCGAACCACGCGCCCAGCCCGGCCACGAGGAAGCACGCGGGGACGAGGAGGTCGACCGCGACCTGCGTCGCCCCGCCGGCGAGCACCGACGCGGGCACGAGCGCGGAGACGAACGGGTCGGCCGGGGCCGGGGCGCCGAGCCCCGTCGTCACCCAGCCGGTCGTCGCGGCGCGCCACACGTCGCCGAGCGTCCCCGTCGCGGGCAGGAGCGCCCCGCCGACGAGCCGGCCGCCGGCGAGCAGGGCCCCCGCGAGCGGCCCGAAGACGAGCGCGGTGAACGCGAGCAGCACGACGGCCGTCGCGGCGAGCCCGGCACGACGGCGCGCGGCCAGCGCGCGCAGCTCGCGCCGCTCGATGTCGGTGGGCGCCCACGCGGTCCGCCGCTGCTCGGCGCGCGCGAGCCGGCGGTCGCGCCGCTCCGCGAGCACCTCGCGCCACGAGCCGCGCAGGGGCCGCAGCGTGCGACGCGGCAGCCGGCGCGTGCGGCGGGCCGAGCGCCGCGCCCGCGCGACCGGGCCGACGCGGACGAGCGCCCACAGCGGCGCCACGAGCTCGTCGCGCGCGTGGCCGGGCTGCTTCACGAGGAGCCGGTACGCGGCGTGGAACGGCGCGGCGAGGACCATCGCGACCGCGACGAACGGCAGCCACGGCGCGGCCACGCCCACGAGGCGCGCGTGGAGCTGGGAGCGGCGGCGCTGGACGTAGGACGACGAAGGGTCGGGTGCCGGCAGCGTGCTCGACCCGCGTCGGCGCTCGCGCAGGCCGAGCAGCGACGCCTGGGCGTGCCGCACCACCGCGGACGGGACGACGATCACGCGGTGCCCCGCGAGGCGCGCGCGGCGGCACAGGTCGAGCCCGTCGCCGAACGGCCCGAGCTCCGGGTCCGTCCCACCGAGCTCCTGCCACACCGACCGCCGGACGAGCGCGCCCGCGAGGCCGACCGCCAGGACGTCGTCGCGCGCGTCGTGCTGGCCCTGGTCGATCTCGTCGTCGTCGATCCCCGTCATGCGGCGCCCGAGCGGGGTCGTCGTGACGCCCACCTCCACGAGCCGGCTCGCGGTCCCCGGCTCGAACGGCGGGGCGGGCTCGCGCCCCGTGCCCGGGTCCCAGCGCTCCTGCTTCGGCCCCGCGACGGCGACGGCCGACGAGTGCTCGACCGCGCGCAGGAGCTCGGCCAGCGCGTCGGGCGCCGGCGCCGAGTCGTCGTGCAGGAGCCACAGCCACGTGCCCGGGTCGACGTTGCCGAGCGCGACGTCGACCGCGTCGCCGAACGACCGCGCGCGCGGCGCCGCGACGAACCGCGCGTCGCCGAGCTGGAGGCCCTGGTGCTCGCTCGACGCGTCCCCGGCGGCGGCGTCGACCACGACGACCTCGTGCGGGCTCGTGGTCTGCGTGCGCAGCGCCTCGAGCGTGCGCGCGAGGAACGGCGTGCGGCCGCGCGTGACGACGACGGCGGTCACGGTCGTCACCACGGGCAGCGCCCCGGTGACGGCGGCGACGATCTCGGGCGCCGCGACGACGCCCGGCACCGCGGCGGCGCGCGCCGCCGCACCCGGGGTGACGTCGCCGGGACGGGCGCTGCGCGCGGACGTGGTCAGGTCGGAGGAAGTCATGTCCCGTCGATCATGCGACGGACACGGCTCCGGGCGCGGTATTTGCGCTCCCCGGTGTGGCGGGGTGTCGGACCCCGTCACGACGCGCCCGACGGCGCGCGAGCACGCGGCCGGGCGGCGCGGCGTCAGACGACGCGACGCTTGAGCTTGCGGCGCTCGCGCTCGGAGAGCCCGCCCCAGATGCCGAAGCGCTCGTCGTTGGCGAGCGCGTACTCGAGGCACTCCGCCCGGACCTCGCAGCCCGTGCAGACCTTCTTCGCCTCGCGCGTCGACCCGCCCTTCTCCGGGAAGAAGGCCTCCGGGTCGGTCTGGGCGCACAGCGCCCGCTCCTGCCATCCCATGAGCGAGTCGTCGACCGGCTCGCCGAAGAGCGGCAGCACCGGTGCCACCCGCTCCACGTCTCGTTCAGCGTCGGAGGGGAAGACCCCTCCCGCCCCGTCCAGCATGTTCCACATCGTGCGCCCCTTCATGCCGTTCGCAAGGCCTCGCGGCGAGAACCCCGCTGGAAACTGCATTGAAGAAATTACACGCGTGTCGTCCTCGGGCGTCAAGCCGAAATGTGATAGCGAGGAGGAGGCCCGGGGTGAAATTCCGACATCCCGGGAGCGCATATCAGCGTTCTAGGGTGGTGTCCATGGTGACCGCTCCCCACGCACGCGCACCCCGCGCCGACCGCCCCGACGACGTCTCTGACCTGCTCCGACTCCTCGTCCGGGAACCCGGCCGGCCGCGGCTCACGTGGTACGGCGACGACGGCGAACGCGTCGAGCTCTCGGGCGCGGTGCTCGAGAACTGGGTGAACAAGACGACGAACCTTCTCGTCGAGGAATTCGACGCGAGCCCCGGGACGCGCATCCTTCTCGATCTTCCCGCGCATTGGCGCACGACCGTCTGGGCGCTCGCCGCATGGCGCGTCGGAGCGACCGTCGTCCTCGTCGAGGACGACGATACGGCCGAGCCCGCCGCGACGCGACCGGACGTCGTGGTGACCACCCGCCCCGGCCGGTGGTCGGGCACCCGTGCCGACCTCGTGGCGGTCGCCCTGCCCGCGCTCGCGCGCCGGTTCGACGCGGACCTCCCGGCGGGCGCCGTCGACGCCGCGAGCGCCGTCATGACCTACGGCGACCAGGTGGGCTGGGCGCCCGACCCCGACCCGACGGCGACCGCCGTCGAGGGACCGGACGGGTACGCCGTCGGGCACGCGGACCTCGTCGCGCAGGCGCCGGCCCCCGCGGGCGCGGCCCCCGGGTCCCGCGTCCTGCTGCGCGGCACGGGCGCCGTCGCGGACGTCCTGCGGGCGCTGGTCGCGGTCCTGGCCGACGACGGGTCCGTCGTGCTGCTCTCGCCCGGTCGGTCGCGCACCCTCGACGAGGACGGGCCCGCGCTCGAGCGGCTCGTCGCCACCGAGCGCGTCACCGCCGCCCCGGTGCACTGACCGAGGACGCCGGTGGCGCGCACCCCGCGGGGTGCGCGCCACCGTGCGTCGTGCCGTGCGGACCGGTCAGGCGTCGACGCCGCCGCTCTCGAGCGCGGCGCCGCGGCCGAAGTGCGGCGCGAGCTTGTTGTCGACCATCGACAGGGCCGCACCGATGGCCATGTGCATGTCGAGGTACTTGTAGGTGCCGAGGCGCCCGCCGAACAGCACGTCCTTCTCGCCGGCCGCGAGGTCGCGGTACCGGAGCAGGCGCGCGCGGTCGGCCGACGTGTTCACCGGGTAGTACGGCTCGTCGGCGCGCTCGGCGAACCGCGAGAACTCGCGCATGATGACTGTCTTGTCCGTCGGGTAGTCCCGCTCCGGGTGGAAGTGGCGGAACTCGTGGATGCGCGTGTAGGGCACGTCCGCGTCGGCGTAGTTCATCACCGAGGTCCCCTGGAAGTCGCCGACCGGGAGGACCTCCTCCTCGAAGTCGAGCGTGCGCCACGACAGGTCGCCCTCGGCGTAGTCGAAGTACCGGTCCACCGGGCCGGTGTAGACGACGGGGACGTTGCCCACGACGTTGCCCTTGCTCACCGGCTGCGACTCGTCGAAGAAGTCGACGCCGAGCCGCACCTCGATGTTCGGGTGGTCCGCCATGCGCTCCAGCCACGCGGTGTACCCGTCGACGGGCAGACCCTCGTGCGTGTCGTTGAAGTAGCGGTTGTCGTACGTGTAGCGCACGGGCAGGCGGGAGATGATCGACGCCGGCAGCTCGCGCGGGTCCGTCTGCCACTGCTTCGCCGTGTACTCGCGGATGAACGCCTCGTACAGCGGGCGGCCGATGAGCGACACGCCCTGCTCGTCGAGGTTCTCCGGCTTCTTGCCGCCGAGCTCGGCCGACATCTCCTTGACGAGCGCGCGCGCCGCGTCCGGGCCGTGCGCCGAGCGGAAGAACTGGTTGATCGTGCCGAGGTTGATCGGCATCGGGAAGACCTCGCCCCGGTGCGTGGTGTACACGCGGTGGACGTAGCCCGTGAACGCGGTGAAGCGGTTGACGTACTCCCAGACGCGCTCGTTCGACGTGTGGAACAGGTGGGCGCCGTAGCGGTGCACCTCGATCCCCGTCGTCTTCTCCGCCTCGCTGTACGCGTTGCCGCCGATGTGCGGCCGACGGTCGATCACGAGGACCTTCCGGCCGTACTCCTCGGCGACCCGCTCAGCGACGGTCAGGCCGAAGAAGCCCGATCCCACGACGACAAGATCCGCGTCCACGCACACTCCTAGCTCTCGGTCTCAACGCCGCACAGCGTATCCCGGGCACGACGCCCGGTCGTCAGCCCTCGGTCCCCTCGCACGCCGTGACGCGCAGGAGCCGGGAGTCGTCCACGCGCGCGACCTCCTCGGCGACCCCCGCGGCGACCAGGCCGTCGAGCCCGGCGAACCAAGCGCCGTCGTCGCCCCAGAAGTTCTCCCCGCCCAGGTCAAGGACGTACTCGAGCCCGAGGCGCGTGACGGCCGCGCAGACCTCCGGGTCCTCGGCGGCCTGGTTGAGCCGTTCCGCGACGACCGCCCGGTCGCCCTCGAGCGGCATGCGCAGGTGCGGGTAGAGCGTCTCGCGGTCGGTGAGCGCCCACACGAGCACGCTCCCGTCCCACGGCTGCCCGGCGACGACGGCGTCCTCGGGCACGATCCGGTCGACCTCGTCGAGGATGCGCATCTCCGACTCGTCGAGCAGCGTGCTCGTCGTCGACTCCGGCGACACGACGTAGCGGCGGGCGACGTAGTCGTAGGAGTCCTTGAACAGCGCGGTGCGCGGCAGGACCACGAGGAGGACCAGCGCGGCGAGGACCGCCAGCGCAGGCACCGAGAAGACGGCGCGGGCCGCCCGGCCGGTGCCCGGCGTGCCGCGGACCAGGCTCGCGACGCCCGCGACGACGACGGTCAGCCCGATCGTCGCGAGCGGCACCGCGAGCAGCGGGAGCTGGGAGGCGAGGCGCTGGACGTCGCCGTACCAGTAGCCGGTCAGCAGCGCGCGCGTCGCGCCGTCGGCGCTCGACGCGACGACGAACAGCCACGCGAGCACCACGTAGGCGATCGGCAGCCAGCGCCAGCGCGCGACGAACACGGACACGAGGACGCCGAGGAGGACGAGCCCGGCCACGAGCATGTTGCTCGAGCCCGACGGGTGCATGGCGGCGAGCGTCAGGGCGTCGTTGACGGCGTCGCCGGTCGTCGCGCGCGCCGGCCACGACACCTGGGTCCGGAACTCCTCGACGAGCGACACCTGCCCGGCCGCCCAGTACGCGACCACGCAGAGCACGACGAGCGCGACGCCGGGCACCACCGCGCCGACGACGCTGCGCCGCAGGCGCCACGCCCGGACGCTCACGTGCGCGACCCAGTGCCCGAGGAGCGGGACCGCGACGTACCCGAGCGTGAAGAGGCCGTTGGGCTGCGCGAGCGCCATCGCGACCGCGCCGACGCCGACGAACGCGAGCGGCACCAGGCGCGCCCGCCCGCGCGCCCGCCAGAGCGTGAGCCACGCGAGGCCGAGGAGCGCGGGCAGCATCGCGTACGCCAGCAGGTTCGGGTAGAGGATCCCGAACCCGGTGAGCTGGTTGGGGAACTGGGTCATCGCGAACGAGACGGCGACGGTCAGCCCGAGCATGACCGGCCGCGGGCCGAACAGCCCGCGCGCGAGGACGAGCATCGACGCCGGCCAGACGAGGCACGCGACGACGAGCGTGGTCCAGTTGGCGGCGACCACGACGTCGCTGCTCCCCGAGAGCTGCACGAGCAGGGACACGACGTCGTGCCACAGCGCCGGGTAGAACGAGGTCGTGGCGTCGGGCGTCGTGAGCGTCATGTGCAGCGACGACGCGTCGCCGCTGTCGAGGATGAGCCGGACCGAGTTGAGGTGGTACGGCGCGTCGAACGTCTGGGAGACGTGGTCCGGCCCGCCGATGGCGGCCATGAGCCGCCGCGCCTGCAGCACGCCGGCGACGACCACGCTCACGGCCGCCGTGACGAGGACGCGACGCCACACGGGGCTCGACCGGTCGACCCGGGGCGAGCGCCACCCTCCCCCGAGCGCGCGGACGCCCCACGCGACGGCGGCGGTGAGCACGGTGGCCGCGGCGACGACGAGCACCGACCACGGCACGCCCGCGAACCCCGCGACGACCGCGGCCCCGCCGATCAGCGCCGACGACACGAGCGGGGCGGACCCCCAGGCGACGAGCCCGCGCAGACCGCCGGCGTACCCCACCGCGAGTCCGGGGACCCACAGCAGCAGCACCGCCAGGATCCCGATCCAGGCCGTCGGGAGCCACTCGAGCACAACGCCTCCTGCAGTCGTCCGGACGCGTTCCCCGTCCGGGTGGGGTCCCCCGAGCCGCTCGCTCCGGGCAAACTCGCGCAGCGTACCAACCGTCTGTGGCCGTCCGGTGGACGGGGTGCGTCCGTCGGAGGTCGTGCGTGCGAACGCCGCGGCGGGTCGCGCGTGGCTCGACGGGCCCGCGGAGCGGACCGGGCGCTCGGATAGAGTCTGCCCCATGCCCACCACGCCTTCGCGGAGCCTCACCGTCGCCCAGCACCGGATCGGTCAGGACCACCGTCCGTTCGTCGTCGCCGAGATGTCGGGAAACCACAACGGCGACCTCGGGCGCGCCCTCGCGATCGTCGACATGATCGCCGAGAGCGGTGCCCAGTCCGTCAAGCTGCAGACGTACCGCGCCGACACCATCACGATCGACGCGGACGGCCCGGCGTTCCGCGTGAGCGAGGGTCACGAGCTGTGGGGCGGCAAGAACCTCTACCAGCTCTACGAGGAGGCGCACACCCCGTGGGAGTGGCACGCGCCGATCTTCGAGCGCGCGCGCGAGCACGGCCTCGTGCCGTTCTCCAGCCCGTTCGACGACACGGCCGTCGACCTGCTCGAGGACCTGGACGCCCCGCTGTACAAGATCGCGTCGCTCGAGATCGGCGACATCCCCCTCCTGCGCCGCGTGGCGCGCACCGGCAAGCCGGTCGTGCTGTCCACGGGCGCCGCGAACATCTCCGACGTCGACCTCGCCGTGCGGACCATCCGCGCCGAGGGCAACGACCAGATCGTCGTGCTCGGCTGCACGTCGTCGTACCCGGCCTCCCCGGCGGAGTCGAACCTGCGCACGATCCCCGTGCTGCGCGACACGTTCGACGTCGTGGCGGGCCTCTCCGACCACACCATGGGGATCGGCGTCGCGGTCGCGGCGGTCGCCCTGGGCGCGGCGGTCATCGAGAAGCACGTGACGCTCGCGCGCTCCGACGGCGGCGTCGACTCCGACTTCTCGCTCGAGCCCCAGGAGCTCGCCGCGCTCGCCGCCGAGACGGAGCGCGCCTGGCTCGCTCTCGGGTCGGTCCACGTGGGCCCGACCGCCGGCGAGGCGGAGAGCCGCCGCCTGCGCCGGTCGCTCTTCGTCGTCGAGGACGTGCGGGCGGGCGACGAGGTGACGCCGGCGAACGTGCGCTCGATCCGGCCGGCGGGCGGGCTCGAGCCGGTGCACCTCGACACGGTCCTGGGCCGCACGTTCAGCACCGACGTCGTGCGCGGCACGCCGCTCACGTGGGACCTCGTCTGACGGAGCCCACCACGCACCGCCCGGAGCGGTCGTCGTCCGACCGGACGGCGACCGCTCCTCGCATCAGCGGGCCTTGACCAGGACGTCGAAGTCGCCGTCCTTGCGCCCCGGCACGTGGGCGTAGCCCGCCCGGACGAACAGCCGCTGCGACGGGGCGTTGTCCGGCAGGATCACGGCGACGAGCGTCCTGGGCGGGCCGTCGGCCGCGAACGCGTCCTCCGCCGCCCCGAGGACGGCGCCCGCCATGCCCCGCCCGCGCGCCTCGGGGGCGAGGGTGATGGAGACCTCCCACTCGTCGGCCGCCCGGCGGTCGAACCGCACGGTGCCCACGCGGACGCCCGCGCTCTCGACGACGTACAGCCGGCGCTCGGGGTCCTCGAGGACCCGCGCGAGCCAGCCCCGGTGCGCGTCCCACGGGACCGGATCGGACGACCGCGACACCGCCCGCACGGACGGGTCGTTGCGCCAGCGCAGCAGCACGAGGGCGTCCTCGGCCGTCGCGGGTCGCGCGACCGTGCGGCCGTCGGGCGCGAGCGAGCGCGTCCGCTCCCGGAACACCGCGTCCCACGCCCCGACGATCCGCGACGCCCCGCGGCCGTCGACGCCGTCCGGGCGCTCGTGCCGCGAAAGCCGGTCGAGCAGCCCGTCGAGGCGGCGCGCCCCGGCCGCGGCGTCCTCGCGCAGCCCCGCGAGCGTGCCCAGCCCCAGCGCGAAACCCCGCGCGACCGCCGCCTCGTACCCGGGCACCTGGTTGTCCACGACCGCGACAAGCACGGTCGGCACGCCCACGCACGCGAGCTCCCAGGCGGTCGTGCCGGCCGCGCTGAGGACCACGTCGGCGTCCGCGGCGAGCCCGAGGACGCCCGGGAACGGCTCGCGGAGGTCGACGTCGTCCCCCGCCGCGGTGCGCACGTCGTCCCAGCGCGCCGCGGGTGCCACCACGACGAGCTCGCCCACTCGCCCCGTCGCCCGCGCGACGCCCGCGAGCACCGCGGCCGCACCGACGGCGTCCGTCCCGCCCGCGACGACGAGCGCGCGCAGCGGCGCACCCGGCTCGCGCGGGGCCCGGGCCCGGCGCTGCTCCCGCGCGCGCAGCACGTCCTCGCGCATCGGCGCGTACGCGATCCCGCGCAGCACGAGGCCGGACCCGTCGTCGGGACGCTCCGCGTCCTCGGCGCCGAGCGTCGAGTCGACCACGACGTCCGCCGGCCGGCGGCCGAAGGTGCCGTCCTCCATCGACGACAGGAGCGCGCCGGCCCGGTCGAGCTCCGCCCGCGCGCCCGGGCCCGTCGCGTAGTCGTCCACGTGCACGAGGACGGCGCCCTGCTCCGCGGCGAGGACGGCGAGGCCGTCGGGCGGCACGCCCACGCGCTCCAGGCCCGACTCCGCGAGCAGGTCGCGGCCCAGCACCGAGGTCACCTCGCCCGCGAGCGAGACCGTCCAGCCCGCCTCCCGGGCCGCGCGCGCGACGGCCAGCGCCCGGACCAGGTGCCCGACGCCGCCTTCGGGCGTCGCGTCGCACCGCAGCAGCGCGTGGCTCATCCGTCCGTCAGCGCCTTCTGGCGCACCGACGCGTTCGCCGCGACGAGCTCGGGGCACGCGCGCAGGAGGTCGACGACGTCCTGCCACCGGGGCGGAGCGTCGCCGAGGCGGTCCACGACCGCCTCGATCGCGGTCGCGTCCTCCGGTGTGTCGAGCGTCACGCGCAGGTCGTTCGCCGCCGGCGCGACGACGACGCCGAGGCGCCGGAACTCGCGGTCCGCCGCGTAGAGGTAGGACGTGACGTGCACGCGGTGGTGGTCGCGCGCCTCGGCGTCCGCGGCGAGCAGGGCGCCGCGCGAGGCGAGCTCGACGTCGAGGCCGCGGGGCAGCGTGCGCTGCAGCGTCGTCGCGACGTACTCGAGCGTGGGGTCGGCGCGCCACAGCGCCACCACCTGGGTGACGAGCACCGGGTCGACGAGGGGGCAGTCCGCGGTGAGCCGCACGACCGCGTCCGCGGACGTCTCCTCGAGGGCGAGCACGAAGCGCGACAGCACGTCGTCCTCGCTCCCGCGGACCACGCGGACGCCGAGGGAGGACGCGAGCTCGGCGACGGCGTCGTCGCCGGGCGCGGTCGAGGTCGCCACGACCACCTCGTCGACGCCGCGCGCGGCCGTCGCCGCGCGCACCATCCACGCGAGGACGGGTCGGCCGGCGAGCGGACGCAGGACCTTGCCGGGCAGACGGGACGACCCCGTCCGCGCCTGGATCACGGCCACTACCTTCTGGGGGGTCTCATGCACCGTGCCATAATGCTCCATGCGCTCGGCCGCGGCGAAGCCGGTCCGGCGAGAATCCTCCGACTGACGGGAAGAGTTCCGTATGTCCATGCTCACTGGCGCATCGATCCTCGTGACGGGCGGCACCGGCTCCTTCGGCAAGGCGTTCCTGCGCGAGGTGCTCGACAACCACGACCCGCGCCGCATCGTCGTGTTCAGCCGCGACGAGCTCAAGCAGTTCGAGGTGCGCGCGCAGTTCGGCGACGACCCGCGCCTGCGCTGGTTCATCGGCGACGTGCGCGACCGCCGCCGCCTCGAGCGCGCGATGCACGGCGTCGACTACGTGGTGCACGCCGCGGCGCTCAAGCAGGTCGACACCGCGGAGTACAACCCGTTCGAGTACATCGCGACGAACGTCACGGGCTCGCAGAACGTGGTCGAGGCCGCGATCGACGCGGGCGTGAAGAAGGTCGTCGCGCTCTCGACCGACAAGGCGTCGAGCCCGATCAACCTCTACGGCGCGACCAAGCTCTGCGCCGACCGCCTGTTCGTCAGCGCCAACAACTACGCGGCCGCCTACGAGACGCGCTTCTGCGTCGTCCGCTACGGCAACGTCATGGGCTCGCGCGGCAGCGTCGTGCCGAAGTTCAAGGCGCTCGCGGCCGAGGGCAAGTCGCTGCCGATCACGGACAAGCGCATGACCCGCTTCTGGATCACGCTCCCCCAGGCCGTCCAGTTCGTCCTCGACTCGTTCGAGATGATGGAGGGCGGCGAGCTCTACGTCCCGCGCATCCCGAGCATGAAGGTCGTCGACCTCGCGGAGGCGATCGCGCCGGGTGCCGCGCAGCACGAGGTCGGGATCCGCCCCGGCGAGAAGCTCCACGAGGAGATGATTGCCCCGGACGACTCGCGTCGGACGGTGCGCCTGGGCGACCGCTACGTCGTCATGCCGTACGTGGGCGGCTGGGGCTACGAGACGCCCGCCGACGGCGAGCCGGTGGCCGACGGCTTCGCCTACCAGTCCGACACGAACGACCAGTGGCTCTCCGTGGAGGACATCCGCGAGCTCCTCGAGCTGTCGTGAGCGCGGAGCCGATGCTGCCCTACGGCCGGCAGTCGATCGACGAGACCGACGTCGAGGCCGCGGTCGCCGCGCTGCGCAGCGACTGGCTGACCACCGGGCCCGAGGTCGAGCGGTTCGAGGCCGCCGTCGCGGCGCGCGCCGGCGTCCCGCACGCCGTCTCCGTGACCTCGGGGACCGCCGCGCTGCACGTCGCGTACGCGGCCACGGGGGTCGGCCCCGGGGACGAGGTCGTGACGACGCCGCTCACGTTCGTCGCGACCGCCGCCGCCGCCGCGCTGCAGGGCGCGACCGTCGTCTTCGCGGACGTCGACCCCGGCACGGGCAACCTCGACCCCCGCGCGGCGGAGGCCGCGGTGACGGAGCGCACGCGCGTCGTCACGGGCGTCGACTACGCGGGCGTGCCGGTCGACGCCGCCGCGTTCCGCGACCTCGCCGACCGCAAGGGCCTGCTCTTCCTCGAGGACGCGGCGCACTCGATCGGCTCGACGCTCGACGGTCGCCCGGTGGGCTCGCTCGCCGACCTCACGACGTACTCGTTCTTCCCGACGAAGAACCTCACGACGGCCGAGGGCGGTGCCGTCGTGACGGCGGACGACGCGCTCGCCGCACGGGCGCGGTCCTTCAAGAACCACGGCCTCGTGCGCGACCGCGCCGCCCAGCGCTACCCCGACGAGGGCCCGTGGCACCAGGAGGTGCACGCGTTCGGCCTCAACTACCGGCTGCCCGACGTGCTCGCCGCGGTGGGCACGAGCCAGCTCGCGCGCCTCGACGCGTTCGTCGCGCGCCGCGCCGAGGTCAAGGCCGCCTACGACGAGGCGTTCCGCGACCTCGACGAGGTCGAGCTCCCCGTCCGGCCCGAGGGCGCCGCGCCCGCGTGGCACCTGTACCCGCTGCGCGTGCCCGCCGACCGTCGCCGGGCCATCTTCGAGTCGCTCCGCGCCCAGGGCGTCGGCGTCCAGGTGAACTACATCCCGGCGTACTGGCACCCGGTGTTCGAGGACCTCGGCTACCGGCGCGGCCAGTGCCCCGTCGCGGAGGACTACTACCGGCGCGAGATCTCGCTCCCGATGTTCCCGGGCCTGACGGACGCCGACGTCGAGCGCGTCGTCGACGCGACGCGGCACGCACTCGCCACCGCGCGGTGACCGCGGGGCACGACGGCGCGGGCGTCGAGCCCGCGGCCGGGACGACGGGCGACAGCCCTCGCCGGGTCGCGTCGCGCGCGGCGATCTACACCGCCGGGAGCGCGGCCCCGGCCGTCGCCTCGCTCGTCGTCATCCCCCTCATCACGCGCCTGCTGTCCCAGCGCGAGTACGACGTCGTCGCGCTCGGGACGGTCGTCGTCCAGGTGGGCGTCATCCTCGTCGCCCTGGGGATGGGGGCCGCGATCACCCGGGAGTACATCCTCGGGGAGGCGGGCGCCCGCGGCGCCCGGGGGCTGGTCGTGCAGTCGTCCCTCATCAGCGTGCTCGTCGCGGGGCTCGCCCTCGCGCTCGGGCCCCTGTGGGGTCCCGCCGTGCTCGGCCGGCCGTGGGACGCCGCGCTCGCCCTCGCCGTCGTGGCGTCGCTCGGCGGCGGCGTCGTCATCGTCGTCCAGGCGTACCTGCGCGGCGCGGAGCGCCCCGTGCCGTTCGTCCTCCTCGCCGCAGGGGGAACGCTCGTCGGCCCCGCCGTCGGGCTCGTGGTCGTCCTGCTCGGGCAGCGCACGGGCACGGCGTACCTCGCCGCGCTGGCCGCGGGCTACGTGCTCTCGGCGCTGGCCGGCGTCGCGGTGACCTTGCGGTCCGGCCCCCGCGACACGAGCTGGGTGGGGCTGCGCCGCGCGCTGCGCCTCGGCGCCCCGACCGTGCCCCACCAGATCGCGATCTACGTCGCGATCGCCGGCCTCGTCGTCGTCGCGGACCGCCTGCTCGACGCGGGCGGCACGGCCAACATCGTCCTCACGCTCGGTGCGGGGGCGACGGTCCTGACCGGTGCGCTGAACAACGCCTGGGCGCCCCTCATCTACAAGGAGCCGCCCGCGACGCGCCACGCGCGCCTCACGAGCACCACGCGCGTGATCCTGCGCGTCGTCGGCGCGCTCGTCGCCGCCGTCTGCCTCGCGGCGCCCCTGCTCGTGAAGATCGCGTCCCCGCCCACGTACGACCACGAGGCGATGGTGCCCGCCGTCGTCCTCGCGTCGTTCTCCGCGGTCGCCTCCGTCTACTACCTCGCGAGCAGCCACCTCATCCTCGTCCGCGGGCGCACGGGCGTGCTCTCGGTCTCCACGCCGGCCGCCGTCGGTCTCGGCATCGTCGCCGCGGTGCTCGCCGCGCCGGTGTGGGGGCTCGTGGCCGTCGGGGCGTCCTACGCCGTGATGTACCTGCTGCTCGCGCTCTTCACGACGGTCGCGCAGGCCGTCCTCGTGGACCGTCCGTGGCGACCTCCGCTCGCGCCGGTCACGCTCGCCGTCGTGGTCGCGTGCGCCGCCGCGGCGGTCCTGCTGCCCACGGCGACGGGCTGGTGGACCGTGCTCCGCGCGGCGGTCGCGCTGCTCGCCGCCGCGGTGCTGCTCGCGCCGCTGCGCACCGCGCTCCGGCGGTAGTCGGCGGTCGTCAGGCCGCGGGTGCCGACCCGTCGAGCTCGATGGGCTCCGACGACGACGCCCGCGCGCCGCCGAGCGGACGCGGCAGGTAGGACGTGGCGGCGCGCAGCCACGCGAGGTCGATCCCGGACGACGCCTCGGCCGGCTTCTGCTCGCCGGCCGCAGGCTTCGGGGCCGTGGGAGCAGGAGCGCCGCTCCGGCGACGCACGTTGACCAGGGCCCGCTCGACCGGCGACGTCGTCCAGTGCCGCACGAACGGCGCGACTCGGCGACGGTCCCAGCCCAGCGCACGGCGCAGGGCGTCGGGCTCGAGGAGGTCTCCCGCCCCGAGCTCGTCCGTCGCGACCGCGCGCGCGGCGTCGTCGTCGGTCTCGTAGCCGTAGAGCTCGGGCCAGGTCCGCTCGAGGCGCTCGAGCGAGCTCCGGTCCTCCGAGTCGAGCAGCATCGGGTCGCCGTACACGCCGACCGACCGCCCGAGCCACGCCGCGTACACGACGGGCGTCGAGAGGCGGTTCGACACGACGCGGGCGCTGCCCGCGACGAGCCCGACGAGCCGGGCGAGGAAGTCGGGGTCGGTGCGGGCGCCGAGCGTCACGCACCGGTGGCCCGCCTCGCGGTAGGCGTCGACGAGCCGCTCGTCACGCGCGTCGCTCCAGTAGATGGAGACGGTGGACGGCCCCTCCGAGTCGAACCACCGGCGCGCGGCGGCGCGGTGGTCGCCGGAGATCGCCTGCGTCTCGATGCCGTGCACGGGCAGGATGACGGTTCCCTCGCCCCGCGGGCTGTCCTGGAGCCCGCGGCTCACGGCCTCGTACGCGAAGGGTGCGCCGACCGCGGTCGTCGGGGCGCTCGTCGCGGGGTCCCACGCGCGCGAGCGGTGGCTCCACACGAGGAGGCGGTTCGGGCCGCGGTAGGTCGGGCTCGCGAGCCACGGGAAGTCCCGGAAGTGCGTCGTCACCGGCGAGAGCGCGGTCCACCCGTGCTGGACGAGCCCGGCGATGTGCCGCGGGCCGTCCTCGCCGAGGTAGTGCGCGAAGGCACGGCTGTGACCGTAGTAGTGGTTCTGGGACTCCATCCAGCCTCTCCGGTTCCGGGCACGCGTCCACGTGCGTGCGCCGTCGGACGGGACGCACCCCGGGCGACGCGCGCCCAGCATACCGACCGCCGTCCGTGCGGGGTGCGGCCCCGGCGCCGCGTGCCTAGCCTGGCGGGAGAAAGAGGAGGACGCGCACCATGAGCCTGACCAGACCCCGTCGACGGGGCTTCCTCCTCGTCGCCCTGCTGCTCGCGGCGCTGCTCGGCCCGGTCGCGGCGGCCGGCCCCCCGGCGCAGGCGTCGGTCACCACGACCGAGCGCGTGACGCTCACGGCGAGCAGCACCATGACCGTCGCCGGCCGCGGCTACGGCCACGGCATCGGCATGTCGCAGTACGGGGCGCGCGCCGCGGCCGCCGGCGGCTCCACCTACCGGCAGATCCTCGACTTCTACTACCCCGGCACCACGGCCACCACCGTCGCGAGCACCGAGCTGCGGGTGCTGCTCAAGTCCGACACCGACGACGACCTGCGGGTCGTGGCGGCACCCGGCATGGTCATGTCCGACGCGCGGGGCGTCCCGCGGAGCATCGGGTTCCCGGGGGCGACCGTCAGCCAGTGGCGCGTGCTGCGCAACGCCAACGACACGGGCTTCGTGCTGTTCGGGCTCGTCGGCTCGACGTGGCGGCTGTGGTCCCAGAGCGCGTCGCCCGGCTTCATCTCGCTGTCGACGTCGCCGGCGACGACCGTCCAGGTCGTGCTGCCCGACGGCTCGCGGCGCGAGTACCGCGGGTCCGTGCGCGCCGTGGCCGACGGCGCCGCACCCGGACTCGCCTCCGTCAACGCCGTGCGCATGGAGGACTACCTGCGCTCGGTCGTGCCCGCGGAGATGCCGTCGAGCTGGCCCGCGAACGCGCTGCGCGCCCAGGCCGTCGCGGCCCGGACCTACGCCTCGCAGAACCGGGCCTCCCGCCCGACCGCCGCGTGGCACACGTGCGACGACACGGCGTGCCAGGTGTACCGGGGCGTGCGCTCGCTCAGCGCGGCGGGCGCCGTCACCCCGCACGAGGCGGCCGCGACCGACGCGGCGATCTCCGCGACGTCGGGCGTCACGCTCTACTACGCGGGCGCACCGGCCTTCACCCAGTTCAGCTCGTCGAACGGCGGGTGGACCGCGACCGGGAGCGCCCCCTACCTCGTGGCCAAGCGGGACCCGTGGGACGCGCAGGGCAACCCCGTGCACGCGTGGAGCGTGCGCATCACGGCGGCGCAGCTCCGCGCGGCGTACCCGGCGGTCGGGACGCCGCAGTCGATCACCGTGGTCAGCCGCACCGGCCCGGGCGAGTGGGGCGGGCGCGTCGAGAACGTCGTGATCGCGGGGTCCACGGGCTCGCGGACCGTGACGGGCGCGGCCTTCCGGACCGCGTTCGGCCTGCGGAGCGCCTGGTGGAAGGTCACCGGCACCTCGCGCCTCGAGCCGGACACGACGGCCGACGGCCGGCCCGACCTCACCGCGCGCACGCCCGCCGGCGAGCTCAGGTCCTACGAGGGCAACCGGTCCGGGGGCTTCGCGACCGCGGCCCGGCGCATCGGGACCGGGTGGCAGGTCATGCGGCACGTCACGGACGGCGCCGACCTCGACGGCGACGGGAACGGCGACATCCTCGCGATCGACGGCGGCGGCACGCTCTGGTTCTACCCGTCGAACCGCGCGGGCGGGCTCGCGGCACGACAGCAGGTGGGCACCGGGTGGCAGATCATGGCGTTCCTCGCGTCGCCCGGCGACATGACGGGCGACGGGCGCGCCGACGTCCTCGCCGTGGACGACGCGGGCACGCTCTGGCTCTACCCGGGCGACGGGACCGGCCGGGTCACGGCCCGCCGCGCGATCGGCAGCGGGTGGCAGATCATGACCGCGGTCGTGGGCGCCGGCGACATGGACGGCGACGGCACGGCCGACGTCGTCGCGCGCGACTCGGCGGGTCGCCTGCTCCTGTACCGCGGCCGCGGCGACGGTTCCGTCCGTGGCGCGATCGTCATCGGCAACGGCTGGCAGACGATGCGTCTGCTGACCGTGCAGGGCGACTGGTCGGGGGACGGCCGGCCTGACGTCCTGGCCTCGGACGCCTCGGGCGCGCTGTATCTCTACCCGTGGAACGGGAGCGCGTTCTCTGCGCGCCGCGCGATCGGCCAGGGCTGGACCGTGTACGACCGCCTGCTCTGACCGACGAGACCGTCACCGACCGGGTCCGGGGACGCCGGACGGCGTCCCCGGACCGCGCTCAGGAGATCGGGGCCCCTGCCGACCCGTACGTGCGCCACGGGTAGAAGCCGCCGGAGCCGTTGCCGGCGTAGAGCACCAGGGTCCCGTCCGGTCGGCTCGCGACGAGGTCGTGCTTGCCGTCCCCGTCCACGTCGCCCACCCCGACGACGCGCGTCAGCGCGCCCCAGCCGGTCCCGACCGTCGTCGGGTTGCCCAGGAGCGCCGCCCCGTTGCCGCGCCGCAGCTGGAGGTCGCCCGTGCGGGAGTCGCGCGTGAGGAGGTCCGGGACCCGGCCCCCCGACCACATCCCCGCGTTGACGATCATGTCGACGTTCGAGACACCGGACGCGAGGAGGACCCGCGCGCCGAACCGGTTCGCGCCCGCCGTGGGGTAGAGCCAGATGCGCCCGCTCGTGTCGAGCGCGATCAGGCTGGCGTTCCCGTCGCCGAGGAAGTTGCCGCCGTCGATGACCTGGCGCATGACCTGCCAGCCCGTGCCGACCCGGGTGCCGGACGCGGCGTACCGGCCGCCGCCCGTCCCGCGGTGGACGTAGAGGTCGCCGTTGGTGCGGCGCACGACGAGATCACGGCGCCCGTCGCGGTCGAAGTCCCCCGTCGGGACGAGCTCCGCGACGCCGGAGCCTGCGGCGACGCCCGTGGGGACGACCCGCTGGAAGTCGCCCTGGCCCTGGTAGGAGTACCGCAGGAGCTCGCCGTTCCCCGAGCGCACCGCGTACAGGTCCTGACCGCGGCCCGACCTGCTCGCCGAGACGATCCCCGAGAAGGACTGCCAGCCGGACCCGATCTGCGACCGGCCCCGCACCCCGCCCGTGCCGTTCCCCGGGTAGAGGAAGAGCCGACCGGAGGAGTCCCGCGCGACGATGTCGCCGCTGCGGCCGTCGTCGTTCATGTCGCCGACGCCCACGATGGCGGTCATGACCTGCCAGCCCGTCCCGACGACGGTGCGCCCGCCGCTGAAGCCGCCCTTCCCGTCGCCGCGGTACAGGTACAGCGTGACCCCGCTCCGGGCGACGAGCGCCGGGCGGCCGTCGGACAACGTGCCCGTCATCGTCACGGCGGACATCACCTGCCAGCCCGAGCCGATGGCGCGGCGTGTGCCGAAGCCGCCCCGGCCGTTCGACGGGTAGAGGTAGAGCGTCCCGTCGCGGTGCCGCGCGAGCAGGTCGGGCCGCCCGTCGCCGTCCCAGTCGTGCCCGCCCGTCACGAGGGTCATCACCTGCCAGCCGTTCCCGATCGCGCGCCGGGGCGACCACCGCCCGTCGGAGCGGCCGGGGTACAACCAGAGCCGCCCGCTCGCGTCCACGAGCATGAGGTCGGGCAGGCCGTCCCCCGTCCAGTCGCCGGCGCCGACCGTCCGGGGACCCGTCCACCCCATGCCGACGGACGTCGCGGGCCGCCAGCCCGCTCCCGACGCGGTCGCGAGGTCCGCCGTCGACGAGCCCCGCAGGGCGAGGTCGGCATACCCGTCCCCCGACATGTCGCGCGGGGCGTAGGCGCGTGCGGCGGTGTCGCCCTCGAGCCCCTTGACCTTGGTCCGCAGCTCGGGCATGCGCGCGAACAGGTACTGGCCGGGGCACGACGTCTGCCCCACCTCGCGGTGGCCGAACACCGTCTGCAGCCGCTGCCCGTTGATGACCGTCGACGACCCTGCGGTGACGCCGTGGAGGGCGAACTTCCACGCGATGACCCGGGCCGCGGCGTCGACCGCGACGGTCGGGACGGCCGTCGTGTCGTAGTTGCCCATGAACGAGACGCCGAACGCCGCGGAGTTCACGCCCGACGCGTGCGCGCCGATCACGGCGCGGTCGAGCCCGCCCTTGCGGCCCTCCCAGAGGCGGCCGAACTTGTCGACGAGCACGTTGTAGCCGATGTCGCCCCAGCCGCGGGACTGCGCGTGGTACGTGTAGATGCCCCGCAGCAGCGCCGGGACCTGCGCCGACGTGTACGAGTTCGTCCCCGCGGTGTGGTGGACCGTCGCGGCGACGACCTTGCCGATCTGGGGCGTCCACGTCGAGATCGACTCGTCGGCGCCCCACTGCGCGCGGCTGTAGATCGTCGGTCGCGGCGACGACGCCGCGGCGAGCGCCGCGCCGGCGAGCTCCGCCTCCGTGAGGGCGGTCCCGGTCGACGCGCCCTCCGTCGGGGCCTCGGTCCCGACCACGTCGAGCGACACGCGGCTCACCTCGCCGAGCGCCTCTGCGTCGAGGCTCGCGTCCGCCGGGAGCCCGCCGTCCGTCGTGCCCTCCTCCGTCGGCTCCGTCGTGCCGGGCTCCGTCGTGCCCGGGTCGGCCGGCTCCGTCGTGCCCGGCTCCGTCGCGCCCGGGTCCACCGGCTCCGTCGTGCCCGGGTCCACCGGTTCCGTCGTGCCCGGCTCCGCCGGCTCCGTCGTGCTCGGCGGGTCGCCGTCGGCATCCGGCTCCTCGGTCCCGACGACGGTCAGGCGCGCGTCGACCGGGCCGTCCCCCGCCGCGTGGCGCAGCGCGACCTCGACCGCGTCGACCTCGCCCGCGAGGTACGGCTCCGTGCCGTCGCGGACGCCCGCGAGCGGGCTCCCGTCCCCCTCGCCCGCCGCCGCGTCGTCGGCCTCGAGCGCGGACCACGCGCTCCAGCCGTCGGCGGACCGGGTGCGGATCTCGACCGCGAGGTCCTCGGGTGCCGAGCCCTGCTCCCACGTCACGCCGACGACGACGACACCGGCGGCCGTCGTCTCGGCGGCGAGGACGACGTCCGACGGCCCGGTGCCGTCGTCGACCGCCCCGTCGAACGGGACCGCGTCCGCCGCGGCGCCGTCCGGGTTCGCGAGCGCCGGGTCGGGCTCGAGCGGGACCTCCTCGAGCACCGGCTCGCCCTCGCTGTCCTGCGCCGCGGCGAGCGCCGCCGGGACCGTCGTGAGCGGCGCGGTCGCCTCGCCGTCCGCGGGCACCGCCGCCGCCTCCCCTCCGAGGAAGGGCAGGCCGACCGAGCCGACCGCCACCGTCACCCATGCCGAGACCCCTGCGACGACCGACGTCGCCCTGCGCACCCGGAACACCCCGTGTCACCTCCGACCGGGCGACGCCGCTCGCTCGCCCACGGTCGCCAGTATGTGCACGGCTTCGCCCGATCCGCGCGAGTTGCGCCGGACGACGGGTGTCCGTGCCGCGGCCGCGGAACTGTCACAATGGGGGTCATGCATCCGCCACAGACGCGTGGGCACGCGGCTGCCCATGCCCCGGACGCCGTGGCTCCGGCTCCTGTCGACGACGCCTGGCTCGTCATCCCCCTCTTCAACGAAGGCTCGGTCATCGGCGACGTCGTGCGCGACGCCCTGCCGACGTTCCCGCACATCGTGTGCGTCGACGACGGCAGCTCCGACGACTCGATCGAGCAGGCCCGCGCGGCCGGGGCGGTCGTGCTGCGCCACGCCGTGAACCTCGGCCAGGGTGCGGCGCTGCAGACCGGCATCGAGTACGTGCGCGAGCAGCCCGGGGCGAACTACCTCGTGACGTTCGACGCCGACGGCCAGCACCAGGTGTCCGACGCGGTCGCCATGGTCGAGCTCGCGCGCTCCGAGGACGTCGCGATCGTGTTCGGGTCCCGGTTCCTCGACGAGCGGACCCGTCCGGGCCTCGTGAAGCGGATGGTCCTGCGCGCCGCGGTGTGGTTCACGAACGCGACGACCGGGCTCAAGCTCTCCGACGCGCACAACGGCCTGCGCGTGCTGCGCCGCGACGCCGCGATGGCGGTCGACATGAAGCAGGACCGCATGGCGCACGCGAGCGAGATCGTCGACCAGCTCGCCAAGAGCGGCCTGCCGTGGCGCGAGGCCCCGGTCCACGTCCTGTACACGGACTACTCGCGAGGGAAGGGCCAGTCCGTGTGGAACTCGGTCAACATCCTCGTCGACCTCATCTTCAAGTGAGCGGGGAGCCAGAACAGTGCTGATCCAGGTCATCCTCATCGTGGCGGTCGTCGTCGTGACCGTCATGCTCACGCGCTCGACCGCGAACGCCCGGCACCAGGCCATCCGGCGGCTGCTGCTCGCCGGGTTCGTCGTGGCCGCCGTGCTCGCGATCATCTTCCCCGACGCGCTGTCGGTCCTGGCGAACGCCGTCGGCGTCGGCCGTGGCACCGACCTCCTGCTCTACGCGCTGGTCATCGCGTTCGTCAGCTACATCGCCACGAGCCACCGGCGCTCCAACCAGCTGAGCCGCAAGATCACGCTCCTCACGCGCGAGCTGAGCCTCGCCGAGGCACGGCTCGCGGCCGTCGACGAGTCGGTCGACCGGCTCGAGGAGACGACCGGCACCGACGCGCGCGCCGAGCAGCCCTGACGCGGCGCCGGCGCCCGTCAGCGACGGCGGGCGTCGGCGCGGTACGCGCCCCGGCGCAGCGACTCCGGCACGAGCCGGTACCCGCCCCGCAGCACGGAGTTGCGGATCTCCTGGAGCGTCGTCGTGAACCCGATGCCGTGCAGGCGCCGCTGGAGCTCGAGCTCCGAGCGCAGGAGCTGCGCGCCGCCCCGCCGTGCGTACGCCCCCGCGCCGACCCGGTAGAGCACGAGCGGCTCGGGCACGTTGCGCGCCCGGGCGCCGCCCGCGAGCATGCGGGCGAAGAGCCAGTAGTCCTCCATGAGCGGCAGGTCCTCGTAGCCCCCGACGGCGGCGACGGCCGAGCGCCGGTACACCACGGACGGGTGGTTGAACGGCGAGCGGAACCGCGCGGCCCGGTCGATCTCCTGCGCGCTCAGCGGCGGCACGCGCACGAGGCCACCGCTCTCCCCCGGGGCGGGCTCGTCGGCGTCGAACTCCTCGATCGCGGAGCCGACGATGTCGAGCCCGGCGTCGACGAGGGGCACCTGGACGGCGAACCGCGCGGGTCGGCTGACGTCGTCCGCGTCCTGCCGGGCGACGATCTCGTGCGCGCACCGCGCCAGGCCCGCCTCGAGCGCGGTCGCGAGGCCCTGGTTGCGCTCGAGCCGGACGCGGGTCACGGGCACCGGCGACCCGCCCTCGAGCTCGTCGAGCACGCGCGCGAGCGCGTCCCCCACGGGGCCGTCCTCGACGAGCACGACCTCCGCCGGGGCGAGCTCCTGCTCGACCGTCACCGACGCGAAGGACCGCCGCAGGAACGCGGGGTCGTCGCCGTGGTAGACCGGCAGCAGCACGGAGAACGGCGTCACCGTGCGCCCGCCGCCCCGGCCTCGACCGCCCGGACCGCGCGCGTCTGCGGACCGGCGCCCTCGAGGACGTCCGCCGACGGACGGGGCCCGTGCAGGACCCCGTCGCGCAGGCCGCGCGCGCCCGCGCGCAGCAGCACGTCGCGCTGCGTGCTCCGGCGGAACGTGCGGAACCAGCGCCGTGCGCTCGCACCGCTGTAGAGAACGCGCTCGAGCGGGTCGAGGGACGACGAGCGCGTGATCATCCAGATCTTGTTGCGCACCTCGTAGTAGAAGCGCTCGCCCGGGTCGGCGTCCGTCGCCCCGAACGCCTTGGTGCGGTGCTCGACGACGCTCGCCGGCACCGACAGGCCGGTCCCGCGGCGCAGGAGGCGCGCCGAGTACTCGAAGTCGTCGTTCCAGATGAAGTAGTCGGCGACCGGCAGCCCGTGGTGGCGCACGGCGCGCGCGTCCACGAGCATCGAGACGAACGACGACGACCGCACGGGCACCGCGTTGGCGGCGCGCGCGGCCGCGATCTGCTCGCCCGTCGCGCCGGGGCGGACCCGGGGCGTGTTCATCGGGTGGTCCCGCCCGTCGTGCCAGACGACGCGGCTCCCCAGGAGCGCGACCGGGCCCGGGTACTCGTCGCGCGCCTCGAGGAGCGCGCGCAGGGCGCCCGGGGTCGGGATCGTGTCGTCGTCCATGAGCCACACGAGGTCCGCCCCGAGGGCGTCGACCGCGTGGGCGAGGCCTACGGCGAAGCCGCCCGCCCCGCCCGTGTTCCGGCTCAGCCGGACGACCTCCGCGCCGACGGGGTGCTCCGCTGCGACGGCGGCGGAGTCGTCGTCGGAGCAGTTGTCGACGACGAGCACGGTGTCGACCGGCCTCGACTGCGCGGCGAGCGCGTCGAGCGCCTCGACCAGGAGGTCACGGCGGTTGTACGCCACGACGACCGCGACGACACGGGGGGTTGCGGACGCGGCTCTGGGATCAGCGGGCACGGCGAGCAGGCTACCCGAGCCCGGGTTCGACGACGGCCTCCGGGACCCGGTGCCCGGCCCGCTCCGCGGCGATCTCGGCCCGCAGGACGTCGAGGATCCGCCCGGCCGCCCCGGGCGGTCCGAACAGCTCCGCGACGTTCCGCTCCTGGACGGGCGCGAGCTCGTCGCCCTCCCGCAGCACGCGCTCCACGACCTCGCGCGCGCCCGCCGTGTCGTGCACGACGTGCGTGCCCGCCGCGATCCGCTCACCGAGGTCCGTGAAGGGCCGGTGCCCGTCGCGCTCGACGAACACGACGGGCTTGTTCAGCACCTGGAACTCGGCGAGCATGCTCAGCCCGTCGGTCACCATGACGTCGGCGGCGGCGAGCACGGGCGCGTAGCCGCCGCCCTGGACCACGCCGGTGTTCCCGAGCTCGGACCAGCGCGCGAGCCAGTCCTCGTACTGCGACGCGGTGTACCGCGACCCCTCGCGCGCCATGTAGGGCACGAGCGCCGGGTGCGGCATCCAGACGATCTCGGCGTCGCCCTGGCGCGCCCACTCGAGCATGTCCTCGGCGAGCTCGGGGAAGAGCCCGAACCGGGTCCAGCCCCCGCCGATCGAGTGGTGGGAGGACCAGACGACGCGCGGGCGCCGGGACTCGCGCTCGACGACGGGCCACGAGGGTCGCGCCGTGCGCAGCACGTCCAGCTTGGGGTGGCCCGTCACCCGGTAGCGGTCGGCGCCGCGGACGCCGTCGCGCGCGGCGGCGTCCCGCGTCTGCTCGTTGGTGCAGAAGACGAGCCAGGCCGCACGGTGCAGGTCGGCGTCCACCGCGGTGTTGACCGCCGGGGTCCGCGGGTCCGGGACGTTCACGACGAGGTTCATGGTCTCGTACGGCACGACGCACAGCCGCGCGAAGCCGAGCAGCGCGGTGGACAGCAGCGGGTCGACGTCCTGGTCCCACTGCGACTGCCGGATCACCACGTCCGGCTCGAGGAGCTTGACGAGCCGCAGCACGTCGTCGACACGGTCCGCCGTCGCACGCAGGTGCGCGACCCCCCGGGCGAGGAGACCCTCGTGCACGAGGTCCTCGTCGCGCAGCTCGCCCTGCCCGCCGAAGTGGCGCGGGATGGTCACGATCACGGGGTCGAAGTCGTCGGACATCTCCATGAGCCGCACGAGGTCGTCGAGGCTGTCCCAGGCCTCGACGTGGTGGACGAGGAGCACGACGCGCGTCACGTCGTGCCGGAACGCCCCGCGGCGGGCGACGAGGTTGACCGTGTCGTGCAGCGCGGAGACCGCGCGCGCTCCCTGCCGGTCACGGGCCGCGGCGGAGCGCTCCACGGCGTCGAGCCGGTGCTGCAGCGCGGCGTGCTCGACGCGGAGGGCGTCCACGGTGCGCTGGAGGGAGGTCGTCGCCGACTCCACCCTCTGCGTCACCTCGTCCACGTGGACGAGTCGGTGCGCGAGCGACCGGACGGTGGTCATGACCTGACGTGCAGTGCGCACCCACATCTCCAGCCTCGGCGGGGCGGGCGAGAAGGGGCCCCCTCGCCCGTGGAAGCACAGGATAGTCGACCCGGACAGGTGCCCGGACAGCCCCGGACGTGCCCGGACGCGCGCCGACGGCCCGCCCACACAACACCTCCACGCGGTCGGCCCGCGCCCCGCGCGGGCGCCTCGCACGGTCGGCCTATGCTCGTTGCCCGTGACGTCCCGTTCCCGTGCCCGCAGTCGCCCCGCGACGGCCTCCCGGCCGCCGCGCGGGCCCGCGCACGCGCGGGCGCTGCGGGGCCACGGCGTCGCCCGCGCGGTCGGCTTCGCGGCCACCGCCGCCGTCGCGTTCGGCGCCGTCGGGGGCGCAGCGGCCCTGACGAGCATCCAGGGCAACATCTCCTCGTCGAGCGCGCTCGACCTTCTCGAGGACCGTCCCGAGCAGACGGCGCCCGACCCGGACGACCCGAACGCGGGCAAGCCCCTGAACATCCTCGTCATGGGCTCGGACGCGCGCGGCGGCGAGAACGGCCACGAGGTCGAGGGCGTCGAGGGCATGCGCTCCGACACGACGATCCTCCTGCACGTCGCGGCGGACCGCTCGCGGGTCGAGATGATCTCGATCCCGCGCGACTCGCGCGTCGACGTGCCGGCGTGCGCCACGACGAACGGGAAGACGACCGCGCCCGCGAACACGCGCTTCAACGCCGCGTTCGCGAACGGCGCGACGGTCGGCGGGGACGTCGGCTCCGCCGCCGCGTGCGCGGTGCAGACGGTCGAGAACCTCACCGACGTCTTCGTGGACGGCTTCGTCGTCGTCGACTTCGCGGGCTTCCAGAACATGGTCACCGCGATCGGGGGCGTGCCCATCTGCATCCCCGAGCCGATCGACTCCCCCAAGGCGGACCTCAGGCTCGACGCGGGGATGCAGACGCTCGACGGCGCCCAGGCGCTCGGGTTCGCGCGCGCCCGCTACGGCGTGGGCGACGGGTCGGACCTCAGCCGCATCGGGCGGCAGCAGCAGCTCCTCGCGGCGACGGCCAACCAGGTGCTGTCGAAGAACCTCCTGTCGGACCTCGGCCAGATCTACGGGTTCGTCGACGCGGGCACGCGCTCGCTGACCATGAGCGACAACCTGTCGTCCATCCCGAGCCTCGCCGGGCTCGCCTTCAGCCTCCGGGGCGCGACCAGTGGCAACATCACCTTCATGACGGTTCCCAACGCACCGGACCCGCGTGACCCGGACGCGACGGTCGTGTGGACCTCCGAGGCGGACGAGATGTGGGCCAAGGTCCGTGCCGACGAGCCCGTGGTGGCACCTCCGGCCGCCACCGGCGGGGAGCCGGAGCAGGACGAGGCGACGACGCCGCCGCCCGGCGAGGGCACCGGTGACGGTGACGCCGCCGACGCATCGGGGGACGACCATCAGGGGGCGGGCACCCAGACCGAGCCCACCCCCGTCCAGACGAAGGAAGCCGGCAAGGAGGCGTTCTCCGCCGCCGACGAGACCGCGCGGTGCGGGTGACACGATGACCGACCAGTCCCGCGACCCCCGGTCGCTCCCGCCGAGCTTCACGCCTCAGGGCGGCCGCTCCCCGCGCCCCGCGTCCGTCGACGACGCGATCGCCGTGGGGAACAGCGGGCGCGCCCCGCAGCGTCCCCGCCCCGGCCCCGACGACGCCGTCCGCGCCGAGCCGCGCATCCGGCGCCAGTCGTCGCGCGAGATCCCGGTGACGCCGTCGCGCCGCGGCACACCGCCGCCCGCTCCCCCCGCGCGCGGCACGCGCACCCGTCCCGACGCCGCGGCGTCGGCCCTGCCGCCGTCGGTCACCCCCGCGCGCGCACCGCAGCGCTCGACGGCGGCCCCCGCCCGCATCTCCTCCTCGCCCCGCGCGAGCGCGCAGGCCGCGGTTCCCTCGACCCGCGGTCGCACGGGCGCCGCCCACCCGGCTCCCGCCCGGCCCGGCGGACCGGGCGGCGGCCGTCCGCCGTCGGGCACCGGCACGCCTCGCACCTCCGGTGGCGGCTTCCGTGTCCGCAGGGGCCGCGTCGTCGGGCTCGTCGCGTGCGTCCTGGTGCTCGCCCTCGTCGCGTGGCCCGTCGGCCTGCTCGTCTGGGCGAACGGCAAGATCCAGCACGTCGAGGCGCTCTCGGGCGCCCACGGGACCCCCGGCAGCACGTTCCTCCTCGCGGGCTCGGACGCGCGCGGCGAGGGCATCAGCGAGGACGGCACCGAGGGCGCGCGCACCGACACGATCATGCTCCTGCACGCCCCCGCGAGCGGGCCGGTCGCGCTCATCAGCCTCCCGCGCGACACCTACGCAGAGATCCCGGGCAACGGCGCGAGCAAGCTCAACTCGGCGTACTCGTGGGGCGGCCCGCCCCTGCTGGTGCAGACGGTCGAGGAGCTCACCGGGCTCACCGTCGACCACTACGTCGAGGTGGGGTTCGGCGGCGTCGAGGGCATCGTCGACGCGGTCGGCGGCGTCGAGCTGTGCCTCGACTACGACGTGGACGACCCCAAGAGCGAGCTCGTGTGGTCCGCGGGGTGCCACGAGGCCGACGGTCACACCGCGCTCGCGTTCTCGCGCATGCGCTACTCGGACCCGAAGGGCGACATCGGGCGCGCCGAGCGCCAGCGCCAGGTGATCGGGGCCATCAGCTCGAAGGCGGCGAACCCGAGCATCCTCTTCCGGCCCGGCGACCAGGTCTCGCTCCTCGACTCCGGGATCGGGGCGCTCACGGTCGACGAGAGCACCGGCGTCGTCGACCTCGGCAAGCTCGCGCTCGCGTTCCGCAAGGCCAACGGGCCCGACGGGATCACGGGCACGCCGCCGATCTCGAACCCCGACTACCGCCCGGGCGGGAACGTCGGGTCGACCGTGCAGCTGGACCCCGAGACCGTGGGGCAGTTCTGGCTCGACATCCGCGACGGCAACCTGCCCCCGGGCCAGGTCGGGGGGCTCCCCGGCTAGTCGCGCGACGTCCTGGCGCGTAGCGCCTCGGACCGTCTTGGGGTGGGCAGCGCCCGGTCGGCTCAGGCGCCGAAGCCCGTGCGCTGCTCGCCCGAGCGCGAAGCGCGCAGCCGCGCGCCCTTGGCCCGTGCCTGGTCGCCCAGGTCGGCCTGGAAGGCGACCATCCGCTCGCGCAGGCGCACGGCGGCGTCGTCGGTGCCCGACGCGAGGATGCGCGCGGCGAGCAGGCCCGCGTTGCGCGCCCCGCCCACGGAGACGGTCGCGACGGGGACGCCCGCGGGCATCTGCACGATCGACAGGAGCGAGTCCATCCCGTCGAGGTGGCGCAGCGGCACCGGGACCCCGATCACCGGGAGCGGCGTGACGGCCGCGAGCATGCCCGGCAGGTGGGCCGCTCCCCCGGCGCCGGCGATGATCACGCGCAGGCCGCGCTCGGCGGCCGTCCGGCCGTAGTCGATCATCTCGACGGGCATGCGGTGCGCGGACACGACGTCGACCTCGACCGGGACGCCGAACTCGGCGAGCGCGTCGGCCGCCGCCTCCATGACGGGCCAGTCGGAGTCCGACCCCATGACGATGCCGACGACAGGGTTCTCGCTCATGCTCGCTCCTCGTTCGGGGTGCCCTCGGGGTCCTCGCCCCGCAGGACGGCGGCCGCGGCGAGCGCCCGACGCCGGACCTCGTCCAGGTCGTCGCCGCTCACGTTCACGTGGCCGAGCTTGCGCCCGGGGCGCACGCCCTTGCCGTACAGGTTGACCTTCGCGTCAGGGTACGCGGCGAGCACCGCGGGCAGCGCGTCGGTCAGCTCGTCGAGCGTCGAGCCGAGGACGTTCGCCATGACCGTCCACCGCGCGGTCGGGGCGGTGTCCCCGAGCGGGAGGTCGAGGACGGCGCGCAGGTGCTGCTCGAACTGGCTCGTCACCGCGCCGTCGATGGTCCAGTGCCCCGAGTTGTGCGGGCGCATCGCGAGCTCGTTGACGAGCACGCGCGGACCGTCCTCGCCCGCGACCTCGAACATCTCGACCGCGAGCACGCCGGTCACCCCGAGGCCCTCCGCGATCCGCACGGCGGCGTCGCGCGCGCGCTCCGCCTCGGCGTCGGTGAGGCCGGGAGCGGGCGCGATCACCTCGGCGCAGACGCCGTCGCGCTGGATCGACTCCACGACGGGCCACGTGCGCACCTCGCCGCGGCCCTCGGCGCCGCCGCTCGGTCGCCGCGCGACGAGCACCGCGAGCTCGCGCGTGAACGGCACCTTCTCCTCGACGAGCAGCTCGGGGCCGCCCGTGGCCGCCGCCTCGATCCACTCCGCGACCTGCTCGGGCCCGCCCGCGGCGAGCGACACGACGCGCACGCCCTTGCCGTCGTAACCGCCGCGCGCCGTCTTCACGACGGCCTCGCCACCGACCTCGGCGAGGAAGCCGGTCAGCGCGGTCCGGGCGTCCGCCGGGTCCGTGGGGAGCGCGGCCCAGCGCGGGCACGGCACGCCCAGCTCGGTGAGCCGGCGCCGCATGACGATCTTGTCCTGCGCGTGCACGAGCGCTTCCGGGCCGGGCCGCACGGGCGTCCCGTGCTCGAGGAGGTCGGTGAGCAGCGCGTTCGGGACGTGCTCGTGCTCGAACGTGAGGACGGCCGCAGGCGCGCCGTCGGCCGGGGCGATGAGGGCGCGGACCGCTGCCTCGTCGGATGCGGCGCCCACGGGCGCGTCGACCACGACCTGGGCGGCGGACGAGTCCGCGGCCTCGACGAGCACGCGCAGGTGCACGCCGAGCTCGCCGGCCGCGGGGGCCATCATGCGTGCGAGCTGTCCTCCGCCGACCACGGCGATCACTGGGGCTGCCACGTGCACCCACCCTAGTGCCTGGGCGCCGCGCGCCCGCGCGCCGCCCGCTCGTCGGACGCCCGCGTCCCGGCGCCCGCCGGGGTACGGCCGCGGGACGCCCGGTAGCCTCGAGGGATGACGAGCGACCTGGACCGGCGGACGGAGGCCCTCGCGGCACCCGCGCCGCGCCGTGAGCGCGTGCTCGCCCGGGTGCGCGAGCTCGCGAAGTTCGGGTCCGTCGGCGCGGTCGCCTACGTCGTCGACCTCGGGCTGTTCAACCTGCTGAGCTTCGGCCCGGGCGAGGTCCTCGGGCACAAGCCCCTCACGGCCAAGGTCCTGTCGGTCGCGGTCGCGACGCTCGTCGCCTGGGTGGGCAACCGGTACTGGACCTTCTCCGCGCGACGCACGGCCACGCGCGGCCGCGAGCTCGCCGCGTTCGTCGTGGTCAACGTGGGCGGCATGCTCATCGCCGTCGGGTGCCTCGCCATCTCCACCTACGCGCTCGGCCTCACGTCGCCGCTCGCCAAGAACGTGTCCGCGAACGTCGTGGGTCTCGCGCTCGGCACCGCGTTCCGCTACCTGGCCTACCGCCGCCTCGTCTTCACGGGCGACCGGGCGCCCGATCCCGCCACGACGCCCGGCGCCTGATCCGGCGCCCGAGCCCGGTCCGGGGGCCGGGAAGCACCGGCCCGCCGGCGAGCAGGGAACCCCGTGACCGGGAGCCCGGTGAGCGGGGAGCGCGCGCCTCAGCCGCGGCGACGCCGCCGTCGACCGGACGCCACCACCGTGCCCGCGGGGAGCACCACGCGCGGGTCGAGGCGGCGCGGGACGCCCGCGAGGAACAGTGCGAACACCGCGGGGCGGCGCTGCGCGAGCTCGAGCCGGCCGCCGTCGGACGCCGCGAGGTCGCGCGCGAGGGCGAGGCCGAGGCCCGTGCCGGCCCCGGACGTGACCTCGCGCTCGAAGATGCGGGGCGCGAGGTCGTCGGGGACGCCGTCGCCCTCGTCGGAGACCTCGGTGACGATCGCGCCGCTCGTGCCCGACGGCCGCGCGCGGACCGTCGTCGTGCCGCCGCCGTGCTTGAGCGAGTTCTCGATGAGCGTGGCCAGCACCTGCGCGAGCGCGCCGGGAGTCGCGAGCACCTGGTACTCCGCGGGCACGTCGACGACGAGCCGGCGCCCGGCCTTCTCGAACGTCGGCACCCACTCCTCCTCCTGCTGGTGCACGACGTCGAGGAGGTTCACGGCCTCCGTCGTGCCGCCCTGCGCGCGGCGCGAGGAGGCGAGGAGGTCGTCGACGACCCCGACGAGCCGCTCGACCTGCTCGAGCGAGATCCGCGCCTCCTCCTGCACGTCCGGGTCGTCGGACGCGAGGGAGATCTCCTCGAGCCGCATGCTCAGGGCGGTGAGCGGCGTGCGGAGCTGGTGCGACGCGTCGGCCGCGAACTGGCGCTCGGCCGCGAGGCGTCCCGCGAGCCGGTCCGAGCTGCGCGCGAGCTCGGCGGCGACGAGGTCGATCTCCTCGACACCGGACGGCTCGAGCCGTGGGCGCACCTGTCCCGAGCCGAGCTGCTCCGCGGACGCCGCGAGGTACACGAGGGGCGCGGAGATGCGGTTGGCCTGCCACACCGCCATCCCGATGCCCGCGGCGAACGCGACGACGGCCGCCGCGACGACGAGCAGCACGACCTGCGCGGCCCGCAGGTAGGCGTCCCAGTAGGAGACGGTGAGCGTGACGAGCGCGCCGGACTCGGAGTGGACCGGCTGTTCGATCCCCCGGCCCGTGATCTCCTCACCGGCGGTGAGGACGGTGCCGTCGGGCAGGGTGACGTAGACCTGGGCGGGCGGGTCGCTCGCGCGGGGCTGGACCGCGTCCTCGATGACGTAGTCCGGGATGTCGTCCCCCGCGGCGAGGCGCGCGTCGATCGAGCGCGAGAGGCGCTCGACGCGCGACGTGACGTCGTCGACCTCGCCCTGGAGCACGAACCGCGCCCCGTAGAAGGCGAGCGGGAAGCCCAGGAGGATGACCGCGACGGCCACGGCCGCCACCGTCGCCTGCAGCATCCGACGCCGCACGCTTCCCCTCGCTCCCCGTGTCCTCGTCCCCGGTGGGTGTCGGTCAGCTCTCGCCGGTCTCGAAGCGGAAGCCGAGACCGCGGACGGTCGAGATGTAGCGCGGCGCGTTCGCGTCGTCGCCGAGCTTGCGGCGCAGCCACGACACGTGCATGTCCAGCGTCTTCGTCGACCCGACGGGCTCCGACCCCCACACGTCGCGCATCAGGGCGTCGCGCACGACGACCGACCCCGCGCTCGCGACGAGCACGCGCAGGAGCTCGAACTCCTTGGTGGTCAGGTGCAGCTCGCGGTCGCCCTGGAACGCCCGGTGCGCGGAGACGTCGATGCGCACGTCCTGCGCGGCGAGCTCCTCCTCGTCGACCTGCTCCCCGTGCGAGCGCCGCAGGAGCGCCCGGACGCGCGCGAGCAGCTCGGCGAGCCGGAACGGCTTCGTCACGTAGTCGTCCGCGCCCGCGTCGAGGCCCACGACGAGGTCCACCTCGTCGGCGCGCGCGGTGAGGACGAGCACCGGGGTGGTGAGGCCCTTGTGCCGGATCTCGCGGGCGACGTCGAGGCCGTCCATGTCCGGGAGGCCCAGGTCGAGCACGACGATGTCGGCGCCGCCGGCCGAGTCGATCGCCCCTTGACCTGTTCCTTGGACGACGACGTTATAACCCTCACGTGTCAGTGCGCGCGCCAAAGGTTCGGCAATCGCCGGGTCGTCCTCCGCTAGCAGTACGTGGGTCATTCGCTCATGCTAGGGCATCAGTACGACTTCGGTCCCATCGTGTCGCGTGAACTCTGCGACCCTGGTCGGACGCCCCCCGCGCACCCTCTGCCTAGGCTGGAGCGCATGGGATGGTACGAGCGGCTCGGGCAGTGGTCCGACCAGCACCGGTTCGGTGTGGACCTCACCGTCACGCTCGTCCTCGCCGTGGTGTTCGTCCCGGCGTCCGCGGCGTTCTCGGCGTCCGGGGCGAGCGGCTACGCGACGCACGGCGGGTGGGCGGCGTTCTGGGCCGTCCTGCTCCTCCTCCCCCTGCCGTGGCGGCGGTCGCGGCCGCTCGCGTCGGCGATCACGGTGTACGCGGTCGCGCTCGCGCACCTGCTCGCGGGCTACCTCCTCATCTTCCCCGCGGACTTCGCCGTGCTCGTCGCGCTCTACTCCGTCACGGTGTACGGGCCGCGCTGGGCGCACCGCACCGCGATCGCGTCCTCGCTCGCCGGCGCCGTCGTGCTGGGCGTCGCGCTCGGCCTCCTCTCGGGCCGCCTCGCCGACCTCGCCATGATGGTGTTCTTCACGTCCGCGTTCGGCGGCATGACGTTCCTCGCCGTCTGGGCGTTCGGACTCGTGCGGCGCTCGCGCCGCGAGACGATCGCCGCGCTCGTCGACCGCGCGGAGCGGCTCGAGGTCGAGCGCGACCAGCAGGCGCGGATCGCGACGGCCGCCGAGCGCGCACGCATCGCGCGCGAGATGCACGACATCGTCGCGCACTCGCTCTCCGTCATCATCGCCCAGGCCGACGGCGGTCGGTACGCCGCCGCGCACGACCCCGACGCCGCGGCCCGCGCGCTGACGACCGTGTCCGAGACCGGGCGCACGGCACTCGCCGACATGCGACGCCTGCTGGGCGTGCTGCGGTCCGAGGCGCCGCGGGTCCCCGGCCCGGCTCCCGCCGTCGGCCCGGGCGGCACGCTCGCGCTGCCCGCCGGCCGCGGCACCGCGCCGGGGGAGAGCGCCGGCTCGCCCTACGGCCCGCCCGCGTCCGGGCCGGCGAGCGGCGCGACGGCGGCGCTCGAGCGCGCGCCGCAGCCCGACACCGCGGACCTCGAGTCCCTCGTCGCGCAGGTCCGGGACAGCGGCCTGCGCGTGTCCTTCGTCCGCGTGGGCGACGCGCGGCAGCTCCCGCCCGGCGCGGGGCTCACGGTATACCGCGTGTGCCAGGAGGCCCTGACGAACGTGCTCAAGCACGCGGGCCCCGACCCGGAGGTCACGGTCGTCGTGCGCTGGGGCGCCACGACGCTCGACCTCGAGGTCGAGGACGACGGGCGCGGCGCCTCGACCGCGGCCGACACGGACGCGCGGCCCGGTGGCTACGGCGTGCTCGGGATGCGCGAGCGCGCCGCGCTCTTCGGCGGCACGGTCCAGGTCGGCCCGCGGCCGGGCGGCGGTTTCCGCGTGCACCTGCGCCTCCCCGTCCCGCCCGCCCCGGGTGCCGCGCCCGGCCCGGCAGCCGTGTCCGGCCCGGCGGCCACGACGGCCGTCCTGCCCGCGCCCGCGCCGTCGGGCAGGATGGGCCCCGCGCGCCCGCCCGGCGCGGCGGTCCCGCCGCCACCCCCGCCCCCGACGCCCGCCTGACGCGCCACCGCACCTCCCCGCGACCGGACCCCGGCCCCGACCGACCGACAGGACACCATGACCGACGCCGTCCTCCCCGACGGGGCGTACGCCCCGGAGACCCACGACCCCGTGCGCATCGCGCTCGTCGACGACCAGCAGCTCGTGCGCGCGGGCTTCCGCATGGTCATCGACTCGCAGCCGGACCTCACCGTCGCGGTCGAGGCCGGGGACGGGCTGCAGGCGCTGCGCCTGCTCGCCGACCACCCCGTCGACGTCGTGCTCATGGACGTGCGCATGCCCCACCTCGACGGGCTGCAGACGACCGCGCGGCTCACCGCGGCGGCGGCCGACGGCGGCCACGCGCCCAAGGTCATCGTCCTCACCACGTTCGACCTCGACGAGTACGTGCTCGAGGCCATCCGCTCCGGCGCGAGCGGCTTCCTGCTCAAGGACGCCCCGCCCGAGGAGATGCTCGCCGCGATCCGCACGGTGCACCGCGGGGACGCGGTGATCGCGCCGTCGTCGACGCGCCGCCTGCTCGAGCACCTCGTCACGGCACTGCCCGCCGAGCAGGTCGAGGACTCGCCCGCGCACGCGGCCGTGGAGGGCCTCACCGAGCGCGAGCGCGAGGTGCTCGTGCTCATGGCGCGCGGTCGCTCCAACACCGAGATCGCGAGCGACCTCTTCGTCGCGGAGGCGACGGTCAAGACGCACGTCGGGCGCATCCTCGCCAAGCTCGGCGCGCGCGACCGCGTCCAGGCGGTCGTCACCGCGTACGAGACGGGGCTCGTGCGCCCCGGCGGCTGATCCGAGCGCGCCTCCGCGACCCCCCGACGCCCCGCCGGTCACCGCGACCCGCGGGGCGTCCGCGCGTCCGCCGCCAGGAGGGGCGCCGTCCGCGCGTCCGCCCTGGGTGGGGCGCCGTCCGCCCGGCGCGGGACGCGTCTACGACCACGGGATGACCCGCCCCGCGCGCAGGACCCGACCGTCGCCGGACGCGGCGGACCGCCCCCGCTCCGTAGCGTCGTCCACGATCCCGGCGCACGCCCTCGACCGCAGGTCGGGCGCGCCGCACGACCGACGACGACGCCCCAGGAGACGACGTGGACACCACCGTGTACCGACCCACCGACCCGGCCCCCGCCGGCCCGCCCGCGGTGCGGGCCCGCTCGCTGCGCAAGACCTACGGCAAGGGCGAGGCGGCGGTCCACGCGCTCGACGGCGTCGACGTCGACTTCGAGCGCGGTCACTTCACGGCCATCATGGGCCCGTCCGGCTCGGGCAAGTCGACGCTCATGCACCTGCTCGCGGGCCTCGACACGGCGACGAGCGGCCACGCCTTCATCGGCGACACCGAGGTCACCGGCCTGAACGACAACGCGCTCACGCAGCTGCGCCGCGACCGCGTGGGCTTCGTGTTCCAGTCGTTCAACCTCCTGCCCATGTTCACGGCCGAGCAGAACATCACGCTCCCCGTCGAGCTCGCGGGCGGCAAGGTCGACCGCGCGTGGCTCGACACGCTCGTGCGCACGCTGGGCCTCGAGGCGCGCCTCGCCCACCGCCCGAGCGAGCTGTCCGGCGGGCAGCAGCAGCGCGTCGCGATCGCGCGCGCCCTCATCGCCGGGCCCGAGGTCGTGTTCGCGGACGAGCCCACCGGCAACCTCGACTCGCGGTCGGGCGCCGAGGTGCTGAGCTTCCTGCGCCGCTCCGTCCGCGAGCTCGGCCGCACCATCATCATGGTCACGCACGACCCGACGGCCGCGGCGTACGCGGACCGCGTCGTGCTCATCGCCGACGGGCGGATCGCGGGCGACATCACCGACCCGACGCCCGAGTCGGTGCTCGCGGGGCTCGACGCCCTGCGCACGCTGGAGGCTCCCGGCGCCGACGTGTCGCAGGCGGTGCGCGCCTGATGCTCCGCCTCACCCTGGCGCAGATGCGCCGCAGCATCGGCCGCCTCGTCGCGGCCGGCGTCGCGATCGTCATCGGGACGGCGTTCGTCACGGCGACGCTCATCGCGGGCGACGTCATGACCCGGACCACGAACGACTCCATCGCGGCGCAGTTCGCGAGCGCGGACCTCGTCGTGTCCGCGCCGGCCGACCTGACCGCCGACGACGTCGACGCCCTGCGCTCCGTCCCGGGCGTGGACGCGGTCGACGCGGTGCAGTTCACCTACCTCGACCTGTCCCACGGCTCGAAGCGCGTGTTCCAGCTCGGCGTCCCCGCGCCGTCCGACCCCCGCTTCCAGGCCCTCGAGGTCGTCGAGGGCTCGATGCCGACCGCGACCGGGCAGGTCGCGCTCCCGGAGGCCGTGGCCGAGCGCCTGGGCGTCGGGATCGGCGACGCCGTCACGAGCTCGCGCAACGTGTGGGACGGCTCCGCGCCCGACGGCGGCGCGTACGAGGAGGTCCGCGACGAGCTGAGCGTCGTCGGCACGACCGCCGACCCGTACGGCGCGTACGCCCAGATGGGCGGCGCCGTCGTCGTGACGGCCGAGGACGTCGCCGCGTGGGAGGCCGCGCAGTCGATGCCCGACGAGCCCGCACGCACCTACTCGGCGGCCATGGTCGGCCTCGCGCCCGGCACGGACCTCGAGACCGTGCGCACCGCGCTCGTGGCCGTGTCCCCGGACGAGGCCAAGGCCGTGACCCCGGACGAGCACGCGCAGGAGCAGGCGCGCAAGATGACCGGCGACCAGGACGTCTTCACCTACGTGATCCTCGGCTTCGCCGCGGTGGCCCTGCTCGTCGCCGCGCTCGTCATCACGAACACGTTCCAGGTGCTCGTCGCGCAGCGCACGCGCACGCTCGCCCTCCTGCGCGCCGTGGGCGCGAACCGGTCGCAGCTCGCGCGCTCCGTGCTGACCGAGGCGACGATCCTCGGCGTCGTGTCCTCGGTGGGCGGCATCCTGCTCGGTGCTCTGCTCACGCAGGTCGCGCTCCTCGTGGCCCGCGGCGCGGACCTGGGCGTCCCGATCCCGGCGACCATCGCCGTGACCCCCGTCGTCGTGCTCGTCCCGCTGCTCGTCGGCACGGTCGTGACCGTCGTGGCGTCGTTCGCCCCGGCCCGCGCCGCGACGCGCGTCGCCCCGCTCGAGGCGCTGCGCCCGGCCGACGCGCCGAGCCTCGCCCGTGGCGGCGGCCGCGCGCGCCTCGTCGTCGCGAGCCTGCTGACGGTCGCCGGCCTGGCCGTCCTCGGCGGAGGCATCTGGCTCGGCACCACCGGGAACCCCGAGATCGGTCTGCTCGCCGGCGTCGCGGGCGGCGCCCTGTCGTTCGTCGGCGTGCTCGTCGGTGCCGTGTTCTGGCTCCCCGGCGTCGTGTCCCTCGTCGGCCGCCTGCTCGCGGGCACCGGGTCGACGGCGCGCCTCGCCACCGCGAACACGCTGCGCAACCCGCGGCGCACGACCGCGACGAGCACCGCGCTGCTCATCGGCGTGACGCTCGTCGCGATGATGTCGACCGGTGCCGCGAGCGCCCGCACGTCGCTCGACACCGCGCTCGACGAGCAGTACCCGGTGGACGTCCTCGTCGCGACCGACCTCTACGGGTCCTCGGGCGAGGCCGTCCCGGGCGAGGCCGTGCGTGCCGTCTCCGGGAGCGAGGGCGTCGCGCGCGTCGTCGAGCTCGTCGCGGCGGAGGCGACGCTGCCGGACGGCACCCAGCTCACGGTCCACGGCGTCGACCCCGAGCAGGCGCGCGAGGTCGTCCGCACTCCTGAGTCGCTCGCGCCCCTGGCCGAGGGCACGCTCATGCTGTCCGAGCAGGAGGCCGAGTCGTGGGGCATCGCCGACGGCGAGCGGCTCGAGCTCACGGGGCCGGACGGCGCGACGCTCGACGTCGTGGCGCGGACCGGGGCGGTCGGGTGGTCGTGGCTCCTCGCGACGGACGACGCGCGGGCGCTCGACCCGGGTGCGGTCACGTCGCGCCTGTGGGTCGGTCTCGACGAGTCGGCCGACCCGACGCAGGCCGTCCCGGCCATCCAGGACGCGATCGTCGACGTGGACGTCCCGGTCGAGGTCGCGGGCGCGGCCGTCGAGCGCGCGCTCATGGAGAGCGTGATCGACACGATCCTCGGCGTCATCGTCGGGCTCCTCGCGGTCGCGGTCGTCATCGCGCTCATCGGCGTGGCGAACACGCTGTCGCTGTCGGTCATCGAGCGGCGGCGCGAGTCCGCGACGCTGCGCGCGATCGGCCTGAGCCGGGCGCAGCTGCGGTGGATGCTCGCGATCGAGGGCATGCTCATCGCGGGCGTCGGCGCCGTCCTCGGGATCGCGCTCGGGGTGCTGTACGGCTGGGCCGGCGCGGCGACCGCGCTGAGCATCATGGGCGACGTGTCGCTCGCGGTGCCGTGGCGGGACGTGGCCCTCGTGCTCGTCGTGGCGCTCGTCGCGGGGCTCGTGGCGTCGGTCGTGCCGGGCCGGACGGCGGCCCGCACCTCGCCGGTCGCGGCGCTCGCCGTGGACTGACCGGACGACGGGCCACCACCGGCCCACTCTCGACGCGCGCCCCTGTGGACGGATCACCCGTCCACAGGGGCGCGCTCGTGCGTGGAGCGGGGCGGCGTGCGCCCGGCACGATCGCGCGGTGCCGCTCGTCCTGCCACCCGCCGCGTCCGCCCACCCCGCCGGGCCGCCGCCCTCCGTCACGCCGGTCGCTGCGCCCGGCGCGCTGCGCGTGACCGTCCACCCCGGCACCGACGTCCTGCTCGACGCCGGTGCCCGCCTGGGCGACGCGCGCGCCGCGCTCGCGCGCCTCGCGTGCCGTCCCGAGCTCCGCACGGCGCCTCTGGTCGTGGACGGCGTCGCCGTCGACGACGACCAGCGGTGCGGCACCCGCCCCCTGCTCCCCGGCGCGACGCTCGCCGTCCGGGGTGGGCCGTCGACCGCCCGGGAGCCGTCCGGCGCCCGCCGGGGGTCGTCCGGCGCGGAGCCGGGAGGGGCGGGTGCGCACGGCGCCGACGACCCCGCACGCGCCGACGAGGTCCTCGCCGCCCCGCTGCACCTCGCGGTCGTGGGCGGCGCGGACGCCGGGCGCGTCGTCGCGCTGACGAGCGCGCGCGGCCGCGTCGTGCTCGACGGACTCGACGTCCGCTGGCGCGCCCGTCGCCGCGGGACCCGGGTCCGCGTCCGGGCGCCGCGGGGCACGCGTCGTGTCCCCGACGACGCCGGGACGCTCCTCGCGCGCTCCGTCCGGGCGGGCCGCGTGGTCCCGCGGTGGCGCACGACGGCGTGGCGCCCGGGTCACGCGCTCGTCGGCCCGCGCGGCGTCTACGCCCTGCGCCCGCGCCCCGGGCTCGCGCACGGACCGCGCACCGGACCGGCCCTGCCGACGACCGGCGGCACGAGCCCGGGCCGTCCGGGCGCCGCGCACCTCACGACCGCGCTCGCGCCGGTCGCCGCGTCGCTCGCCCTCGCGGCAGCCTTCCGTCAGCCGCTGTACGCGCTGCTCGCGCTGGTCGGGCCGCTCGCGCTCGTGGTGCCCGCGCTGGTCGAGGCGCGACGGCGCCGCGCCGCCGCTCGCCAGGGCGCCCTCGTCGTGGCCGAGCCCGGCGGGGGCGCACGTCCCGGGGTCGCCGACGCACCGGTGGCGGCGCACCTCGACCCGCTGCTTCCCCGGCCCGCCGACGTGCTGACGTGGGCCGCCGTCGCGCGGCTCGCACCCGCCGTGGGTGGTGCGCTCGGGCCCCGCCGGGACCTCGGCCGTTCCACCGGGAGGGCTCCCGGCGGCTCGGCCGGTGGGCCGTCGGGCGTGGGCGCGGTCGGGCCGGTGGCCGGAGACCCGGCCGGTGGCGACGCACCGGCCGGCCCGGTACCTCCCCGCCTCCCGGACGGGTGCCTCGCGGTCGTCGGGCCCCGGCCGCGGGCGCTCGGCGCCGCGCGCGCCGTGCTGGCCGAGCACCTGGCCGCGGGCGCCGCGCTCACCGTGCGGCACCCGCCACCCGCCGCGGCGGACTGGGCGTGGTGCCGGTGGCTGCCCGGTGCGTCGGCCGTCGCCGACCTCGCCGACGTCGTGCCGGGGAGCCCCGCGACCGCCGTCGCGCGGGCGGCGAGCGCCGTCGCGAGCCCTGCACCGTCCGACGCGCCCCGGGTCCCGGTCGCCGACGGGACGGCACCGTCCCGCGCACCCGGGGTCCTCGTCGTCGACGGGCACGCGCCGCCCGGCGAGCTCGCGACCGCGTGGGAGCGACTGCGCGCCGCGGGGACGGACCTCCTCCTCGTCGTCGAGGACGCCGCGCACGTCCCCGCGTGGTGTCGGACCGTGCTGGACGTCACCGGCGCTGCCGCGGTCCTCGTCGGCCCCGACGGCGCCCGGACGGAGCGCGAGCACGTCGCGGCGGGCACGGCGTGGGCCGAGGCGCTCGCGCGCCGCCTCGCCGCCGCGGCCCACCTCGGCCGCCTGGGCGGGACGCCGTCGGGCGGGGCCGACCCCGCGGACCCGACCGCCCCGTCGTTGCCGCCCGACGTCGCGCTCGGCCACCTGCTCGGCGCGCCCCGGGCGCGCCACGACCTCGCGGGATGGGTCGGCGCGCGCTGGGACGACGCTCCGCGCCGCGACCGGCGCGGCCTCCGCACCGTCCTCGGCGTCGGCGCGGACGGACGGGCCGTGACGGTCGACCTCGTCGAGGACGGCCCGCACGTGCTCGTCGCCGGCACGACGGGCGCCGGGAAGTCGGAGCTTCTGCAGACCCTCGTCCTCGGGCTCGCGCTCGCGCGCTCCCCCGACGAGGTGACGTTCGCGCTCGTCGACTTCAAGGGCGGCACGAGCTTCGGGGCGTGCGGCCACCTCCCGCACGTCGTGGGCCAGGTGACCGACCTCGACCCCGGCCTGGCCCGGCGCGCGCTCGACGGTCTGCGCGCCGAGCTCCACCGCCGCGAGCGCGTCCTCACGGCGGCCGGGGCGACGAGCGTCGACGACCTGCCGCGCGGTCGGCTGCCCCGGCTCGTCGTGGTCGTCGACGAGTTCCGCGCGCTCGCCGACGACCTGCCCGAGCTCCTCCCCGGGCTGCTGCGCGTCGCCGCGCAGGGGCGCGCGCTCGGGGTGCACCTCGTGCTCGCGACGCAACGGCCGGCAGGAGCCGTGAGCGCGGACGTGCGTGCCAACATCACGCTGCGCCTCGCCCTGCGGGTGGTCGACGTCGCCGACTCCCGGGACGTCGTCGAGTCTCCGCACGCCGCGCTCGTCCCGGCGTGGGCGCCCGGGCGCCTCGTCCTGCGCCGCGGCGCGGAACCTCCGCTCGCCGTGCAGTGCGCCCGCGCGAGCGGCGAGACGCCCGCCGCGGCGCCCGGGGCGCGACTCGCACCACCGTGGCACGTCCCCCGCAGCGCGACGCCGAGCCTGCCGGGCGACGGTCCGACCGGTCGCCGCACGGTCCCGTCGGGAGACCTGACCGTGGGTGACCGGTCGGCCGGCCCTCCTTCGGCCGGCCCTCCTTCGGGCGACGCGACGGCGGGCGATGCGCTCGCACGTCTCGTGGACGCGGCGCGCGAGGTCGCCGCGCGCCGCGGCGCGCGCACGCCGCCGCCACCCTGGCTCCCTCCACTGCCGACGCACGTCGGTGCGGACGAGCTCGAGCGCGCCGAGGTCGGGCCGAGCGGTTCCGCCGTCGGGCAGGACGGTGCTGACAGGTCCGGCGCGAGCGACCCTGCGGGGCTGCCTCTCGCGCTCGGCGACGTGCCCGCGCAGCAACGCCGCGCGGTGCTCCGGTGGGACCCGACCGACGGGCACCTCGCGGTGCTCGGCCGCGCCCGGTCGGGCCGCACGAGCGCGCTGCGTACCGCGGCGTGGGCGGCGCTGGAGCGCGGGTGGGCGGTCCACGCCGTCGGGACGTTCGCCGACCTCGCGTCACACCCCGGGACCGGCACGATCGTGGACCGCGGCGACGTGCGCCGGCTCGTCCGGCTCCTGCGGCTCCTCGCCGGTCACGACGACGCCCAGGGACGGCCGCCCGGCCTCGATGGTCACGACGGCGCCCAGGGACGGTCGCCCGGCCTCGCCGGTCATGACGGCGGGCAGCTGCCGGGCGCCACCGCTCACCACGACGGGCGCCCGTCCGGCCCTGCCGGCACCGGGGTGCGGTGGCTCCTCGTCGTCGACGACGTCGAGGCGGTCCGGGCCGCGCTCGCGGACGTGGCCGGCGGCGCGGGCGCTGACCTCCTTGCGGACGTCCTCGCCGACGGTGCCACCGCGGTCGCGCTGGCGGGGAGCGGGCCGACGGTCGCCGGGCTCGCGGCCCACGTCGGCGTGCGCGTGGTCCTCGCGTCGCGCGACCGCCACGACGACGTGTCGCTCGGCGTCCCGAGCCCGCTCGCCGGGCAGGGGGGTCCCGCCGGCCGCGCGGTCTGGCTCGGGCCGGACGACCCGCTGCTGTGCCAGGTCGCGCTGCCGCGGGTCGTCGAACCGGACCCGGAGACGGACCCGCCCGCGCGCTCGACCCCCGGCGCCGACGCGCGACCCAAGCGGGAGCACCTCCGTGCGCAGGTGCGTGAGAGCGACGGAGAGCCGGGCACGGTCCGCGCAACCGGCGGAGAACCGGGCACGGTCCGCGCAACCGGTGGGGGGTCGGGCGTGATGCGCCTCGCGCGCCTCCCCGACCGCGTCGACGCGTCCGACCTCGACCGCTCCGACCCGCACCTGCACCCGCACCCCGCCCGGCCGCCGCAGCAGGGGACGAGCGCGCGACCCGGCCCGGGCGCAGGCCCTCCCGACGACCGCCGCGCGACCCCCGCGAGCGCGGAAGGGCTGCGGGTGCTGGTCGGGCGCGGCGGGGACGACGCCCGCGCCCTGTCGCTCGACGTGTCGCGCGGAGCGCTCGTGGTGGGCCCACCGGGCAGCGGTCGCACGAGCGCGCTGCGGCTCGTGGTCCAGCAGGTCGCGCGCGCCGGTGCGCTGCGGGGCGTCGTCGCCCGTGACGGCGCGGTCGCCGCACTCGCGCCGCGCGGCACGCCGACGGCGCGGCGGTTCACCCCGGCCGAGATCGCCGCGCTGCTCGACGCCGTCGCCGCCTCCGGCCCGCCGGTCCACCCGCCCCGCAGACCGTTCGGCGACCCGTCTCACGACCAGTCCGGTGGCGGGGCCGCGCCCGGCGTGGTCGCGGTCGACGACCTGGACGTGCTCGCCCAGCTGTGCGTCCTCGAGGCCGACCGTCTCGCGACGCTGGCCCGGGACGGGATCGTGCTCGTCGCGACGGCGACCACCGCGAGCGCCGCGACGGCGCTGCGGGGGCCGCTCGCCGACCTGCGGGGCGCCCGGTCTGGCGTCGTGCTGGCCCCGGGCGAGCGCGGCAGCTCCGAGGTGTTCGGGCACTCCCTCTCCTGGCTCGCCGAGCCGGGGCGTCCACGTCCGGGCCGCGGCGTGCTCGTCGACGGCGCACGTCTCGCGCCCGTCCAGGTCGCGGCCCTGTGACGCCGGGTGCCCGGCGTGCGCGGCGACGTCCTGTCGCCGCGGTGGCTCGCGGGCCGCGCGCCCTCGCCGTGCGTGCCGACAACCGTGGCACGTCGCCGCTCGACGGCGCCCCGACAGCGGTCTGGCTCAGGTGGTCGCGGCGGCTCAGGAGGCCGGTCGCGCGTCCCGTGTCGTCGCCTCGACCACGGGGCGCAGCATGAGCAGGACGAGCACCGCGAGCGCGAGCACGAGGGCCGCGACGACCCACGGCGTCACCCCGACCTGCAGGGACGAGACGGCGACGACACCCTGAAGGATCTGCCAGGTCGCGACCGGGGAGCGCGCCCAGCGCTGGCCGCGCAGCAGACCGCGCACGCTCGCGGCGAGCACGGCCGCGACACCGAGAGCGAAGACCACGAGGAAACCGCTCACGCCCGCTGACTGCGACCCGCCACGGACGAGCTCGACGAGGATGAGGAGGGCACCCACCACGAGGGCGACGATCTCGACGCCGACGCCCGCCACGAGCGCCGTGAGCGCGGCCGGCCGCGACGAGGGGCCGCCGGGGGGCGGCGTCGGGCGCGGTTCGGGCGATGCTGCGGAACGGTCGCGGGAGGGCACGAGAACCCAGCGTACGCGCCGACCTGCGGCTTCACACCCGTGTGACGAAGACCTCACGATTCATGCGGCGGAAACTTTCTCGTCACCTCTTGTGCTGTGCTTCACGAGGTGTGAACCTGGTTCAAGCATCAATCACCCCCGCCTCGAGCCTTGGTCCGGGCAGACCCATGCCGGGCTGCCCCGCGACGAGTCATCACCTCGCGACCAGGCTCCCCTCTGCCAAGGAGACGACGATCATGGACTGGCGCCACCGCGCAGCCTGCCTCGACGAAGACCCCGAGCTCTTCTTCCCGATCGGCAACACGGGGCCTGCGCTCCTGCAGATCGAGGAGGCGAAGGCCGTGTGCCGCCGCTGCGACGTGGTCGACACGTGCCTGAAGTGGGCCATCGAGTCCGGCCAGGACGCCGGCGTCTGGGGAGGCCTGTCCGAGGACGAGCGCCGCGCGCTCAAGCGGCGCACCGCCCGCGCGCGCCGCGCCGGCTGAGCCCCACCCCGCGTCGAGAACGTCGACCACGGGCCGTCACCCTCGCGGGTGGCGGCCCGTCGTCGTTCCCGTACCCGGCCGACGGCCCGCGCGTCCCGCAGGACGGCCGTCAGCCCTGCCGGTTCGCGTCGCGCAGGACGAGGGAGAGCACGACCTGCGTGCCGCCGCCGGGCCGCGGCGACCACTCGATCGTCCCGCCGAGCTCGTTCGTCACGAGCGTCCGCACGATCTGCGTCCCGAGGCCGCTCTTGGCCGCCTTGCCCGCCCGGGCGACGTCGCCGTCGGGCATGCCCACGCCGTCGTCCGCGACCACGACGCGCAGCGCGGACCCGTCGCGCTCGACCGCGACCTCGACCGTCCCCGCGTCCTGCTTGGCGAGCCCGTGCTCGACGGCGTTCGTGACGAGCTCGGTGAGGATGAGCGCGAGCGGGGTCGCGTCCTCGGCGGGGACGAGGCCGAAGCTGCCGGTGCGGACGGTGCGGACGCTCGTGTCGGCGGACGCGACGTCGGCGGCGAGGCGCAGGGCGCGCCCCACCATGTCGTCGAACTCGACCTCCTCGTCGAGCGTCTGCGACAGGCTCTCGTGGACGAGCGCGATCGTCGCGACGCGTCGCATGGCCTCCTCGAGCGCGGCGCGCGCCTCGGGCACGTCCATGCGGCGGGCCTGGAGCCGCAGGAGTGCGGCGACGGTCTGCAGGTTGTTCTTCACGCGGTGGTGGATCTCGCGGATCGTCGCGTCCTTGGTGATGAGCTCGCGCTCGCGGCGACGCAGCTCCGACACGTCGCGGCACAGCAGCACCGCGCCGATGCGCTGGCCCGACTCCGTGAGCGGGAGCGCGCGCAGCGAGAGCGCGACGCGCTGCGCCTCGATCTCGGTGCGCCACGGCGCGCGGCCCATGACCACGAGCGGGAGGGACTCGTCGACCGGCGTCTGGTGCTCGATGAGGTCCGCGGTGACCTCGGCGAGCGAGCGCCCGACGAGCGGGCCGATGACGCCGAGCCGGTGGAAGCAGCTCAGCGCGTTCGGGCTCGCGTAGAGGACCTCGCCCTCGGAGTTGAGCCGGATGAGGCCGTCGCCGACGCGCGGGGCGCCGCGCCGCGGGCCCGTCGCGGCGTTGGGGAACGGGAACTCGCCACGCGAGATCATCGCGATGAGGTCGTCCGCGGCCTCGACGTAGTTGAGCTCGAGCCGGCTGGGCGTGCGCCCGCTGCCGAGGTTCGTCTGCCGCGCGACGACCGCGATCGCCCGCCCGTCGTGCACGACGGGGATGGCCTCCTCACGGACCGCGTACGCGCCGAACCAGCGCGGCTCGCGCGAGCGCTGCGAGCGCGCCTCGGTGAGGGCGCGCTCGAGCTGGGGGCGCTGACCCTCGGGCGCGAGCGACCCGACGATGTCGTCGTAGTGCACGGTCGCACCGGTCGACGGGCGACACTGCGAGACGGCGACGAAGTTGCCGTCCGTCGTGGGGAGCCACAGCACGAGGTCGGCGAACGCGAGGTCGGAGATCACCTGCCAGTCCCCCACGAGCAGGTGCAACCACTCGTTGTCCGCCGGGCTGAGGTCGGCGTGGCGGGAGATGAGATCACTCATGGCAGACACGGACCCCAGCGTAGAGGGGTCGGACCGGTAGAGTCCCCATCAGCGCCCGCACGCGGTCGCCCGAACCGTCGCCCGAACCGTCGACCGACCCGTCGCCCGGCCCCGTGAGGGTCGGCGAGGGCCCGAGGAGGTCCCGTGCACCTGAGCGTCGAGCTCCGCTATCCCGCCCCCGTCCCCGCCGTCGGCGCGATGCTCGCTGACGAGGAGTTCGTCCGGTGGCGCGCGGCCCGGTCGGGCGGGTCCGGCGCGCACGTCGAGCAGGTCGACGTCACGGGCGGGCCCGTCGAAGGCTTCACGGTGACGGTGCGCCGCACCCTGCCGACGGACCAGATCCCGGCGCACGTGCGCTCGTTCGTGGGCGGGCAGCTCGAGATCCGCCAGGCCGAGGCGTACGAGCCCGAGCGCGACGGCGAGCGGGCCGGCACGGTCTCGCTCGAGATCACCGGCGCCCCGGTGCGCCTCACGGGCACCGTGACACTCTCCCCCGAGGGCGACGGGACCGTCCAGCGCTACGACGGCGACGTCAAGGCGTCGGTGCCGTTGTTCGGCAGCGCGATCGAGCAGGCCGCCGCCGAGGCGGTGCGCACCGCGCTCGCGGCCGAGGAGTCCGCCGGGCGCGAGTGGCTCGCGCGCTGACCCGGTAGCCACGCTCCGGGGGCGGTCTCGAACCGGTAACGATTTCCCCGGACACCGACCGGCCGGTAGGGACCTGCGTCGCGCTGACCTGCGGAAACGTCCGAGTGGGAGCGCGACCACACCGCGCCCCGCACGGCCCGCGGCTTGACACGGATTCCCTGGGGGACGCACCATCGGGCCGTTGTGTGGAAGCGCTACCACTCAGGAGTGGGAGCGCTGCCACGACCCCGCCCCACCGACAAGGGAGTCACCGTGCTGAGCAGCACCCGTACGACCCGCCGGCCCCGCAAGGCGATCGCCGCCGTCGCAGGCCTCGCGGCCATCACCCTCACCCTGACCGCGTGCTCGAGCGGGTCCGGCTCGGACGACGCCGAGACGGGCTCGGGCGACGAGAAGATCACGCTCACGGTCGCCACGTTCAACGACTTCGGCTACTCGGACGAGCTCCTGGCCGCGTACTCGGAGTCGCACCCGAACGTCACCGTCAAGCAGACCAAGGCCGCGAAGTCGGAGGACGCGCGGACCAACCTCACGACCAAGCTCGCCGCCGGCGGCGAGGGCCTGGCCGACATCGAGGCCATCGAGGTCGACTGGCTCCCCGAGCTCATGCAGTACCCCGACCTGTTCACCGACCTCACCGACCCCGAGCTCGAGGGTCGCTGGGTGGACTGGAAGGTCCAGCAGGCCACGACGACCGACGGCAAGGTCATCGGCTACGGCACCGACATCGGCCCGAGCGCGATCTGCTACCGCCAGGACCTCTTCGAGGCAGCGGGCCTGCCGAGCGACCCCGCCGCCGTGGCCGAGCTCCTCGGTGGCGAGGACGCCACGTGGGACGACTACTTCGCCGCGGGCGCGACCTTCGTCGCCGCGAGCGACTCCGCCTGGTACGACTCGGCGATGTCCATCTCGCAGGCCATGGTCAACCAGATCGACAACGCCTACGAGGAGTCCGACGGCACGCCCAAGGACCTCGCGACGAACCAGCCGATCATCGACATCTACGACACGGTCGTCGAGCAGTCGACGACGAACGGCCTCTCCGCGGGCCTCGAGCAGTGGTCGGGCGACTGGGACGCCGCGTTCCAGAACGACGGCTTCGCGACGATGATCTGCCCCGCGTGGATGACCGGCCCGGTCGAGGAGCGCTCGGGCGGCGTCACCGGCTGGAACGTCGCGGACGTCTTCCCCGGCGGCGGCCTCAACTGGGGCGGCTCGTTCCTCACGGTCCCGGCCTCGGGCCCGAACGCGGAGGCGGCCAAGGAGCTCGCCGCGTGGCTGACCGACCCGGCGCAGCAGACGACGGCGTTCGAGAACGCGGGCACGTTCCCGTCGCAGCTCGAGGCGCAGGAGTCCGACGCCGTGCAGTCGTTCACGAACGACTTCTTCAACGACGCCCCGGTCGGCCAGATCTTCGTCAACCGTGCGCTCGCGATCGACGGCGCGCCGTTCAAGGGCGCGAACTACTTCTCGATCCACCAGACCGTCCAGGACGGCATCAAGCGCGTGGACGTCGAGAAGACGGACGACGCCGCGTCCTCGTGGCAGAAGACGCTCCAGTCCTTCCAGGACCTGGGCCTGTGACCTGACGGGGCCGGGGCGGCAGCAGCACCTGCCGCCCCGGCCCCGCTCGCGTCCGCACGCCGGACGCGGCTCCCGTGGAACCCGCAGCCACCCAGACACCAGCCCAGGAACCCCACATGGCCGTCCTCACGCCCACCCAGCCCTCGCCCGGGCTCAGCGGGCCGACCCCGCGCACGCCGCGCCGCGTCGGCTTCTCCCAGCGCCTGAGCCGCTGGGACGTCAAGCTCTCGCCCTACCTCTACATCTCGCCGTTCTTCGTCCTGTTCGCGGTCACGGGCCTCTTCCCGCTCGTGTACACCGCCGTGGTCTCGGTCTACGACTGGAACCTGCTCGGCGGCCAGGGCGACTTCGTCGGCCTGCAGAACTACACCGACGTGCTCGCGCAGCCCACGTTCTGGAAGTCCCTGCGCAACACCGTCTCGATCTTCCTGCTGTCCTCGGTGCCCCAGGTGATCGCGGCGATCGCGATCGCCGCGCTGCTCGACCAGAACCTGCGCGCCGCGACGTTCTGGCGCATGGGCGTCCTGCTGCCGTACGTCGTGGCTCCCGTCGCGGTCTCGATGATCTTCGGCCGCCTGTTCGCCGACCAGTACGGGCTCATCAACGAGCTGCTCGGCCTCGTGGGCATCGACCCGATCCGCTGGCACGCCGACGCGCTCGCGAGCCACGTCGCGATCGCCTCGATGGTCAACTTCCGCTGGACCGGCTACAACGCCCTGATCTTCCTCGCCGCGATGCAGGCCGTGCCGCGCGAGCTGTACGAGGCCGCGATCATCGACGGTGCCGGGCGCGTGCGCCAGTTCTTCTCCGTCACCGTGCCGCAGATCCGCGCGACGATCATCTTCGTCGTCATCACGTCGACGATCGGCGGCCTGCAGATCTTCGACGAGCCGCGCATGTTCGACGCGCAGGGCCTGGGCGGCGCGGACCGCCAGTGGATGACGACCGTGCTCTACCTCTACGACGTCGCGTGGGGCAACCAGAAGAACTTCGGCCGCGCCGCCGCCGTCGCGTGGCTGCTGTTCCTCCTCATCATCCTCATCGGGATCGTCAACTTCCTCGTCACGCGGCGGATCGCCACGTCCACCGCGCAGCCCAGGCCGCCGCGCTGGGTGCGCCGCCGCCAGGAGGCGAGCAAGCGCCTGCGCGCCGAGGGCGCCATGAACGCCCAGCGCGCCGCCGCGGGCACCGAGGCGTCCGTCCCGACCGCCGCCAGCACGACCGACCGGAGGAAGCGATGAGCTCCGTCCCCGTCATCGCCCAGACCGCCGGCCCGGGCGCGGCCCGCGCCGCCGCCCGACGCCGCAGCGCCGGGAAGAACGTCGGCGGCACGCAGCGCCGCCCGCGCTGGGTCACGTACACGATCCTCGGGATCGTCCTGCTGATCTCGGTGTTCCCGCTGTACTTCACCCTGATCCTCGGGTCGTCCACGCCGGAGGAGATCTCGCGCAGCGCGCTCCCGCAGCTCCTGCCGGACGCGAGCCTGTTCGACCGGTTCGCCGACGTCATGGGCTCCGAGGCGATCAACTTCTGGAAGGCCGCCTGGAACTCGGTCGTCATCGCGGTGCTCACGTCGCTGTCGGTCGTGCTCTTCTCGACGCTCGCGGGCTTCTCGTTCGCGAAGCTCCGGTTCCGCGGGCGCGGGCCGCTGCTCGTCTTCGTCATCGCGACGATGGCGGTGCCGACGCAGCTCGGCGTGATCCCGATGTACATCCTCATGTCCGACCTCGGGTGGATCGGCAAGCTCCAGGCCGTCATCGTGCCCGCGCTCGTCACGGCGTTCGGCGTGTTCTGGATGACGCAGTACCTCGGCGAGGCGCTGCCCTACGAGCTCATCGAGGCGGCCCGCGTGGACGGCGCGTCGATGATCCGCACCTTCTGGTCGATCGCGCTGCCCGCGGCGCGCCCGGCCGCGGCGATGCTCGGCCTGTTCACGTTCGTGCAGCAGTGGACGAACTTCTTCTGGCCGTCCATCGTGCTCAACCAGAACAACCCGACGCTGCCGCTCGTCGTGCGGTCCCTCCAGGCGAACTTCTTCGTCGACTACTCGCTCGTCATGGCGGGGATCTTCCTCGTGACGCTGCCGCTCATCGTCATCTTCATCTTCACCGGCCGCCAGCTCGTGGCGGGCATCATGCAGGGCGCCGTCAAGGGCTGACGCCCGGCGCCGCAGCGCGGCGGTCCGCGTGCCGGCACCCCGGCACGCGGACCCGCCGTGCCCCGACCGTCCCGCGGGGCGGGCCCCACCGGCCCGTCCGCGTGCCACACCCCGACCTCTCGGAGGACAATCGACCATGACCAGCTTCGTCCCGTCCGCGCCCCTCCCCCCGAACCCGGCGACCGCGACCGGACGCGTCGAGATGCCCGAGGGCTTCCTCTGGGGCGCCGCGACGGCCGCGTTCCAGATCGAGGGCGCCGGGCACACCGACGGCCGTCGGGACTCCGTGTGGGACGCGTTCGCGCGCGTGCCGGGCGCCGTCGTGAACGGGGACGACGGCATGGTCGCGTGCGACCACTACCACCGGTACCGCGAGGACGTGGCGCTCCTGCGCGACCTGAACCTCGGCGCCTACCGGTTCTCGACGTCGTGGGCGCGCGTGCGTCCCGACGGCGGCGCGCCCAACCCGGCAGGTCTCGCGTTCTACGACCGACTCGTGGACGAGCTCCTCGAGGCCGACGTCCTGCCCTGGCTGACGCTGTACCACTGGGACCTGCCGCAGGCGCTCGAGGAGAAGGGCGGCTGGACGTCGCGCGACACGGCGTACCTCTTCGCCGAGTACGCGGTGACGATGCACGAGGCGCTCGGCGACCGCGTCGGCGTGTGGACGACGCTCAACGAGCCGTGGTGCTCCGCGTTCCTCGGGTACACCGCGGGCGTCCACGCCCCGGGCCGGCAGTCGCGCGAGGACGGCCTCGCGGCGGCGCACCACCTCCTGCTCGGTCACGGCCTCGCGGTCCAGGCGCTGCGCGAGCGCGCGCCGGAGGCGAACCTCGGCCTGACCCTGAACTTCACGGTCGCCGACCCGGTCGACCCGCAGGACCCGGCCGACGTCGACGCGGCGCGCCGCATCGACGGGCAGTTCAACCGGATCTTCCTCGACCCCGTGTTCCACGGCGAGTACCCCGCGGACGTCCTCGAGGACGTCGCACCGTACGGTCTGCTCGACCACGTCAAGGACGGCGACCTCGAGATCATCTCGACCCCGATCGACACGCTGGGCGTCAACTACTACAACGGCGGCGCCGTCTCCGCGCGCCCCCAGGCCGAGACGCCGGGCACGGCCGGCGGCACGCGCCCCGAGGGCGTGCGCGACGAGCCCGACGCCGAGGCACCGGTGCGCGCGACGTCGTCGCCCTACCCCGCGGCGGACGGCGTGCACGGCCACTCGCGCGGCCTGCCCCTGACGGACATGGGCTGGGAGGTGCAGCCGGAGGGGCTCACGCGCCTGCTGACCCGCCTCCAGCGGGACTTCACCGGGCCGCGCGGCGTCGCGATGTACATCACCGAGAACGGCGCGGCCTACCCGGACCGGGTGGAGGCGGACGGCTCGGTCGACGACCAGGACCGGCTGACGTTCATCGACGCGCACCTGCGCGCCACGCGCGACGCGATCGACGCGGGCGCGGACGTGCGGGGGTACTTCGCGTGGTCGCTCCTGGACAACTTCGAGTGGGCCCTCGGCTACACCAAGCGGTTCGGGATCGTGCGCGTCGACTACGAGACGCAGGAGCGCACGGTCAAGGCGAGCGGCGCGTGGTACGCGCAGGTCGCGCGCGACAACGCGGTCCCGGCGCGTCCCGCCCCGGCCCCGGACGCCGCTCCGGCCGCGGGCACCGCGGCGGAGTGAGGCAGGGGTGAGGACACGGTGAGCGGGGCGGTGCGGTCCGGCGCACGTGCGCGGGATAATGGTCTGATGAACAGCCTGCGCTCCGCGCCGACCCTGGACGAGGTGGCCCAGACGGCGGGCGTCTCGCGCTCGACCGCGTCGCGCGCCATCAACGGCGGTCTGCGCGTGTCGCCCGAGGCCCAGGCCGCGGTCGACGCCGCCGTCGCCCAGCTCGGCTACACGCCCAACCGCGCCGCCCGCTCGCTCGTCACGCGCCGCACCGACTCGATCGCCCTCGTGGTCCCCGAGCCGGACGAGCGGATCCTCACCGACCCGTTCCTCGCGGGCACGATGCGCGGCGTCAGCGCGGCGCTGGGCGGCACCGACCTGCAGCTCGTGCTGCTCTTCGCCCGGCCCGACGAGCAACCGGGCCGCATCGTCCGTTACCTCAGCAGCGGGCACGTCGACGGCGCGATCGTCGCGTCGCACCACCGTGACGACGAGCTCGAGGAGGCGCTGCTCGCGGCCCGCCTGCCGGCGGTCTTCGTGGGGCGCCCGTTCCGCCCGACGCCGGACCTGCTCTACGTGGACGTGGACAACGTCGAGGGCGGTCGCCTCGCGGCGCGTCGCCTCGTCGCCGCGGGCCGGCGCCGCGTCGCGACGATCGCCGGCCCGCAGGACATGACGGCGGGCGTGGACCGCCTGGCGGGCTGGCGCGAGGTGCTGCGCGAGGAGGGGCTCGCCGACGACGCGGTCGAGATAGGCGACTTCGCGGTCGCGGGCGGCGCGGCCGCGATGGAGCGCCTCCTCGCCGCGCACCCCGACCTCGACGGCCTGTTCGTGGCGTCCGACCTCATGGCCGAGGGCGCGCTGCGCGTGCTCGCGGCCCACGGGCGCGACGTGCCGGGCGACGTGTCCGTCGTCGGGTTCGACAACCTCGCGAACGCGGCCACGACGTCGCCTCCGCTCACGACGGTCCAGAACCCGATGGTGGAGATGGTGCGCGGCGCGACCGACCTGCTGCTCGACCTCGTCGCCGGGCGCGGGGACGAGATCGCGTCGCAGGTGCTCGCGCCCGAGCTCGTCGAGCGCGACTCCGTCTGACCGCCACCCCGGGCGTGGGAGGCCGCTCGTAGCCTGGGCGCATGAGCCTTTCCTCGTCGCTCGTCACGGCGTCGCGCGCGGACGTGCTCGCCGCACGCTGGCTCGCCCAGGAGCTCGACCGCGCGCCCGGGTCCGCGGCGTCGACGTCCGACGTCGCCGCCCTCGACCTGGGCGTGCAGGACACCGGACCGGACGGTGCTGCCTGGGCGCTGGCCCAGCGCGGTGCGCCCGCCGTGGAGCCCGGCACCCTCCCGGACGACCTGGCGCTCGTGTGGTCGCTGCGCGGGGCGCCGCACGTCTACCGCCGCGCCGACCTGGCGGAGGTCGCCGTCGCGACGGCCCCCTTCTCGGAGGCCGACGCCGCCAAGCGCGTCTTCGACGCGAGCCGCCCGCTGCGCGCCGCGGGGATCGCCGTGCTCGACGCGCTGCGCACGGAGGCGGACCTGGAGCGCGAGCTCGTCGTCGAGCCGACCGTCAAGGGCGACCTCTCGACGCGGCTCACCGCGCGCCTGCCCGAGCCGCACCTGCGCTGGTGCCGTCCGTGCGGCGCGACGCACAGCTACGAGCAGACGTTCCGGCTCGCGGCGCTCCAGGCGGGCCTCGAGCTCGAGCCCGGCACGTCCCCGCCCGTGCTGCGCCGCGTGCCCGGCCTCGACCCGCCGCGGTACGGGCGGCTCGGGGACGAGGCCGTCCCGCGGCTCGACGTCGTGCGGGGCTACCTGCGGTTCTTCCCGGCCGCGAGCGTGCAGGACGTCGCGGCGTTCCTCGACGCCCCGGTCAAGGACGTGCGGGCCCGGTGGCCCGAGGACGCCGTGCGCGTCGACGTCCCCGACGCGGCGGCGGGCGGGGACCGGCCCGCGGAGCGCTGGGCCCTCGCCGACGACACCGAGCGCCTCCCGGGAGCGGCGGAGCGCGTGCGCGACGCGCGGGGCGCCGACGGTGCGCCGGTCGTCCGGCTCGTCGGCCCGTACGACCTGGCGCTGCAGCTGCGCGACCGCGCGACGCTCGTCCCGGACGACGCAAACGCCAAGGACCTGTGGCGCGTGCTCGGACGTCCCGGGGCGGTGCTCGCGGACGGCGAGGTCGTCGGCACGTGGCGCCCGCGCACGTCGGGGCGCCGGCTCACGGTGCGCGTCGACCCGTGGGCCGGGTGGGACGCGCGGCTCACGGACGCCGTCGCGGAGCAGGCCGAGCGCCTGCGCGCGTTCCGGGGCGCGGCGTCCGTGAGCGTGTCCGGCTAGCGTCAGTCGCGCACGTGGCCGTAGCGGTGCCGGGTGCGGCTCACGGCCTGCTCGCGCAGCACGGTGAGCAGCTCGCGCCGCCCGCTCGCGACCACGGGCTGGTCCAGGACGGTCACGTCGCCCACGCGCTCGGCCGCGGCCTCGCGCAGCCCGGGCGCCGAGCCGACGACGCGCACGCGCCCGCGCACGGTGCCGCCCGCGACCCGGCGCGCGAGCTCCTCGTCGCTCACGGCGCCGTCGCCCGTCGCGGGCACGACGACGACCGGCACGCCCGCGGTCCGCGCGGCGTGCAGCACGCGCTCGACCTCGACGGGCCGCGCGTCCGCGCCGACCCGCACCGTGAGGAGGTCGACGGGCCGGTAGCGGAACACGTTCGACTCGGCGCGCAGGCCCGAGGGGTCGTGCTCCACGGAGAACTCCTGGTCCCACCAGCGGGCGTCGTCGGCGCGCGCCCACGCGAGCCACGCGTCGGGCGACGTCTCGCGCGCGGGCGGCGCGTCGGCGTCGGCCACGCCGGGGTCGGCCTCCGCGTCGGTCCAGCGCCCGAGCTGCGCCACGTAGTTCGGCCCGCCCGCCTTGGCGCCGGGACCGACGACCGACTGCTTCCAGCCGCCGAACGACTGCCGCTGCACGATCGCGCCGGTGATGTGCCGGTTGACGTAGGCGTTGCCGACCTCGACGGCGTCGAGCCACCGCGCGACCTCGGCGTCGTCGAGGCTGTGGATCCCGCCGGTGAGGCCGAACGGCACGGCGTTCTGGAGCGCGATCGCGTCGTCGAGCGTCGCGGCCGTCATGATCCCGAGCACCGGACCGAAGTACTCGGTGAGGTGGAACGGCGACCCGGGCGCGACGCCCTCCTTGAGGCCGGGCGTCCACAGGCGGCCCTCCAGGTCCGGCCCGCCGTCCAGCGGCCGCGGCCGCACGAGCCACGACTCCCCCGGCTCCAGGGTCGTCAGCGCGTGCAGGAGCTTGCCCGCCGCGGGCTCCGTGAGCGGGCCCACGGTCGTCGAGACGTCGGTCGCCGGCCCGACCGCGAGCGACCGCACCGCGTCCACGAGCTGGCGCCGCACGCGCCGCCCGGTCTCCGTCCGCGGGTCCCCCGCCGAGCCGACGAGGATCGCGAGCGACGCCGCCGAGCACTTCTGCCCCGCGTGACCGAACGCCGACCGCACGAGGTCCGCGACCGCGAGGTCGAGGTCCGCCGAGGGCGTGACGACGAGCGCGTTCTTGCCCGACGTCTCGGCGAGCACCGGGCGCGACGGCCGCCACCGCGCGAAGAGGCGCGCGGTCTCGATGGAGCCGGTGAGCACGACGCGCGCGACGTCGTCGTGCGTCACGAGGTGCGTGCCGAGGTCGTCGTCGGGCACGCGGACGTACTGCACGACGTCCGTCACCGAGACGGCGCCCAGCCCGGCGAAGTCCTGCGGTCCCGCCGCGACGGCGTCGCGCAGGCCCGCGTGGACCGCGTCCACGGCGACCTCCAGGCAGCGCGGGGTCGGCGGCGCGGGCTTGGCGAGCACGGCCGACCCGGCCGCGAGCGCCGCGAGGACCCCGCCGACCGGGATCGCGACGGGGAAGTTCCACGGCGGCGTGACGAGCGTGACGCCGTCGGGCGCGAACCGAGCCCCGGGCACGTGGTCGACCTCCTCGGCGGAGCGCGCGTAGTAGCGCGCGAAGTCGACGGCCTCGCTCACCTCCGGGTCGGCCTCGGCGACGGTCTTGCCGGGCTCGTGCACCATCGCGGCGACGAGGTCCGTGCGCGCGGCCTCGAGCCGCCGGGCGACGGCGCGCAGCGCGGCGGCGCGGGCGGCCGGGGCGACCCGCGCCCACGCGGCGGTCGCGCGCACGGCGGTCGCGACGGCGTCGTCCACCTGGGCGGTCGTGGTGAGCTCGGGCGTGCGGACGGGCTCGTCCCCGGAGCCGGGCCCGGTGACGCGGCGCGCCCACGCGCGCGACTCCTCGACCGCCGGGTCGGTGTCGGGGGCGTTGGCGAACCCGTCGGCCGGCGGCTCCTCGACCGTGCGGGGGCGGCGGCGCGGGGCGACGTCGGCCTCCGTCCAGCGCACGCCGTGGCGTACCGACGCGCGGAACGCGGCCTCCTGCCGGTCCATCGGGCTGGTCGGGGCCGCGCCGCCGGGCGCGAACATGGCGTGCAGGAAGTTCTGCTCGGCGGCGTTCTCCTCGAGACGGCGCACGAGGTAGGAGATCGCGACGTCGAAGTCCTCGTCGCGCACGACCGGGGTGTACAGCACGACGCGTCCGCCGCGCCCGGCGTGCGGGCCGCTCTCGACGCGGTCGGCCGCGACCTCGTCGCGCACGGCGCGCGCCTCGCCGGGGGCCATGCCCTGGAGCATCTCGACGTCGAGCGCGTGGCTCACGCCGCGGGCGCGGCCGAGGAGCACGGCGAGCGCGACGTGGAACAGGTTGTGGCTCGCGACGCCGATGCGCACGGCGTCGGTCCGCGGGGCGCGCAGGGCGTGGTCGAGCAGGCGCACGTAGTTCGCGTCGACGTCGGGCTTGGTGGGGTACGGCGCCTGCGGCCACCCGTGCAGCTCGGCCTCGACGGCCTCCATCGCGAGGTTCGCGCCCTTGACGAGCCGCACCTTGACCGGAGCTCCCCCGGCGGCGACGCGCTCGGTCGCGAAGCGGGTCAGCCCGTCGAGTGCCCCGAGCGCGTCGGGCAGGTACGCCTGGAGCACGATCCCGGCCTCGAGGTCGCGCAGGTCGTCGTGCGCGAGCACCTCGCGGAAGACGGCCGTGGTCAGCGCGAGGTCCTTGTACTCCTCCATGTCGAGGTTGAGGAAGACGCCGTGGTCGCGCGCCGCCCGGTACAGGGGCAGCAGGCGCTCGACGACGCGCGCGCACGACCCGTCGAGGTCCCACGGGACGAGCTGCGACGCGACGGACGACACCTTGACCGAGACGTAGTCCACGTCGGGCCGCCGTACGAGCGCGATCGTGCGCTCGAGGCGCGCGTCGGCCTCGGCCTCGCCGAGCACCGCCTCGCCGAGGAGGTTGACGTTGAGCGCGTAGCCCTCGGCGCGCGTGCGGGCCAGGTGCGGGCCGAGGCCGCGACCGGCGTCGGCCACGAGGTGCCCGACGAGCTGGCGCAGGCGCACGCGCGCGGCGGGCACGACGACGCGCGGCAGCACGGGGGCGACGCGCGCCCCGACCCGCAGCAGGGTCCGGTCGACGGGCCCGAGGAAGGAGCCGGCGCTGCCGGCGAGCTCACCGAGGCGGCCGAGCGCGTGGGCGGCGACGTGCACGTCCTGCGGCCGCGCGACGTCGTCGACGAACCGGACGGCGAGCTCGAGGCCCGCCGGGTCGGAGACGAGCGCGCCGAGCCGCTCGGCCGTGCGGCGGGCCCGCGCGTCGCCCGCGTCGTCCGCGGTGCTCGCGGCGAGCCAGCGGCGGGCGAGGGCCACCGCGTCCTCGACGAGGTCGTCCGGGGAGGTCGGGACCAGGGTGCGGGTCGGGTCGCCGGCGGCTCCGGGGGTGGGGAACGGCCGTGCGGGCGCGTCGTTGCTCATCCTCCCAGGGTGCCCCGGGTCGCGCTGACTCGTCTTGTACGATCCGGGGCGACATGGCACCCGTCCGCGACAACCTGTGGCCCGAGGGCGCGGCGCTGCTCGCCGCGCTCAGCCCCGCGATGGTCGCGCTCATGGACGAGCTGCCGGACACGATGTTCTGCGCCAAGGACGTCACGGGGCGCTACGCCGCGGTCAACCCCGTGTTCGTCGCTCGCACCAACGAGCGCTCGCGCCGCGCGGTGCTCGGGCGCCGGGCGCGCGACCTGTTCGTGCCGCAGCTCGCCGAGCGGTACGAGCAGCAGGACGCCGAGGTCCTGCAGGGCCGGTCGCTGCGCGGCGAGCTCGAGCGCATCCGCCGGCTCGGCGGCACCTCGGGCTGGTTCCTCACGTCGAAGCTCCCCGTGCACGACGACGCCGGTCGCCTCGTGGGGATCGTGTCCGTCTCCCACGACCTGCGCGCGGGCGCGGCCGACGACGCGACGATGGGCTCGATGGCCGCGCTCGTCGCCGCGGTCGAGGCGGACCTCGGGGCGCGCTGGACGACGACGCGGCTCGCCGAGGCGGCCGGGGCCACGCCCGCGGTGCTCGACCGGCGCGTGCGGCGCGTGTACGGCCTCACGCCCCGCCAGCTCGTGCTGCGCACGCGGGTCGACCACGCGACGCGGCTGCTCGCCGGCACCACGCGGCCGATCGGCGACGTCGCGGCCGACAGCGGCTTCTACGACCAGCCGTCGTTCACGCGGACGTTCGCACGCCTCACGGGCGAGACGCCGGCGCAGTACCGGCGGCGCACGCGCCGCTGACGGCACCGTGCCGGGTCGCGCGCTCGTCGTGCGCGCGCCGGGCGGCCCCGCGGTGGCGAGCGACGCCGTCGCACGCGGAGACTGACGCCATGACCTCTACGAGCCCCTCCCCCGGAACCGTCCCGACCGTCGAGCTGCCCGGCGGCACGATGCCGCTCCTCGGCATCGGCACCTGGCAGTCGGAGGGCGACGACGCGTACCGCGCCGTGCGCCACGCGCTCGACGTCGGCTACCGGCACGTCGACACCGCCACCGGCTACGGCAACGAGTCGCAGGTGGGCCGCGCGCTCGCCGACTCGTCCGTGGACCGCGCCGACGTGTTCGTCACCACGAAGCTCCCGCCGGACGCAGCGGGCCGCGAGCGCGAGACGATCGAGGCGTCGCTGCGCGATCTCGGGACCGACTACGTGGACCTGTGGCTCATCCACTGGCCGCCGTCGGGCGAGGCGTCGCCGTGGGTCTGGGAGCAGTTCGTCGCGCTGCGCGACGAGGGCCTGGTCCGCTCGATCGGCGTGAGCAACTACTCGGTCGAGCAGGTCGACGTGCTCTCCGACCAGGTGGGCGAGACCCCGGCCGTCGACCAGATCCCGTGGAGCCCCGCCGACTACGACCACCGGATCGCGCACGAGCTCGCGCAGCGCGGCGTCGTGCTGGAGGGGTACAGCCCGTTCAAGCGCACCGACCTCGACGCGCCCGTGCTCGCCGAGGTGGCGGCCGCGCACGGCGTCACGCCCACCCAGGTCGTGCTGCGCTGGCACCTCGACCACGGGTTCGTCGTCATCCCGAAGTCGGTCACGCCCGAGCGCATCGAGGCGAACTTCCAGGTCACGGGCTTCTCCCTCACGCCGGACGAGCTCGCGGCGGTCGACGCGCTCGGCCGCTGAGCCGCACCCGCGCGCGACGCGCCGGGGCCGGGGCGCACCTGCGCCCGCGCGCCCCGGCGCGTGCCCGCCCGGCGAGCGCGCGCGCCGGCGGTAGCGTGGCCTCCGGTGCCGCACACCCCCGCGGCACCGGAGAACCTCGAACCGGAGGAACCGTGACGACGACGTCCGTGCCGCCCACCACCACGAGCGGCGAACCCGCCCCCACCGACCACCAGACCCGGACCGACCTCCCGCCCGGCGCCCGCCGCGCCCCCGACGGCGCGGCCCCGCCCGCGTCGGCCCTCGACACCGCTCACGCCCAGCTCGCGGGCGCGGTCGACTTCCTCGGTTACGACGACGGTCTGCACGAGATGCTCGCGACCCCGCGTCGCGAGGTGAACGTGGCCGTGCCGCTGCGGCGCGACGACGGCCGCACCGTCCTCTTCCACGGCTACCGCGTGCAGCACAACGTCTCGCGCGGGCCCGGCAAGGGCGGCCTGCGCTACGCGCCGAGCGTCGACATCGACGAGGTCCGCGCGCTCGCCATGTGGATGACGTGGAAGTGCGCCCTCGTGGACCTGCCGTACGGCGGCGCGAAGGGCGGCGTCGCGATCGACCCGCGCTGCTACTCCGAGGCCGAGCTCGAGCGCGTCACACGCCGCTACACGTCGGAGATCATGCCGGTGATCGGCCCGGAGCGGGACATCATGGCGCCCGACATGGGCACGAGCGAGCAGACCATGGCCTGGGTCATGGACACCTACTCGGTCAACCAGGGCTACACGATCCCGGCCGTCGTGACCGGCAAGCCGATCACCGTGGGCGGGTCGCTCGGGCGCACGACGGCGACGAGCGCCGGGGTCGTGCACGTCACCGCCGCGGCGCTCGACGAGGCGGGCGTGCCGCTGACCGACGTGCGCGTCGCCATCCAGGGCTTCGGCAAGGTCGGCTCGCACGCGGCCGCGATCTTCGCGGCCCGCGGCGCGCGCGTCGTCGCGGTCTCCGACCAGTACGGCGGGGTGCACGCCCCGGACGGGCTCGACGTGCGGGCGCTCGTCGAGCACGTCGCCGCGACGGGCAGCGTCGTGGGCTTCGACCGCGCGGACCCGGTGGACAACGACGCGCTCCTCGCGCTCGACGTCGACGTGCTCGTGCCGGCGGCCGTCGAGGGCGTGCTCGACGGCGACACGGCCCGCAGGGTGCGCGCGCGGTGGGTCGTCGAGGGCGCCAACGGCCCGACGACCGCCGAGGGCGACCGCGTGCTCGCGAAGAACGGCGTGACCGTCGTGCCGGACGTCCTCGCGAACGCGGGCGGCGTCGTCGTCTCCTACTTCGAGTGGGTGCAGGCCAACCAGGCGTACTGGTGGACGGCCGACGAGATCGGCGAGAAGCTCGAGCACCGCATGCTCCACGCGTACGAGGAGGTCGCCGCGCTCGCGCGACGCGAGGAGCTGAGCCTGCGCGACGCCGCGCTCGTCATCGGCGTCCAGCGCGTGGCGGAGGCGCACCAGATCCGCGGCCTGTACCCCTGACGGCCGGCGCCCCGCCCGCGCCCCGCCCGCGCCCGGCGCGCCCCGCCGGGCACGGGCGGGGCCGGTCGGCCCGTGGGACGGCGGGGTCGTGGTCAGTCCGTGGGCCGGCGGGTCGCGGCGACGACGCCCGCGACGAGCGCGACGGCGGACGCCGCGACGGCCGCCCAGGCCACGGTCGTGTCGACGAGCGGGCCCTGGAACCGGGCCACCGCGATCCACGCGAGCCCCCACGACATCGCGAGCCCGATGCCGAGCGCGAGCGCACGGCGCCCGGCCGTGAACCGCGCCCACGCGACCGACAGCACGGCGGCCGCCGCGACGAGCACGACCGACCACCCCGTCGCACCGAGGCCGAGCTCACCCGCGCCCCCGTCCGCGAGGGCCGCGGCGACGTTCGCGAGCGTCGCGACGCTCACCCACCCCGTGTAGAGGCCGAGCGTGCCGTCGAGCACGACGGCCTGCGCGGTCGACTCGGGGCGCAGCCGCACGAGCCGCACCACGACCACGGCGTTGACGGCGAGCAGCGCCGCGATGACCACGACGCTCACCGGGACCCACCCGGCCTGGACCACGCCGATCCACGCGGCGTTGAGCACCATGGACGCGAGCACCCACCACGCGGTCGCGCGCAGGCGCGGGCTCGCCGCGTGCCGCGGCAGGACCTGGTAGACGGCAAACGCGAAGAGCCCGAGGTAGATCACGGACCAGATCCGGAACGCCGGGTTGTCGGGCGCGACGGGCGTGGCCTCGGCGGAGAGTGCGCCCCCGGACGCGTCCTGGACCGCCGTGCCGCCGAAGGCTCCGGCCCCGAACGCGGCGGTCCCCGCCGCGACGAGGGCACCGACGAGGACGACGACCTGGCGGACACGGTCGGACGGCGCGGGCGCGGGAACGGCGCCCGCCGGGACGGCGGCAGCTGAGGTCATGCCTCCACCGTCGCATCACTCAGCCTGCTGAGCATCTGGGCGACGTCCTCTGCCCGCCGCCGAGAACGACCCTGCTCGCCGCCGAGAACGAGGTTGGTGCCGTTATCCCGCGGATAACGGCACCAACCTCGTTCTCGGCGCCGGGCGGCGCAGGGCGGGGTGGGGTCAGGCCAGGGGCTGGCGGTCCGCCCAGGCGGTGAGGGTCGTGCGCGGCCCGGTGAAGAACGGGACCTCCTCGCGGACGTGGCGGCGCGCCTCGGTAGCGCGCAGCTCGCGCATGAGGTCGACGATGCGGTGCAGCTCGTCCGCCTCGAACGCGAGGATCCACTCGTAGTCGCCGAGCGCGAACGACGCGACGGTGTTGGCGCGCACGTCCGGGTAGTCCCTCGCCGCGAGGCCGTGGTCGCGCAGCATCGTGCGGCGCTCGGCGTCGGGCAGCAGGTACCAGTCGTACGACCGCACGAACGGGTACACCGACAGGTAGTCGCGCGGCGCCTCGCCCGCGAGGAACGCGGGCACGTGGCCGCGGTTGAACTCGGCCGGGCGGTGCAGCGCCACGTTCGACCACACGGGCTCGAGGTGCGCACCGAGGCCGCTCGCGCGCAGGTGCTGGTAGGCGCGCTGCACCGACTCGACCGTGGGTCCGTGCCACCACACCATGAGGTCGGCGTCCGAGCGCAGGCCCGCGACGTCGTACCAGCCGCGCACCACGAGGTCGCCGTCCGTCGCGGCCGGGTCGTCCCCGCCGCCGACGGCGGCCAGCGCGTCGCTCACGAGGCCCGCTCGCTCGTCCGCGTCGGCGGGCAGGGGCGCGGCCGTCGCGAACACGGACCACATCGCGTAGCGGATGGTGGAGTTGATCTGGTCGTGGTCCGCGGGCACACGCGCGGCGTCGTTCATCGGGGGTTCCTCTCGGGTCAGCTGTGGACGTCGGTGCTGCACAGCGCGGGCACGCCGCTCGGCTCGCCGTCGCGGCGCAGGCAGCAGCCGGGCGCGCACACCGAGCGGAACGCGGGGAGGTCGCCGACCGTGGCCTCGGCGACGGCCTCGCCGCGCGCGATCGCGGCGCGCTCGACGAGCAGGTCGACGAGCCCGCGCACGAACGGCTCGCGCGTGCCCACGGTACCGGCGCGGACGGCCGTCATCCCGAGCTCCGTCGCGGTCTGGACCGCCTCGGTGTCGAGGTCGTACGCGACCTCCATGTGGTCCGAGACGAACCCGATCGGCGAGAGCACGACGTCGCGGACGCCGTCCTGCGCGATGGCCTCGAGGTGGTCGTTGACGTCGGGCTCGAGCCACGGCTGGCTCGGCGGGCCCGAGCGCGAGCAGTACGCGAGGTCCCACGAGACCTCGTGCCCGAGGCGCTCGGACACCGCGGCGGCGACGACGCGCGCGAGGTCGAGGTGCTGCTCGGAGTACGTCGCGTACGCGATGCGCGACGCGGCCTCCATGGTGTCGGGGATGGAGTGCGTGACGAAGACGAGGCGTGCGGCGGCCGTGTCGCCGCCCTTCTCCGCGAGCGCCGCATAGCCGTCGAGGACCGCGTCGACGTTCGCCTGCGCGAAGCCCGGGTGGTTGAAGTACGAGCGCACCTTGTCGAACTGCACGCCCGTCGAGCCCTCGGGACCGAGCTGGCCGCGCCGGTCGAGCACCACGGCGAGGTCCTCGCGGTACTGGCGGCAGCCGGAGTACGACGAGTAGGCGGACGTCACGAGCGCCACGGCGTTGCGCGCGCCCAGTGCCTCGAGCTCGGTGATCGCGTCGTCGGTGTACGGCTCCCAGTTGCGGTTGCCCCACACGACGGGCAGCTCGATCCCGCGCCGCGCGAGCTCGGCCTCGAGCGCCGCCTTGAGCGCGAGGTTCTGCTCGTTGATGGGGCTCTTGCCGCCGAACCCGTAGTAGTGCTCGCCGACCTCCTCGAGGCGCGAGTCCGGGATGCCCTTGCCCGCGGTGACGTTGCGCAGGAACGGCACGACGTCCTCGGGCTTGTTGGGCCCGCCGAACGAGTAGAGCAGCAGCGCGTCGTAGGGGCGCAGGTCGGGGGTCTCGGGCGCGGTGTCGACGCCGGCCGCCGGGGTGGCGGGCACGGCGGCCCGCTCGGTGGCAGCGACGTCCTGGGGGGAGAACGGGGGCATGCTCCTGATCATGGCACCCGGCCCGGGGCTCGCCCGTCCGGAACGGGACGGCTCGGACGTGACATTGACGGGACAGAGTGTCACCTCCTCCCCCGCCGCGGCGCGCCTAGACTCGGGCCGCTCGCTCCTCGGGCGCGCCGGGCACCGACGCCCGTGCACACGTCGCCCGAGCCGGACCGCGTGGAGGTGGAGCAGTGCCGCTCCCGGAGATCACCGAGCGCGTGCCGCTCACCCTGCCCGACGGCCGCCTCGACCGGCGCGCCGTCGGCTGGGCGCGCCGGCCGCTCGTCGACACCGACGGCGTGGGCCGCGGTCTGCGGGGCCGCGGGCGGACCAAGCGCTGGGAGTACTGGGGCGTCATGACGCCGACCCACGTCCTCGCGCTCACGGTCTCGTCGATCGACTACGCCGCGGTGCACGAGGTCTGGGTGCTCGACCGGGCGTCGGGCCGCACGTGGGGCGCCGCCGCGACCGTCGTGCCGTCCCGGGGCGTCGTGCTGCCGGGCACCCTCGGCGACGGACCGGCGCGCGCCCGCGCGAAGGCCCTCGCGATCGACCTCGACGAGGTCGAGGGCGGCACCCGCCTGCGGGCGCGCACGCGCGACGTCTCGTTCGACGTCGTCGCCGAGCTCCCGCACTGGCACGAGCGGCTCGCCGTCGTCGTGCCGTGGAGCGACACCCGGTTCCAGTACACGGTGAAGGACGTGGCCCGCCCGGCGCGCGGGACGCTGTGGGTCGACGGCCGGACGGTCGACGTGCCCGCCGGGTCGTCGTGGGCCGTGCTCGACCACGGTCGCGGGCGCTGGCCGTACGACGTCCGCTGGAACTGGGGCGCGGGGTCGGGCGAGAGCCACGGCCACGTCGTCGGCCTCCAGGTCGGGGGGAGGTGGACGGTCGGCACGGGGTCGACGGAGAACGCGGTCCTCGTCGACGGGCGCCTCCACCACCTCCCCGACGAGCTCGTGTGGGACTACGACCTCGCGGACCCGGACCGGCCGTGGCGCGTCACCGGCGGCGGACTCGACGCGACGTTCGAGCCCTTCCGCACGAAGGTCACGCGCACGAACCTCGGCGTCGTGTCGTCGTCGACGGACCAGTGCTTCGGCGCGTGGTCGGGCACGTTCACCCCGCCCGGAGGGACGGGCGCGGGACCCGTGCGGTTCGCCGGTCTGGACGGCTGGGCCGAGGAGGTCCACAACCGCTGGTGACGTCCCGCGCAACCCCCCGACCCGGGTTGCCAGTGCCGGGCCCCTGCCTAGCGTGGGACGTTCCGGCGGCACCGACGCCGTCGGGCGCGACCCGTGCACGACGGCGACCCCGTCCTGGGCGGCCGCGCCGTCACCGGCAGCGACGCCGGTGGGAAGGAGAGGCTCATGCACGCACGACGAGGACGGTTCGGCGCAGGGACCACGGGGGTCGCGGCAGCCGCGGCGCTCGTGATGCTCCTGCCGTTCGGCGGGGGCGACCGTGGCGGTGACCGCGGCGGCGGCCACGGGCACGGCAACGACCGCGCGCGGAACGTCATCTTCATCCAGGGCGACGGGCTCGGCCTGTCGCACCGCGAGCTCGTCCGGCTCGCGACGGTCGGCAAGGACGGCCAGCTCGCCATGAACACGCTCGAGCACGCGGGCTGGACCACGACCGACTCGGCGGACCCGGAGGAGGCCGTCACGGACTCCGCGGCGGGCGCGACGGCGTTCGCGTCCGGCGTGCGCACGTACAACGGCGCGGTGGGCGTGGACGCCGACGGCAACCCTGTGCCGACCCTGCTCGAGGCCGCGCGCGGCCTGGGCAAGGCGACGGGGCTCGTCACGACGGCGCAGGTCACCGACGCGACGCCCGCCGCGTTCGGCGCGCACGTGCCCGACCGCGGCGACCAGAGCGAGATCGCGCGCCAGTTCCTCGAGAGCTCGCGCCCCGACGTCATCCTCGGCGGCGGCGAGGACTGGTGGTTCCCGGCGGGCGAGCCGGGCGCGTGGGAGGACAACCCGGCGAAGGACCCGACCGAGGAGAGCAAGGGCACGGCGGGCAACCTCGTCGAGCGCGCGCAGGACCTCGGGTACACGTACGTGAGCGATGCCGACGGTCTCGCGGACGCGCGCGGGCGCAAGCTGCTCGGCCTGTTCGCGAACGAGGAGATGTTCGAGCAGCGCAACGAGGGCGAGGGCGACCTCTACGAGCCCGAGGTGCCGCTGGTCGACATGACGGCGAAGGCGCTCGACGTGCTGTCGCGCGACCGCGACGGGTTCTTCCTGCTCGTCGAGGAGGAGGCCGTGGACGAGTTCGCGCACCGCAGCAACGCGACGCGCACGATCCAGGCGGGTCAGGCCCTCGACGAGACCGTCGCGCTCGCGCTCGACTTCGCGAAGAGGAACCGCGGCACGCTCGTGCTCGTCGTGGGCGACCACGCGACCGGCGGTCTCGCGATCGAGAACGTCGACCCCGAGGACGAGGGCGGCGAGGGCGCCACGACCGAGGACGGGCCGTTCGACCTCGCCGGCTCCGACCTGCAGTTCACGGTCGACTGGACGACGGGCGGCCACACGGGCGAGGCCACGCCGATCACCGCGCAGGGACCGGGGGCCGAGCGCCTCGCCGGGGCGCAGCGCAACACCGACGTCCACGACGCCGTCCTGCGCGCCATGCAGGGCCGGGGCCGCGGCTGAGGCGACGCGACCCGACCGCCCGGCGCGCGCGACGTCGTCGGGCGGTCGGGCCCGGTACGGGGCACCGCCGAGCACGACCGTGCTCGCGGTCGAGCACGAGGTTGGTGTCGTCATCGGGCGGATGACGACACCAACCTCGTGCTCGGCGGGAGGCCCGGTCAGCCCTTGACCGCTCCCCCGAGGCCCGCGCCCTGGAGGAACATGCGCTGGAACACGAGGAACAGCCCGACGGGGATGAGCGTGGAGATCGCGAGCGCCGCGAGGAACACGCCGAGGTCGGTCGACGCCTCGATGGACGGCAGGCGCACGGACAGCGGCTGGATCGCCGGGTCCTTGAGCACGAGGAGCGGCCAGAGGAAGTCCTTCCACGCCGCGATGACCGCGAACACCGAGACGACGCCGACGATCGGCCTCGACATCGGCAGCACGACCGACCAGAACAGCCGGTAGGGCCCCGCCCCGTCCATGCGCGCGGCCTCGAACACCTCGCGCGGGAGGCTGTCGAAGAACCGCTGGACGAGCAGCACGTTGAACGCGCTCGCGCCCGCCGGCAGCCACACGGCCCAGAAGCTGTTGATGAGCGACCGCCCGAGCAGCGGCGGGTCGAGGATCGTCAGGTACAGCGGGACGAGCAGCACGATCGCCGGGACGAACATCGTCGACAGCACGAGCGCCTGCACGACCTTCCCGTACCGCGGGCGCAGCACCGACAGCGCGTAGCCGCCCGTCGTCGCGACGAGGATCTGCGACGCCCACGACCCGACGGCGAGCCAGATCGTGTTGAGGAAGTACCGGCTCACCTGCACGTCGTTCCACGCCCGGTCGAGGTTGTCCCACGCGATGCCGTTCGGGAACACGGCCATGGGCGTGCGCAGGATGTCCTGCGTCGGGGTCACCGCGTACTTCGCGAGCAGCAGCATGGGGCCGAGTCCCGCGACGACGAGGACCACGAGCAGCAGCACGTGGGTCGTGCCCATCCCCCACCGGACGGACGGGCGCCGCCAGTCGGCCTCGGAGAGCGCACCGCGGTCCTCGACGCCGTCGAGCGCCTTGCGGCGCCGTGCGCGGGCGGTGCGGCGCTCGGCCTCGCGGCGGCGCCGGCTCGCCTCGGCGGCGCGCCGCGCGGTCCCGGCCGCGTCGTCGGCGACGTCCGTCGTGGCGGCGGAGTCCTGCGAGACGACGCCGATCTCGCTCGGGTTGTCGGTGGGCGAGAGAGTCATGACGTGCTCCAGGACCGGGTGAGCCGGAAGTAGACGAGCGAGAACACCGCGAGGACGGCCGCGAGCATGAGCGACAGCGCGGTCGCCGCCCCGTAGTCGCCGCCGAGGCTGTTCTGGAAGGCGTAGCGGTAGATGAGCAGCAGCACGGTGAGCGTCGCGTTGTTCGGCCCGCCGCCGGTGAACAGGTACGGCTCGAGGAAGACCTGCGCCGTGCCGATCACCTGGAGGATGAGCGTGATGAACAGGACGCCGCGCAGCGCGGGCAGCGTGACGTGCCAGATCTTGCGCCACAGGCCCGCTCCGTCCACCTCGGACGCGTCGTAGAGCTCGGGCGGGACGCTGGTGAGCGCGGCGAGGTAGATGATGATCGTGCCGCCCGCCCCGGCCCACGTGGCCGCGAGGACGAGCGACGGCATCGCGGTCGACGCGTCCTGGAGCCACGGGTACGGGCCGAGGCCCACCCAGCCGAGGATCGTGTTGAACACGCCCGTGGGGCTGCCGTTGTAGAAGAACTTCCACAGCAGCACGGCCACGACCGGCGGCACGACGACCGGCAGGTACGCGAGGGCCGAGTACAGGCCGCGCGCCCGGCGGACCTCGCGCATGAGCACGGCCGCGACGAGCGGGATCGGGTACCCGAACAGCAGGGCGAGGAACGCGAAGTACAGCGTGTTCCTCACGGCCTTGCCCAGGAGCGGGTCGGCGAGCACCTGGCGGAAGTTGTCGAGCCCGACGAACGTCGGGTCGCTCACCAGGTTCGTCTCCTGGACGCTCATGATCACCGCGCGCACGATCGGGAACCACGAGAAGACGCCGAAGATCAGGATCAGCGGCAGCATGAACACGAGGTTGCTCAGGCCGCCGCCGCGGAACCACGTCACGGGGCTGCGGCGTCGGCCGGTCCGGTCGGCCCGCGCGTGCGAGGCGGGTCCCCGTCGCGGCGGGGCGGTGGTGGCGGTCACGGAGAACGTCCTTCGGTGCGGTGGGAGGCGCTCGACGGCGCGAGGTGCGTCGCGCCGTCGAGCACCGGTGGGGTCGGGCCGGCCGGCAGGGGGCGCTGCCGGCCGGCCCGGGCTGCGGACCCGGCGGTGTCAGCCCTGGTCGAGCAGGGCCTGCGCCTCGGTGTTCGCCTGCTCCAGCAGCGCGTCCACGTCGGCGTTCTCGTCCGTGAGGACGGCCTGGACGACCGGGTCGAGCAGCGCGTAGATCTCCTGCGTCTTCTGCGACGGCTCACCCACGAGCGGCAGGTCGAACATCGTGTCCGTGTAGCTCGTCATCTGGTCGAGCGGCACGTTGATGTAGTCCGCGATCCACTCCTGGTTCTGCTCGTACTGCTCCTGGGAGAACATCGGCAGGACCGGGGTGCCCACGGGCTGGTCGTTCGCGACGAGGACCTCGGCGTCGGCGACGGCGCGCTTCTCGTCGACGAGCTTGCCGAGGTAGAAGAAGTCGATCCACTTGATCGCGGCCTCCTTCTTCGCCTCGTCCACGGTCGCCGGCATCGCGGCGAGCGTGCCGCCGGTGAGGACGCCCGCGTCGTCGCCCTCGAGCGGGAGCGCCGCGAGGCCGTAGGTGGACGGGTCGAGCGCGTTCGTCTGCACGAGCGACGTGAACACGTCGGAGCCCGACGTGTACATCGCGACCTGCCCGGCGGCGAAGGCCTGGTTCATCGTTCCCCAGTCGAGGAGGAAGTTGCTCCCGAGGGAGTTGTCCTCCCAGCGCATGGCCTGCAGCCACTCGAGCGCGGCCTTCGTGCCGTCGTTCGTGAGGGTCGACGTGGCCGTGCCGTCGTCCGCGACCTCCTGCGTGCGGCCGCCGCGCGCGAACGTGTTCACCGTGAGCTGCCAGCCGCCCGTGTTGTTCTGCGACATCTGCATGTAGCCCGCGACGCCGGGGTTCGCGTCCGCGATCTTCTTCGCGTACTCGCGGACCTCGTCCCACGTGGTCGGCGGCTGGTCGGGGTCGAGGCCGGCCGACTCGAACAGCGCCCGGTTGTAGTGCAGGCCCACGCCGTAGACGTTCTTGGCGGGGATCGCGTAGACGTGGCCGTCGGCGCCCGTGCCGGCCTCGAGGATGGCCGGGTTGAAGCGGTCGGCGTACGACAGGGTGCGGAACTGCTCGTCGAGGTCCGCGAGCTGGCCGTTCTCCACGAGCGTCTTCGCGTCGGTGAACGGGATCTCGAAGACGTCGGGCAGCGTGCCGCCCGCGAGCTGGGGCGCGAACGTCGTCGCCTTCCACTCGTACTCCTCGGGCACGACGTCGATGTCCGGGTTCGCGGCCTCGAACTCCTCGACCTGGGCGTTGAAGGCGTCGATCGCCTCCTGCTCCGAGCCCGGGAGCAGGGACACCACCGAGAGGGTGACCTTCCCGTCGTCCGAGCCGCTGCTCTCGTCGTCGCTGCCCGAGCCGCCGCTCGAGCACGCGGCGAGCGTGCTGATCGCGAGGGCCCCCGCGAGGGTGAGGCCGATCGCCTGACGTGTGGACTTCATCGTCACTCCTGGGTTCCGGTGGTGCTGGGTGCTGGGTGGGGTGGGTGCGGGTCGCCGGCCCGCCCGGTGGGGCGCGCCGGTGTGGCGGTCAGGGGCGCGACGGGGTCGCGCGGAGCCAGACCGCGGTGTCGGTGGTCAGGGGCGCCGGTGGCTGCGGCGCGCCAGGACCGCCCGAGGCGTCGGCGGGGAGGTCGCTGCGCACGAGGACCACGGCGTCCGCCGGCAGCGGGACGTCCTCGACCCCGAGGTTGACGACGCACGTGACCGCGTCACGCCCGTCGCCCCGGGTGAAGGCGAGCACGTCGTCGCCGAGCGCGACGCCGTCGAGGGCGTCGAGCCAGCGGAACGCGCCGCCGTGCAGCGCGGGCTCGGCGCGCCGCGTCGCGAGGACGCGACGGTAGAGCGCGAGCATCGAGGCGTCGTCGTCCCACTGGGCCTCGACCGACACCTCTCCCCAGCCGGGCGGCTGGGGCAGCCAGGGCTCCGCCCCGCCGTCGGGCCCGAACCCGTGGCTCGTGCCGCCGCGCGTCCACGGCAGGGGCACGCGGCAGCCGTCGCGGCCGGGGTCGACGCCGCCGGAGCGGGCGTGCATGGGGTCCTGGATCGCGTCGGGCGGGAGGTCCTCGACCTCCGGGAGCCCGAGCTCGTCGCCCTGGTAGACGTAGAGCGACCCGGGCAGGGCGGCGGAGAGCAGCGCGGCGGCGCGGGCGCGGCGGCGACCCAGGTCGAGGTCGGTCGGCGTGCCGGCGCGCTTGGCCGCGAACGAGAACGAGCTGTCCTCGCGGCCGTAGCGGGTCACCGGACGCGTGACGTCGTGGTTCGACAGCACCCACGTCGCCGGCGCGGCGACGGGCGCGTGCGCGTCGAGCGTCGTCTGGACCGACTCGCGCAGGGCCTTCGCGTCCCAGGGGCGCGCCATGAAGTCGAAGTTGAACGCGGTGTGCATCTCGTCGGGGCGCAGGTACTGCGCGAACCGCGCGCGGTCGGCGAGCCACACCTCGCCCACGAGGACGCGGGGCTCCTCGTACGAGTCGGCGACGGCGCGCCAGCCGCGGTAGATGTCGTGCAGCTCGTCGCGGTCGACGTGCGGGTGCTCGCCCGGGCCCGGGTGCGCGGGCACCTCGGGCAGCGCGGGGTCCTTGACGAGCTGGGCCGCCGAGTCGATGCGGATGCCCGCGGCGCCGCGGTCGAACCAGAACCGCAGGATGTCCTCGTGCTCGCGGCGCACGTCGGGGTGGTTCCAGTTGAGGTCCGGCTGCTCGGGCGCGAACACGTGCAGGTACCACTCGCCGGGCGTGCCGTCGGGGTTCGTCGTGCGCGTCCACGTGCTGCCCTGGAACTCCGAGACCCAGCGCGTCGGGATCTGCGACCCGTCCTCGCCCTTGCCCGGGTGGAACCAGAAGCGCTCGCGCTCGGGCGACCCCGGCCCGGCGGCGAGCGCGGCCCGGAACCACTCGTGCTCGGACGACACGTGGTTCGGGACGACGTCGACGATCGTGCGGATGCCGAGCGCACGGGCCTCCGCGATGAGCGCCTCCGCCTCGGCGAGCGTGCCGAACTGCGGGTCGATCGCGCGGTAGTCCGCGACGTCGTAGCCGCCGTCGGCGAGCGGGGACACGTACCACGGGGTGAACCAGATCGCGTCGACGCCGAGGTCGCGCAGGTACGGCAGGCGCCGGCGCACGCCGGCGAGGTCGCCCGTGCCGTCGCCGTTCCCGTCGGCGAAGCTGCGCACGTACACCTGGTAGATCACGGCGCTGCGCCACCAGTCGGTCGACGCCGCCCGCTCCGGTCCCGCCGGACCGGCGGTCGCCTCGGGGGTGGGTGCGCCGTCGGCGACTCGGGGGTGGTCGTTGCTCACCGTGTCCTCTTCCGTGAGTTCGGGAGCGAGGGCGCGCGGGGCACGTCTCGCCTGCTGCTGCACCGTGTGCGGTGCCGACCGGGGCGGGCCCCGGGGACGGCCGTCGTGCAGCGGGGTGTCGACCGCGCCGTCGGAAACGACTGTAACTAGGCGACAGTAAGCGCGCAAGAACCCGACAAGGCTGTTATCGAAATGCTATCTCTCGACGTCGAGAGACTGACGCGGCGTGTGATGAGGGCGATCGACCCACGAACGACGAGGGCCCCGGCCCGGCGCGCGACGGCGCCGGGCCGGGGCCCGGGAGAAGAGGGGTGCGGGTGCTACGACCCGACGGCCTCGCGACCGGCGCCGCGGGCCGCGGCGGTCGACCCCCGCACGACGAGCTCCGGCTCGAACAGGAGCTCGTCGCGCGAGACGTCGGCGCCCGCGATCATGCTCGCGAGCAGGTCCACCGCCGCCCGGCCCATGGGCTCGATCGGCTGGCGCACGGTCGTCAGCGCCGGGTCCGTGGAGTTCATGAGGTTCGAGTCGTCGTAACCGACGACGGACACGTCCGCCGGGACGTCCAGGCCGGCCCGTCGCACGGCTCGGATCGCGCCCAGGGCGAGCGGGTCGCTCGCGCACACGATCGCGGTCGCGCCGGCCTCGAGGAGCCGGTTCGCGGCGGCCTGGCCGCTCTCGAGCGAGTACTGGCTGTGCACGACGAGCGCCGGGTCGAGCGCGTGCCCCTGCCGCTCGGCGAACGCCTGCGCCGCCGCGAGCTTGCGCTCCGACGGCACGTGGTCGGCCGGGCCGAGCAGGAGGCCGACCCTCTCGTGGCCGAGCGAGAGCACGTGGCCCAGCGCCTGGTTCATCGCGACGAGGTCGTCGCACGAGACGCGCGGGAAGTCGAGGTCCTCGATGGACGCGTTCATGAGCACGACGGGCAGACCGAGCTTCTCGAGCCGGTGGAAGTGCGCGTGGTCCGCCTGCCGCTCCGCGTAGAAGCCGCCCGCGAAGATCACGCCGGACACGTGCTGCCCGAGGAGCAGGTCGATGTACTCGGCCTCGGTGACGCCCCCGGCGGTACGCGTGCACAGCACGGGCGTGAAGCCCTGCTGCGCGAGCGCACCCCCGATGACCTCGGCGAACGCCGGGAAGATGGGGTTGACGAGCTCGGGGAGCACGAGGCCCACGAGGCGGCCGCGCTCGCCGCGCAGCTTGGTCGGCCGCTCGTATCCCAGGACGTCGAGCGCGGTGAGCACGGCGTCGCGCGTGGCCTGCGAGACCCCGGGCTTGCCGTTGAGCACGCGGCTCACGGTGGCCTCGCTGACACCGACCTTGGTGGCGACCTCCGCCAGACGTCTCGACATGCTGCCGACTATACGCGCGGTTGCAAGCCGCTTGCGTGATTCGAAGCCGTCCGACGAATCCTTGCGTCGGCGCTCCCCCACGTCGGGAGATGCGGCTAGGCTCGTTCGGTGTCCTTCCAAAAGGTGACCGCGTCGTCCCCCGAGCCCGCGACGGACCCCTTCGGGCTCGTCCCCGCCCCCGTGTCGGTGTCGCCGGGCGACGGCGTCGTCGCCCTCCCCGACGGGACCCGGGTCGCCACGGACCCCGCGCTGCGCCCGGCCGCACGGCGCTGGCGGCGCGCGACGGAGGACGCGTTCGGCCTCGACCTCGTGCCCGTGCGCGCCGACGCCTCGGACGCCGCGGACCGACCCGCCGTGACGTTCGCGCTCGACGCGGCACTCCCGGCGTCGGGCTACCGGCTCACGATCGACGACGCGGGCGTCCGCGTCGCCGCTGCCGACCTCGACGGCGCGCACGCCGCCGCGCACACGCTGCGCCAGCTCGCCGGCCCGGCCGCGTTCCGCCGCGCCCCCGGGCGACGGGCGCCCGGTACGACGACGCCCCCGCTGGTCCTCCCCCACGTCACCGTCACGGACCACCCGCGGTTCGCGTGGCGCGGCGTGCTGCTCGACGTCGCCCGCCACTTCCTCCCGCTCGCGGACGTGCTGCGGTTCGTCGACCTCGCCGCGGCCCACCGGCTCAACGTGCTCCAGCTCCACCTCACGGACGACCAGGGGTGGCGCGTCGAGATCGAGCGGTACCCGCGCCTCACGGAGGTCGGGGCGTGGCGGCACGAGTCGGGGGTCGGCACGTGGCGGGCCGGCGTCTTCGACGGCCGCCCGCACGGCGGCTACTACACGCAGGACGACCTGCGCGAGGTCGTCGCGTACGCGCGCGAGCGCGGCGTGACGGTCGTGCCGGAGATCGACGTGCCCGGCCATGTCGAGGCCGCGGTCGCGGCGTACCCGGAGCTCGGCACGCGCAAGCGGCCGCACGAGGTCCGCACCACGTGGGGCGTGAGCACGGAGGTGCTCGACCCGTCCGAGGAGTCCCTGGAGTTCTTCCGGAACGTGCTCGACGAGGTGCTGGAGGTCTTCGACGCGCCGTTCGTCGCGATCGGCGGCGACGAGGTGCCGACCACCCTGTGGCGCGAGAACCCGGCGATCGTCGAGCGCGCGCAGGCGCTCGGGCTCGACGACGTGGGCGGCCTGCACGGCTGGTTCCTCGCGCGCCTCGCGGAGCACGTCGCGTCCCGCGGCCGACGCGCCGTCGTCTGGGACGAGGCGTTCGGGCCCGCGCTCCCGCGCGACGCCGTCGTCACGTCGTGGCGCGGCTGGGCCGTGGGGGCCGACGCGCTCGCCGCGGGTCACGACGTCGTCATGGCCCCCGAGCAGGTCGTCTACCTCGACCACCGCGGCGGCGACGCCCCGGACGAGCCCGTGCCGGTCGGCTTCCTCACGACGCTCGAGGACGTGTACGCGTTCGAGCCGCTCCCGGCCGCGGTCGCGCCCTCCGGCGACGACGGCACGACGCCGGGGCGCCTCCTCGGCGGCCAGGCCGAGCTGTGGTCCGAGCACCTCGACTCCGCGCGCCGCGTCGACTACGCCGCGTTCCCGCGCCTCGCCGCGTTCGCCGAGGTCGTGTGGTCGCCCGAGGCCGACCGCTCCCCCGGGTCGCCCGCGTCGCGCGCGTTCCGCGAGCGCCTTGAGACCCACCACCTGCCGCGCCTCGACGCGGCCGGCGTGGAGTACCGCCCGCTCGACGGGCCGCACCCGTGGCAGACCCGCCCGGGCGTCGCGGGCTGGCCGCGCGACCGCGAGGCCGAGCTCGCCGCGGGCGGCCTGCGCGGAGTCGGCGGCTGGGTCGAGGGCCGCGACGAGGACGCGGGGGGCCCGGCGTGAGCACGCTCGTGATCCGCGGCGCCCGGCTCGTCGAGCCCGACGGCGCGGCCTCCCCGCCCGTCGACGTCACGGTCCGCGCGGGGCGGGTCGAGAGCGTCGCGCCCGCCGCGGCGGGCGCGCCCGACGCCGCCGCGGCGCTGGACGCGGGCGGGCGCCTCCTGCTGCCGGGGTTCGTCGACGTGCACGTGCACGGCGAGGCCGCGGTGCTCGACGAGGACGTGCAGCTCGCGATGCTGCGCCAGGGCGTGACGAGCGTCGTCGTGGGCCAGGACGGCGTCTCGTGGGCGCCGTCGCCCCGACCGGGCGAGTCGACCGCGGGGGGCGCGGGCACGGAGCCGGGCGGGAGCCTGCACGACGCGGCAGCCTGGGCGTCGGGCTACTTCGCCGCGATCAACGGCGAGCACCCCACGTTCCGCGGCGGACCGGTCGCCGACCTGCTCGCGACGTACGACGGCACGACGCGCGTCAACGTGGGCTACCTCGCCCCGCACGGCACGATCCGCTACGCGGTCCTCGGCCCGGCGGCGCGCCCGGCGGCGCGCGGCGAGGTCGACCGCATGGTGGCCCTGCTCGCCGGCGCGCTCGACGACGGCGCGCTCGGCATGTCGACGGGCCTCGAGTACGTCCCGGCGGCCTACGCCGACGAGGCGGAGCTCGTCGCGCTGACGAGCGTGCTCGCCGCGCGCGGGCTCCCGCACGTGTCCCACATGCGCGGGTACGAGGACAGGGCGGGTCCGGCGTTCGCCGAGCTCGTGCGCGTCGCGCGCGCGTCCGGGGCCGCGACGCACGTGTCGCACTACCACGGGCCGGCGGCCGAGCTCCTGGGCTACGTCGACGACGCCCGCGACCAGGGCCTCGACGTCACGTTCGACTCCTACCCGTACCTGCGCGGGTGCTCGATCCTGTCGATGGTCTCGCTGCCGACGTGGCTCCCCGTGGCGGACGTCGACGCGACGGTGCGCGCGCTGCGCGACCCCGCGGTGCTCGACCGCCTCCACCGCGAGCACTTCCCGGCCCTGGCCGACCTGTGGCCGCGCGTGACGATGGCGGCGGTGCCCACCGGGCCGGCCGCCGGCGCGCCCGCGGACGAGCCCGCCGCGGACCTCGCGTGGACCGAGGGCGTGGCGCTGCCCGACGTCGCGGCGCGCCTCGGCCTGTCCCCCGCCGACGCGGCGGTGCACCTGCTCGTCGCGACGCGTCTGCGCGCGTCGTGCGTGTTCGCGCAGCCGCCCACCAACTCCCCGCTGTCGGTGCGCGCCCTCCTGCGCCACCCGGCGCACGTGGGCGGATCGGACGCGATCTACGCGCCCGTCGGGGGCGGCGGCCGCCCCCACCCGCGCGGCTGGGGGGCGTTCGCGCGCTTCCTCGCCGAGCACGTGCGTAGGCTCGGGGACTGGACGTGGCACGACGCGGTCACGCACCTGTCCACCCGGCCCGCGCAGCGCTTCGCGCTCGCCGGGCGCGGCGTCGTCGCCCCGGGCGCGGTCGCGGACCTCGCGCTCGTCGACCCGGACGGCGTGCGCGACGAGGCGACGTACGAGGACCCGCGCCGCCCGGCGTCGGGCGTCGACGACGTGCTCGTCGCGGGCGTGCCCGTCCTGCGCGACGGCCGCCTGACCGACGCGCTCCCGGGCCGCCCGCTGCGCCCGGCCCGACCCGCCCCGACCACCGACACCCGGAGGACCGCATGACCGGCTCCACGACCGGACCAGCCCAGCCCGACCGCCCGTGGGCGGGTGACGTCGTCGGGCCCCGGACGAAGGGACTGCGGCTCGCGGGCCTCGCGACCGTCGCGGACGTCGTCGCGGGCACGCCGCGCGTGACCGACGACCCGTTCTCCTGGCCGCTGCTCACGCTCGACGACGCGACGCTCGACCACAACGTCGGCGTCGTGGCGCGCGTGTGCGCCGAGCGGGGCGTCGAGCACGCGCCGCACGTGAAGACGACGATGTCGCGCGCGCTCTACGCGCGCCAGGCCGCCGCGGGCGCGTGGGGGGCGACCGTCGCGACGCCCGCGCAGCTGCGCACGGTGCGCGACTGGGGCGTGCCACGCGTCCTGCTCGCCAACGAGCTGCTCGACCCGCGCGAGATCGCGTGGCTGCGCGACGACCTCGCGCGCGTCGCGGCCGGCGCCGAGGACGAGGTCTGGCTGTGCGTCGACTCGACGCACGGTGTCGACCTGCTGGTGCGCGGGCTCGCGGGCGCGGACGACGCGACCCGCGCGCGCGTCGGCGTGCTCGTCGAGCTCGGCGTGCCGGGCGGGCGCACCGGCGTGCGGAGCACCGCGGCGGCGCTCGACCTCGCGCGCGCGGTCCGGGCCGCCGGGCTCCGGCTGCTCGGCGTCACGGGGTACGAGGGGTCGGTCGCGGGCGGCACGAGCGACGACGAGCTCGCCGCTGTCGCCGCGTGGTGCGACGACCTGCGGGACCTCGGCACGGCGTTCGCCCGGGAGGGCCTCGCGGGCGTCGACGAGCCGCTCGTGCTCTCGGCGGGCGGCAGCTCGTTCCTCGACGTCGTGCTCGCCGCGCTCCCCGGGCCGGTCCCGGGCCCCGACGGGCGTGAGGTCGCGACGCGCGTCGTCGTGCGCTCGGGCGCGTACGTGACGCACGACCACGGGTTCTACGGGCGCACCGACCCGTGGAGCCGCATCCCCGGCGCCGAGCCGCTGCGCGGCGCCGCGACCGTGTGGGGCCAGGTCCTCTCCGTGCCCGAGCCGGGTCTCGCGATCTGCGGCGTCGGGCGCCGCGACGTGTCGTTCGACATCGACCTGCCCGTCGCGCTGTGGCTGCGCTCGCAGTCAGACGACGGCTGGCTCGCCCCGCGCGAGCTCGCCGGGACGCGCGTCACCGCGCTCAACGACCAGCACCTCTACCTCGCGCTCGCCGCGGGCGAGGCGACCACGGGCCCGGCGACGGCCCAGGTGCGGCCCGGCGACGTCGTCGGGTTCGGCATCTCCCACCCGTGCACGACGTTCGACCGGTGGCGCGTGGCCGCCGTCGTGCGCGGCGACGAGGTCGTGGACCTCGCGACGATCGACCTGTGACCACCCCGACCCGACCCGGCACATCCCGAGAGGACACCGCATGACCAGCGAGAAGACCGCGATCTCGACCCCCGACGCCCCGGCGCCCGCGCACACGTTCCACCAGGGGGTGCGCAAGGGCCCGTTCGTCCAGGTCTCCGGCCAGGGCCCGGTGGACCCGGCGACGAACGAGTACCTCCACCCGGGGGACGTCGCGGCGCAGACCACGCGCACGCTCGAGAACGTCAAGGCCATCGTCGAGGCCGCGGGCGCGACGTTCGACGACGTCGTCATGCTGCGCGTCTACCTCACCAAGCGCGAGGACTTCCCGGTCATGAACGACGCGTACGGCGCGTTCGTCGCGCAGCACACCACGAAGGGCGTCCTGCCGAGCCGCACCACCGTGTTCACGGGCCTGCCGCGCGAGGAGATGCTCGTCGAGATCGACGCGTTCGCGATCACGGACTGACCCGGCCCCGCCCGCGCAGGGCCCGGTCACCGCACGGGGGCCGGGCCCTGCGTCGTCGGCGGCGGCCGCCGCCGCCGACGCGGTGCCGCCGTCGAGGGTGGTGGCCGCGGGTCAGCGCCGCGACGCGACGTGCAGGCTCGTGACCGTCGCGGCGAGGTCGGTGAGCCGCGACGCCGTCCGGTCGAGCAGCTCGTCGAGCTCGATCGGCCCGGGCGCGATGCTGAACGCCGCCGCGATGCCCGCGTCGCGCGCCTGGTGCGCGGGCAGGAGCACGCGCCCCGCGAGCACGACCACCGGCGGCCGGTGCGGCGCCTCGGCGGCGAGCGCGCCCATCGCGTCCGCGACCTTCCCGTTGACCGACTGGGAGTCGAACGACCCCTCGCCCGTGATCACGAGGTCGGCGCGGGAGATCTCCTGCGGCAGCCCGATCGCCTCCGCGACGAGGCGTGCGCCCGGCTCGAGCTCGGCGCCGAGGACCCCGACCATCGCCGCGGGCACCCCGCCCGCCGCGCCGGCGCCCGCGAGCTCCGACACGTCGAAGCCCGCCTCCTCGACGAGCACGCCCGCCCAGCGCCGCAGCGCCGCGTCGAGGAACGCCACGTCGGCCTCCTGGGCGCCCTTCTGCGGGCCGAACACGTGCGCCGCGCCGCGCTCGCCGTGCAGCGGGTTGGTCACGTCGACCGCGAGCCGCCACCGCACCTCGCGCGCCCGCGGGTGCAGGCCCGCGAGGTCGAGGCGCGCGACCCGCGCGAGCCCCTCTCCGCCGTCGGGCACCTGCTCGCCCTGCTCGTCGAGGAGCCGCGCGCCGAGCCCCGTGAGGATGCCTGCACCGCCGTCGGTCGACGCCGACCCGCCGAGGCACACGACCACCTCGTCCACCCCGGCGTCGAGCACGGCCGCGGCCGCCGCGCCCGTGCCGCGCGTGTGGGCGTGCAGCGGCTGCAGCGCGACGTCGCTCACCTGCGGCAGTCCGCTCGCCTCCGCGAGCTCCACGACCCCGAGCCGGCCGTCGCGCGAGACGCCGTAGCGCGCCGTGCGGGGGCGGCCGATCGCGTCGACCGTCTCGACCTCGCGCGCGGGGACGCCCCAGACGGCGAGGAGCGCGTCGAGGGTGCCCTCGCCGCCGTCGGCCATGGGCAGCTCGACGACCTGGGCGTCGGGGACGACGCTGCGCACGCCCGCGGCGACGGCGTGCGCGACGTCGGCGGCACTCAGGCTGCCCTTGAAGGAGTCGGGCGCGACGACGACGCGCAGCGGGCCGTCGGGGCGACGCGGGACGACGGGGGTCGGGTGGGTGCTCGGCGTTGAGGACACGCTCGCATCCTAGGCAGCGGGGTCCGTCCCGGTCAGCGGAGGAACGGACGGACCGGACGTGTTCCCCGCCACACAGCGCTCACGCGCCCCGGGCGTCGCCGTCGTCGTCGGTCGCCGCGGGGGGCGCCACGTCGGGGATGGACGTCTGCGCCGCGCGCAACCGTTCGAGCAGGTCCTGGAGGGTCGCGAGCTCGTCGTCGTCGAGCGCCCCGCCCACGTAGGTCGCGATCGCGCGCGCGTGCGCGCGTCCGACCGAGCGCTGCACCTGCGCGCCGGCCGGGGTGAGCCGCACGACGGTGCCGCGCGCGTCGTCGGGCGCGGACCGGCGCTCGACGAGCCCGCGCGACGCGAGCCGGTCGACCATGCGGCTCAGCGACGGCTGGCTGAGCAGGATGAGCTCGTTGAGGTCGCGCAGGCGCATCCCCGCGTCGGGGCCCTTGGTGAGCGAGAAGAGCACGTCGTACTCGCGCAGCGTCACGCCGTCCCACACCGGGTCGGACTGCAGCCGCCGCATGATCGTCACCTGCGCACGGAACAGCGACTCCCAGGTCTGGACGGCCCGACGGGCGCCGCCGTGGCCCTGCTCCCCCATGTGCGCCTCCGAGCGGTCGATGCGTTCGCATCGACCTTACCGGCGCGCGCCGGGGGTCAGCGCCCGAGGCGGCGCTCGCGCTGGGAGTACGAGCGCAGCGCGCGCAGGTAGTCGACCCGGCGGAAGTCGGGCCAGTACGCCTCGCAGAAGTAGAACTCCGAGTGCGCGCTCTGCCAGAGCAGGAAGCCCCCGAGCCGCTGCTCCCCGGACGTGCGGATGACGAGCTCCGGGTCCGGCTGGCCCTTGGTGTACAGGTGCTCCTCGATGTGCTCGACGTCGAGGTTCTCCGCGAGGTCCTCCAGACGCGCGCCCGCGTCGGCCTGCTCGCGCAGGTACGACCGCACGGCGTCGGCGATCTCGTGCCGCCCGCCGTAGCCGATCGCGACGTTGACCTGAAGACCGTCGACCGCGGCCGTGCGTTGCTGCGCGTCCCGCAGCGCACCCGCGAGCCGCTCGGGGAGCAGGTCCAGGCGTCCCATGACGCGCAGCCGCCAGCGGCCCGAGTCGGCGAGGTCGCGGACCGCGTCCTCGATGATGTCGAGCAGCGCGGAGAGCTCCTCCTGCGAGCGGGAGAGGTTGTCCGTCGAGAGCATCCACAGCGTCACGACCTCGACGCCGAGGTCCTCGCTCCAGCCGAGGAACTCCGCGATCTTGTCCGCGCCCCGGCGGTGGCCGGTCGCCGTGGACTCCCCGAACGAGCGCGCCCACCGGCGGTTGCCGTCGAGGATGACCCCCACGTGGCGAGGGACGGCCTCGTGCGAGAGGGTCGCGGCAAGGCGACGCTCGTAGAGTCCGTAGACGGGGCGGGGCAGACGCACGACGGTTCCTCGGGCATGGGCGGACGGGTGTGTCGCCCGGCGGGCTGGTCCCTGGTCGGGACGCGCGGGCCGAACGGGCACACGCTACCGCCCGGTCGGGCCTCGACCGCAGGCCGCCGAGCGCCGCGCACGCCCCTGCCCAGGATCTTCACACGGTGCGGAGGTCACCGGTCGCGAACCTACGATGCCGTAACTTACGATGGCGTAGGTTCGAGTGCGCGACGCCGTCGCGCATCGTGACCCGCCCCGCCGCCCGCCGGCCCGTCACGAGGAGACGCCGTGGACCGACCGATCGACCCCGACCGCACGCCGCGTCCGACCGACGACGGCGAGCGGTCACGCGTGCCGGGCGCCCAGGCGCTGGGCGGCGTCCGCGAGAGCGTGGGCGACGCGGTCGAGAAGGTCGCCGAGGCCGTCAAGCCGCGTCTGCGCGGTTGGATCCACGCCGGGACGTTCCCGTTCGCCCTCGTCGCGAGCATCGTGCTCGTCGTGGTCGCCCCGCCCGTGGCCGGCAAGGTCGCGTGCGCCGTGTTCGGGCTCAGCGCGTGCCTGCTGTTCGGCACGAGCGCCGTCTACCACCGGGGCACGTGGTCGCCCCGCGTCGCGGGCATCCTGCGGCGGGCCGACCACTCGAACATCTTCCTCATCATCGCGGGCACCTACACCCCCCTCGCGGTGCTCCTCCTCCCCCAGCGCACCGCGACGATCCTGCTGTGCATCGTCTGGGGCGGCGCCGTGCTCGGGCTGCTCGCCCGCATCCTGTGGCTCGACGCCCCGCGCTGGGTGTACGTCCCGATCTACGTCGCGCTCGGCTGGGTCGCCGTGGGATACATGCCGCAGTTCTGGACGACGACGAACGGCCCCGCGGTCGTCTGGCTCGTCGCCGTGGGCGGCCTCGCCTACACGCTCGGCGCCGTCGTCTACGGCATCAAACGCCCCAACCCGAGTCCCCGCTGGTTCGGGTTCCACGAGATCTTCCACGTGCTCACCGTCATCGGCTTCACGTGCCACTTCGCCGCCATCATGATCGCGGCCGTCGCCGCCCGCTGACCCCGCCCGAGGCGAGCCGCACGCCGACCCACCCGACCGGCGCGCGCCCGACGACCCCGGCGCGCCGCACGCGGAAGCCCCACGGCCCCGACCGGCGCGCGCCACGGACCCGAGGCGAGCCGCACGACGAGGGGCGGTGCCGGACGAGGGGCGGCGGCGGGTCGTGGTGGGTCTGGCGGGAGCCCGCGAGGAACGAGCGGGCGGATGGTAGACCCGCCGCCGCCCCTCGGGAGGCACCGCCCCGGGGGACGCACCGCCCGGAACACGTCGGAAGCAGCGACGCGAGCACCCGTCAGCCCCGCGGCACCACCGTGTAGCGCCGGTTCGCGAGCGACGGGTTCCGCTCCCGCACGCTCGCCAGCGCCCCCGGGTCGAGGTCCGCGCTGCGCAGCTCCGCCCGCTCGCCGAGCTCCAGCCCCACCTGCCCGTCGGGCCCGACGAGCAGCGAGCGTCCGATGACGCCCTTGCCGGCCTGGCCCACGGCGAGCACGACGGCGGTGTTCTCGATGGCACGGGCCCGGGCGAGGGTGCGCCACTGGTCCGCCTTGAGGTCGCCCGCGGCCCAGGCGGCGGGGACGACGAGCACGTCGGCGCCCGCGTCGACGAGGCGCCGCGCGCTCTCGGGGAAGCGCAGGTCGTAGCAGGTCATGACCCCGCACGTGAGGTCGCCGACGCGCAGGACGAGCGGGGGTGCGGCGGGGTCGCCGGCGTCGAGCCGGTCGGACTCGCGGTGCCCGAAGGCGTCGTAGAGGTGGACCTTGCGGTAGGTGCCGACGAGCTCGCCGTGCGCGTCGACGGCGACGACGACGTTGACGGCGCGCCCGGGCGCGCTGCCGGGCACGAGGGTGCCGGCGACCGCGGCGACGCGGTGCTCGCGCGCGAGGCGGCGCAGCGTGGTGACGAACGGCCCGTCGAGCGGCTCGGCGTGCTCGGCGCCGGTGCCGCGGGGCTCGAAGGCGGCGGCGTACTCGGGCAGCACGAGCAGGTCGGCGTCGACGCGCGCGGCCTCGCGGAACGCGGCGGCGACGGTCACGAGGTTCGCGGCGTGGTCGGCCGAGACCTCGATCTGGCCGATCGTGACGCGCGCTCCGGCGCCCACTCTCAGTCCCGCCCGCCGGGTCCTGCGCCGGGCGCACCGTCGCCGGGCGCGCCCTCACGGGGTGCACCGTCGCCGGTGCCCGGCGCGGAGCCGGTCGCGTCGTCGGTCCCGCTCTCGTCGAGCGGGCCGTCGGCGCCGATCCCCTGCACCTCGGCGTTGTGCCGCATGCGCCGGAGCTGGCGCGAGAGACCGAAGAACAGGCCGACGGCGGCGAGCGCGACGGCGAAGATCGCGAGGAAGCCGACGAGTCCCGGGGAGACGTCGGTGGGCTCGAGGTCCTCGCGCAGCGGGTCGTCGGACGGGCTCGGGGTGGCCGTCTCGGCGACGACGTCGGCGGCCCAGCCCGGGCCGCCGGCCCCGGTGAGCGTCAGGGTGTCCGGGAGGGAGGTCGTCGGGCTCACCGGGCGGCCTCCTCGGCGGCGACGAGCTCGCGGACGCCGGCGAACAGGTCGTCCTCCGGCAGGTCGGTGGGGACGCGCGACTCGGCGAGCTCGAACTCCTCGTAGGGCCACACGTCGACCTCGAGGTCGCGCGGGATGGCGAAGAAGAAGCCCTCGGGGTCGATCTGGGAGGCGTGCGCGATGAGCGCGGCGTCGCGCTGCGCGTAGTACCGGGCGACGTGGACGCGCGTGGTGACCTCGCGCTCGGGGATCTCGCGCGCGGACCGGGACTCGACCCAGTCGCCGAACGGGGACTCCAGGCCCGCGCCCTGCATCGCCTCGTGGAGCGTGCGGATGCGGTTCATCGAGAAGTCGTGGTTGTAGTAGAGCTTGAGCGGCGACCAGGGTGCCGCGCCGCCCTCGCGCCGGTAGCGGTCGGGGTCGCCCGCGGCGTGGAACGCCTCGAACGCGACGCGGTGGCACATGACGTGGTCGGGGTGCGGGTACCCGCCCGTGGGGTCGTACGTCGTCATGACGTGCGGGCGGAACTCGCGCACGAGCTCGACGAGCGGCGCGGCGGCCTCCTCGAGGGGCACGAGGCCGAACGAGCCCTCGGGGAGCGGGGGCAGCGGGTCGCCCTCCGGGAGCCCCGAGTCGACGAACCCGAGCCAGTGCTGCCGGACGCCGAGCGCGCGGGCCGCGGCCGCCATCTCGACGCGCCGCAGGGCGCGCATGCCCTCGATGCCCTCGGGCCCCTCGCCGAAGCCGGGGTTGAGGATGTCGCCGCGCTCGCCGCCGGTGCACGTCGCGACGAGCACGTCGACGCCCTCGGCCGCGTAGCGCGCGGTGGTCGCGGCGCCCTTGCTCGACTCGTCGTCGGGATGGGCGTGCACGGCCAGGAGGCGGAGCCGCTCCGGCTGCTCGCGATGGGTGGTCGATCCGGCCGCGGGTTCGGCCACTGGTCCTCCCGGGTGCGTCGTGCGTCTCCTCGCACGGCCGCGGACGTCGTGGGTGCACGACGAGCGCCGGGGCTCTGCGAAGATGGGTCGAGGACATGATCCCCCACCGCGCCCACACCTGACGAACCGCCGGTCACCGCCGGCACGCCGCCGGGCCAGCGACAGGGCGCGGCGGCACCGACCACGGGACCCGCAGCCATGACGAACGAGACCACCGCCCCGCAGCCGAGCCCGGGCGCGCCCCTGCGACCGCCGGCGGGCCGGTACGGGCCCGAGCCGACGGAGCGGCGCCGACGCCTCGCGGTCGTCGGCATCGTCCTCGTGGCGGTCGTGGGCCTCGCCGTGACCTTCGTCATCGGGCTGCGGTACGCGAACGAGCCGGTCCGCTACAAGGACTTCGGGTTCACCGTCGTGGGCCCGGAGCGCGTGGACGTGACGTTCGAGGTCTACATGGACCCGGGCACCACGGCGACGTGCACGCTGGACGCGCTCGCGGAGAGCTACGCGCAGGTCGGGACGGTCGACGTGACGGTCGGGCCGGTCGAGTCCGCCCAGTCCCGCTACACCGTGAGCGTCGCGACGTCCGAGCTCGCGACGACGGGCGTGGTGCAGTCGTGCCGCGTCGTGCCCTGACCGGGTCCACCACCGGTCCGGCGCGCCCGCGCCGACCTGCGCCGGCGCCGTCGGTACCTCGTGCTTTGCTATCCTGAGGGATTCCCGCACCCACCGCGTGGAGCCCGTGGCAGGTGCCCGTGACAGGCACACGTCCACCGGGCACCCACGGAGGACCGGCGGGAGACCAGTCCTACGCGCTGCCACCCGGTCAGCGTCACCGACCCGGGCAGGCAGGCGCACCGCGAACGCACGCGCCCCGGCTGCCCGCACCCGTACGGCCGTGCGACCGACCCGGCCGTCGACCATGGAAAGGAAGGAGCGAACCGTGACCGACACCACCGTCACCTGGCTGACCCAGGAGGCGCACGACAGGCTGCAGGCCGAGCTCGCCCACCTGTCCGGCGAGGGCCGCACGCAGATCGCGGAGCGCATCGCCGCTGCCCGTGACGAGGGCGACCTCAAGGAGAACGGCGGCTACCACGCCGCGCGCGAGGAGCAGGCCAAGAACGAGGCCCGCATCCGTGAGCTCACCGAGAAGCTGCGCAACGTGCGGATCGGCACGCCGCCGGACGACGGCAAGGTCGAGCCCGGCATGGTCGTCACCGCCGTCGTCGCGGGTGACGAGATGACGTTCCTGCTCGGCTCGCGCGAGATCGCCGGCACGACCGACCTCGACGTGTACTCGCCGACGTCGCCGCTCGGTGCCGCGATCGACGGCAAGACCGTGGGCGACGAGACGAGCTACACCGCCCCCAACGGCAACGAGATCGCCGTGAGGATCACGGCCGCGAAGCCCTTCGAGGGCTGACGCACCTCGCCCGCACGGACGCTCCGACGGCCCGGCCCTCCCCCGGGAGGTGCCGGGCCGCGGCGCGTCCGGGCACGGTCAGACCCGGGGCGTGCCGCCGTCGCTCCGCTCGACGCGGTAGCCCTCGGAGCGCAGGTGCGCGACGAGCTCGTCGCAGTGCTCGGGGCCCTTCGTCTCGACCTGCATGCGCACCCACGCCTCGCCGATCGCGAGGCCGACGTCGGTGCGGTCGTGGTCGATGTGCATGATGTTGCCGCGCCTGGCCGCGACGGCCTCGAGCATGCGCGCGAGTGCGCCGGGGCGGTCGTCGAGCAGCACCTGGAGCTGGATGTACCGTCCCGCGGCGGCGAGGCCGTGCCGCACGACGCGCAGCAGCACGAGCGGGTCGATGTTCCCGCCCGACAGCACGACGACGACCGGGCCCTCCACGGGGTCGGCCGCGCCCGCGTCGACGGCGGCGGTCCCGGACAGGAGCGCGGCGACGCCGGTGGCCCCGGCGGGCTCGACGAGCAGCTTCGCGCGCTCGGCGACCATGAGCAGCGACCGGGAGATCTCCTCCTCGGTCACGGTGCGGACCTCGACGCCGTGCCGCGCCAGGATGCCGAACGGCACCGCGCCGGGCGTGCCGACCGCGATGCCGTCGGCCATCGTCGCGGCGATGCGGGCCGTCGTCGGCTCGCCCGCGGTGAGCGACGCGGGGTACGCCGCGGCGCGCTCGGCCTGCACCCCGACGACGCGCACGTGCGGCGCGGTCTGCGCGAACGCCGCGGCCAGGCCCGCGACGAGGCCGCCGCCGCCGAGCGGCGCGACGACGGTCCGGACGTCGGGCACCTGCTCGAGGATCTCGAGCGCGATCGTGGCCTGGCCCGCGACGACGTCAGGATGGTCGAACGGGTGGATGAACACCGCGCCCGTGCGCTCGGCCTCGGCGCGCGCGGCTGCGAGGGTCTCGTCGACGTCGGCGCCGACGAGCCGGACCTCGGCGCCGTACTGGCGCGTCGCCGCGACCTTGGGCAGCGCCGCGTCGACCGGCATGTACACGACGGCGCGGATGCCGAGCAGGCCGGCGGCGAACGCGACGCCCTGCGCGTGGTTGCCCGCGCTGGCGGCGACGACGCCGCGCGCCTTCTCCTCGTCGCTCAGGCGCGCCATGCGCACGTACGCGCCGCGCACCTTGAACGACCCCGCGCGCTGCAGGTTCTCGCACTTGAGCAGCACGCGGACGCCGGCCGCCTCGCTGATCGCGCGGGTCGTCTGGACCGGGGTGCGGTACGCGACGCCGTCGAGCAGGCGGGCCGCGTCGCGGACGTCGTCGAGCGTGACGGGCGCGACCTCCTGGGTCACCGCGCGCCTCCCGGCGCGTCGTCCGCCGCGCCCGCGTCCTCGGGCCCGGCGACGGGAGAGTCCTCGACGGCCGGCCGCTCGCGGCGTGGCCGGCGACGCCGCACGCCCGCGACCTGCAGGTCGGCCTCGGCGCGCGCGACCACCGGGGGTTGCGGGCTCCCCCGCACGACGATCCGGTCCTCCGTGCCGAGCTCGGGGAACTTGTCGTGCCCGTGCAGGTACAGCACGACGGTGTTGAGGACGGCCGCGAGCGGCACCGCGAACAGCGCGCCGACGATCCCCGCCGCGAAGCTCCCCGCGGCGACGACGAGCAGCACGGCCACCGGGTGCAGCGAGACCGCGTGGCCCATGAGGAACGGCTGGAGGATGTGCCCCTCGATCTGCTGCACGAGCAGCACGATCCCGAGCATGACGAGCGCCTGGACCCAGCCCTGCGCGACGAGCACGACGAGCACCGCGATCGAGCCGGTGACGATGGCACCGACGATCGGGATGAACGAGCCGACGAACACGAGGATGCCGAGCGGCACCGCGAGACCCGGCACGAAGAACGCCGCGCCGATCCCGATGCCGACCGCGTCCACGGCGGCGACGAGGATCTGCGTGCGCGTGTACGCGGCGAGCGTGACGATGCCGCGGCGGCCGGCCTGGTGCGCGCGGTCCCGGGCGCGCAGCGGGAGGAGCCCGACGACCCACGACCAGATCGCCCGCCCGTCGAGCAGGAAGAAGAACGTGCAGAACAGCGCGATGAGCGCGCCCGCGACGACGTGGCCGAGGGTCGTCGCGGCGCCCAGCGCGCCGGACACGATCGAGTCCTGGTTCTCGGAGACGGCGCTGCCGGCCTGGTCGAGCCAGTGCGAGATGGTGATGGAGTCGAGCCCGAGCGGGCCCTCGGCGAGCCAGTCGGTGAACTGCTCGAACCCGTCAACGGCCTGGTCGCGCAGGTCCTGGAAGCCGCCGACGATCTGCTGCCCGGCGACGGTCACGAGCCCCGCGAGCACCACGAGCAGGCTGATGAGCGCGGCGCCGGACGCGAGCCCGCGCGACATGCGCAGGTTCCGCGCGTAGAAGCGCTGGACCGGCGTGAGCAGGACCGTCAGCAGCAGCGCGACCGCGATGGGCACGACGATCACCTTGAGCTGCGTGACGAGCCACAGGCCCGCGGCGATCGCCGCGCCGATGAGCAGCAGGCGCCACGACCACGCCGCGGCCGAGCGCACCGAGTCGGGGACGGGCGTCGTGCCGGGGCGCCCCGGCGGCAGCGGGTCGGGGGTGCGGTGGTCGGTCTGCGCGGTCACGGTCAAACCCTAGGTGAGCGGGGCGTCGCCGGGGGCGGAGCGGCGCGCGCGATTCGCGCGGTGTGCGCAGGATCTCGCCGTCAGGCGAGCGCGCGCTCGAGGTCGGCGACGAGGTCCTCGACGTCCTCGATGCCGACCGAGAGGCGCACGAGGTCGTCGCGCACCTCGAGCGCCGTGCCCGCGACCGAGCCGTGCGTCATGCGTCCCGGGTGCTCGATGAGCGACTCGACGCCGCCGAGGGACTCCGCGAGCGTGAAGACCTGGGTGCGGGCGCACACGTCGAGGGCCTTCGCCTCGCTGCCGACGCGGAACGAGACCATGCCGCCGAAGCCTCGCATCTGCCGCGCCGCGAGCTCGTGCCCCGGGTGCGTCGCGAGGCCCGGGTAGATCACCTCGGTCACGGCGGGGTGCGACGCGAGGAACTCCGCGACCGCGGCGGCGTTCGCCTGGTGGCGGTCCATGCGCACGGCGAGCGTCTTGAGCCCGCGCAGCGTGAGCCACGCGTCGAACGGCCCCGCGACGGCGCCCGACGCGTTCTGGTGGAATCCGACCGCGCCCGCGACGTCCGTCCCGCCCGCCGGCGACGCCAGGCCGCCCGGGAGCTGCGCGCCCGTCGCGACGACGAGCGCGCCCCCCACGACGTCGCTGTGCCCGCCGACGTACTTGGTCGTCGAGTGCACGACGACGTCCGCGCCCAGGGCGAGCGGCTGCTGCAGGTAGGGGGTCGCGAAGGTGTTGTCGACGACGAGCAGCGCCCCGGCCTCGTGCGCGACGCCCGCGAGCGCCGCGACGTCGCTCACGCCGAGCAGCGGGTTCGTCGGGGTCTCGACCCACACGACCTTCGTCTCGGGCCGCACGGCCGCGCGGACGGCGTCGACGTCGGTGAGGTCGACGGGCGTGTGCTCGACGCCCCACGGGCCGAAGACCCGGGCGATCAGGCGGTACGTGCCGCCGTACGCGTCGTCGGGCACGATCACGTGGTCGCCGGGGCGCAGCACCGCGCGCAGGAGCGTGTCCTCCGCGGCGAGGCCCGACGCGAACGCGTACCCGCGCGCGGCGGGCGACCCGTCCGGCGTCGACGGCAGCCCGCCGGACTCCGCGGCCGCGAGCGCCTCCTCGAGCGCGGTGCGCGTCGGGTTGGCGGAGCGCGAGTACTCGTAGCCGCCGCGCAGGCCGCCGACGCCGTCCTGCTTGTACGTCGAGACCTGGTGGATGGGCGGCACGACGGCGCCGGTCGTCGCGTCCGGGTCCTGCCCCGCGTGGATCGCGCGCGTGGAGAAGCCGGTGGTGGTCCAGTCGGGGTGCTCGCTCGGGGTGGTCACCCGACCACCCTACGGCGCGCCCCGTGCGCCGAGCATGTGGTTCTGGCTCGTCCCGCTGCCTGGACGGGCCAGGACCGCATGCTCGGGCCGGGACGGCCGGCGGGGTGACGGTGGCGGCGGTGACGGTCGCGCGGCACGGTAGGAGGCGGGCGGCGACCGTCGTCCGGCGACCCGGAAGGAGCCCCTGGATGAGGATCGACCTGGACGGCAGGAGAGCGCTCGTCACCGGCTCGGCGCAGGGCATCGGCCTGGCGATCGCGCGCACGCTCGCGGGGTGCGGGGCGGCGGTCGTCGTCAACGGGCGCTCCGAGGAGACGGCGCAGCGGGCCGCCGCCGACGTGCGCGAGCACGTGCCGGGCGCGGACGTGCTCGGCGTGGCCGCGGACCTCGCGACCGACGAGGGCACCGCGACCGTGCTCGACGCCGTCCCCCACGTGGACGTGCTCGTGAACAACCTCGGCATCTTCTCGAGCGAGGACCCGCTCGCGATCGACGACGCCACGTGGCGCCGCTACTTCGAGGTGAACGTCCTCGCGGGCGTGCGCCTGACGCGCGCCTACCTGCCCGGGATGGTCGACCGCGGTTGGGGACGCGTGCAGTTCGTCGGGAGCGACTCGGCGGTGGTGATCCCGGCCGAGATGATCCACTACGGCGTGACGAAGACGGCGCTGCTGGGCGTCTCGCGCGGGTTCACCAAGGCCGCGGCCGGCACGGGCGTCACGGTGAACAGCGTGCTCGCCGGCCCCACGCACACGGGCGGGGTGGAGGCGTTCGCGCGCGAGCTCGTGGGCGACGACCTGCCGTGGGACGAGGCGCAGCGCGTGTTCATGCGCGAGCACCGCCCGCAGTCGCTGCTCCAGCGCCTCATCGAGCCCGAGGAGATCGCGCACATGGTCGCCTACCTCGCGTCGCCCCTCGCCTCGGCGACGACGGGCGCCGCGGTGCGCGTGGACGGCGGGTACATCGACTCGATCGTGCCGTGAGAGCCTGCGGCGAGCACGCGGCGCGGGCCGGAACACCGGGCACCCCTGCTGCGTTCTACCCCGTGCCAGGACGATGCGTCGTGGGCCAGCGCCCCGGTCGTCCCGGCCCCTTCAGGAGGTAAGCGATGAACTCGATCTTCGACGCGATCTTCGGCTCGTCCGGCAAGACGACGATGGTCGCCCCCGAGGACACCCTCCCCGGGCGCCAGTCCCCGGTCCTGCAGAACCCGCGCCCGCACACCGTGCTCGGCACGTCCATCACGGGCCCGTGGCCCGAGGGCACGCGCGTGCTCTACCTCGCGATGGGCTGTTTCTGGGGCGCCGAGGAGATCTTCTGGCAGGTCCCCGGTGTGGTGAGCACCGCCGTCGGCTACATGGGCGGCACGACGCCGAACCCCACCTACGAGGAGGCGTGCACCGCGCGCACGGGGCACACCGAGACGGCGCTCGTCGCGTACGACCCCACGAAGGTCTCCGAGGAGGAGCTCCTCAAGATCTTCTGGGAGCGCCACGACCCGACGCAGGGCTTCCGCCAGGGCAACGACGTCGGCACGCAGTACCGGTCGGCCGTGTACTGGACGACGCCGGAGCAGGAGCGGGCGGTCCGGGAGACCGCCGAGCGCTACGGCGCGGTGCTCGAGGCCAAGGGATACGACCCGATCACGACCGAGATGCGGCCCGCCGCCGAGGCCGGCCCGTTCTACTACGCCGAGGACTACCACCAGCAGTACCTCGACAAGAACCCGAACGGCTACCGCTGCCACGCGACCACGGGCGTCCCCTTCCCGAGCGCCGCGTAGCGCCGGGCCGGACGTGACCAGCGGCCCCCGACCCGCCCGGGTCGGGGGTCGTCGCGCGTCAGGCGCGCATCCCCAGGAGCACGCGGGTCACGCGCGTGCGCCGCACGAGGAGGTCGTGCACGGCGACGAGCACGACGCACGAGAGCACGACGATCGCCGCGTACTTCACGGGCGCGGGGAGGTCCCACCGCACGACCGGGTGGGCGACGGCGACGACGACCGGCTGGTGCAGCACGTAGAGCGGGAGCACCGCCGCCCCGAGGTACGCCCACGCCCGGCGCCGCCACGCGCGCTCCGGCACGGGGTCGGTGCCGTGGGACGCCCCGCCGGCCGTCGCCGCGCGACGGCGCGCGCCCCAGCGGTCCAGGTACCCGAGCAGCGCGACGACCCAGCACCACCCCGCGACGCCGTAGAGGAACCGGAACGCGAGCTGCGCCGCGCCGTCGCCGGTGAACGCGCCGACCTCCTGGGCGGGCCCGAGGAACAGCGCCATCCCGGCCGCGAACGCGACGAGCCCGGCGAGCCCCGCGAGCCCGGCGTCGCGACGCACCGCCGCGCGGAACCGCTCGTCGGACGCGAGGACGACGCCGCCGAGGAAGAACAGCAGGTAGGCCCACCGGCTCCACGCCGCGAACCCCTCCTCGAGCTCGTGCGCCGCGCACACGGCCCCGACCGCCACGGCGGGCACGAGCACGGCGCCCCGCCCTCCGGCGGCCGACCCGAGGCGCTCGCGCACGCGGTGCGCGACGTCACCGGGCACGAGCCGCACGAGCCGCACGAGCGCGGCGAGCGTGAACGCCCACGTGAGCAGGAGCACGAGGAACCACAGGTGCCCGGTCTCGAAGTGCTCGCCGTCGAGGACGAACGGGAAGTCCCCGGGCTCGAGCCGCACGGCGAAGAACCGCGGCCAGAACGCGAGGTACGAGCCGGTCCACGTGCCGTCGGCGCGCGCCCGCAGCCACGGCGGGAACGGCAGGAGCACGACGAGCGCGACCACGAGCGGCACGCCGAGCCGCAGCATGCGCTCGCGCACGTACCCGGCAGGTCCGCGCCGCCGCACCGAGCCCCACGCCCCGACGCCCGCGACGGCGAAGAGCAGGGGCATCGCGCACACGACGACCGGCGCGACGACGTACGTCGTGAGCTCGGTGGTCTCCGCGTTCTTCACGTAGAAGTCGTCGCGCGCGTCGAACACGAGCGCGGCGTGGAAGAGCACGAGTCCCGCGACGACCGCCGCCCGGACCGCGTCGAGCTCGCCGCGCCGCCCCGGTTGCCGCGTGGGCCGTCGCTCCACGCCTCGCATCATGGCACCGTGTGCGGGTGACGTCACCCGCCTCCGCCCCCGTACCCGACGCGGTGCGCTCGCCGTGGGCGACCGGTTCGCCCGCGCGGCTGCTCGCCGCGGTCCTCGTCTCGGGCGCCGCCGTACTGCTGTTCGCGGTCCACGTGCGCCCGCTCGGGTACGTGCCGCTCGTGCTCGGCGTCGGGCTGGGGCTGCTCGTCGACCGCCGGCTCGGGCGCGACCTCGCGCTCGTGGCCGTGGGGATGGCGATCATCTCGACGATCTCGCTCGAGGCGGACCTGTCGGACGCGGGGATGCTCCGGTTCGCCGTCGTGCTCTCGCTCGCGGTGCTCGTGCCCTGGGCGCTGTCCCGGTTCGCGTTCCGCGAGGACGCGGTCCGGTTCCCCGTGGCGACCGGCCGGCGATGGTCGCGCGGGCAGGTCGTCTACCTCGTCGTGGTGGTCGTGGCGGGGTACCTGATCCTGCCGTTCTACTTCATCGGGTCGGGCGCGTACCGCAACTGGCCCGAGATCACAGGCGGGCAGGAGATCGCGCGCCTGTTCGTCGGGGTCAACGCGGTGGGGATCTGGGACGAGCTGTTCTTCGTGTGCGTCGTGTTCGCGCTCTACCGCGAGCACTTCGGGCTGTGGACGGCGAACCTGCTGCAGGCGACGGTGTTCGTGTCGTTCCTGTGGGAGCTCGGGTACCGCGAGTGGGGCCCGTTGCTCACGGTCCCGTTCGCGCTCGTCCAGGGCTGGATCTTCTCCTGGAGCAAGTCCCTCACCTACGTCGTCGCGGTGCACCTGCTTTTCGACGTGGTGGTGTTCATGGTGCTCGTGCACGCCCACCACCCCGAGCTGTTCGACGTCTTCGTCACCGTCCCGCGCTGACCTCAGCTCGCGGCGAGGAGCACGCGCCGCACGCCGTCGACCCGGCACGCCGCGGTCACCGCGGTCGTCGCGGGACCCGCGAGGAGCGTCACGGTCGCCACGACGACGGCCACCCCGACCGCCGCGCCCGCCACGACGTCGTGCGGGAAGTGGACGCCCTCGACGACGCGCGCCGCCGCGACCGCGACCGCGAGCACGACCGGCAGGACCACCCACGTCAGCACCGCGTGCCACGGCGCCCGGTACCCGTGCCGGGCGGGCACGGCGCCCGGCGCGCGGACGGCCGGCGCGCCCGCGAGGACCACCGCCGTCGCGAGCGCGGCGGCGATCGCGGTGTGGTTGCTCGGGAACGACCAGTCGCCCACGACCGGGCAGTGCGCGACCTCGACGAGCTCCCAGCACCCGCGCGGCTGGCGGACGAGCGACTTGACCGCCTCGCTCGCGGCGTACGCGACCACGGCCCCGGCCCCGGCGGCGAGCGTCGTCGCGACGGCCGCGGGCCCGCCACGGCGCGACCGCCACGCGACCGCCGCGCACAGCCCGAGGAGCACGAGCACGCCGCCCTCGGCGACGAGGCCCGAGCCGGGCAGGTCGGCCGTGCGGGCCGTGAGCGCGAGGTAGAGGGCCTCGCTCGGGCCTCGCAGCAGCCGCGCGACGAGCACGACGAGCGCCGCCCCCGCGAGCCACGAGAGCGCCGCGAGCGCCTGCCCCGCGAGCCCGGGCGACGCGTCCGGTCCAGCGACCGGCGGGGCCTCGTGCGCGAGGCCGGGGTCGGTGCGGGGTGGGGTGAGGGTCGCGGTTCGGGACGAGTCGGGCACAGTCACCGGACGAGGGTATGCCGGGTGAACCGCGGGTGAACATCCGCCCCACGGCGGACTCCGGCGCCGGCGCCTCCGCCCGGGGCGGGACACCCGGGCCGCGGGACGGGCCGCGTCAGCCCTGGGCGGAGGTGTCCTCCGCGGGGACGTAGAACGCCGTCGTCGCGGCCACGCGGGCTGCGACCTCGTCCTCGCCGAGGCCGTCGGCCGCGGCGAGCGCCGAGCCCCACGCGGCGCTGCTCGCGACGTTGAACGCGCGCAGCTCGGGGCTCTCGAGGACGGCGGCCGGGTCGAGCGCCTCGCCGCTGTCGAGATGGAGCCCGAGCCCCAGCAGCGCACCGTCCCAGCCGACCCCGACGGCCCCGGGGCCGAACTGGTCCCACATCTCGGGCGGCACGACGGCGGTGTGCTCGAGCGTGAGCGTCGTCCCGCCGCCGTCCGCGGGCGCGAGCCGCACCTCGACGACCGAGGAGTCCTCCGGCGTCGGCGGGCCCATGACCCACGTGAGGCGCAGGAGCCGCGGCGCGTCGCACGCGCGGATCTCGCCGCCGGCGTTGCCCTCGACCTGGAACGCGCCGCCCACGCGGAAGTCGCCCGTGACGGGCAGGAACCAGCGCGGGATGCGCTCGGGGTCGGTGACGGCGTCCCACACGTCCTCGACGTCCACCGGGTACGTGCGCTCGATCGTGATGACGCGGGCCTCGCCCGCCGGGAGCGAGCCCGTCCCGACGCTGCGGCGCGCCGCCTCGAGCTCCGCGATGAAGTCCTTCATGCCGTCCTCCTGGTGGTGTCGGTCGGGTGCTCGTCGTCCTCGGCGGCGCGCGCGGCCCCCGCCCTGCGGCGTCCGCGCGCGCCGCGGGCCAGCTCGGTCCCGAGCGCGTCGAGCCGCTGCTCCCAGAACCGGCGCAGCCCCGCGGCCCAGTCCTCGACCGCGTCGAGGGCGTCGGGATCGAGCGCGTAGAGACGGCGCGTCCCCTCGGGGCGCACCGTCGCGAACCCGCTGGTCCGCAGGACCCGCAGGTGCTGGGACACCGCGGGCTGGCTGATCCCGAACTCCGCGCCGACGAGGTCGGCGATCTCCCCCGCGGGGCGCTCGCCGCGCGCGAGGTGCTCGACGATCCGCCGCCGCACGGGGTCGCCGAGGACGTCGAACGCTTCCATGCCCACCATGCTTCACCCGTTGCTTATATAAGTCAAGACCTATGGAACGCGAAGGTCACGCGCCATGACTCGCTGCGGCCCGGCGCTCCCGCCGAGGTAGGCCCCGCAGTCCGTGAGCCCGGCGCGCGCGTAGGCGCGACGACCCGCCGCGTTGCGGTCGTTCACCGTGAGCACGAGCACGGCGAACGGCGTGGCCCGGCCCCGCACGCGCGCGAGGTCCCCCACGACGCCCGGCAGCAGGCTCACCACGCGCGAGCCCACTCCCCCGCCCTGCGACGCGACGTCGACGAGGAAGCCGCGGAAGAGCACGACGTCGTCGGCACCGACCCCGCCGAGGAGCGCGACCACCTCGGCGGGCGCGCCGCCCGGGTGCAGGACACCGAGCGCGACCGGGTCGCCGCCGGGCGGGCGGGCGACCACGAGGTGGCGGTCGGGATCGGCCTGCGCCGCGGCCACGACGTCGGCGGCGGGCGGCACGAACGTCTCCTGCCCGGGCCCGAGGCGCAGCCGCAGCGCACCGGCCAGGAGCGTGGCGCGCTCCGCCGGCGGCCGGGCGTCGAGCAGGACGAGCCCGACCGGGGCGGCGTCCCGCGCGGGCGGGGCACCGGCCCGCTCGGTCACCGGCGCTTCCCGCCGCGGCCGCGCGAGCCCCGGCCCGTGCGCGCACCGCGGCCGGACGACCCCGCACCCTTCTGGCCCCTGCCCGATCCCCCGCGTCCGCCGCCGCGTGCGCCCTGCCCGCCCGGAGCGCCCCGGCCCGCACCCTGCGCGCGCGGCGCGGGCTGCTCGGCGACCGCCTCGGCGCGGCGCCCGCGCGAGCTGTTCGCGGTGCGGCCCCGCACGATGCCGACCATCTCCTCGACGAGGTCGTCGTCGCGCTCGGCCACCCACGCGAGCGCGACCGGGCACGACGGCGCGCCCTCCAGCCGGCGGTACGTCACGTCCTTGCGGTGGTGCAGCCGCGCGAGCGACTGCGGCACCACCGCGACACCCACGCCCGCCGCGACGAGCACGACCGCGTCGGCCGTCGTGGCCGGGCGCTCCACCGCGGGCCGCCCCGGCGGGTGCGGGGCGTCGTCGTCCGCACCGGGCTCGCCGGCCCACGGCACGACGTCGTCGAGCGGACGCAGGAGCACGTCGTCGTCGAGGTCCGCGAGCGCGACCGGCTCGTCCGGCTCGAGCGCCGCGAGCAGGTGGTCGCGCGAGACGAGCACGACCGGCGTCTCCTCGTAGAGCCGGATCGCGGCGAGCACGTCGCGGTCGACCGGGAGGCGCAGGAGCGCGGCGTCCGCCTCGTCGTCGCGCAGCGCACGCTCGGCGTCGTCCGCCGCGACCGCGACGAGGTCGAGCGGCACGTCCGAGAGGCGCTCGCGCCACGTGCGCACCCACTTCGCGGGCGTCGCCCCGGGCACGTACGCGAGCCGGAACCGTCGCCCGCCCTCGGCGTCGTCGGTCGTTCCCTCCGGGGCTGCACCCGCGTCGTCGTCCACCCGACCAGCCTAGGGGCGCGCACGTGCCCGCTCCCGCCGACGCCCGGGGCCGACGCGGCCGACTACCCTGGAGCCCATGACCCCCAAGCAGTCCGCGCAGACCATGAAGCCCGCCACCGCGGCGAAGAAGCTCGGGGTGTACCTGCCCGCCACGCCCCCGGAGTTCCAGGAGGGCACGATCACGCGCGCGCAGCTCGAGGAGCTCGAGAAGAACCCGCCCGAGTGGCTGAGCGAGCTGCGCCGCAACGGCCCGCACCCGCGCCCCGTCGTCGCCGGCCGCCTCGGCGTGTCGATCTCGGGCCTCGCGCGCGGCGGGCTCACCGAGCCGCTGACGACGGCCGAGATCGACGCGCTGCGCGAGGACCCGCCCGCGTGGCTCGAGGCCGAGCGCGAGGTGCAGAAGAAGGTCCGCGCCGAGGAGGAGCGGCTCGCGGCCGAGCGCGCCAAGAAGGGCTGAGCCCTCACCTCGAGCCCCGGCCGGGGCAGGTGCTCCGGCCCGGGTCAGCCCTCCGCCGGGCCCCCGGCCTCGCCGTCCGCCGCCCGTGCGGCGGCCCGGTCCGTGTGACCGAGCGCGAGGTCCGGCGCGACGGCGTCGCGCACGCGCCGCTTGAGGTCCGGGACCTCCGGGAACCCGCCGTCCACCCGGCGGTCCCACAGGAGCACCGGCCCGTCCCCGGCGTCGAGCGTCACGCGGAACACGCCGTCGGTCCCCGGCACGAGCGCGACCTCGCCGAGCCGCGTGCGGAACGTCTGCAGCAGCTCCTGCGCGACCCACGCCGCCCGCAGGAGCCACCGGCACTGGGTGCAGTACTCGATCGCGACTCGGGCGGTCCCGCGCCCGGCGACGGTCGGGACGAAGGTCTCGGCGGGGGCGGGCAGCGCGGCGTCGTCCGTCATGGCGCCCAGCCTACGGTCGGCGTCGCGCCGCCTCAGGTCCCCCGCTCGGCCGGGAGCCGCCCGCTCGCGACCGCCGCCTCGAGCGCGGCGTAGTCCCGTTCGACGACGTCCGCGTAGGCCCGCGCCCAGCGCGCGACCGCGAGGTCGAACGCGTCGGAGCGCCCCAGGTACCCGTGGGCCACGCGAGCGCCGGGCGACTGGCTGTGGGCGCGCGCGAGCACCCGCCCGCACAGCTCCCCGTACCGCGTGAGCTGGACCGTGGTGAGCCGGTCGAGCTCGACGGAGCCCTTCATGTCGCGGAACTGGCGCCAGAAGAAGTCGACGCGCGGACGGCCCGTGCGCTCGGGCATCTCGATGTCGATCCAGCCGAGGAACGGGTCGGAGTGCGCCTGGAGGATGCGCTGCGCGGCCACGACCCGCCGGCCCTGCGCGTACACGGGCCCGGCGGGCACGAGGCCGGCCGGCAGGGCGTCGGGCATGCCGCCGTAGGTCGACAGGACGGACCGCGTCGCCTCCTTGACCTGCAGCACGAGCGGCTCGCCCGCGGGTCCCTCGAGCAGGAGGATGTAGCAGCGCGTGCCGACGCTGCCCACGCCCACGACCCGCAGCACGAAGTCCACGAGCTCGAACTGGCTCAGGAGCAGGCGCACGTCGGCGCGCAGCGGCTCGCGGTAGGCCTCGACGAGGGGCACGAGCTCCTCGACGGTCGCCGTGTCGACGTGCTGCGTGACCGGCGGCTGGTCCACGATGCGCGTCCGGCCGTCCTGGGCCCGCGTGGTGATCCTGCGGACCACCTGCTCCGACGTGCGCCGGCGCGCCTTGCGCACCGTCCGGTGCAGCTCCTTGCGGCCCTCCTTGCGCAGGAGCGGCTCGATCGTCTCGGTGTCGATCTCGAACGCGAACCGCTCGAGGGCGCTGTGCGCGAAGGCCGCGGCGAGGCCCTCGCGGTAGCCGAGGGCGGCGAGGCGCGCGGCCTCGAAGCACTCCGACTCCGTCATGCCCTTGTCCCGGCCGCCGACGTACATGCTCGTCGCGAGCCGCTTGACGTCCCACTCCCACGGCGCGTCGGCGGCCTCGTCGAAGTCGTTGAGGTCGAACACGACCCGGCGCTCCGGCGACGCGAACAGCCCGAAGTTCGAGACGTGCGCGTCACCGCACGCGACGAGGTGCACGCCGGTCCGCGGGCCGTGCCCGAGGTCGTGCGCCATGGTCGCGGCGGTGCCGCGGTAGAAGGCGAACGGCGACTCGAGCATGCGCCCGATGCGCAGCGGCACGAGGTGCTGCAGCCGCTCGCGGTTCTGGTCCTCGATGATCGCGACGGGGTCGCGGTCGGGGAACACGAGCTCGTCGTGCGCGCGACGGGGCGTGCGGTCGCGCAGGGCGCGGCCGGCGGCGCGCGACGCGTCCAGGGTTCGCGGGACGTCCACCGGTACCTCCTCAGCCGACGATCCGCACACTAGCGCCGGGGAGTCCGGTCGGCGCGGGCGGGCCGGAGTCAGCGCGGGAGAGGGTGGGGTCGGGTCGCGGGCGCGCGTCGGGGAGACTGGGGCGGTGACGACCTGGGACCTCGCCGACCTGCTCGCGCGTCTGCGGACCGACGACCCGGGCCCGGCCCGCGAGGACGCGCCCGTCGCCGTCGACGCGGCGGACCGCCTGCTGCTCGACGAGGCGGCGCCGTGGCTGCGCGGTGTGGGCCCGGGCGCGGTGTCCGTGGTCGACGACCGGTACGGCGCCCTCACGCTCGGGGCGGCGCTCCTCGCGGGCGCGGCGGCGGACGGCGCCACGCGTGCGCCGGCGGGCGCGCAGAAGGACGGCGCCCCGGGCGCGCAGCGGGCGCCGGTACGCGTCCATCAGGACGCGTGCACCGCGGAGGCGGCTCTCGACGCCAACGCCGCGGCGCTCGGCATGACGGGCGCGTACGCGCGCCACGGCCTCGACGGGGCGCTCCTCGCGGGCGCGCGGGTCGTGCTGCTGCGCCTGCCCCGGGGTCTCGCGGCGCTGCGCGACGTCGCCGAGCACGTCGCGCGCGAGGCCGGGCCGGACGTCGTGCTCCTCGCGGGCGGCCGGGTCAAGCACATGACGCACGCGATGAACGACGTCCTCGCCGAGTCGTTCGGCGACGTGCGCGCGAGCCTCGCGCGGGGCAAGTCGCGCGTGCTCGTCGCGTCGTCCCCCGCCCCGTGCGCGACGACCTCACGTATCCCGAGACGAGCGACCTGCCCGACGTCGGGTTGCGGGTCGTGGCGTTCGGGGCGGCGTTCGCGGGCGCGGGACTCGACCTCGGCACGCGGTTCCTCCTCGAGCAGCTCGACGCCCCGGACGGCCGGCTGCCCGGGACCGAGCCGCGCGACGTCGTCGACCTCGGGTGCGGCACCGGGCTGCTCGCGGCGTGGGCTGCGCGACGCTGGCCGGGCGCGCGGGTCGTCGCGGCGGACCGCTCCGACGCGGCGGTGCGCTCGGCGGCGCTCACCGCGACGGCGAACGGGGTGGGCGACCGCGTGCGCACGGTGCGTGACGACGCGGGTGCGACGCTCGCCGACGCGAGCGCCGACGTCGTGCTGCTCAACCCGCCGTTCCACGACGGCGCGGCGCTGCGCACGGACGCGGCGCACCGCATGTTCGCGACGGCGGGGCGCGTGCTGCGGCCGGGCGGGGCGCTGTGGTGCGTGTGGAACTCGCACCTGCGCTACCGCCCGGCGCTCGAGCGGGCGGTCGGCCCCACCACGCAGGTCGCGCGCGGGCCACGGTTCACCGTGACGCGCTCGCTGCGGCGGCCCTGACGCAGCGACGCCCGGCACTGCGAGGGTGCCGGGCGCCGTCGGGCGCGGGCTGGTGGCCCGCCGCCGCGGACTACTGGACGTCGACGACGTCCACCACGAAGACGAGCGTGTCCGTGCCGCCGATGCCGGCCTGCGGCACGCCGCGCTGGCCGTAGCCGTGCTCCGGCGGGATCGACAGCAGCACGCGCGAGCCGACGTTCTGGCCCACGAGGCCCTTGTCCCAGCCGCCGATCACGGCGCCGACGCCGATCGGGAAGGCGATGGTGTCGCCGCGGTCGTAGGAGTTGTCGAACACGTGCCCGCCCCAGGTCTGGCCGAGGTAGTGCACGACGATGTTGCGGCCCGACGTGACGGCGGGGCCGTCACCCTCGGACAGCACGACGACCTGCAGTCCGCTGGGCGCGCCCGTCTCGGGGAAGGTGAGCGTCGGCTTCTCGCCGAACGCTCCCGAGGCGGTGGGAAGGGTGGGCTGGTCGGTCACGAGGATGCCTCTCGTCGGGTGCAGGAACGCCGCGCGGGCGCGGGTCTTCCCACCCTACGCGCGTCCCCCTCGGCCGGTCGCGGCGTCTGCCCGGCGAGACCCTTGCGCGATCTGGCTAATGGTGTTAGCTTCTCGGCTATGGATACGAGCCAGAACCACACCGTGCACCACCTCGCCCGGGCGGAGGGCCGCCTCGCCTACACCGTCGAGGGCTCCGGCCCGCTCGTCGTCGCCGCGCCCGGCATGGGCGACCTGCGCGCCACCTACGACGACGTCGTCCCCCACCTCGTCGCCGCCGGGTACCGCGTCGCCGTCATGGACCTGCGCGGCCACGGCGACAGCGACACGACCTTCAGCACCCACGGCGACGAGGCCACCGCGTCCGACTACGTCGCGCTCGTCGAGCACCTCGCCTCCGGGCCCGCGGTGCTGCTCGGCAGCTCGATGGCGGCGTCGGCGGCCGTGGTCGCGGCCGCCGAGCGGCCCGACCTCGTGCGCGGGCTCGTCCTCCTCGACGGGTTCCTGCGCGAGCCGTCCTCCCCGGCGAAGCTGCGCGCGATGCGCGTGCTCTACCGCCTCGTGCTCGCCCGGCCGTGGGGTGCGGCGCTCTGGGCCTCGTTCTACGGGTCCCTGAACAAGGGCCGCCGACCCGCACGGCTCGCCGCCCACCAGGCCGCGATCCGCGCCAACCTCTCCGAGCCGGGCCGCCTGCGCTCGTTCCGGGACCTCGCCGTCGCGCTCGACCACGGCGTCGTCGAGCCGCGCGTCGCCCAGGTGCAGGCCCCGGCGCTCGCCGTCTACGGCGCGCTCGACCCCGACTACGCCGACCCCGCCGCGGAGGCGGCGTGGGCGCAGGAGTCGCTCGGCGCGACGACCCTGCTCCTGCCCGAGGTCGGCCACTACCCACAGCTCCAGGCGCCCGAGGAGGTCGTGACCGCGACGCTCGCGTTCCTCGCCGACCTGCCCGGTACCGCCGGGACCGCCGGCGCGCCCGCCGCACGGGCGGAGGGCACCCGTGGCTAGGGCCGGTCTCTCGCGCGAGGCGGTCGTGCGCATCGCGGTCGACCTCGTCGACGCGGGCGGGCCGAGCGGGTTCGCCGACCTCACGCTCGCCAAGGTCGCCGCGCAGGCGGGCGTCGCGACGCCGAGCCTGTACAAGCACGTCGGGTCGCTCGCCGCGCTGCGGCGCGAGGTCTGCGTCGTGGCGGTCGAGGACTACACGCGCGCCCTCACCGACGCGACCGTCGGGCTCGCCGGGCCCGACGCCGTCGCGGCGCTCGCCCACGCGACCCGCCGCTACGCCCGCGCGCACCCGGGCCGGTACGCGGCCGTGCAGGTCGCGCCCGACCCGGACGACCCCGCCGACGCCGCGCTGTCGGCCGCGGCGAGCCGCAGCGTGCAGGTCGTCGCGGCCGTCCTGCGCGGGTTCGACCTCCCCGAGGACCGCACGATCGACGCGATCCGCTCCGTGCGGGCCAGCCTGCACGGGTTCGTCGCGCTCGAGGTCGGCGGGGGCTACCGCCTCCACGACGACCTCGACCGTAGCTTCGACCTCCACGTCCGCGCCGTCCTCGCGGGCCTGGGGTCGCTCTCCCAGCCGTCCTGACCAGCGCTCCCGGAGGCCCCCATGAGCACCACCACCACCCGCCCGCCCACGACGTCGGCCACCTCGGCCCGGCGCGCGACCGCCGCCGCGTTCGTCGCGGCGGGCGCGGGCTTCGTCCTGTTCCCCGTGCTGCGCCCGTGGGCCGACGAGACCCGCGCGACGGCCGATCTCGCCGCCGCCTTCGCGTCGGACCGCTGGGTCGTGGCGCACCTGTGCGGGATCGTCGCGATCGGCCTGCTCGCGCCCGCGCTCTGGGGCCTGCGCTCGGTGCTCGCCCCCGCCGCCCCGCGCCGCGTCGCCGACCTGCTCGCGTCCGCGACGGGGCTCGTCGGGGCGGGCGGCTTCCTCGCCGCGCTCTTCTTCGGCGCCGAGATGTTCGGCATCCAGGCGGTCGCGCGCGCCGCGACCGCCGCGCCCGACGCCGCCGCGACCGGGTTCCTCGACGTCGTCACCGACCTGCGCACGGGCCCGCTCGCCGTCACGCTCTTCGGCGCGGGGCTGGTCCTGCTCGCCGCGGGCGGCCTGGTGACCGCGGTCGCGCTCCGGCGGGTCGCGGGCTGGTGGCTCGTCGCGCCCTTCGCGCTCGGCCTCGTCCTGCTGCTGCCCCAGTTCTGGGGCGGACCGGGCCTGCGCGTCGCGCACGGGGCCCTGCTCGGGGCCGGGTGCGTGCTCCTCGCGGTCGTCGCCCTGCGCCGCCCGTCCCGCTGACCGGAGCCACCCCGCACCCCGACCGACGCCCTCCGCGCGCACGGCCGGCCGCCGCGCCGCACGCCACTGGCGCCGCACCCGCCCCGGGTGCGGCGCCCGCGTCGTGCTCGGCAGCCGTCAGCGCGCCGCGACGAACCCCAGGAGGTCGTGCCGCGTGAGGACGCCGACGGGGTCGCCGTCCTCGACGACGAGCAGCGCGTCGGCGTCGTGCAGGGCCGCGCGCACGGCCTCGACGCCCTCGCCCGCGCCGATGAGCGGGAAGCGCGCCTCCATGTGCTGGTCCACGCGGTCGGCGAGCGACGCGCGACCCGAGAACACGGCGTCGAGGAGCTCGCGCTCGCTCACCGAGCCCGCGACCTCGCCGATCTTCACCGGCGGCTCGGCCCCCACGACGGGCATCTGCGACACGCCGTACTCGCGCAGGATCTCGATCGCGTCGCGCACGGTCTCGCTCGGGTGCGTGTGCACGAGGTCGGGCAGGCGCCCGTCCTTCGCGCGCAGCACGTCGCCCGCGGTCACGCCCTCCTCGTCGGGCAGGAACCCGTACGACCGCATCCACGCGTCGTTGAAGATCTTCGACAGGTAGCCCCGGCCGCTGTCGGGCAGCAGGACGACGATCACGGCCTTCGCGGCGGCGACCGGGTCCTCCTCCTCGAGCCGGCGCGCGAGGCGCAGCGTCGCCTCGACCGCCATGCCGCACGACCCGCCGACGAGCAGGCCCTCCTCGCGCGCGAGGCGTCGCGTCATCGCGAACGAGTCCGCGTCGGTGACGGCGATGACCTCGTCGGGGACGGCCGGGTCGTAGGCGGCCGGCCAGAAGTCCTCGCCCACGCCCTCGACGAGGTAGGGGCGGCCGTCGCCGCCGGAGTACACCGAGCCCGCGGGGTCCGCGCCGACGACGCGCACGCGCCCGCCGTCGGACTCCGCACGGTCCGCCGAGACCTCCTTGAGGTAGCGGCCGGTCCCCGTGATGGTGCCGCCCGTGCCGACGCCCGCGACGAAGTGCGTCACGCGACCGTCGGTGTCGGCCCAGACCTCGGGGCCGGTCGACTCGTAGTGCGACGCCGGGCCGTTCGGGTTCGCGTACTGGTTCGGCTTCCAGGCGCCCGGGATCTCCTGGACGAGGCGGTCCGAGACCGAGTAGTAGGAGTCGGGGTGGTCGGGCGCGACCGCGGTCGGCGTGACGACGACGCGCGCCCCGTACGCACGCAGCACGTCGCGCTTGTCCTGGCTCACCTTGTCCGGGCAGACGAACACGCAGTCGTACCCCTTGCGCTGCGCGACGAGCGCGAGCCCCACCCCGGTGTTGCCGGACGTGGGCTCGACGATCGTGCCGCCCGGGCGCAGCTCGCCCGACGCCTCCGCGGCCTCGACCATCTTCAGCGCGATGCGGTCCTTCACGGACCCACCGGGGTTCACGTACTCGACCTTGGCGAGGATCGTCGCGCTGAGGCCTTCGGTGACACGGGACAGCCGGACGAGCGGGGTTCCGCCGACGAGCTCGGACACGTGCTCTGCGTATCTCATGCCCCGATCATCCCCGATCCGGCGCGGCGCGCGTCACCGCGCCGGCGGCCCGTCGCACGCCGCGCGCCGCGCGGGAATTCCCGTACGGTGTAGAGCGTTGGACCTCGCGACCGACCCCCGACCGAGAGGTGACCCGTGCCCCGGACGACGACGACCGCCACCACGCCGACCGCACCCACGACCTCCGCGCCCACGACCTCCCCGGCGCCCGCCGTGCCCGACCTCCCGGACCTCGCCGCACAGGCGGAGCGCCTCGTCGCGCTCGGCGTCCCCGGGATCGCGGGTCTCGCGCCGGACGACGTCCGCGCCGCCGCCGCACGGCTCGCGGCGACCGCACCCGTCGGGGCGCTGCTCGTCGTCGACCCCCGGCTCGCGCCGCCGTCGGCCCTCGCGCCGCTCCTGCGGCTCCCCGCCCGCGACGGCGAGAAGGAGGGCTTCGTCGTCGTCGACATGCCGGACGTGGACCGCTTCGCGCCGATCGAGGGCGTCACGCTCCCCGACGGCCCGCTCTCGCTCGTCGTCGGGCTCGACCGGGGCGACGACATGGCGAGCTGGTCGCCCGACGAGGCCCTCCCGGAGATCACGGGGCGCGGCCGCACCCCGCTCCTGCTGCACGAGGGCATCCACTGGGCGCTCCAGGTGCCCGAGGTCGTCGCGCGCAACCACTGCTACATGACGATCGGGTCGCGGCTGCGCAAGCCCGACGGCCGTCTCGACACGCGCACGCCCGCGATCTGGATCTCGAACGGCACGGGTCGCGACGGCCGCGAGCGCCGCGGCGCGCCGAAGGTCGGCTGGTGCTGGGCGGGCAACCGCCACACGTGGCTCGGGTTCGCCTCGGCCGCGGGCCGCCTCCCCGCCTGACGCCCGCCCCCCGACGGCCGAGAGCCGCGCCCGAGGTGCTCGGGCGCGGCTCTCGCGCGTCTCGTCGAGGCGACCGGGCGGTGTGGCCCGGGTGGCGGCGTCAGCCGAAGAGGCCCAGGAGCGCGACGAGGACCACCGCGACGCCGAGCACGACGACGAGGAGCGGCCGGTCCGACGCCTCGCGCGCGGCGAGCCGGCCGAGGCCCGCCCCGACCGCGGCGGTGACGCCGACGACGGCGGCCGCGCCCGCGACGAGCGCTCCCCCGCCGCTCGCGCCCGCGTCGGCGAGCTGCCGCGCGAGCCCGCCGGCGAGCAGCGAGCCCCACAGCGCGCCCGCGACGAGACCGAGCCCGGCGAAGACGAGCGCGGCGCGCCGGTCGGACGCGTCGCGCGTGACGCGCGTGCCCAGCCACGCGACCGCGGCGCCTGCCGTCGGCACGCTGATGAGGACGAGGAGCGCCGCGAACGCGAGCCACGCGGGCGGCGCGCCCGAGACGACCATGTAGAGGACCTGGACGCCGAGCATCGCCGCCGCGGCGACGACGAGGCCGGCGAGAAAGACCGGCACCCGCGGCGGGAGGTCCGCCGCGGGTGCCGGTTCACGGGTGCTGCGCGCCACCGTCAGTCGCTGCTCTGCAGGATCGCGAACAGGCGCAGGAACTCGAGGTACAGCCAGACCAGCGTCACGAGGAGGCCGAACGCGGCCGACCACGCGAACTTGGCGGGCACGCCGCCCTCGACGCCGCGCTTGATCGAGTCGAAGTCGACGATGAGCGAGGCGGCCGCGAGGCCGACGGCGACGAGGCTGATCACGATGCCGAGCGTCCCGCCGCGCAGGCCCCAGCCGTCGAGGACGCCGAAGAGGATCAGGCCGACGTTGACGAGGGAGAACGCGAGGTAGCCGACCATCGCGATGAGCAGCCAGCGCGTGAACTTCGGCGTGACGCGCACCTTGCCCGACTTGAACAGGAACAGCGCCGCGGCGAACGTCGCGACGGTCGCGACGACCGCGGACGGGACGACGCCGTCGTAGAAGCTCTCGTAGAACGCGCTGATGCCGCCGAGGAACACGCCCTGCGCGACGGTGTACAGCGTGATGAGGAGCGGGCTCGGGTTGCGCTTGAACGCGTTGACGAGGCCGAGGACGAGGCCGACGACCGCGCCGATCGGCCAGATGCCGGGCGCGACGACCCACGTCGCGGCGCCGACCACCACGAGCAGCGCGAGCAGCCCGCCGGTCTTCATGATGACGTCGTCGTACGTGAGGCGCTTGGTGTCCGCCGTCGTGGCCGACGGGGCGTCGTACATCTGGTTCAGCGTCGCGGCGTCGGCGGCCTGCGCGCCGTACGCGCCCCACTGGGCGCCCTGCGGGGGCGTGCCGTACGCGGGTCCCTGGCCCTGCGGGGGCGGGGTCCCGTAGGCGGGTCCGGCCTGCGTGGCCGCCCCACCGCGCCGGTTCTTCGGCTCGCCGAAGACCGCGCTGTTGTTGAAGACGGGGTTGCTCATGAGCTCCTCCTGGTCGCGGCGTCCACTACCTCTCAGCGGGCCTCGTCATGGCTTCTCGCCTCGAGTCGGGTGTCGCTGGCCTGTGTTCATCCTAGGGAACGTGCGAGCCGCAGCCACTGTTCCCGCCGATTTCCCCCGCTCGGAGACCGAGGTGACGACCAGCGGACCACCCGACGACGCACCGCGTACGCCGCGCGGCGTACGCCGCCCGGCCGACGCACGGGGCAAGATACGTCGCGCGGTGGCTGCCCGGCGCCGGGCCCGTCCCTAGGCTCGAGCCGTACCTCGCGGTGAGGCCCCCGGCCCGTCCGGCGCGACCCCCGCCCGCGAGCACCACGGACCATCACGGACGAACGACCCTCGGAGGGGCGAAGTCATGATCGAAGCACGCGGCCTGACCAAGCGGTACGGGCCCAAGACGGCGGTGGACGGCGTGTCGTTCACCGTGCGTCCCGGGACCGTCACCGGGTTCCTCGGCCCCAACGGCGCCGGCAAGTCCACCACCATGCGCATGATCATGGGGCTGGACCGCCCGACCGCCGGGACCGTCACCGTCAACGGACGTCCCTACGCCGAGCACCGCTCGCCCCTCACCGAGGTGGGCGCGCTGCTCGACGCGAAGGCCGTCCACACCGGGCGATCCGCCTACAACCACCTCCTCGCGATGGCGGCGACGCACGGCATCCCGACGAAGCGCGTGGACGAGGTCATCGAGATGACCGGCCTGCAGTCCGTCGCGAAGAAGCGCGTCGGCGGCTTCTCGCTCGGCATGGGACAGCGCCTCGGCATCGCGTCGGCGCTGCTCGGCGACCCGAAGACGCTCATCCTCGACGAGCCCGTCAACGGCCTCGACCCGGAGGGCGTGCTGTGGGTGCGCAACCTCGCGCGCTACCTCGCGTCGGAGGGCCGCACGGTCTTCCTGTCGAGCCACCTCATGAGCGAGGTCGCCCTCACGGCCGACCACATCGTCGTCATCGGCAAGGGCCGCATCATCGCGGACGCCCCGGTGGGCGACATCGTCGACGGCGCCCAACAGCGCACCGTCCGGGTGCGCACGCCGCACGCGACGCAGCTCGCCGAGCTCCTCACGAGCGACGGCGCGACCGTCACGAGCGACGAGCCGAGCCTGCTCGTCGTGACGGGCCGGGACGCCGCCGGGATCGGCGAGCTCGCCGCCGCGCAGGGCTTCGTCCTGCACGAGCTCACGCCCGTCACGTCCACGCTCGAGGACGCCTACATGGCCCTCACCGCGGACTCCGTCGAGTACCAGACCGAGTCCGCCCATCAGCACGTCGGCCACGGCGCGGCGGGCGCGCCCGCCGCCCCGGCCCCCACCGACTCCCTCGAAGGAGCGCAGCGATGAGCGCCACGACCCTCGCCCCCGGCGCCACGAGCCCGACGGCGTCCCGCACCTCCCCCTACCGCCTGTCCTTCGCCCACGTGCTGCGCTCCGAGTGGATCAAGTTCCGCTCGCTGCGCTCGACGTGGTGGACGCTCGGCATCACGGTCGTCGTCATGGTGGGCTTCTCGCTCATGTTCGCGGCCGTCGTCACCTCCGTGAGCGGTCAGGGCGGCTCGCCCGAGGACATGGGGATGGGATCGACCGACGGCATCGGCGTCATGGTCATCACGGTCGGCTACTCGTTCGCCCAGCTCGCGGTCGCCGTGCTCGGCGCGCTCACCGTCACGGGCGAGTACTCGACCGGCATGATCCGCTCCACGCTGTCCGCCGTCCCGCGCCGGCTGCCCGCGCTCGCGGCGAAGATGATCGTCGTCGGGGCCGTCACGGCGGTCACGACCGCCGTCGCGGTCGGGCTCTCCTACCTCGTGACCTACCCCATCCTGTCCGGCGACGGCCTCACGGCCGACTTCTCGTCGGCGGAGGACCAGCGCGCCCTGCTCGGCGCCGTGCTGTACCTCACGGCCGTCGCGCTGTTCTCCGTCGCGGTCGGCGTCCTCCTGCGCAGCTCGGCCGGCGCGATCTTCACGCTCGTCGCCGTGTTCTTCGTCCTGTCGATGGTCCTCGGCATCGTCCAGGGCGTCACGGGCGCCGACTGGGTCCAGACGCTCATGAACTCCCTGCCGGCGTCGGCCGGCGAGCAGATCGTGCTCGGCGGCGGGATGTCCTCCCCCGACGCGATCGGCCCGTGGCAGGGCTTCGCGGTGCTCGTCGCCTGGACCGCCGCGCTCACCGCCGCGGCCGCCGTCGTGCTCAAGCGCCGGGACGCGTGACCCCCCGGTCCACCACCCCGCCGACGCCGGACGAGCAGACCGCTCGCCCGGCGTCGGCGCCGGCGCGCCCGGGCACCGGACCGGGCGCCCCGGCCCCCCTGGCGATGCGGGCCGCGCCCGAGCCGTTCACCGAGCTCGACGCGCGGCGGCTCGGTCCCGTCCGCCGGTACTTCGCGCGGCACCCCGTCGTCATGGACTGGGTCGTCGTCGCGATCTTCGTCGTCCCCGGCGTCCTGTACGCGCTGTCCGCGGAGCAGCCGCGGGGCGCGTCGCGCCTCGGGCTCCTGTTCTTCCTCGCGGGCGGCGCGCTGCTCTACTGGCGTCGTCGGCGCCCCGTGACCGTCGCGCTCTGCCTCGCCGCGGTCGGCGTCGTCGCGGTCGCCGTCACGGGGGACACCGCCGGCTTCGAGGTCGCGGCGATGTTCGCCGTCTACGCCGTCGCCGCGTCGCGGCCCTCGCGCATCGCGTGGCCCGTCCTCGCGATCGTCGTGCTCGCGCTGTCCGGCGCGACCCTCCTGTGGTACGACGTCGTCACGACCGACGACGGCGAGATCCTGCGGCAGAGCGTCGAGCCCGGCCGCGCGACGGTCGACCGCGTGGTCGGCATCCTCGTCACGACGATCCTGTGCCTCGTGGCGCTCGCGATCGGCACCAACGTGCGCGCGCGGCGCCAGCACGTGTCCGACCTCGTCGAGCGCGCGAACTCGATCGCCCGCGACCGCGACCAGCAGGCCCAGCTCGCCGCCGCCGCCGAGCGCACCCGCATCGCGCGCGAGATGCACGACGTCGTCGCGCACTCCCTCACCGTCATGGTCGCCCTCGCGGACGGGGCCAAGGCGTCGGGCGCGAAGGACCCCGAGCTCGCCGCGCACGCGCTCGACGAGCTCACGTCGACGGGCCGCGCCGCGCTCGCCGACATGCGCCGGGTGCTCGGCGTCCTGCGCGAGCCCGGGGGCGAGCAGACCGTGCCGCTCGCGCCCGCGCACGAGACGCCCGAGCTCGAGGAGACGGTCGAGCGCTTCCGGACGGCCGGGCTGCCGGTGCGGCTCGTGCGCTCGGGGCCGCAGCCGACGCCCGGGCCCGCGCTGCGCCAGACGGCGCACCGCATCGTCCAGGAGTCGCTGACGAACGTGCTGCGCTACGCGCCCCTGTCGCCGATGGTGCTCGTCGAGGTGTCGCGCCGTACGGAGCCGGGCGCGGACTGGCTCGAGCTGCGCGTCGTCAACCAGGCCGGCCGGCGCCCGGGCGACGGCGCGACGGCCGACGAGCGCGCCCTCCCGCCGTCGGTCGCCGAGCAGCACCCGCCCGGCGTCCCGGTCGGGACCGGCCGCGGGATCATCGGGATGCGGGAGAGGGCCGCGGTGTACGGCGGTACCGTGTCCGCGGGGCCGAGCGGGAGCGGCTGGGAGGTGCGGGCGAGCCTGCGCCTCGACCTCGACCCCGGCCGCCAGGCCGGCGCACGCGACGACGGACGGGAACGCACATGACGGGAACGGGGGCACCGATCCGGGTGCTGCTCGTCGACGACCAGGCCCTGCTGCGCATGGGCTTCCGCATGATCCTCGCGGCCGAGGACGACATCGAGGTCGTCGGCGAGGCCGGTGACGGGGAGACGGGCGTCGCGCAGGCGAGCGCGCTGCGCCCCGACGTCGTGCTCATGGACGTGCGCATGCCCGGGACCAACGGCATCGAGGCGACCGAGCGCATCGTCGCGGCGCACCCCGGATCGCGCGTCATCATCCTCACGACGTTCGACCTCGACGAGTACGCGTTCGCCGCGCTGCGGGCCGGTGCGAGCGGGTTCCTGCTCAAGGACGCGAAGCCCGGCGAGCTCGTCGGCGCGATCCGCGCCGTCGCGAGCGGTGACGCCGCCGTCTCCCCCCGGATCACGCGCCTCATGCTCGAGATGTTCGCGAACCAGCTCCCCCGGGACGGCGCCGCCGCCCCCGCGCAGGCCCGGACGGGCCGTGACGACCCCCGCCTCGCCGAGCTCACCGCGCGCGAGCTCGAGGTGTTCGAGGCTCTCGGCGAGGGTCTGACGAACGCCGAGATCGCCGAGCGCTTCGTCCTCTCGGAGGCGACGGTGAAGACCCACGTGGGCCGCGTGCTCGGCAAGCTCGGCCTGCGCGACCGCGTCCAGGCGGTCGTCCTCGCCTACGAGACGGGCGTCGCCCGCCCCTCCTGACGCCCCTCCCCCGGCGCTGAACATGTGGTTCTGGAGCGTCCTGACCTCCTGACGCTCCAGAACCACATGTTCGGCCCCGGTGGGGTCAGGCCTGGGCGGCGGCCTCCTCCTTCGCCGCCCGGCGGGCCGTGCGCTTCTCGCCGCGGCGCTCCGCGAGCGTGTACAGCACCGGGACGACGACGAGCGTCAGCAGCGTCGAGCTCAGCAGGCCGCCGATGACGACGAGCGCGAGCGGCTGGGAGATGAACGCGCCGCCGCCCGTGATCCCGACGGCCATGGGCGTGAGCGCGAAGATCGTCGCCGCGGCGGTCATGACGATGGGGCGCAGGCGCTTGCGCGACCCCTCCAGGACGGCTTCGTCGAGCGACCGGCCGCGCTCGCGGTACTGGTTGATGAGGTCGATGAGCACGATCGCGTTCGACACCACGATGCCGACGAGCATGAGCAGGCCGATGAGCGCCGGCACGCCGAGCGGCGTCGCGGTCGCGAGCAGCAGGAGCAGCGCACCCGTCGCGGCGAACGGGACCGACACCAGGAGGATGAACGGCTGCAGGAGGCTGCGGAACGTCGCGACCATGACGAGGTAGACGATGAGGATCGCGACGAGCAGCGCGAGGCCCAGGTCGGCGAACGCGTCGGCCTGGTCGGACGCGACGCCGCCGATCTCGACCGTCGCCCCGCCCTCCAGGTCGAGACCGTCGACGGCCGTCGTCAGCGTGGCGGTGAGCGCGCCCAGGTCCTGGCCCGCGGGCGTCACGGCCACGGTCGCGCTGCGCTCGCCGTCGACCCGGGTGATCGAGGTGGGCACCTCGACCTCGGCGACCTCGGCGACCTGCGTGAGCGGCACGGGGCCCGCGCCCGTCGGCAGCACGACCTGCTCGAGCTCGGCCACCGTCGCGGGCGCCTCGCCGGCGAGCACGCGTACCTGGACGGGCCCGTCGCCGAGGTTCACGGTGCCGACCGGGGCCGGGGACATGATCCCGGAGACCGTCCCGGCCACCTGCGTCTCGGTGAGCCCGACGGCGGCCGCGGCCTCGCGGTCGACGGTCACCTGGACCGTCGACTGCGCGGCGGCGAGGTTGTTCGTCACCTGCGCGGCGCCGTCGGCGCCCTCCGCGAGCTCCTGCACCTCCGCCGCGGCCGCGGCGAGCGTGTCGGTGTCGGGGGCGCGCACGACGAGGTCGACCGTCGAGCTGCCGAACGCGGCGTCCGCCCCGGCGACCTCGATGCCCTCGCTCGACTCCCCGACCAGCCCGGAGACGGCGTCGCGCACGTCCTCCTGGGCCGCGACGGCGTCGGCGTCCGCGTCGAGCGTGACGGCGAACGTCGCCGTCGGGGACCCGCCGCCGCCGAAGAACGCGGCCTCCGGGCCGCCCGCGGTGCCGACGGTCGTCTGGACGGTCGCGACGCCGTCGACGTCGAGGAGCGCCTGCTCGACGTCGCGCGCCGCGGCGTCCTGCGCCTCGAGCGACGTGCCCGGCGCGAACGTCTCGGTGACGGTGAGCGTGTCCTGGCCCGTGTCGCCGAGGAAGTTGGTCTCGAGCCGCGGCACGAGCGCGAGCGTCCCGGCGAGGATCGCGACGGAGACGCCGAGCGTGATGGCCGGGTGGCGCAGCGCGGCGCGCAGCGTCGGCAGGTACCCGCGCTGCCACAGCCCGCGGCGCTCCTTCGCCTCGGCCGTGGCGCGGGCCCGCTCGCCCGCGAGGCGCGCGGCCTCCGGGTCGGCCGGGACGGGCGGCGCCTTGATGAACCAGTACGCGAGGACCGGCACGATCGTCAGCGCGACGAAGAGCGACGCGAGCATGGCGATGGCGACGGTGAGCGCGAACGGCCGGAACAGCTCGCCGACCATGCCGCCCACGAGCGCGATCGGCAGGAACACGGCGACGGTCGCGACGGTCGAGGCGGTGATCGCTCCCGCGACCTCCTTGACCGCACCGATGATGGCCCCCGTCTTCTCCTCGCCGTACGACAGGTGGCGCTCGATGTTCTCGATGACGACGATCGAGTCGTCGACGACGCGCCCGATCGCGACCGTCATCGCGCCGAGCGTGAGGATGTTGAGCGTGTAGCCCGTGGCGTTCATGACGACGAACGTCACGAGCAGCGACAGCGGGATCGACACGGCCGAGACGAGCGTCGAGCGCAGCGACGCGAGGAACAGCAGGATCACGACGACGGCGAACAGCAGGCCGAGGAGCCCCTCGGTCGCGAGGCCCTCGATGGACTCCTCGATGAACGGCGCCTGGTCGAACACGACCTCGACGCGCACGTCCTGGGCGTCGAGCACGCCGGCGAGGTCGTCCACCGCGTCCTGCACGGCGTGCGACACCTCGACGGTGTTGCCCGCGGGCGTCTTGGTGATCGCGACGGCGAGCGCGGCCTCGCCGTCGAGGCGCGAGTACGACGTCGCGGGCTCGGGACCGGCGGTGACGGTCGCGACGTCGCCCAGCGTGACGGGCGCGGAGGCGCCCGGGACGACGAGCGGCAGCGCGGCGAGGTCGTCGACGGTCGTGATCGCGGTGCCGACCTGCACGCTCAGCGTCCGGTCGCCGTCGGCGACCGTGCCCGCCGGGAGCACGACGCCGTTGTCCTGGAGGATCGTGGAGACCTGCGCGGGGCTCAGGCCCGCGGCGGCCAGCGCGGCGGGGTCGAGGTCGATCGTCACCTGCTGGTCGGCGACACCGCTCACGGCGACGCTGCGGACGCCGCCGACGTCCTCGAGCGCGGGCACGAGGCTCGACGTGACGGTGTCCGCGAGCCCTGCCTCGTCCGCGCCGCCGGACACGGCGAGCTGGATGACCGGGAGGTCGTCCACCGACCCCGTCACGACCTGCGGCTCGACGTCCTCGGGCAGCTGCGACTGCAGCCGGGTGACCGCCGTCTGCAGCTGCGAGGACGCCGCGTCCATGTCGGTGCCGTACGCGAACTGCACGGTCGTCACGGACAGGCCGGTCGACGACGTCGACGTGACCTCCTCGACACCCTTGACGGCGCGTGCGGCCGTCTCGACGGGGACCGTGACCTGCTGCTCGACGATCGCCGGCGCCGACCCGGGGTACGCGCCGACGACGGCGGCCGTCGGGATCTGCAGGCTCGGGATGAGCTCCTGCTTGAGCGACCCCATGCTGATGACGCCGAAGACCGCGATCGCGACGGTGGCGAGGGCGACGAGGGCGCGGTTGGCCAGCGACAGCCGGGCGAGACGGGACACGGAGCCTCCAGGGGTTCCAGGTCGGCGGGGAACGACGGCGGCGTCGCGATGTCGTGGGCCTAACGCGAGGAGCCCCGAGATGGTTCCCACGCGCTCCGACCAGGCCGGGCGTGCGGCTCAGGCCTCGCCCAGGGCCTCCTCCGGCGTGCCCTCGACGGCGCGCGCCCGCCGGTTCCAGCGCGACCACAGGACGCGCTCGCCGAGCTCACCGGCCATCCGGTGACCGGCCACGACGAAGACGACCACGCCGAGCGCGAGCACGCCGACGCCGAGCCAGAAGGGCGCCGTCGCCGAGACGGGGTGCAGCAGGCCGGCGATGACGGGCGCCGGGGCGGCGAACCCCCAGCGGACGAGGTTGAACGCCCCGGTCGTGACGCGACGGTCGCTGTCGCCGAGCGCGAGCGAGAGGTCGGTGAGGTTGGCGTTCGCGATCCCCATGAACACGCCCGCGCCGACGAGCACGACGACGGACCAGGCGGTCCCCAGGTCGAGCGCGAGCAGCACGAGCGCCGCCAGGACGCCGACGACCGCGATCCCGAGGGTCTGGACGGCGCCGACGCGGTGGGCGAGCCGGTGACCCACGACGAGGATGCCGACGGCGAGGCCGACGCCCCACGCGGTGAAGACGAGGCCGAGGGGCACGACGTCGAGGCCGAGGAAGACCGGCGTGTACCCGAGGATGACGAAGAAGCAGAAGTTGTACGCGGCGGTGACCCCGGCGAGGGCGAGGAAGCCCGGCTTGCGGAACAGGCCGAACACCCGGCCGAGACGCAGGGGCGCGGGCTTCTGCGCGGGGTCCTGGAGCCGCGTCACGGACACGAGCAGCGCGACGAGCATGAAGACGCCGCACACGAAGAACGGCACGCGCCACGAGATGCCGCCCAGCAGGCCGCCGAGCAGCGGTCCGACGGCGAAGCCGAGCCCGACGCACGTCTCGAAGAGCTCGACGACCCACTCGCGGTCGTTCGCGAGGGAGACGAGCAGGACCATGGCCGTCGCGAAGAACATCGCGTTGCCGAGCCCCCACAGGCCGCGGAGGGCGGCGAGCTGCCCGATGCTCGTGCTCAGCGCCGCGAGCACGGCGGCGACGGCGACGAGGCTCACGCCCGTGACGAGGATCTTCTTGTAGCCGAAGCGTCCCGTCGCCATGACGGCGGGGATCATGCCGAGCGCCATCACGGCGATGTAGGCGGTGAAGAGGAGCTCGATCTGCCAGGTCGACGCCCCGATCTCCTCGCCGATGACGGGCAGGATCGGGTCGACGACGGCGATGCCGGCGATCGCGAAGAACGCCGTGAGGGCGGTCGCGTAGATGGCGGTGCGGTTCGGTTCGTCGCGCGTGGAGGCCACTCGGTCGCACTTCCTGGGTGGAGGGTCGGACCCGCTCGGCGGGCCAGATACCTGTATCTGACAGATAACTACCTGTAGACTACACCCATGTCCGTTGCCTCAGGAAACGACCGCTCGCCCGCCGCCTCCCCCGGCGGCGCGACCAGCAGCGCGAGCGAGCGCGAGGAGGCGACGGCGCACGACGTGCTGGGGGCGATCGAGCTCGAGCTCGCGCAGCTCCTGCGGCGCGCCGAGCGCACGCGGGCCTCGGGGGCACCCGGGACCTCGCGGCGCGACGGCACGCTCGACCGGTCCGGGTACCTGCTGCTCCACACGCTCGGGACGCACGGCCCCCTGCACGTCACCGCGCTCGCCGAGCGGCTCGGCCTCGACGGCTCCACGGTGACCCGGCAGGTGGCCGCGCTCGAGCACGCGGGCCACGTGCGTCGGGCGCGCGACCCGCGCGACGGGCGCGCCGTCGTCGTCGAGCCCACGTCGGCGGGCCTGGACGAGCTCGCCGCCCACCGGGCAGCACGCACCGCGGTCTACGCCGACGTCCTCGGCGGCTGGTCGCGCCTCGACCGCGCGCTCCTCGCCGAGCTCCTGACGCGCCTCAACGACGACCTCGACGCCTACCGCCACCGCCGGGACGCCCCCTGAGCCGGCGCGGGTCCGCGCTCATCTCGCCGGGAGCGCCCAGCGCAGCAGCCGCGTGACGGCGACCCCCGCGGGGCGCGACCAGCGCGCCGGCACGCCGCGCACGCGCGGCATCCCGGCCCGGGCCCACGCCGGGAGCGACTGGCGAGCGGCGATCGCGAGGCCCGCGTACGCCGGCCGCACCGCCCGCGGCAGGGGCGCCTCCACGAGCAGGAACCGCGCGGCGTCGAGCGCCGCGGGCGTGAGGGCGAGCGCCGGCCGGTAGCCCTCGATCGCCTCGTCCAGCTCGCGGACCGTGCGCGGCGCGTCCGTCACGCCGAGCGCGCGCCCGACGACGGCCGCCTGGGCGACGTACTCGTCGCACCCCCGCGCGTCGAGAGGGTCGCGCCCGAACGTCTGGTGCGCCGCGAGGAAGCTCTGGGTCTCGGCGACGTGCACCCAGCGCAGCAGGTCGGGGTCGCCGGCACGGTAGGGACGCCCGTCGGGTGCCACCCCGCGCACGCGCTCGTGGACGGCGCGCACCGCCCCGACCGCCCGCTCGGCGTCGTCGGCCGTCCCGAACGTCGTGACCGCGATGAAGGTCGAGGTGCGCTGGAGGCGCCCCCACGGGTCTCCCCGGTAGCCCGAGTGCGCGGCGACGCCCGCCATCGCGAGCGGGTGCAGGCTCTGGAGCAGCAGTGCACGCAGCCCGCCGACGAACATCGACGCGTCGCCGTGGACGCGCTGCACCGGGCTGCCCGGGTCGAACCACCGCGGGCCCGGCGTCTCGTGGATGCGCGCCCGCGTCGCCGTCGCGTCCGGCCCGGCGACGCGCAGGAAGATCGCCCGCTCGGCGGCACCCCTCACCCGTTCCACCACGGCAGTCACGGGTCGATGCTCGCACCGGTTCCCACCCCTCGCCACGGGCTCGCCCGGGGGCGAGGTCCGAACATGCAAAGAACCCCTTGCAAAGAGACCTTTGCATCTGTAGCCTCGTGCCATGAGCACCGACGACGCCACCGCAGCCACGCCGCCCGAGGGGCACGCGCCCCTCGGCCCGGCACAGCTCAAGGCGCTCGCGCACCCGCTGCGGATCCAGATCCTCGACCTCCTCTCGACGCACGGCTCGCTCACCGCGAGCGGGCTCGCCGAGCTCGTCGGCGAGTCGAGCGGGTCGACGAGCTACCACCTGCGCCAGCTCGCCCGCCACGACTTCGTCCGCGAGGTCGCCGGGAAGGGCACGGCGCGCGAGCGGTGGTGGGAGCGCGTGCCCGGCGGCTTCTCGGTGAGCCTCCCCGACGAGGGCACCGACACGGCGTCGTCGCTCGCGGGCACCATGATCAGCCGCGAGTTCGAGTCCGCCCGGGCCCGCAAGATCCAGACGTTCCTGGACCGCGCGCCGTCGGAGCTGCCCCAGCGGTGGCTCGAGGGCGCGCGCCTGGCGACCGCGAGCATGTGGCTCACGGCCGAGCAGATGACCGAGGTCGCCGACGCGTGGGAGGCGTTCGACGCGACCCTGCGCCGGTTCGAGGGGCAGGAGAGCCTCCCGGGCGCCCGCCCCGTCCAGATCCACTTCAACGTCTTCCCCACGATCGACGGCAAGGAGAACCCCTCGTGAGCGCGTACTCCCCCACGCTTCCCCGCACCGCCGAGCCGCACGGCACCGACCGCCTGCTCGTCCTCGTCGGCTCGGCCCTCACCGACCTCGGCCGCCGCCGCGCGGCGCAGCGCGCCGCGGCCGCACGAGCCCGGGCTGCCGCGACGCGCCCCCCGACGATCGACCGCACGGCGGACCGCACGACGGACGCGCTGCGCGCCGTCGAGGACCGCACGCTCGACCGCGCGTCCACGTGGCGCGCGTCCCTCCTGCCCTGACGCCCCCCCGCCGATTCCACCCGGCATGGGGACCCCTCCCCATGCCCGACGACAGGGCGGTTCGGTTACCCTCGACTGGGCGTTCTGCGGGCACGGACGCGCGTCTCCCCCTCTCTCGCCATCCCGGCTCGACAGGATGACGTGGTCCCGCGTGCCCCGACCAGGGACTGAGGGAGCATCGGTGGGCCTACTGACGAGCATCCGCGAGCATCGTCGAACCGTGGCGTCGGTGAGCACCGTGTCGGTGTTCTCGACGGCGCTGGTGGGCATGGCTCTCTTCTACGAGGGTGAGGCGACGGCGGACGTCGACCTGAACGACTCGGGTGTGTGGGTGACGAAGACGTCGGCCGGGTTGCTGGGTCGGTTCAACTACGAGTCGCAGGCGTTGGACGGGACCCTGAACGCGGGTAGTGCGTCGTTCGACGTGCAGCAGGACGCGGGTCGGGTGCTGCTGGACGACGCGGGCACGGGGTCGGCGTCGCCGGTGGACGTGGCGCACCTGAAGCTGTCGGGTCAGGTGCGGTTGCCGGCGGGTGCGCAGGTGGCCTCGGGGGGTGCGACGACGGCGGTCCTGGACGGCGAGGAGGGGCTGTTGTGGGTCCTGCCGTTCGACGGGGCGACGTCGTTCGACGCCGAGGAGCTCGAGCCCACCGCCGAGGTCG